>Ga0213882_10000041_pt1 | contig 74537 bp, 63 predicted proteins | sample BarmaccoBMER_R09_FD_160106 | JGI IMG/M metagenome (GOLD analysis project Ga0213882, IMG submission 160106) | Barbacenia macrantha exposed rock microbial communities from rupestrian grasslands, the National Park of Serra do Cipo, Brazil - ER_R09 ...
AGAGATGTTTTCCCGTTCCTCAGCAACGAGTTCCGTACCCTGCACTGACGATGGCTCCTTCTGGTTGCCGAATGGGCGAGCAATAGGGTATCATTCCTGGTGGTGCGTTCACCCTATGACCCCAAGCGCTCATTCCCACCACTGCGCCACGTCATTGGTGCCGTTGGTCACCGGCCATACAATGCCGTGAGTCGACGGCTAGCCGTCCACACGCCGTGGACCCTGACCACCGACCCCGAAACGGTGACGCAGACTGTCCAGCTCCCACACCCGACGCGGGGCACGGTGGTCCAGCGTGACGACGAGGTCCCGGGCGATCGGGTCGTTACGGATTCGGGTCGGCGCGAGGCGATCCGCGGTGTCCAGATGACGGATCGCCTCCGCGTCACGGTTCGGTCCGTCCTGCACCAGCGCCCGAGCCAGATCAAAATAGAGCGCCGATGCCCTCTCTTTGCTATTGAGCGCGGCCACGTCGAGTGGTGTCCGGGTAGCCGACTCATAGGCCCGTCCGCCCTCACCCATCTCGATACCCACTCCCAACCGCCACACGGCGACATTGGTCGGGCCGAAGTGCTGAAGATTTCCGTTGCACTCCCCGACCCGCGCGGCGATCTCCCCGGCCTCGGCCAGATGCGCGTGCGCGTCGTCATTCTGCTTGTCCCGCGCCGCACGCTGCGCCTGCACGAGATGCGCAAATCCGAGCATCTCCGCAGGAAACGTGTCCTCAGCGCGCAGGCGAGCTGACCGCCCCAACTCGTCAATCCCGGCAGTGAGCACCCGTGATGCGCGGCCACGCGCGCCGAACTCCACCAGCCTTATCGCCCATATCCACCGTGCGCAGCCGATCAGCCCGGGGTCACCATGGCGAGCGGCCATGTCGTACCCACGTCTGGACGCCGAAATCGACAGGTCACCATTGCCGGCAAGCCGGAACGCGACGTCACCCGCCACGATGCATGACTTGACAAGCGCCGTGAACGCGCGGTCGCGATCGGCCCCTGCGGCCGTGAGCCCGTGCGCCTGCAGCTCGGTCAGCAGCGTGCCCAGGTCCTGCCCCGCCTGCGAGAACCGGCCCTGGTCACGATGCTCGTTCGCGCGCTCGGCCCAGGCCACCAGCTCATCGAGAGGTCGCGGTGTGACATCCGGAACCTCGTCGGGTCCGACGTCGTTGAGCGCCAGGCTGATGCCGGGCAGCGCGGCCCGACCCTCCAGGGTCGCCCGGTCCGGTGCCGAGTACGGCTGACCGGTCAGGTCAGCCACCGAGCAGCCCAGCGCCTCGGCGAGATCCTCGATCAGGCCCCGCCGGTTGAACCCACGCTGGCCCAGCTCCAACATCGACAAGTAGGTCTTGGTGATGCCGGCCAGCCCGCCCACCACCTCAAGGCTCAGCCCGCGACGACGACGGATCATCCGAGCGCGGGCACCGATCGCCTGCGCCTCCTCAACATCCACAGAGCACCACTTCATCCACCGGAGTAAGGGACCCTCACCGATGCCCCCGGGGCGGAGCACTCCGGGGAGGGGTGCGGCGCCCGGCCGGTGAGCACGTGCGGGTCGCTGCTGGCCACCTCACCGCGCGACACGTCGGCCACCACCCACTGCCGGTGACGCACCGTGACCAGCTGCCCCGGCACCGGCACGGCAAGGCGCTGATCGCGCGGAACGACGGTGCCGGCCACGGCGAGATCTTAGCTCGGCTAAGCCGGTGAGCCCCGGCGCGCCGCGTGGTGTGATGGGCCCCGTGGGCGTGACGGTGGTGGGCAGCGTCAACCTCGACCTGGTGGCCACGCTGCCACGGCTGCCGGACCCCGGCGAGACCGTCATCGCCACCGGCTTGACCCGCGTCCCCGGAGGGAAGGGGGCCAACCAGGCGCTGGCCGTCCACCGGCTGGGGCTCCCGGTGCGGTTGGTCGCGGCGGTGGGCACCGACCCCGAGGCCGACACCGCGCTGGAGCTGCTGCGCCGCGAGGGAGTCGGGCTGGACCGGCTGCAACGGGTCACCGAGCCGACCGGGCTGGCGCTGGTCACCGTCGACACCGAGGGCGAGACCACCATCGTCGTGGTGCCCGGCGCGAACGCGGCACTGCGGGTGGACGCGCGGGATGTGGCCGGCGCCGATGCGGTGCTCACCGTGCTGGAGGTCCCCGACCGGGCCGTCGCCGCCGCCGCTCACCACGCCACCGGGCTGTTCGTGCTCAACGCGGCGCCGGCCCGTCCGGTGTCACCCGAGGTGCTGCGGCGCGCCGACCTGGTGGTGGTCAACCGTGCCGAGTACGCCGCGCTGCCCGGTCTGCGCGCCGCCCGAGCCGTAGCCGTCACCGACGGGCCGCGCGGCGCGGTGCTGCTCCGCGACGGTCAGCAGGTCGCGACCGCGGCCCCACCGAGGGTCAACGCCGTGGACGGCACCGCCGCCGGTGACGCGTTCATCGGCGCTGCGGTGGCCGGTCTGCTGCGCGGGCTGCCCGACGCCGAGCTGCTCACCCGTTCCTGCGCGGCGGGCGCGCTGGCCGCCACCCGGCCCGGCGCCCAACCGTCCCTGCCGACCGCCGCCGAGATCGACGAGGTGCTCACCCGGTGACCGCCGCTGCCGTGGCGGCAGCCCGTTCGCCGCTCAGCGGCGGCAGCCCGTTCGCCGCTCAGCGGCGGTGAGCGAAGAAGCGCTGCCCGAGACGCCGCAGCACGAGATCGAGGCCGAAGGTCTTCGACAGGTTGTCCTCGGTCAGCACCGCCTCGAGCAGGCCCTGAGCGACCACCGCTCCGTCTCGCATCAGCAGGGCGTGGGTGAAGCCCGGCGGGATCTCCTCGACATGGTGGGTCACCAGCACGGTCGCGGGGGCGTCCGGATCGACGGCCAGCGTGGCCAGCCGGCCCACCAGATCCTCCCGACCGCCCAGGTCCAGCCCAGCTGCGGGCTCGTCCAGCAGGAGCAGCTCCGGATCGGTCATCAGCGCCCTGGCGATCAGCACCCGCTTGCGCTCTCCCTCGGACAGGGTGCCGAAGCGCCGCCGCGCCATCCCCTCGATGCCGCACGCGGCCAACAGCCCGGCGGCTCGCGCGCGGTCGAGGTCCTCGTAGCGTTCCCGCCACCGCCCGAGCACCGCGTAGCCGGCACTGACCACCAGGTCGGACACCATCTCATCGTCCCGGAGCCGGCTGGCCAGCGACGCCGAGGAGAACCCGATCCTCGGCCGGAGCTCGAACACGTCGGTGCGGCCAAGCCGCTCTCCGAGCACGTGCACCGTCCCGACGCTCGGGTGCAGCTCGGTCGCGGCCAGCCGCAGCAGGGTGGTCTTGCCGGCGCCGTTGGGGCCCAGCACAACCCACTTCTCGTCCAGCTCCACCCGCCAGTCCACCCCCTCGAGCAGCATGCCGGCACCGCGCCGGACGCCCACGCCATCCATCCGCACCACAAGATCGGTCAGGTCGACGGTCACCCGGCCATTGTGCTGATCGGCGCGGCCGAGCTGGATGTCGGACCGGCAGGCAGGATGACTGTCCATGAGCCGCCCGCACGTTGGTCGACCATTCCCGCTCGGCGCGCACGCCGAAGGCGGCGGGGTGCGCTTCGCGGTGGCATCCTCGGTCGCTGAGGCCGTCGAGGTGTGCCTGCTGTCGGCGGAGGGCGAGGAGCACCGGGTGCCGCTGACCGAACGCACCTTCGGCGTGTGGCACGGGCTGCTCACCGGCGTGGGCCCTGGACAGCGCTACGGCTACCGGGTACACGGGCCCTGGGACCCCGTGCGTGGCCTGCGGTGCAACCCGGCCAAGCTGCTGGTCGACCCATACACACCGCGACTCGAGGGCACCGTGACCGACCTGCGGGCCGCACTGGGCTACCGGGACGACCCGGCCGGGCCACGCTGCGAGGTCGACTCGCGAGGCAGCGTCCCGGTGTCGGTGGTCACCGCTCCGGGCGGCCCGGACACCGGCCCCCGGCCGGACGTGCCGTGGGAGCAGACGGTGCTCTACGAGCTGCACGTGCGCGGCTTCACCCGCACTCATCCCGAGGTGCCGCCCGAGCACCGCGGCACCTATCTGGGGCTCGCGCACCCCGCGGTGACCTCCTACCTCACCGGTCTGGGTGTCACAGCCGTGGAGCTGCTGCCGGTGTCCGCGTTCTGCCCCGAGCCGCCCCTGCTGCGTGCCGGGCTACCCAACTACTGGGGCTACTCGCCGCTGGCTCTGCTCGCGGTGCATCCGGGATACGCCGCGGTGCCCGGCGCCGAGGTGGAGGAGTTCCGCACGATGGTGGCCGCGCTGCACGTCGCGGGACTGGAGGTCATCATCGACGTGGTGGCCAACCACACCTGCGAGGGTGACGTGGATGGCCCCACCCTGGCCTACCGGGGGTTGGACGCGCCCGCCTACTACCTCGAACATGACCTCACCGGCTGCGGCAACACCCTGGACAGCGGCTCCCCCACGGTGATCGCGCTGGTCACCGACGCGCTGCGGTACTGGGCCGGCGAGCTGGGCGTCGACGGGTTCCGCCTCGACCTGGCCAGCGCGCTGGGCCGGCCCCGGGGTGGGCCGTTCGACCCGGTCGCCCCGCTGCTCGCGGCGATCGTCACCGACCCGCTGCTGCGCACCCGCAAGCTCATCGCCGAGCCGTGGGACGCCACCCGCGACGGCTACCGGGTCGGCGGGTTCGGCGTGCACTTCAGCGAGTGGAACGGGCACTACCGAGACGTGGTGCGCGACTTCTGGCGCGGCGTCCCCGGCGTCAGCCAGCTCGCCTCCCGGCTGGCGGGAAGCTCGGACCTCTACGCGGCCGGCGGGCGCCGGCCGTGGGCGTCGATCAACTTCGTCACCGCGCACGACGGGTTCACGCTGCGCGACCTGGTCTCCTACCACCGCAAGCACAACGACGCCAACGGTGAGGGCGGTGCCGACGGCACCGACGACAACCGGTCCTGGAACTGCGGTGTCGAGGGGGAGACCGAGGACCCGGCGGTGCGCAGCCTGCGTGGCCGCCAGGCCCGCAACCTGCTGGCCACCCTGGCGCTGTCCACCGGCACCCCCATGCTGCTGGCCGGTGACGAGCGCTGGCGCACCCAGCGCGGCAACAACAACCCCTACCGGCTCGACGACGAGACCTCGTGGCTGGACTGGTCCGCGGCTCCGGACACCGAGCTGATGACCGCGTTCACCCGCCGGCTGCTCGCGCTGCGCGCCACGACGCCCGCGCTGCGCCAACCGGAGTTCCCCGAAGGCCGTGCCACCCCCACCGACACCCCCGACCTGGTCTGGTTTCGTCCCGACGGCCGAGTCATGCAGCTCGACGACTGGCGAGACAGCCATCGGCAGACGCTGAGCATGTGGATCGACGGCGCCGACGTGCGGTCCCACCCGCCGCCACCGACCGCCGACTCGTGGCTGCTGATGCTCCACGCCGGCGCAGCGCCGATCATGGTGACGCTGCCCGGCCCGGAGTACGGCGAACGGTACGAGCCGGTACTGGACACCGGCTTCCCGGACGGCTGCCCCGCCCATCCCCGAAGCAGGCGCCCCAGCACCCGGATGACAGTTCCGGCCAGAACTGTGGTGGTCTTCCGTGCGGTGCGGCGGTGATCACGATCTGGGTGCGTTGCGCGACACCTGGTGTCACCCGCGGCACCTAAACCGTGATCATGCCCGCACGGCCGCTCTGACCTGCGCCACCACCCCCTCGGGTCGGGACATCAGGTCGTACCAGGTGAAGCGCAGCACGGTCCACCCCGCGAGGACCAGTGCGTTCTGCCGGCGCCGGTCACGGGCGAAACGGTCGACATCGGAATGCCACGCCCAGCCATCGACCTCGACCGCCACCCGGTGTGCCAGGAAGGCGACGTCGATCCAGTACTCGCTCCCCGAGAGCACCACCCGGTGGTTGGCCACCCAGCCATCGATCCCGTCCTGCCGAAGCAGCCCGTGCAGGATCCGTTCGGCTTGCGAGCACGCCCCATCCGCCGCCTGCCGCAGCACCCGACCCAGCCACGGCGACCCCTGCCTGCCGAACGCTCGGCAATATGCGGCATGCAGCTCCCTGAACGACACTCGGCGCTGCAACGCTCGATCCACCAGCGGTCGCCCGGAGTCGTTGCCCAGCGCCGCCGCAGCGTCGAGCACCGTGAGCGGCAGCGCGGTCACCGGCAACCCGCGCAGCACGACGAAGTCCACCGGGTCGAGGTCTCGGCGGCGTAACACCACACCCGCGTGGACACGACGGGATCGCGCCCGGGGCACGGTCACCTCGGCGGCGGCCGGCGCCCAGTCCCGCAGCCCCCACCACCATACCGCCGTCAACCCGCTCGCCAGGGCTCCGGGACCCGCCCACGCCACCGCCGCCCGAGTACTGGTCCGTTGGTCGGGCTCGCGTCGGCCGACCAGGTAAACCCCCGGATGCAGACTGGTCCACTGCCCATCGCGAACCCGGTGTCGCACCTGCCGGAGAGTCAGCCCGCCGCGCACCGCCTCATCCCGGGTGATCACCCCGTCCCGGGACTCCGCAAGCTCTTCGATCAGCACGTACTCCAGCGTCGCCGAGTAGACGCCCGCTCGGGTAGCTCGGGGCATTAGCTCTGTGGACAACAGCCCCGCTGTGGACAACTCCGTTGGGCGGGGTGATCACTGTTTGGGTGCCGAAAACGACACGACACGTCGTTTTCGGCACCCAAACAATGATCAAGCCAGGTGCACCAGGCCGAACTCGGCGGGGGTGGCCATCAGCGGGTGCCTCGGCAGGACGCGCACGGTGTAGCCGAGCAGGCCGGCGTGCGGAAGCCGCAAGGTCGCCTCGAACCGGGTTTCCTCACCGCCGCCTTCAGGACAGTCACCCCCAGGGGAGTCACCCCCAGGACAGTCATCTTCAGGACAGCCCCCACCAGGACAGTCCTCTCCAGGACAGTCCCCATCGGGACAGTATCCAGCGCAGACCGGCCGCATGGCCACCACGAGCGCGTCCCGCAGCTCGTCACGGTCGTCGACCCGACCGACGATGGTCTGGACGCCCACGTCGCGGGGCTGCAGCCCGGCCAGCGCGACCGCCGCGCGGACGGTCATCTCCGAGCCCAGCTCCGGCGTGGCGGGCAGGCCCGAGATGTCCACCTGCGCGACCCGAACCCGGGACCAGGCGGCGCGGAGCCGCGACCGGTACTCGGCCAGCGCCCGTGCCCCGGCGAAGGAGTCGGCGCGCACCGCCGCGGCTGAGCCGGCGGCCGGCGAGTAGAGGCGCTCCACGTACTCCTGCACCATCCGGCAGGCCTGGACCCGCGGGCGCACCGAGGCCAGGGTGTGATGCACCATGGACACCCAGCGCCTCGGCACGCCGTCGGGACCACGATCGTAGAACCGGGGGGCGACCTGCGTGGCGATCAGCTCGTAGAGCGCGTACGCCTCGAGGGTGTCGCGCCGCTGCGGGTCCTCGACGCCGTCTGCGGTCGGGATCGCCCAGCCGCTCTCGCCGTCGTAGAGCTCATCCCACCAGCCGTCCCGGATGGACAGGTTCAGCCCACCGTTGAGCGCGGACTTCATCCCCGAGGTGCCGCACGCCTCCAACGGCCGCAGCGGGTTGTTCAGCCACACGTCGCAGCCCCAGTACAGGAAGCGGGCCATCGACATGTCGTAGTCGGGCAGGAACACCATCCGGTGCCGCACGTCCGGCGCGTCGGCGAACCGCACGACCTGCTGGATCAGCGCCTTGCCCCCGTCATCAGCGGGGTGGGACTTGCCGGCGATGATCAGCTGTACCGGGCGCTCGGAGTCCAGCAGCAGCGCCCGGAGCCGGTCGGGGTCGCGCAGCATCAGGGTGAGCCGCTTGTAGGTGGGCACCCGGCGGGCGAAACCCATCGTGAGCACCTCGGGGTCGAAGACCCGCGACGTCCAGCCCAGCTCCGGCGCGGAGGCCCCGCGCTCCAGCCAGGCGGCCCGGACCCGCCGCCGCACCTCGTCCACCAGCTTGGCGCGCAACACACCACGCAGCTCCCACAGCAGGGGTTCGGAAGCCGACGCGACCGCGCTGCCGTTGTCGGACTCGCCGAGCAGGCTGGCGATCTCCCGCGCCGCCCAGGTCGGCCCGTGCACCCCGTTGGTGACTGAGCCGATGGGCACCTCGTCGACGTCGAACCGCGGCCACAGGCCGCGGAAGATCGTCCGGGCCACGGCGCCGTTCAACCGCGAGACACCGTTGGCCCGCTGGGCCAGCCGCAGACCCATATGCGCCATGTTGAACATCCCCGAGCTGTCCTCGGCGCCCAGCGCCAGTACCCGGTCGATATCGACGCCGGGCAGCAGCCCCGGTGACCCAGCGAAGTGGTGCCGCACCAGGTCCACCGGGAAGCGGTCGATCCCGGCGGCCACCGGGGTGTGCGTGGTGAACACGGTGCCGGCCCGCACCGCGGCCAGTGCCTCGTCGAAGCTCAGCCCGTCGCCGCTGATCAGCTCACGGATCCGTTCCAGGCCGAGGAACCCGGCGTGGCCCTCGTTGGTGTGGAACACCTCGGGTTCGGGATGCCCGGTGAGCCGGCAGAACAGTCGGATGGCACGGACGCCACCGATCCCGGCGAGGATCTCCTGGGTGATCCGGTGGTCCTGGTCGCCGCCGTAGAGCCGGTCGGTGACCCCGCGCAGATCCTCCGGATTGTCCTCGATATCACTGTCCAGCAGCAGCAGCGGCACCCGCCCGACGTCGGCCCGCCAGATCCGCGCCCGCAGGACGCGCCCGCCGGGCATGCCGACGTGCACCAGGATCGGCGCGCCGGTGGCGTCGGCCACCAGGTGCAGCGGCAGGCCCTGCGGGTCCAGCGCCGGGTAGTGCTCCAGCTGCCAGCCATCCAGCGACAGCGACTGGCGGAAGTAGCCCGAGTGGTAGAGCAGCCCGACCCCGATCAGCGGCACGCCCAGGTCCGAGGCGGCCTTGAGGTGATCACCCGCCAACACGCCCAGCCCGCCGGAGTAGAACGGCAACACCTCGGAGACGCCGAACTCCATGGAGAAATACCCGATCGCCGCAGGCAGCGTCTCCGGGCGCTGCTGGTACCACCGGGGCTCGTCGAGGTAGTGGCGCAGATCCTGGGCGAGCGCTCGGGTGCGAGCCACCACCGTCTCGTCGGCGGCCAGCGCGGTGAGCCGCTGGGTAGGGATCTCCCCGAGCAGCCGCACCGGGTCCCCGTTGACGGCGGCCCAGGTGCCCTCATCCAGCGAGGCGAACAGGTCCTGAGTCGGCGGGTGCCAGGTCCACCGCAGGTTGGTGACCAGCGTCTCCAGCGGTGCCAGCGGTCCCGGTAGCTGGGCACGGACGGTGAACCGACGCAATGCTCTCATGGGCGGACTTTACCGTCGCGAAGGTGACGTCCGGCGCGCGCCGGAGGGCCGCTACCGGCAGACTGAGCAGTGGCCCGGGAGCCGATGGGGAAGAGGCATGCGGTGAGTGGTCGGATCGCCATCGATGATGTGACGCCCGTGGTCTCCTGCGGGAGGTATCCCAGCAAGGCGGTGGTCGGGGAGCAGGTTCCGGTCCGCGCCACGGTGTGGCGCGAGGGGCACGACGCGGTGGGCGCCACGTTGGTCTGGCGCGGGCCCGGCAAGGCGCCGGCGAGCCAGGTTCGGATGCGACCCGGACCACCGGGCACCGACCAGTTCGTCGCGACCGTGGTGGCCGACCAGGGGGGCTGGTGGAGCTTCCGGGTGGACGGCTGGGCCGATCCCTGGGAGACCTGGCGACACGCGGTCGAGGTGAAGATCGACGCCGGTCAGGCCGCGCCCGAGCTGGAGAACGACCTGATCGTCGGTGCCCGACTGCTGGAGCGAGCGGCTCGCCGGCCCACCCAGGGAGCCGACCGGATGGCGCTGACCACCGCCGCGGCGGCGTTGCGGGACGCCGGGCGCCCCCTCGACGAGCGGGTCGGGCCGGCGCTCGCGGCACCGGTCACCCAGATCCTGACCACCGACCCACTCCGGGACCAGATCACCCGAGGTACTACCTACAAGGTGTGGGTGGATCGCCCCCGGGCGCTGTTCAGCTCCTGGTACGAGCTCTTCCCACGATCCACCGGCGGCCGGAACGCCCAGGGCGACCCGGTGCACGGAACCTTCGCGACCGCCACCGGTGAGCTGGACCGGATCGCCGGGATGGGTTTCGACGTGGTGTACCTGCCGCCGATCCACCCCATCGGAGAGGTGAACCGCAGGGGCCCCAACAACACCCCCTACGCCGCGCCCGACGACGTCGGCTCGCCGTGGGCGATCGGTTCGGTCGAAGGCGGGCACGACGCGGTGCACCCTCAGCTGGGCACCCTCGACGACTTCGGGGCCTTCGTCGCCAGGGCCGGCGAGCTCGGCATGGAGGTCGCGCTGGACTTCGCGCTGAACTGCGCCCCTGACCACCCGTGGGTCAAGGAGCACCCGGAGTGGTTCACCACCCGTCCGGACGGGACGATCGCCTACGCGGAGAACCCGCCCAAGCGCTACCAGGACATCTACCCGCTCAACTTCGACTCCGACCCCCGCGGCATCTACGCCGAGATGCTTCGGGTGATGCTGTTCTGGGTCCAGCGCGGGGTGCGGATCTTCCGGGTGGACAACCCGCACACCAAGCCACCGGACTTCTGGCAGTGGCTGATCTGGCAGGTCAAAGACCGGTACCCGGACGTGCTGTTCCTGGCCGAGGCGTTCACCCGCCCGGCTCGGCTCTACGGCCTGGCCCGGCTGGGCTTCACCCAGTCCTACACCTACTTCACCTGGCGCACCGGCAAGCAGGAGCTCGCCGAGTACGCGACGGAGCTGGCCGCCAAGGTGGACGAGGTGCGGCCGAACTTCTTCGTCAACACCCCGGACATCCTGCATGAGTCGCTGCAGCGGGGCGGGCCCGGCATGTTCGCCATCCGGGCCGCGCTGGCCGCCACGCTGTCCCCCTCGTGGGGCGTCTACGCCGGCTTCGAGCTCTTCGAGAACACCCCGGTCGCGCCGGGTAGCGAGGAGTACCTGGACAGTGAGAAGTACCAGCTGCGCCCCCGGGACTTCGCCGCCGCGCTGGCGCAGGGGCGGTCCCTGCAACCGTGGATCACCCGGCTCAACGCGATCCGCCGGGCGCACCCCGCCCTGCAGCAGCTGCGCACCTTGCGGTTTCACCGCACCGACCACGGCTCACTACTGGCGTACTCCAAAACCGATCCGGCCGGCGGTGACACCGTGATCTGCGTGGTCACCCTGGAGCCGTTCAGCACCGTGAGCGCAACGGTCCTGCTGGACCTGCCGGCGCTGGGCATGGACCCGGGGGACCGCTTCCTCGCCCATGACGAGGTCAGTGGCGAGAGCTATGACTGGGGGCAGGTCAACTTCGTGGAGCTTCAGCCCTGGCGGGCGGTGGCGCATATTTTGCGGCTGCGCCGCCCGTGAGTGGCGTTACGAGCCCTGGCTCGTAACGCCACTCACGGGTTGTCCACAGTTAGGCTGCTTCCGTGACGATCGATGTGACGAGCGAGTTCGATGCTGCCGCCGCCAGTTACGACCGGCTGGTGGGGGCGAGTCCGGGCTACCACCGCAACCTGTCCCGCTCCGCCCACCGGATGCGGCTGCCCGGCGAGGGCGCCGGGTTGCACCTGCTGGACCTGGGGTGCGGGACCGGGGCGTCGACCTCGGCGCTGCTGGCGGCGGCGCCTCAGGCCAGGGTCACCGCGGTGGACGCATCGGCCGGCATGCTCGCCAAGGCCCGGCAGGCCGACTGGCCAGCGCGGGTGTCGTTCGTGCACGCCCGAGCCGAGGAGCTCGCCGCCGCCGGGGTGCGGGGACCATTCGACGGGATCTTCGCCGCGTATCTGGTGCGCAACCTGCCGGACCCGGACCCGGTGCTGGCCGGGCTGCGCGAGGCGCTGGCGCCGGGAGCGCCGCTGGCGGTGCACGACTACGCGCTGGACGGTCGCCGGCGGAGCAGGGCGATCTGGACCGCGGTGTGCTGGAGCGTGATCATCCCAGCGGGGAAGGTGGTCACCGGTCGGGCCGGGCTGTACCGCTACCTGTGGCGCAGCGCGCTGCGTTTCGACACCGTGGACGCGCTGGCCGCGCGGCTGCGCGGGCACGGGCTGGTCGACGTGCGCACAGCCACCATGCCCGGCTGGGAACGCGGCATCGTGCACACCGTCGTGGCCAGGCGACCGGCGTGACGCCGAGAAACGGCACCGGCGTGACGCCGCCAGGCGCGAGCAGGGCCGGCAACGGGCAGCGACCGGGCCGGGACCGCCGCGCCGTGCTGCACCCGCCGAGGGCCGGCCGGCCACGACCCGAGGGGCAGCCTCCTCGGGTGGCCGTGGTGGGCGGTGGGATCGCCGGCGTCGCGGCCGCCGTGGCGCTGGCCGAACGCGGCGTGCGGGTGCAGCTGCTGGAACGGGAGCGGCAGCTCGGCGGCCGGCTGCGGGGCTGGCCGACCACGCTGGCCGATGGGTCCCCGGTCACCATGAGCCGCGGGTTCCATGCCTTCTTCCGGCAGTACTACAACCTGCGGGCGCTGCTGCGCCGGGCCGACCCGCTGGGCCGGGCGCTGGCGCCGATGCCAGACTACCCGCTGATCGACGCCGAGGGGCATCGGGACACCTTCCAGGGCCTGCCGCGCACACCACCGTGGAACGCGTTGGCCTTCGCGCTGTTCAGCCCCACCTTCCGGTGGTGGGACCTGGCCACCCGGATCGACCCGGTGGCCGCGCTGCCGCTGGTCGACGTGTCGGTGCCGGAGATCTACCGGCGGCTGGACGACCAGGACGCGATGACGTTCCTGGAGCGGGTGCGCTTCCCGGATGCGGCCCGGCACCTGGCGTTCTCGGTGTTCTCCCGCAGCTTCTTCGCCGATCCGCGCCGGCTGTCGGCGGCCGAGCTGGCCACGATGTTCCACATCTACTTCCTGGGCTCGGCCGAGGGCCTGGTGTTCGACGTGCCCACCGAACCGTTCCCCCGGGCGCTGTGGGAGCCGATGGGCGACTACCTGGCCGAGATCGGCGTGACGGTGCGTGCCGGCGTGGCCGTCGAGCAGGTGGTACCCGGGCGGGAGCGTCGCTTCGCCGTCCGAACCGGCGGCGACGGGTACGGCGGCGAGGAGGTCGACGCCGTGGTACTCGCCGCCGACATCACGGGGTTGCAGGCGCTGCTCGCCGCCTCACCCGAGCTCGGTGCGGCGCCCTGGCGGGCGCAGATCGCGCGGTTGCGCACCGCCCCGCCGTTCCTGGTGTCCCGGTTGTGGCTGGAGAGCCCGGTGCGCCCGGACCGGCCCGGGTTCCTCGGCACCAGCGGGTTCGGGCCGCTGGACAACGTCAGCGTGTGGGAACGCTTCGAGGGCGAGGCGGCCCGCTGGGCGCGTCGCACCGGCGGTTCGGTGGTGGAACTGCACGCCTACGCGCTGACCCCCGAGATGACCACAGACCCGGAGCGGGGCAAGCGCCGGCTGGTCGAGGAGCTGCGGCGGGTCTACCCGGAGACCGCCACCGCCACGATCCTCGACGAGCGCCACGAGCTACACGCCGACTGCCCCCTGTTCGCGCCGGGGACCTTCGGTGACCGGCCAGGCGTCACCACCGGAGATCCGGCCGTGGTGCTCGCCGGGGACCTGACCCGGGTCGACCTGCCCGTCGCGCTGATGGAACGCGCGACGACCAGCGGGTTCCTCGCCGCGGACGCGCTGCTGGGCGGGTGGGGGCTGCGTGGGCACCCGCTGTGGACGGTGCCGGTCCGGGGCCGGCTGGCCCCGCTGCGCGCCGCCGCGTCCCGGTTCGGCTGAGCCGGAGCCTCGGCTGAGCCGGAGCCGCTACCCCATGCCCGGCCAGCGCCCGCTGGTCCGGAGCTCGTAGCGACGCTGGGCGTAGGCGAGGTCATCACGCCACAGCCGGGCGGCCGCCCAGCGCATCGCCGGGCGCATCAGCAGCGCCGCGCGGTGGGCGGCGGCGAACCCCGGTCGAGGTGAGCTGGCGATGGTCGCCTCGATCACCGCGGTCCTCGGCCGGCCGGCGTCGTCGACGCCCAGCGGAACGGCGTGCGTCTCGACGACACTCCCGGCGCCCTCCCCCTCCAGGATGTCCATCACCACCGTCCTCGGCTCGGGACAGCTGAACGCGGCGCGCACCGGAACCCCGACCCGTCGGGTGATCCGGAAGGCGACCTCGACCACGAACCGGTCGCCCTGCGCGGTGTCATCGCTCGGCTCCTCCACCACCCGCAGCCCGACGAAGGAGTACGGGTGAAACCAGCTGCCGTGCCACGGATCGAGCCGGTTGGCGACCACATCCTCCGGTTCACAACGCCCGATCCCGGTATAGACCGCGTCGATGCTGGTCTCCGGGTCAGGCCGGCGCGGCAGCACCGGCGCGGGCAGCGGGTCCTCCCCGCCCACCGAGTCCAGCCGCACCCAGGCCAGCACCCCGTCGTCGTGAGCGGGGAACGGGTCCCACCCCGGCACCCCTCGGGCCCCGATCGCCAGACCGTGCCAGCGGCACACCAGCTTCCCGGCCGTCACCGCCGCCCGGCACAGTGGCGCGCCGAGGTGCGGGCACTCGCCGGGGCCGGCGTGCAACGCGCCGTCAGGGGTGCGCCAGGCCACCACCTCGACACCCGCCAGGGTGCGCCCGAAAGCCCGGTCGTCGCGGACCTCCCGGCTCGCGGCGAGCACGTACCAGTTTCCTGAGGGCCGGGCCTGCGCCCGTTTGAGCGCCGCCTCGATCAGGCCGGGCCGGGCGTCGCGCCAGGTCGGCCGCTGCCCGGCCCAGGTCCAGGCCGGCAACCGCCGCAGCGGCACCTCCCGTTCGCCCATTGCTCCGCACCCCTTCGCGACGCCTCACCAAGCACGGTAGCGAATCCTCTATCTTTTGCGCTGCCGGCCCTGGACCGGTACGACTGGAACGATGGAGTTCGGGCCGAGGGAAGGGGCCCCCCACGCCGGCGACGCGGTGCTGGCTGACGGCTATCTCGTGGAACCGCAGGCCGAGGACTTCGAGCACGCCAAAGCCGCCCCGACCGACCCGCACTGGTACAAGCGAGCGGTCTTCTACGAGGTGCTGGTTCGGGCGTTCCACGACCACGACGGCAACGGCGCCGGTGACCTGAGCGGTCTCACCCACAAGCTGGGCTACCTGGAGTGGCTGGGCATCGACTGCCTGTGGCTGCCGCCGTTCTACGCCTCGCCGCTGCGCGACGGCGGTTACGACATCTCCGACTTCCGGGCGGTGTTGCCCGAGTTCGGCACCGTCGAGGATTTCGTGGTGCTGCTCGACGAGGCGCACCAGCGGGGCATCCGGGTGATCACCGACCTGGTCATGAACCACACCTCCGACCAGCACTACTGGTTCCAGGAGTCCCGCCGCGATCCGCAAGGGCCCTACGGTGACTTCTACGTCTGGAGCGACAAGAACACCTCCTACCCGGACGCGCGGATCATCTTCGTCGACACGGAGACGTCGAACTGGACCTATGACCCGCTCCGCGGGCAGTTCTATTGGCACCGGTTCTTCTCCCACCAGCCCGACCTCAACTACGACAACCCCGAGGTCGCCGAGGCGATGCTCGACGTGCTGCGGTTCTGGCTGGATCTGGGAATCGACGGCTTCCGGCTGGACGCGGTGCCCTACCTGTTCGAGGAGGAGGGGACCAACTGCGAGAACCTGCCGCGCACCCACGCGTTCCTCAAGCGCTGCCGCGAGGTGATCGACGAGTACCCTGAACGGGTGCTGCTGGCCGAGGCCAACCAGTGGCCCGCCGACGTGGTCGAGTACTTCGGCGACCCTGCGGTGGGCGGTGACGAATGCCATATGGCGTTTCACTTCCCGCTGATGCCGCGCATCTTCATGGCGGTGCGCCGGGAGTCCCGGTTCCCGATCTCGGAGATCCTGGCCCAGACTCCACCCATCCCTTCCAGCGCCCAGTGGGCGATCTTTCTGCGCAACCACGACGAGCTGACCCTGGAGATGGTCACCGACGAGGAGCGCGACTACATGTACAGCGAGTACGTCAAGGACCCTCGGATGCGGGCGAATATCGGTATCCGCCGGCGGCTGGCGCCGCTGCTGGACAACGACCGCCACCAGCTGGAGCTGTTCGCGGCGCTGCTGCTGTCACTACCCGGCTCCCCTGTGCTCTACTACGGTGACGAGATCGGGATGGGGGACAACATCTGGCTGGGTGACCGGGACTCGGTGCGCACGCCGATGCAGTGGACCCCGGACCGCAACGCGGGGTTCTCCAGCTGTGACCCGGGCCGCATCCATCTACCGGTGATCATGGACCCGGTGTACGGGTACCAGGCGGTCAACGTCGAGGCGCAGTCGACGTCGTCGCAGTCGCTGCTGAACTGGACCCGGCGGATGATCCAGGTGCGCCGCGCGCACCCGGCCTTCGGGCTGGGCGACTTCACCGAGCTCGGTTCCTCCAACCCCTCCGTGCTGGCCTATCGCCGGGACCACGACGCCGATGATGACCTCGTCATCTGTGTGAACAACATGTCCCGCTTCCCGCAGCCGGTGGAACTCGACTTGTCCGAGCACGCGGGCGGCATCCCGGTCGAGCTGACCGGTGGCGTGCATTTCCCGCCGATCGGTGAGCCGCCCTACCTGCTCACGCTGCCCGGCCACGGCTTCTACTGGTTTCAGATCGTCCCCCCGGACCCCGGCGGTGAACCGTGATCAGTGCCGTTGACCTGGTCACGGACATCGCCGACTCGCTGGCGGCGGTGCTGCCCGAGCAGCGCTGGTTCGCCGGCAAGGGCCGTCCGGTGCACGCGGTCATCCTCGTGCGCGCCACCGATCTCGCCGGGGCCGATCCCCGGCTGGTGCACGCCGTCATCGAGGTCGACCAGGGTGAGCAGCCCCGGGACCGCTACCAGATCCTGCTCGGGGTGAGCAGCGACCTACCCGAGAACCTCGGGCACGCCTGGGTGGCCGCATGCGGAGACCAGGCGGTTTACCAGGCGCTACAGGATCCGGAGCTCACCGCCGTGCTGCTCGAGCTGATGGCCCACGGCGCCGAGGTGGACGGGCTGCGCTTCACCACCGAGCCGGGCGTCACCCTGGACACCGACCAGCGCTCCCGCCCGGTCGGGGCGGAGCAGTCCAACACCTCGCTGGTCTACGGGCAGACCTCCATCCTCAAGCTGTTCCGCAAGCTGACCGAAGGCCGCAACCCCGACCTGGAGCTGCACCGCGCGTTGGCCGCCGTGGGCTGCCCGCACATCGCGGCGCCGCTGGGCGGCATCGAGGGTGAGCTCCAGGCCGTTCCGGTCACCTACGGGATGCTCACCGAGTACCTGCGGGGCAGCGCCGATGGCTGGGCGATGGCGACCGCGAGCGTACGGGACCTGCTGGCGGAGAGCCTGCTCACCGACAGCGCATCCGGCACGGTAGAGCGCACCCACCCCGAGGACGCCGGTGGCGACTTCGCCTCCGAGGCGCACCGGCTCGGTCACGCGGTGGCCACCGTGCACGCCGACCTGGCCACCGCCCTGGGTAGCTCCCCGGCCCCAGCCGGATACCTCGACACGGTGGCCGAGGGCATGCACCACAGGCTGGACGGCGTCCTCGCGCGGGTGCCCGAGCTCGCGCCCCACGTGGACGCGCTGCGGGCGGCCTTCGAGGCGGTGCGCGATCTCGACGGTCCGGTGCCGGTGCAACGGGTGCACGGCGACCTGCACCTCGGTCAGGTACTGCGCAGTGTCACCGGCTGGGTGCTGATCGACTTCGAGGGCGAGCCGATGATGCCCCTGGCCGCCCGCGTCGCTCCCGCGTCCGCGCTGCGCGACGTCGCCGGGATGCTGCGCTCCTTCGACTACGCCGCCAACTACCTGCCGCTGGGCGACGCCGACCCCGAGCATCGCGCCGCAGTGGCGCTGGCCTGGGCCACCCGTAACCAGGACGCGTTCTGCGAGGGTTACGCGCAGGCCGCACCCGACCCTCGCAAGCGGGCCACCCTGCTGCGCGCCTTCGAGCTGGACAAGGCCGTCTACGAGGTCGGCTACGAGCACAGCAACCGCCCCCTCTGGCTCCCGATCCCCCTCACCGCCATCACCCGCCTCACCACTCCCCCACCCTGACCGTTCTCCGAGTTCGACCATGGAGCGGCGCGCCGGCCGGCGCGCGGTGCTAGTACGGTCACCCCCGGTCGACCAAGGAGGGCGAGCAATGCCGGGCAGCGTCGAGCGGGCTGATGCGCAGCTGACGGGTGTCGTCCAGCGGGAGACCTCCCTGCGGGCCGCGGTCGACGCGGGTGAGCTGTGGCTGGAGGCCGGTGTCGCCGAGCGCGCCGCAGCCCGCTGCGACCAGGCCGTCAGGGACATCGACGAATTGTTGCGCGGCGCGGACGTGCTCACCAAGAAACGTAAGTTCGGCGACAACGAGGACGGCAACGCGGCCGCCGAGCGGTTCGCCCAGGCCGGCTACGAGTACATCGACTCGATGAGACACGCTCAACGGGTGTTCGCGAACATGGCGGCGACCTACCGGGCGGCCGGGCGCACGGTCGCCGAGGCCGATGCGGCGAACGAGGAGATGTTCCGGGGACGGTCCGAATGAGGCGTGCGCCCATTGCGATGGTAGCCATGGTGGGGCTGCTGGCCGCCGCATGCGGCTCGCGGGTGCCGCCGGCGCCGGCGCCGCCCGCGGTGGCCGACGCGTCCCGAGTCGACATGTGCACCATCCTGACCGACCAGGAGCTGACCGGGCTGGGCATCCAAGGGAACACCCGCAAACCGGAGAAGGTGCTCGGCGTGGTGGGCTGTGGATGGCTGGGTAAGCCGTTCACCCTGCGCCTGGAGCGGGACAAGGAGACCGTCGCCTCGTACGTGGCGCGCCGGAATGACCCGTCGTTCGTCGCCTTCGCGCAGAACACGGTGCACGGCCGGGCCGGCGTCCAGATCCAGCTCCGGAGATCCGGCGACCAGTGCGACCAGTCGATGGACGGCGGAACGGTGTCACTGACGGTGGGCGTGGCGGCGTCCTTCAGCCTCGATCCCCAGCCGATCGACGCCTGCGCCGAGGCGCTGCGGATCGCGGAGATGATCGAGCCGCGGTTACCCACAACGGGATGACCCCTCGAGCACCGGTGACAGGTTGAGTAGTCACGCTCAGCGATTCCTTGTCACTCTGCGGTCGGTCGGCGGGTCCGCTGACGGCACGAGATCAGCTGGGTCGCGTCCGGCTGTACTGCTGCGGCGGCGAAGGCGTCGAGCGCGCTGGTGAACGCCGCGACGCAGTGGCGCAGGCCGGTCTCGGTCGTCTGCATCGCCAGCTCCTCATGACCACCCAGCGTGTGCGCTGCTGGACCGCTATGGCATAACCAGCGACGAGCGTGACAACCTGATCGAGTTCACCCGCACGTCCTAGACTCACCGGCCCCGGGGCGATGGCTGGGCCACGATTCCCGGCAGTCACCGCCGGTTTCTCGACCTGGAGCGCCAGGCCACCTCGGGCGTCTTCTACTCCGGCGAGGTCATCCACGGCATGCTCCAGACCGAGAGTTACGCTCAAGCGGTGCCGCGCTGGAACAACCTGCAGCCGCCGGAGGTGCTGGACCGGGTCCTGAAACTGCGAATGGCATGCAGTGCCGTGTTGAGCCGCACCGACCGGCCGTGATGCGCGAGCAGCTCGAACACCTGACCACCATGGCAACACTGCAGGAGAACGTGGTGGTCCAGGTGCTGCCGCTTGGCTCCGGGGTGCACGCCCTCATGGGCCTGAGCGTGACGCTCTACGACTTTCCGCCGCCTGCGCCGAGGATGCTGCATTCGATACCTACGGGCGCGGCGCTGTGCAGGACCGGAAAACGAGGTGTCAGGGGCCGCGCATACAATGGATCTGCTTCGAGCCAAGCCCTTGGGCCACGAGGAGAGCACCGAGTTCATCCAGGCCATCCTCACTGAACAGGAGGAAAGCTAGCGCCATGCCCCGCATCGTCGCGAGTGGTTCCTGCCGTGACGGTCGGACAATACCGCCACCTGCGTGCAGACCAAATTCACCAAAGACGCAGTTTACGTACGCAACAATCGACACCCGGAGGCGGGAACCGCCGTCTTCGACCACACCGAGTGGGCCGTGTTCATCGCCGGCGTCAAAGACGGCGACTACGATCTCTAGTGCAGCTGGTCTTGTCCGGCCGCTCGCGCGCCTGAGATCAGCACACGCCGCGAGTCCGGGACCGGCGGTACCCTGGCCGACGTCAGCTCATCGACGGTGATCAGCGGCTCCGCGCATTCCTGATCCAGCAACTGCGCCTGCGCGGGAGCGAGATCTGTGAGCCGGCGCAGGACCGAGAGCAGCTCACGCAGCTCGACAGTATCCTCGCGCGACGTCCAGCTCTGCTGCCGACAGTCGTCTTCGCGCAGGTCTGGCGAGCGAGCCCCCGGTAGCACGTGTTGTCCAGGATCCGCCAGATGTGCCGGGCCATCCACTTCCCCACGAAGACCGCTGATGACGTGGGCCGTTTGCTCGCCCGCAGCGGCACATCCGATGTCGTTGACGCTGCCGTGATCGTAGCGGCCATCGAGCACAACGCTGCCGTGCTCACCTCCGACCCCAAAGACCTCGCCAAGCTTGCCAGCGCTGCCGACTACCCGGTCCACCTGCTCACTGTCTGACACCACCGGCGATCCATTGTGACTCCGGCTACCGAGTCGTTGGTGTCGAGGCGGTCCGCTGCTGGACAATTCCTCGCGTGATCGCCGAATCTGAGGCGTGGCCGTGCAACCCTGAACGGCCACGCCTCAGATTCGGCGATCATGGGGCCGGGCAAGAAGCTGGAGACGTGTACCGCCCCCGGTGCTGCCAGCGACGGACGTCCTCGGCGAGTCCACTCGGTCGGGTGTAACCGGCCCACGCGTCACGTAGCTCGCCTTGCACCCTGCGGCCCCATGACCTGAATGAGAAGTTGTAGTGAGCCCCCAGGTACGCCATGAACTCATCCTCGGTCGCCGGGCAGTCGAGCAGCGTGTCGGTCCGGCAGATGGCTAGCTGGGCGGCGTCGAGGCCCAGCGCGTTGAACCAGTCCGCATCGGTGAAATCGACGTCCATCAGCGACGCACCGTCAAATCTCGCGTTCCTGATCAAGCAGTCCACGAAACTCACGCGGTCAAGGGTCGTGCCACGGAAGTCGCATTCGATAGCGAAGGAACCGGAGAAGTCGGTGCCTGTCAGGTCGGCACCGCGGAAGTCGAACATCGCGAGGTCGATACCCGGTAACCCACCCACGGTCAGGAAGTCGCCCAGCCGGCCGTCGGTCAGCCGAACCAGGGTTCGCACGACGTCCGCGCGGAAGAGCCGCTCGCCACGGGGATAGGTCTTGGACGTGTCCAGCGCGCGGATATAGCTGACCAGGTGGTGGACCACGGCATCGCGTAGTTGCCCGTCGCTGGAGTAGCCGACCCAACGCTCCAGTTCGTCAAGCGCTTCAGCGGCGGAGTCACTCGGCCCCGCAGCGATCTCGCGCAACGAGTGGTCGATGAGGTTCGCCGCGCCAAGCGAGACCCCGGTGTCCGGCATGCCGGGGGAGATCACTTCCAACTGGCGAACCTCGCCGACCGGGAGGGCACGCACCGCGCTCTGGTCAGTGACCAGGCCGTACAGCTGCTCGTACTGACGATCGAGGACGAAATGGGTGTAGGGTTGCAGCGCGGAGGGCACGACCTCCTGCACGTCGTGGTCGTCGAACACCACGGGAACGAACCGCGAGTTCTTCCCCATGTCGTTGTAGATGCGCTGGCTGACCATCTGTCCTTCCCAGTTGCTCCCCTTTCCGTTATAGTTCTCCTGCCGCCCCTCGAAATACGTGCGATAGCGGGCGGTACACACGCACAGCACAAAATCAGACTCCTGGATCTGGCCGCCCATCCAGCGAATCCAGCCCTCGGGAGGAAAGGGAAAGAACTGGTCAATGACGCAATCGATACCGTCCCGCCGCAGCCGCTGGGCGAGATCGAGTACGCGGGCCGAGTGCGCCGTAGAATCGTGGCTGTAGCTGATGAGCACCCGGAGGGGCTTCGACATGCCGACTCTTCTCTACGCGAGTTGTTCCCGGCTCCGGGATACGACGTGCACTACATCGCCGTGAAACCCGCGACCGTTTCGCGTCGGCCACGGTACCGGCCCCAAGTCACACCACGCCGAGCCAGGCGACGTCCTCGTCCCCGCCTGCCCCCCGCGTGCTCGCCGACCGCGTGATGTGGCTGCCCTCTCCTCCGTCGGGGCGACGCACCTCGACCCATTCAGCGGATCCGACCGGGAGCCGACACACTGGAGCGAGACGAACCCGAGGAGGACGTGACGTGCACGCAGCAGACCGGGCCATCTCAGCGCCACCGGCCGACGAGCTGCGCCGGCTCCTGGACGGCGAGCACCACGACCCGCATTCGGTGCTCGGGACGCACCCGTACCCCGAGGGCACAGTGATCCGGGTGCTGCGCCCGCATGCCGATGAGGTGACGGTGCTCGCCGACGGCGCGGAGTACCCGCTGGAGTACTGCGCCGGGGGGCTTTTCCACGGCGTGGGGCCAGGCCCTGGCGACTACCGGCTGCGGGTGCGCTACGGCGAGCACACCGAGGTCACCGATGACCCGTACCGCTGGCTGCCCACGCTGGGCGAGGTCGACCTGCACCTGATCAGGGAGGGCCGCCACGAGCGGCTGTGGGAGGTGCTCGGCGCGCACCCGAGGACCTACCCCACGCCGGGTGGGGTGGTCGAGGGAACCTCGTTCGCGGTGTGGGCGCCGCACGCTCGGGGAGTGCGGGTGTGCGGTGACTTCGACAACTGGTCCGGGGTGGCCACCCCGCTGCGCTCGCTGGGCTCGGCTGGAGTGTGGGAGGTCTTCCTGCCCGGCGTCGGCGCCGGCACCCGCTACAAGTTCCGCCTGCTGGGTCCGGACGGGAACTGGCATGAGAGGGCCGACCCGATGGCCCGCGCCACCGAGGGCCCACCGGCCACGGCCTCGGTGGTCGCCGGCCCGTCGGCCCACGAGTGGAGCGACGCTCGGTGGCTCGCCGACCGGGCGCAGGGCCGGCTGACGAGCAAGCCGATGAGCGTCTACGAGGTGCACCTGGGCTCCTGGAGACAGGGCCTGGGATACCGGGAGCTGGCTCACCAGCTGGTCGAGCACCTGCAGGCGACCGGGTTCACCCACGTCGAGCTGCTGCCGGTGGCCGAGCATCCCTTCGGCGGTTCCTGGGGCTACCAGATCACCTCCTACTACGCGCCGACGTCACGGTACGGCTGTCCGGACGACTTCCGATACTTCGTCGACACGCTGCACGCGGCCGGGATCGGGGTGCTCATGGACTGGGTGCCCGCGCACTTCCCGCGCGACGAGTGGGCGCTGGCTCGCTTCGACGGCGCGCCCTGCTACGAGCACCCCGACCCCCGCCGCGCCGCGCACCCGGAGTGGGGCACCCTGATCTTCGACTACGGGCGCAACGAGGTCCGCAACTTCCTGGTCGCCAACGCGCTGTACTGGCTGGAGGAGTTCCACCTCGACGGGCTCCGGGTGGACGCCGTGGCCTCGATGCTCTACCTCGACTACTCCCGCCGGCCGGGCGAGTGGTCACCCAACCAGCACGGCGGGCGGGAGAACCTGGAGGCGGTGGCCTTCCTGCAGGAGATGAACGCCACCGTCTACAAGCGTCACCCCGGCGTGGTGACGATCGCCGAGGAGTCCACCGCCTGGCCCGGCGTCACCCACCCGACGCATGTGGGCGGCCTGGGCTTCGGCTTCAAATGGAACATGGGCTGGATGCACGACACCCTGGACTACGCCGGCCACGAGCCGGTGCATCGCGGCTACCACCACAACGAGATGACCTTTTCGCTGATGTACGCCTGGAGTGAGAACTTCGTGCTGCCGCTCTCGCATGACGAGGTGGTGCACGGCAAGGGCTCGCTGTGGAGCCGGATGCCCGGCGACGACTGGAACAAGGCCGCCAACCTGCGGTGCCTGCTGGCCTACATGTGGGCCCACCCCGGTAAGCAGCTGCTGTTCATGGGCGGCGAGCTCGGGCAGCCCGCCGAGTGGGCGGAGAACCGGTCACTGGACTGGAACCTGCGCCACCACCCGCTGCACGGCGGGGTGCTGCGGCTGGTCGGCGACCTCAACGCCACCTACCGCGCACACCGCGCGCTGCACAGCCAGGACACCACACCGGCCGGCTTCGAGTGGATCGACGCCAACGACGCCTGGGGCAACGTCCTGAGCTTCCTTCGCCGGGGTGATGACGGGTCGGTACTGGCCTGTCTGGTGAGCTTCGCCGGGCGCCCGCACGAGGGCTACCGGGTAGGACTACCCCGTCCGGGCCGCTGGCGCGAGGTGCTCAACACCGACGCCGAGAGCTACGGTGGCTCCGGCGTCGGAAACCTCGGCGAGGTGACCGCCGACGAGACGCCGTGGCACGGACGGCCCTACTCCGCGCTACTCCGGCTGCCGCCGGCCGGAGCGCTCTGGCTCACTCCCGCCGAGGAACGCCGCGCCGAGGAGCTCTGAGTATCGAGCCGATGACGGTGTGTCATCGGTACTCCACGCGAGGTCAGTCAAATGGCCCCCAGCGTCGGCGCCCACCCGACTGTAGGGTGAGACGCGACTCGGGGGTTGTTGATCGGTAGGGTCAGCCAAGGTGGGACAGAACCACACAGAGAAACCCGGTGCCCAGGCCCACTCCCTGGCATCGGCTGCGCTCGCCCAGGAGTGGGTCCGTGCTCTGGCCACCAGCTCCTGCCTGCCGATGTCGCTCGCGCAGACCCGAGACCACCTGCGTGATCTCACCGAGCGGCTGGTGGCCGCGCTGTCCGGTCCTTCGGTGGACACCCAGGCCGCATCCACCGTGGGCGCCCGGCTCGTCGAGGGAGGGTTCACCGGCGCGCAGACCCTTTCTCGGACGTTCGAGGTGCTCGGCGCAGGCTTGCCCGCCGTCGCGGGCCCTAGGACGGCGGGCCCGCTCTGCGGCCGGATCATCGAGCTGCTCGGGGCGCTGGCCGCCGGCTACACCTGGGCGCTGCGCAACCGCGTCGTCGACCAGCAGGAAGAGGTCAAGCGGGCGCTGTCACAGGCATGGCAGGCGCTCGAGCGGGATCTGCGGGCCAGCCAGGCCCGGTTCCGGGAGGTGTTCGACCTCTCTCCGGTGGGTATCGCGATCAGCGAGCCCAACGGGCGAATCGTCCAGGCCAACCAGGCCCTCGAGGACACTCTCGGCTACTCCCCAGGCGAGCTGCTCAGACACACGCTGAGCGAGCTGTTCGCACCGGGTGTGCAGTCCATCACGCCGGAGCGCCGGCGCCGGGTCCGCTTCCCGCTGCGCCGCGCCGATGGCGAGACCGCGTGGGTCTACCTGGCCTCCTCAGCGCTGCTCGACGCCGAGCAGGCGCCCCGGCACATCCTCACGACTGTCGAGGACATCACCGACCTGTGCCTGCTCGAGCGACGGCTGCATCACCAGACGCTGCACGACCCGCAGACCGGTCTGCCGAACCGGCGGTACCTCCGCACCCATCTGGAGAAGGTACTGGCGCGAAGTGCACCCTCGGCCGTGGTCACGCTGATGCACCTCGATCTGGACGGCTTCTCAGCGATCAATGACGGGCTGGGTCACGACACCGGTGACCGGCTGCTGAGCGTGGTGGCCAGGCGACTGGAAGGAGTCGTCGTGGACCAGCGGGCGATGGTCGCCCGGCTCGGAGACGACGAGTACGCGATCCTCGTCGAACCCGAAGCTCCGGTACCGGACGTCGGCGCCTTCGCCGAGGCCATCAACACCGAGCTCGCCGAGCCGTGCTACATCGACGGGGTCGGGGTGGCGGTCACCGCGAGCATCGGCGCCGCGCAACGCCGGGTCGCCGGGACGAAGGCCGAGGAGCTGATGCGCGCCGCCAGCGCCACGCTGCTCCGGATGCGCGGCCGGAGCACGCGGCAGTGGGAGCTGTTCCATCCCGACATCGACGCCGTCCACGTCGAGGAGCTCCGGCTGGCGGCGGCGATGCCCGGCGCCCTGGAAACCGGTGAGCTGGCGGTGACGTACCAGCCGGTGGTCATGCTGGACGGTGGTCGGCTGGTGGGCATCGAAGCGGCGCTGAGCTGGCGGCACCCGCAGCTCGGCATGCTCTCCGGCGAACAGTGCATGCGAGCCGCGGAGCGGACCGGTGTCGTGCACGAGGCCGGTCAGTGGTTGCTGCGCACCGCCGCCGAGCAGGCCGTCTCCTGGCGGCGGCGGACCGGTGGTGGCGTACCACCGGTGGTGGTCAACCTCAGCCTGTCCCAGGCGCGGGACCGCGACCTGGTGGCGAGGGTCCGGGCGGTTCTGGACGAGACCGGCCTGCGGCCGGCCGGCTTGGAGCTGCGAGCGCCGGTGGCCGCGATCCGCACGGTCACCGGTGAGCCGGCGGGCGCTGGTGGTGGGCAAGCCGAGGACAACCTGCGGAAGCTGGCCGCGCTGGGCGTGCGCGCCGGGCTCTACGACTTCGGTGGTGGCATCGGTGGGCTGCGCTGCCTGGTCGACCTCCCGGTGCGCACGGTGCGCATCGCCCAGCCGGTGTCCGAGCAGGTGGCCGCCGACCCGTCCCGGATCCTGTCCCAGGCGGCGCAGGCCTTGGTGCACATCGTCCGCGGCGCGGGGGTCGACGTGGTCGCCTTCCCGGTGGACAGCGCCGAGCAGGCCGCATGCTGGCCGTGGATCGGCGCCAACTGGGCCCTCGGCGCGCTGTTCGGCGAACCGGGCCCACCGGCCGGCATCGAGGCGCGGTTACGCCGCCGGTGAGTGGCGCTACGAGCTATGACACCGTGGAGCGGTGCAGGAGTGGCCCATCACGGTCGTGCCGGCGTTGATCTCAGCGGGTGGCGCTCTCATCAGCGTGGTGTTCAGTCGGCGGGCGGCTCGGGTGGAACGTCTCCATACCGCCGAGGAGATCGCCACACGGTTTCGAGAGCCCTTGTTGCAGGCGGCGTTCAACCTCGAAACAAGGATCTACAACATAGTCGAGCTCCAGTTCTTCCAGCGTTTTCTCGGCCCGGACAGCTCCGAGCCGGAGAAGGAGTACGCCGTCGTCAACACGATGTACGTGTTCGCGCAGTACTTCTGCTGGCTGGAGATACTACGTCGCGAGTCCCAGTTCGTCGATCCTCGAAACAACCAGAGGAACCACGCCGCGATAGCCGGGTTCGAGGCTGTTCGCGACGCCTTCGCCGACAGCATCGGTATCCAGGAGAGGTGCTTCCGGCTCTTTCGCGGAGAGCAACGAGCACTCGGTGAGGTGATGCTCGTCCCGGTCACGGAGCCGAGGCCGGGAGCGCCCAGGTGGGAGTGTCTGGGGTACGCGTCTTTCGTGCGTTCACTGGAGGACGGGGAGATGGCGAGATGGTTCCGAACTCTGCGAGAGGACATCAAGGAGGTGTCCGCAGACGTGGCGAACCGTGACGGGCGGCTTCGGCTGATCCAGCGTCGGCTGATGGACGTCATCGATATCATCGACCCAGATGCACGCAGAGTGCCCCCGCAGCTACGGAAGCGCCTAGCGGCACCGTCACCCTAATTCGTTCGGGTGGTAGCCTAGCGTCATTGACACGATGACACTCTGTAGTTGTCAGGCCGGGTGCCTCGGATGCCGGCGAAGGGGGTGCGCACGATGGCGGATGAGCTGGGGCCTGTTTACGACCTCATCACCCGGCGTCTGCTGAGGGGCAAGGTGGTCCCAGTGCTCGGCGCTGGGGTCAACCTGTGCGAACGGCCTCCAGACGTCCCCTGGGAGCGGGGCCGGTACCTGCCCAGCGGGCGGGAGCTGGCCGCCGCGCTGGCCCGGTACGTGGGCAACGTGGTGATCGACGGCCACGACCTGGCCCAGGTGTCGCAGTATGTGGCGGCGCTGGAAGGCGAGGGGTCGCTCTACGAGGAACTCCACGACGTCTTCGACGCGGACTACCCACCGACGCTTCTGCACCGCTTCCTCGCCCGGCTGTCCCGCCGGACCCGTGAGGCGGAGGAAGCCCGTGAATGCATGCTCATCGTGACGACCAACTACGACGACTCCCTGGAGCGCGCATTCACCGCCGAGGGTGAACCGTACGAGCTCGTCACCTACATCGCCGAAGGCAGGGACCGGGGACTGTTCCGCCATGTCACCGTCGGCGGCGAGCCGACCGTGATCCGGGTGCCGAACGAGTACGTCGACCTCCGCCTCGACCGACGGTCCGTGATCGCGAAGATCCACGGGGCGGTGGACCGGGTCCACCGCGCGGACAGCTTCGTGATCACAGAGGACCACTACATCGACTACATCACCCGCGCCGACGTCGCGGGGCTGTTTCCGGTCACGCTCGCGGCGAAGCTCCAGAGAAGCCACTTCCTCTTCCTGGGCTACAGCCTGCGGGACTGGAACTTCCGAGTGATGCTGTACCGGTTGTGGGGGGAGCAGGAGGGCAAGAACTTCAAATCCTGGGCGATCCAGGCCGACCCGAACCCCATCGACCGCGCCGCGTGGGACGATCGCGGCGTCGACATCCTGCCCGTCAGGGTGGAGAACTTCGTCGCCGCTGTCGAACAACGACTTCCCCCGCACCGCATGGTGACGCCGTGACCACCGCGACGGAGCCTCCCGCCCCGGCACAGGACGCGCCCGACCGGGCCGTGCCGGAGTGTCCCTACGTCGGGCTGGTGCCCTTCGACGAGAAGGACGCGCCGTACTTCTTCGGCAGGCAGCGAGAGTCCGACCTCATCGTCGCCAACCTCACCGCCTCGCGGCTCACCCTGCTGTACGCCCCGAGCGGGGTCGGCAAGAGCTCGGTGCTGCGAGCGGGTGTGCTGCCCGCGCTGCACCACGCCGATGACGACTCCTATGACGACCTGGGCGTCCCCGGCGCGGCCGTGGCGTACGTGAGCACCTGGCGTGACGCCCCACTCGCGACCGTCGCGGCGGCGGTCCGTGACGCGGTGTCGCGAGTGACCGGCGCCGGCGCTGTGGAGCAAGCCGCCGGTACACCCGAACTCAGCGTCGCCTGGCTTCGCGAGGTGCTGCGCCAGTCCAGGGTCTCGACGGTCTACCTGATCCTCGACCAGTTCGAGGAGTACTTCCTCTACCACCCCATGGACCGCGGCGAGGAGGGACTGACCGCCGAGCTCGGCAGAGTCCTGAGCGCCCGAGACCTGCCGGTGCATGTCCTGCTGTCGGTCCGCGAGGACGCGCTGGCCGGCCTCGACCGTTTCAAGGGCCGGGTGCCCTACCTCTTCGACAACTACCTCCGGCTGGCGCACCTGAGCCGCGACGCGGCCCGCGCCGCCGTCGAGTGCCCCCTCGACCGCTACAACCGCCTCGCCCCACCCGACCGAAGGATGTCCATCGAACCCGGCCTCATCGCGACCCTGTTGGATCAGGTCCGCACCGGTCACGTACGCGTGGCGCCGGAGGGGACGGCACCCGAGGGGTTCACCGCGAACGAGGCCGCGGCAGACGACCGCGGGGACATCGAGACCCCTTACCTCCAGCTCGTGCTGACCCGCCTGTGGGACCAGGAGCGCGCCACCGGATCGTCGTGCCTTCGACAGCGCACCCTGGAGGACCTCGGCGGGGCGCAGACGATCGTGCAGACCCACCTCGACAACGTCATGGCGGGGCTGTCCCCCGCGCAGGTCGACGTCGCCGGTGCGGTGTTCCATCACCTGGTCACCGCGTCCGGGACGAAGATCGCGCTGAGCGCGCAGGACCTCGCCGGCTGGTCGGAGCTACCGGTGAGCGCGGTGCGGGACCTCCTCGAGATGCTGTGCTCGGGACCGCACCGCATCCTGCGGCCCCTGCCACCGGCCGTCGGGGTGGCGGGACCGCCCCGCTACGAGATCTTCCACGACGTCATGGGCCGCGCGGTGCTCGACTGGCGCCGCAGGTACGTCACACAACGACAACAGGCCGAGGCATCACGCCGCCTCGTCGCCGAGCGTGAGGAAGCCCAGGCGGCGGCGCGGACCGCCCGCAGGCGACTACACCGGACGCGACTCCTCGCGTTGAGTATGGCAGTCATCATGCTCGCTGTCGGTGTGCTCGGCGCTCTCTTCTACTACGAGAGAAATGTTGCGCGCCAGAAGCAGTCCTTGGTGCAGGCCGCCGGCACCCTTGACCACAACCCCGCGCAGAGCCTGAGCAGTGCGGTCGAGGCCTACAACATCAACGCCAACGAGCAGGCCCGCTCGGCGGTGCTGAAGGCGTGGTCGAGTCCGCACAGTCGAGTGGTCGCCGGGCCGAACCCGATGATGGTCGGCATGGCCTTCACTCCGGACTCCCACCACGTCGTCGCCTACGACGCGCACGGCGGCATCCGGGTCATCGGTGATGACGGCGCCGTGGAACACAGGACGGCGGTGGTCGGTCCGCTGCGCGGCACCGTCACCTCGTCGGTGTCGGCAGCCGCCGTCAACCCTGACGCGTCCCGCGTCACGTTCGGGACCGACCAGGGCGCGGTGGCGGTCGTCAACACCACGACCGGGCAGCATATCGATATCGACACGGAGGGCGACTCGACGCCTGCCGTGTCGTGGGTCGGGCCCGCCGCGAACGGTCTCGTCCTCGTCGTCTCCGGGTCAGGCGTCGCCGCAACCTACAGCCCCGACACCGGAAAACAGGTCGCGCGCTTCCCGGGTCTTGTTTTCGAAGCCTCGCCCCTGGCCGATAGGCAGCACATCGTGACCTCCGGACAGGACGGGAAGCTGCGGGTGTGGGACGCGCGAACCGCCGCGAAGATCGCGGAGTCATCGGCGCCACTGGTGCCTGCACCGACTTTCCTCAAGCGTTACGGGCAGGCCGTCGTCGGCGTGATGAACAACGTCGACAAGTCATCGATCGTCGTGTGGAACTGGCAGGCAGGGCCGGACCCCGTTCGGTACCCGTTCGCTTACTCCAACGGCATTGCACAGGTTCACGTCGACGAGCAGGATCGAACCATCAGCATCGCTTCTGACCATGGACTCATGAGATACAGCCTCGACGACGGGTCATCGCGGGGACAGCTGCCGGAACAGACGGACTGGGTAAACGACATGACCACCAGTCCCGATGATGGGTGGATCACCACGGCGGGGCTCGATGGGCGGGTCCTGGTCTGGTACGCGAACTTTCCGCAGAAGCTTGCCGGCCGCCCCACCTACGAGCTCCTCGCCCACCACGGACCGGTCACTCAGGTGGGCTACCTACGTGATGGCACGGTAGTGATGTCTCTCGGCAGTGATGGCACGGTCCGGCGCTGGGAGCTGCCCCAGGTGGTACTTTTCGACCAGCACCTCGACTGGATCTCTGACATGGACGTGAGCAACGACGGGTCCTTACTCGCGACGACGAGCTCCGATGGTAAGGCCTACATCATCGACCGCAATGACACGTCGAAGGCTGCAGCCACTGTGTCCACCAACATTCGCCAGGCAGGCGTGCGCTTCGACCCGACCGACCCACATCGCGTCCTCACCCTCGGGGTGTACGACGCCGCCCCGGAGCTGTGGCACTGGGGCGGCGGCGGCAACCCTGAGCACGTCAGAACCTACGCGAAACCTCCACTGCCAATCTCCGGTGGTTACCTGCTCAGCTTCGCCATCAGCCCCGATGGCATGGTGGTCGCGGGCACGGACACGAGCGGCACCCTCCACCTCTGGGACGCTAGAACCGGGGCGCTCCGCACGGATCGCTACTCTCTCGGCTCGGGGCCGCTCTACAACTACGCCGTCGCCTTCGACCCTTCCAGCCGGCTGATCGCCGCGACCGGTCCCGACGAGGTCCGCGTCTGGCGGCTGGGCACCGCTGAGCCACTCCTGCGACTGCCCCATCACAACGCGACAGGCGTGGCCTTCGACCCGTCCGGCCAGCACCTCGTCAGCACGGCCGGGGACGGCACGGTGAACATCTGGGCCCGTGACGGCAAGCTCGAACGCGGGCTCATGGCTCACGACGCCCCGTCGAGCAACCCGTCATTCAGCAAGGACGGCGGCCTGCTCGCCGTGGGTACGGCCGAAGGCCTGGTCGAGGTCTGGGATGTCCACTCCGGCATGACGGTCACGCTGGACCGTCACCACAACGACTCGGTCAGCAGCGTCGTCTTCCTGCCGGATGACCCCTCCCACCTGATCTCCGCGAGTCTGGACACGACCGTCGCCTACTTCCCCTGCCCCGCGTGCAGCGATCCGGACGGTGCGATCCGGGACGCCGTGGAGTGGGCGAAGACCAACCCGTGAGTGGCGATACGAGTTCTGGCTCGTATCGCCACTCACGGGTTCTAGCGACCACCCGGTCGCTAGAACAACACCCGGGCCAGCGCGCGGCGTGCGGTGGTGACCCGAGCGTCGTCGGGCGGGAAGAGCTCGAACAACCCCACCAGATGTGCTCTGGCTCGGTCGCAGTCGTCTCCGGTGAACCGCCGCACAGCGCTGACCAGCCGCTCGAACGCCCGCTCCGGCGCCTGGGCGGCCACCTCGGCGTCGGCGGCGGCGATCTGCGCGTCGACATCCTCGGGCGCGGCATCGGCCCTGGTCACCGCCGAGGGGTCGGCCGACTGCGCGCGGGCCAGGAAACGAGCCTGCATCAGCGCGGCCCTGGCCTGCTCGTTCGCCGGCTCGATGGCCAGGATCTGCTGGTAGGCGGCTTCGGCGGCGGCGTAGTCGCCGGCCGCCAGCGCGGCTTCGGCGGCGGTGAACCGGGGATCCTCGGGCTCGGCGTCCGGCGCCTGCGCGGTGTTCGACGCGGCCCGCTCGGCGGCCCGGATACCGGGTAGCTGGTCACGCAGCTCGGCGAGCAACGTGGTGATCCACTGCTTCACCTGCGGCTCGGGCTGGGCGCCGGCGAAGGCGCTGACCGGCTGGCCGCCGGCGACGGCGATGACGGTGGGAATGGACTGGACGCCGAAGAGCTGGGCGATCTGTGGGTTGGCGTCGATGTCGACCTTGGCCAGCACCCACGCGCCGCCGGATGCCCCGGCGAGCCGTTCGAGCACCGGGGACAGCTGCTTGCACGGACCACACCAGCTCGCCCACAGGTCGACCACCACCGGTACCTGCATGGACCGGTCGACGACATCGGTCTGGAAGCTGTGCTCGGTGACGTCCAGGACCCACGGGTGCGCTCCGCCGGCCGGGGGCACACCCGGGGCGTCGCGCCGACCCGCCGAGTCGGCCCGCGCTTTGAGGGCAGACAGGTCGACGGCACCGGACATCGCTACGACCTGCTGCGGGTTAGGCCTGCTCACACCGTCTATCCTGGCATGGAACCCCCGGCGCCGTGGAACCCAGGGCGTCAGAACCGGGCCGGCTCCCGGTACTCACCCCACTGAGCCTTGAGCGCCCCGCAGATCTCGCCGAGGGTGGCCTCAGCCCGCGCCGCGTCGAGCATCGGCTCGATGAGGTTTCCCGTGCTACCCGCCACCGCGACCATGGCCGCGAGGGCCCGGTCGACGGCGGTCTGGTCACGACGGGCGCGGCGCGCCGTCAGCACCCGGTTCTGCTCGCGTTCCACCTCGTGGCTCACCCGGAGGATCTCCAGCTCATCGGTGACCGACTCGGTCAGCGTGTTCACGCCGACGATCTTCTTGTCGCCCTTCTCCAGCGCGCGCTGGTAGGCGAACGCCGCGTCGGCGATCTCACCGGTGAACCAGCCGTCCTCGATGCCGCGCAGGATGCCGGAGGTCATCTCACCGATCGGGTGCCGGCCCGAGGGCACCGCAGCCGCGGCCATATCCTTGATCCGGGCGAGGATCCGCTCGACGTCGGCCTCGATCCGGTCGGTCAGCGCCTCGACATACCAGGAGCCACCCAGCGGATCGGCCACATTGGCCACCCCGGACTCCTCCATGATCACCTGCTGGGTGCGCAGGGCGATCTCCGCCGCGCGCTCCGAGGGCAGCGCCAAGGTCTCGTCCAAGGAGTTGGTGTGCATCGAGCTGGTACCGCCCAGCACCCCGGCGAGCGCCTCGATCGTGGTGCGTACGACGTTGTTGTAGGGCTGCCGCGCGGTGAGCGAGACGCCCGCGGTCTGGGTGTGAAAGCGCATCCACAGCGCCTTGTCGCGTCTGGCGCCGTAGACGTCACGCATCCAGCGGGCCCAGATCCGCCGGGCGGCGCGGAACTTCGCGATCTCCTCGAAGAAGTCCACGTGCGCGTCGAAGAAGAAGGTCAGGCCGCCGGCGAAACGGTCGACGTCCAGCCCGCGGCGGCGGCCCAGCTCCACGTACCCGAAGCCGTCGGCCAGGGTGAACGCCAGCTCCTGCGCGGCCGTCGCGCCGGCTTCCCTGATGTGGTAGCCGGAGATCGACAGCGGCTTGTAGGCCGGGATCCGCTCCGTGCAGTACTCCATCAGGTCCCCGATGAGCCGCAGGTGCGGCTCCGGACTGAACAGCCACTCCTTCTGGGCGATGTACTCCTTGAAGATGTCGGTCTGCAGCGTGCCGTTGAGCCGGGTGATGTCCGCGCCCTGCCTTTCCGCGGCGACCAGGTACATGCAGAACATCGGCACCGCCGGACCCGAGATCGTCATCGACGCGGTGACCCGCTCCAACGGGATGCCGCCGAACAGCACGTCCAGGTCGGCGGCACTGTCGATCGCCACGCCGCAGTGCCCGACCTCGCCGAGGCTGCGCGGGTCGTCGGAGTCACGACCCATCAGGGTGGGCATGTCGAAGGCCACCGAGAGCCCACCCCCGCCGTTGCGCAGTATCTGCCGGTAGCGCTCGTTGGTCTGCTGGGCGTTACCGAACCCGGCGAACTGGCGGATCGTCCAGGTGCGCCCCCGGTAGCCGGTGGAGTGCACACCGCGGGTGAACGGGTACTCCCCCGGCCAGCCGATCCGCTCGAACCCCTCGACCGTGTCTCCCTCGCGCGGCCCGTACACCGGGTCGACCTCGGCTCCGGACAGGGTGGTGAAGTCCGCGTCACGAAGCCGTCCCGCCGCCCGCGCGTACCGGCGCCGCCAGCGCTCCCGACCGGCGCTCGGATCTGCGTGCTGGGCGTCCTCAGGCGTCATGCGAGCCTCCCCGCGAGGTTGTCTGACTCTCAATGATAGGAGGTCCTAGCACTTCTGGTGATACCTGATCTGGAGCAGGAGCCGCCCGGAGATGTTCGGTGAACAGGATCGTCGCCCCGGCCTGCCCTATCCGGAACGTGACGGTGCTTTACGGTTCACTTATGGCGTCGCATCACCCGCTGCCGTTCGACCCGATCGACCGAGCCGCGCGGATCTGGCAAGACCGCATCGGACCAGCCGCGACGATGGCCGCGGTCACCAACGTGATGCGCGTGCAGCAGATCCTGCTCTCCGCCGTGGACGCCGCGCTGCGCCCGCACGGTCTGACCTTCGCCCGGTACGAGGCGCTGGCCCTGCTGGTGTTCTCCCGCCAGGGCAGCCTGCCGATGAGCGTGATGGGCCAACGGCTTCAGCTGCATCCGACCAGCGTGACCAACATCGTGGACCGGCTGCAGGCCGACCACCTCGTGGAGCGTGGTGGCCACCCCACCGATCGGCGCACCACCCTGGTCACGATCACCGAAGCCGGCCGGCAGCGTCAGAAGACGGCCACCGTGGCGCTCACCGACATCGACTTCGGCCTCGTCGGGCTGAACGACGCCCAGACCGCGCAGCTCACCGCGCTCCTCACGCAGGTACGCCGCGCCACGGGCGACTTCACCGACCCGACTGAGTGAGCTACCCGCGACCCGCACCGGCCACCACATCGTCGATGTGCGCGTAGCGGACACCACTGCCGATCCGCTTCCACCGCAAGTCGTCACCGACGACAAGCAACGGATCGCGAGACGCTCGGCGCCCCGTGAGCCGTGAATGGCCGGTTCAGCACGTGATCACGGCCTACAGGCGGTAGGGCTGGAGCGTCCGGCGACTCACCGGGCCTCCTTGGTGTCCCGGCGCCAGGGTTTCAGGCGCCAAGCTCGGCGACCAGCTCGTCGGCCGCCCGGTAGGCGTCCAGCTCGCCCGCCATCACCCGCTTGGCCAGTCCGGACGACGCACTCCCCTGTAGCGCGTCGCCGAGCCTGCCGCGCAGCTGCGCCATCGCGATGGCCTCGACCTCGGCCTGCGCCCGGCGCTGCCGGCGGGCATCCAGCTCGCCGTGGCCGAGCATCCACCCCCGGTGCTCCTCGATCGCCCCCACCAGGTGCTCGACGCCCTCGGCGGTGGTGGCCACAGTGCGGACGATCGGCGGCCGCCAGCTCGGACCCGCCGTGCCCCGCCGGCCGAGCGAGATCATGTACTTGAGGTCTCGGACGGTCTGGTCGGAGCCCTCCCGGTCCGCCTTGTTCACCACGAAGACGTCGGCGACCTCGAGGATTCCCGCCTTGGCCACCTGGATCCCGTCACCCATCCCCGGCGCCAGCAGCACCACGGTGGTGTCCGCCAACGCGACGACCTCCACCTCCGACTGGCCGACGCCCACGGTCTCCACCAGCACCACGTCGCAGCCGGCGGCGTCCAGCACCCGCAGCGCCTGCGGAGTCGCCCAGGCGATGCCGCCCAGGTGCCCCCGGGTGGCCATCGAGCGGATGAAGACACCGCCGTCAGTCGCATGGTCCTGCATCCGTACCCGGTCGCCGAGCAGGGCTCCTCCCGAGAACGGCGAGGACGGGTCGACGGCGAGCACTCCCACCTTCTTGCCGGCCGCCCGCAGCGCGGTGACCAGCACGCTGACGGAGGTCGACTTGCCCACTCCGGGCGCGCCGGTGATGCCGACGACCTGGGCCCGCCCGGTATAGCGGGCCAGCGCGGCGGCGACCTCGCGCAGTTCCGGGGCACCGTCCTCGACCAGCGAGATCAGCCGGCCGACCGCCCGGGCCTGGCCTTGCCGCGCGCGCAGGACCAGGTCGCCGATATCGTGGCGGCGAGAGCTCACGCCGCGTCGTGGCCGGGCACCCGCAGGATCAGCGCGTCGCCCTGGCCACCGCCTCCGCATAGCGACGCCGCGCCCACGCCGCCACCGCGACGGCGGAGCTCCATCGCCAGGTGCAGCGCCAGCCGGGCACCGGACGCGCCGATCGGGTGCCCCAGCGCGATCGCCCCGCCGTTGGGGTTGACCCGCGCCGGGTCGATGCCGAGCTTGCGGGTGGACACCACACCCACCGCGGCGAACGCCTCGTTGATCTCGACGATGTCGAGGTCGCTCACCTCGATGCCCTCCTTGGCGCAGGCCGCCAGCACCGCGTTGGCGGGCTGCTCGTGCAGGCTGGAGTCGTCGGGGCCGGCCACCATGCCGTGCGCCCTGATCTCGGCCAGCCAGCTCAGGCCGAGCTCCTGAGCCTTGGCCCTGCTCATCACCACTACCGCGGCGGCCCCGTCCGTGATCGGGGACGACGACCCGGCGGTGATGGTGCCGTCGGCGGCGAACGCCGGGCGCAGCGTGCCCAGGCCCTCGGCGGTGGTCTCCGGCCGGATGCCCTCGTCGACGGCCACCACGACCGGGGCACCCTTGCGCTGCGGCACGGTCACCGGGGTGATCTCCTGCGCGAACAGCCCACTCGCCGCGGCGCGGCCGGCCCGCTGATGCGACCGCGCGGCGAACTCGTCCTGCTCGGCCCGGGTCAGCTGATGGCGCGCGCTGTGCTTCTCGGTGGAGGCGCCCATCGAGACCTGGTCGAACGAGTCGTGCAGGCCGTCGTAGGCCATGTGGTCGATCATGGTGACGTCGCCGTACTTGAACCCGGAGCGCGACTTGGGCAGCAGGTGCGGCGCCTGGGTCATCGACTCCTGCCCACCGGCCACGATGACGTCGAGCTCACCGGCCCGGATCAGCTGGTCGGCCAGCGCGATCGCGTTCAACCCGGACAGGCACACCTTGTTGACGGTCAGGGCCGGCACGTCCATGCCGATGCCGGCGTTGACCGCCGCCTGACGCGCGGGGATCTGACCGGCCCCCGCGGTGAGCACCTGACCCATGATCACATACTGCACCTGCTCGGGCGCCACGCCGGCGCGTTCCAGCGCACCCTTGATGGCGAACCCACCGAGCTGGGCGGCCGAGAAGTCCTTGAGCTGACCGAGCAGCCGCCCCATCGGGGTGCGAGCTCCGGCCACGATGACGGAACCGGGCATGGCGTAACCTCCGGCTAGAGTCCGGTCAGGGCTGTATCGCGACCTTACCGCGCGCAACGGCCGCTGTACGGCGAGCCGACGAGTACACCTCGACCAGCCGTACGCTGCACCCATGGCGCAACCCGGGTCCCCCCTCCAGTCAGTCGTCACGGCAGTCGATCACGTCGGCATCGCGGTGCCCGACTTCGACGCGGCCGTTGAGTTCCACCGCGCGACGTTCGGGCTGGAGCTGGTCCATGAGGAGCTCAACGAGGAGCAGGGGGTTCGCGAAGGCATGCTGCGCGCACCCGGCGAGGACGGCACCGGTGCCGCGGTGCAGCTACTCGCCCCGCTGGACCCCACCTCCACCATCGCCAAGTTCCTGGACCGCAGGGGCCCCGGACTGCAGCAGCTGGCCTACCGGGTCATCGACATCGAGTCGGCCACGCGGGCATTACGCGCCGCCGGCCTGCGGCTGCTCTACGACACGCCGCGCCGAGGCACCGCCGGTTCCCGGGTCAACTTCGTGCACCCCAAGGACGCCGGTGGCGTGCTGGTCGAGCTGGTCGAACCGGCCCCAGCCGAGCAGGGCTACGTCCACTAGGGCCGATCTCCGTACCAGGAGTAGCACCGCCCTGTCAACCGGGAAGCATGACCGTCACCAAGATCTCGGTGTCCATCCGCAACGACCTGGGCGTTCGGCCCGTCGCGTGGTGACCCTCGTCTACGACACCGGTGCATCGCTCCCCGCTGCGTGTCGCCGAACACCTCGTCGCCAAGGCGCGGGAACGGGGTACGGCGCGGACGGACCGGGAAAGACAGATGATCACACCACCGAGGTGCTGCCGGCCGGCAGCGAAGCCCGAGCCCTGGCTGCGCTGAACCGGTTGGATGAGGTCCATATCGCGGTGGCCCGAGCGGCCGAGGCGAAACGAAGTGAACACTCGCGGTCGCCCGCGTGGCCCGAGGCGAGGTCGACGGCGCACCGAAGCACTGGGCCCGTAGTGGAACCTCCCCCAGCTCAGCGCACTCACACGATCGTGACCTCGGTAAGACGGGTACGCACCGCGCTGCAGACACTCAAGGACCCCGGCGGAGACGCCATCGAACTAGCCGGTGCCATCGAAGCCTTCACCTCCGAACGGCTGACGCAGCCGCGACGACCGAAATCCACCCAGTGCCGGGATCGCCTGCGACCACGCCCCGAAGGACGCGTCGATCGCGGCCAGGTGTGTCAATCGATACGATATGGCGATTGACATAGTTATCACTTAACCTCTTCTTAGGCAGCCTCTCCCGAGCGGGAAACGGGCCCAGGGAAGGGACGACCGTGCAGAAGATCCTCGATGCCATCCTCTCCGACGACCTCGACGACCTCGGCGCACTGCCGGTGCCGGAAAGCTATCGGGGAGTCACGGTCCGCGCTGACGAGACCGACATGTTCACCGGAATGCCCAGTCGGGACAAGGACCCCCGCCGGTCCCTGCACCTGGACGAGGTACCGGTGCCTGAGCTGGGTCCAGGCGAGGCGCTGGTCGCCGTGATGGCCAGCGCCATCAACTACAACACCGTCTGGACGTCGATCTTCGAACCGCTGCCCACCTTCGGGTTTCTCAAGCGCTACGGCCGCACTTCCCCGTTGGCCTCCCGGCACGACCTGCCCTACCACGTGGTCGGCTCGGACCTGGCCGGTGTCGTGCTGCGCACCGGAGCCGGAGTGAACGCCTGGCGCCCGGGTGACGAGGTGGTGGCGCACTGCCTGTCCGTCGAGCTGGAGCATCCGGACGGGCACAGCGACACCATGCTTGACCCCGAGCAACGCATCTGGGGTTTCGAGACGAACTTCGGCGGCCTCGCCGAGCTCGCGCTGGTCAAGTCCAACCAGCTGATGCCCAAGCCGGCGCATCTCACCTGGGAGGAGGCCGCAAGCCCGGGTCTGGTCAACTCCACCGCCTATCGGCAGCTGGTCTCCCGCAATGGCGCGGACATGAAGCAGGGCGACACGGTGCTCATCTGGGGCGCCTCAGGTGGCCTGGGCTCTTACGCCACGCAGATGGCGCTGGGTGGCGGCGCCATCCCGGTATGCGTGGTCTCCAGCCCCGAAAAGACCGAGATCTGCCGGCGAATGGGCGCCGATCTGGTCATCGACCGCAACGCCGAAGGCTACAAGTTCTGGCGCGACGAGCACACCCAGGATCCGTCGGAGTGGAAGCGGTTCGGCGCGAAGATCCGCGAGCTCACCGGCGGTGAGGATCCCGACATCGTGTTCGAGCACCCGGGGCGGGAGACGTTCGGCGCCAGCGTCTACGTCGCCAAGAAAGGCGGCACGATCGTCACCTGCGCCTCCACCTCGGGTTACCACCATGTGTTCGACAACCGCTACCTCTGGATGAACCTCAAGCGGATCGTGGGCTCGCATTTCGCCAATTACCGTGAGGCGTGGGAGGCCAACCGGCTGATCGCCAGGGCCAAGGTCCACCCGACACTGTCCCGCGTCTACCCGCTGGAACAGACCGGGCAGGCCGCCCATGACATGCACCACAACATCCACCAGGGCAAGGTCGGTGTGCTGTGCCTGGCCCCCGAGGAGGGTCTGGGCGTGCGCGATCCTGAGCTTCGCGAGGTCCATCTGAGCGATATCAACCGCTTCCGGGGAGTCTGACACCGTCTATCGGCTCACCCGGAGTCACCAGCACCCGAGTAGCCTCGCGGTATGGGCTCAGTCGACGATCGTGATCTGCTTCCGATGAGATCCATGTTCGACGTCGTCCGCCGGGGATACGACTGCGCGCAGGTGGACTACCAGCTCGAGCAGCTGCGGGCCGATCTGCGGATCGCGGCGGCGGATCGGGACGCCGGAGCCGCGCAGGCCGCGGAGCTCGCCAGGGCGCTGGAGACGGCTCGCGGTGAGATCGATGACCTGCGCGCCCAGCTGAAGCGGCTCGCCGCGCCACCCACCACCGTCGAGGGCATGAGCGAGCGCGTGGCGCGGATGCTGCGAAGCGCCCAGGACGAGGCCGCCGAGACCATCGCCAAGGCCACCACGGCGGCGGCCGCGATCAGGACCGACGTTGAGCGCGAGGCGGAGGGGCTGCGCGCCCGCTACGAACAGATGATCGGGGAGGCGCAGCGGCGGCGGTCAGTGATCGAGGCCGAGAGCGAGCGAGCCATCGCCGACGCGCGCCGCCGCGGCGAGGAGATCGTGGCGCGGGCCCAGCAGCGGGCCGAGCGGCTCGACGCCGAGTCGGCCGCCCGTCGTCGGCAGGCCGAGGAGGACTTCGACATCACCCTGTCGGCCCGACGCCACGACGCGAGACGCGAACTGGCGCGGGAGGAGGCGAGCAGCAGGACCGAGGCGAAGCGGCGCATCGACGAGGCCACCGACGTGGCCCGCCGCCTGGTGACCGAGGCCGACCAGACGGCCGTCGCCAGGATGCAGGAAGCCAGCCGGCGGGTGGAGGCGCTGCGCGCCCTGCGCCGCCAGCTCACCGGACAGCTACAGTCGGTAAGCTCGAAGCTGGACGAGGCGTTGCGGCGTCTGACGCCCGCACCCGAGGAAGATGACGTGCGCGCCGGAGAGCCGGCTCAGCCGGGCTGACATCGCGCCACATCACCGGTGTCTGCGCGTGGGCGCCCGGCGCGCGCGAGCGGTCCAGCAGCCGGTGTGCCAGTGTCGCCGGTCGGCCGATGACCCCTCCTGACCTGCCGGCCAGGCCACCACATGCGCGATACCCGGCCTGATCTCATGGTCGCAGCCGGGGCAGCGATAGCTCTTGACCGCCTGCTCTCCGGGCACTGCCCGGACCAGCCACTCCCCGTCTGGGCCGCTCGCCGACTGTGCCCAGCCCGGCCCGCCCGCCGGAGGCGGGGGGACGGCGCTGCGAGAGCTGCGTGGGATGTTGCGGCGAGGCATCACAACCCATGGTAGTGCTGGCCTTGGTGGTCTACCGGATGCCGCACCGGGCGGCGAGACCCCGCAGTTCGGGGGTGGTGCGCCCGGACAGGAGCAGCCCGGAGACCAGCGCGCGGACGGCGGGGCGCGTGTGAACTTACCTCGGGGCGTGGCGTTCGACGGCGAGCAGGACGCGGCCGGTGGCCTCGTTCTCGATGATCACTCGGCGTCGCGGGCGAAGAAGGTCCCCCTGCGGACCGTCATTCTTGAAGATCTCCCGGTTCAGGACCCGGCTGGTGTCGCGACTGACCGGGGTGTGAACCTGATGTCATCACACCCGCCCCCAGCTCCTGGCTGAGCGTCATTCGCCTCGTGATGCACTCACGAGTAGTCGCGGAACCCCTTGCCTGTCTTGCGGCCCAGCAGGCCCGCCGTGACCAGGTGCTCCAGCAGGGGTGCCGGGGCGAACCCCGGCTCGCGGAACTCCCGGTAGAGGCTGCGCTGGATGGTGAGCGAGACGTCCAGACCCACCACGTCGAGCAGCTCGAAGGGACCCATCGGCAACGCGGCACCGACCTTCATCGCGGTGTCGATGTCCTCGGCGCTGGCGTAGTGCGCCTCCAGCATCCGCACCGCGTCGTTGAGGTAGGGGAACAGCAATGCGTTGACGACGAACCCGGCGCGGTCGCCGCAGGTCACCGGCACCTTACCCAGGGAAAGGGCGAGACGGCGGGCAGTCGTCACCACATCGGCCGTGGTGGCGATGGTCGCCACCACCTCGACCAGCTTCATCACCGGGGCCGGGTTGAAGAAGTGCATCCCCACCACATCACCCGGGCGAGAGGTGGCGGCCGCGCACTCGACCACCGGTAGCGACGAGGTGGTGGTGGCCAGGATGGCGCCCGGTTTGCACACCTCATCCAGGGTGGCGAAGATCCCGCGCTTGACATCCAGCTCCTCGGCTACCGCCTCCACCACCAGGTCGACACCGGCGAAGTCGTCCAGCGAGGTGGTGGTGGAGATCCGCCCCAGAGCGGCGTCACGGTCCGGCTCGGAGAGCTTGCCGCGGCCCGCGGCCTTGTCCAGCGAGCGCGTGATCGCCCTGACCGCCGCGTCGGTCCGGCTGTTGCCCCGACCCCGGAGGATCACCTTGTGCCCGCCCTTGGCCAGCACCTCGACGATGCCGGTGGCCATCGTCCCGGTGCCCACCACGCCGACGGTGCCGATCGGGCGGGTCCCCCCGACGCCGGAGTCCGCGTCGGACGGGGTGGCGGCGTCGGACACCACCGTCGAGGAGTCCTGCCCCGCGTAGGTGTAGAAGCCGCGACCCGACTTCCGGCCGAGCAGCCCGGCGGTGATCATCTGCTTGAGCACCGGCACCGGCGCGTGCAGCCGGTCGGCGGACTGGCGGTACAGCGCGTCCAGGATCTCATAGGCGGTGTCCAGGCCGATCAGGTCCAGCAGCGCCAGCGGTCCCATCGGGTAGCCGCAGCCGTAGCGCATCGCGGCGTCGAGGTCCTCCCGGGTCGCGTAGCGCTGCTCGAACATGCGCGCCGCGTGGTTGAGGTAGCCGAACAGCAGCCCGTTGGCGATGAACCCGGCCCGGTCCCCGACCACCACCGGGGTCTTGCCCAGCGAGTGCGCGAGTGCGGTGACGTCGCTGATGACCTCCGCGTCGGTGACCACGGTGCGCACCACCTCGACCAGCTTCAGCACCGGGGCGGGGTTGAAGAAGTGCATCCCGACGACCCGCTCCGGCCGCTTGGTCTGCACCGCGAGGTGGGTGATCGACAGACTCGACGTGTTGGACGCCAGCACGACATCGCCACGCACGATCCCGTCCAGCTCGGTGAAGATCCGGCTCTTGAGGTCCAGGCGCTCTGGTACAGCCTCGATGACGAGGTCGACGGCGGCCAGATCGGCCAGCCTCGTGGTGAAGCCGATCCGGTCGAGCAGCCGGCGGCGGGCCGTCTCGTCGAGCTTCCCGCGTTGCAGGGCGCGCGCGGTGGAGTGCTGGAGATGCCCGTGGCCCCGGGCCACGCCCTGGTCGTCAGCCTCGACCGCCACCACCTCGAGCCCGGTGCGGGCGAGTACCTCGGCGATCCCGGCACCCATCGTGCCCATGCCCACCACGCCGACCGTCGTGATCTGTGTTGCCATCTGCGTGCCTCCCGCGACGTGGCCGTCGACGCCGAGCTCAGCGCCCGTAAAGCACCCGGACGATCCGCAGCAGCACCCGCATCGCCCAGGCCGGGCGGGCGAAGGTGAGCACCCGCACCGCCGGAGGGAACCGGCGGCGGGTGACCGCCTTGGCACGGCTGAACTCCCGTAGGCCGTCGGCACCGTGGATCCGCCCGAACCCGGAGTCGCCGACCCCGCCGAAGGGCAGCGAGGGCACCGCGGCATAGGAGAGGGCGCTGTTGATCGTGACCATCCCGCACCGCAGCCGGGCGGCGATCTCCGCGCCACGGCGGGCCGAGAACACCGCGGCGCCCAGCCCGTAGCGACCGGCGTTGGCCCGCGCCACCGCGTCGTCCAGGTTCGGGACCCGGTGCACCGTGAGGACCGGGCCGAAGGTCTCCTCGGTCACGGCGGGCGAGGTCTCCGGGACGTCAGCCAGCACGACCGGCTCCACGTAGGGTGGGCGGACCGACTCCGCGCCGCCGAGGAGCGCGGTGCCACCACGGGCGAGCGCGTCGGCGAGGTGATCGCGGATCACCTCGAGCTGGTCCGGCCTGGTGATCGGACCCAGGTCAGCGCTCGGCTCGCCGCCGGTCCGCAGCCGCCGCGCCTGGGCGAGGACCCGAGCCGTGAACTCCGCGGCGACGCCATCGACCACGTACACCCGCTCCACACCTATGCACGACTGCCCCGCGTTGGACATGCCACCCCAGACCGCGGCGTCGGCGGCCGCGGCGAGGTCGGCGTCAGCGTCGACCAACAGCGCGTCCTTGCCGCCGCACTCCAGCACGACCGGAGTGAGCGTCTCGGCACAGGTCGCCATCACCTTCTTCGCGGTGCCCGTGGACCCGGTGAACGCCAGCTTGTCCACCCCGGCCCGGCACAGCGCCGCACCGGTCTCGCCGAAACCGGTGACGACCTGGAGCAGCGGGTACTCGGGCACCACCGCGGCGAGGCTCTCGGCCAGCGCCCGGCCCACTCCGGGAGTCAGCTCGCTGGGCTTGAACACCACGGCGTTGCCGGCGGCGAGCGCGTAGCCGATCGACCCCATCGGGGTGTGGGCGGGATAGTTCCACGGTCCGATCACGCCGATCACGCCATAGGGCTGGTACTCCACCGTCGCGGCCTCCTGAAGCATCAACAGGCCCGGTCCCACCCGGCGGCGACGCAGCACCCGCTCGGCGTTGCGCGCGGCCCAGTCCAGGTGCGCGACCACGAGCACGCATTCCAGCCGGGCGTCATCTCGCGGCTTGCCGGTCTCAGCGGTGATCAGCCCGGCCAGCTCGTCGATCCGCCGGGTCAGCGCGCGGCGCCAGGACAGCAGCCGGCGGCGGCGCTGCGCGAACCCGAGCCCGCCCCACCACAGCGCCGCCTCCCGGGCGCGAACGACGGCCGCCCGCACCGCCGCCTCATCATCCACCTGGTGGTAGTCGATGACCTCGCCGCTTCGCGGGTCCAGCGACGGGAAGCGGGTCTCCCCCTCGTGGGTCCGCGGCCGGCTGCCGCCCACGGTCTGAGCCATCGTCGTCCTCTTCCCCGCATCGGCCTCTACCGAAGAGTACGGGCACCGCGCCGTCCACACCGAACGTGCGCGAGCATGCGGGCGTGCTTCGACCCGCGAGCGGGTCTCAGAACAACCGCGGCTCGACGCTCTCGGCACCGCGCAGCTCCTCGTAGTCCACAGTGACACAGCGGATTCCGCGGTCCGTGGCGAGCGTGTGCGCCTGGGGCTTGATCTGCTGAGCGGCGAACACGCCGCGCACCGGAGCGAGCCGCGGGTCGCGGTTGAGCAGACTCAGGTACCGGGTGAGCTGCTCCACCCCGTCGATCTCACCCCGACGCTTGATCTCCACCGCCACCATCACGCCGTCGGCGTCCCGGCACAGCAGGTCGACCGGCCCGATCGCGGTGGGATACTCGCGGCGAACCAGGGTGAACCCGGGGCCCAGCGTCGCGGTGTGCTCAGCGAGCAGGACCTGCAGGTGGGCCTCGACACCGTCCTTGACCAGCCCCGGATCCACCCCGAGCTCGTGCCGCGAGTCGTGCACCACCTCGTCGATCTCGATGATCAACCGCTCACCGGCGCGGTTGGTGACCGTCCAGCGTCCCGGCTGCTCGGTCAGCGTGCACGGTGGGCTCATCCAGTTCAACGGCTTGTAGGCGCCGCCGTCGGCGTGCACGCTCACCGACCCGTCCACCTTGACCAGCAGCAGCCGCGGCGCCATCGGCAGGTGCGCGGTGAGCCGACCGATGTAGTCCACCTGACAGCGGGCGATCACGAGGCGCACTCGTGCACGCTAGCGCGTGCCCGTGAGTGGCCCTGCTAGTAGGCGGCGAGCCGTAGCTCCGTATCGCCACTCACGGGTTGTGCACAGGAGGGCGCTTCTCGAGGAAGGCGGCCATGGCTTCCTTGGCGGCCGCGGTCTGCGACGCCGCAGCCATCACCTCCAGGGCGATGGCGTAGGCGTCCGCCTCGGGTCGGTCCAGCTGCGCGTAGAGGGTCCGCTTGCCCAGCGCCTTGCTGGTCCGGTCACCACGGGTGGCGCGGGTGAGCAGGTCGTCCACGGCGGCGTCCAGCTCGGCGTCGGGGACTGTCCGGTTGACCAACCCCCATGCCGCGGCGGTGCGGGCATCCACCACGTCGCCGGTCAGCGCCATCTCCATCAGCCGCTTGCGCCCGATCGCCCGGGCCACCGGCACCGCGGGGGTGTGGCAGAACCAGCCACCTCTGCCGCCGGGCAGCGCGAAACCCGCCGACTCGGCCGCCACCGCAAGATCGCAGGAGGCCACCAGCTGGCAGCCCGCCGCAGTGGCCAGCGCGTGCACCCGGGCGAGGACGACCTGCGGGACCGACTGGATGGTACGCATCACCTCGGTGCACAGCGTCAGCAACTCCCGGACCCCGGCGAGGTCGCGCGACGACACGTCGGCGAAGTCGTGACCCGCCGAGAACACCGTGCCCTCGGCGCCGAGCACGATGCCGGTGGCGTCTGACCGCCCCGCGTCGACGAACGCGTCGCGCAGCTCGACGAGGTGGTCTTCAGACAGCGCATTACGCCGCCCCGCCCGGTTCATCGTGATCCGGACAGTCCCCCCATCCCGCTCGACCTTCAACGCAGCGAACCCCACACCCCAACGGTAGGTCTCAGGGGATGCTTGCGCACCTTCCGACCCGCCCGTACACCGGTCTCATGGATGCATGTGACCCCTACCGCGGACGAGGTCCACGATCTGGTCCATGATGTCGGTGAGCTCGAAGTCCTTCGGGGTGAACACCTTGGCCACGCCATGGGCGCGCAGCGACTCGGCGTCCTGGAGCGGGATGATCCCGCCGACCACCACGGGCACGTCCGCCGCGCCCGCCGCGCGCAACCCGTCGACCACCGCGGGCACCACCGCCAGGTGCGAACCGGAGAGCACCGACAGCCCGACCACGTGCACATCCTCGGCCACCGCAGCCGCGACGATCTCCGCCGGAGTGAGCCGGATGCCCTGGTAGATCACCTCGAAGCCGACGTCGCGGGCTCGGACCGCCACCTGCTCGGCGCCGTTGGAGTGCCCGTCCAGACCGGGTTTGCCGACCAGCATCCGCAGCCGCTCACCCAGCTCCTCGGCGCGGGCGCGCACCCGGTCCCGGACGCGCGCGATCGCCTCGCCGGCCTCACCCGCCGCCGACGCGCCGGCGATCCCGGTCGGTGCCCGATACTCGCCGAACACCTCACGGAGCGTGCCGGCCCACTCCCCCGTCGTGACGCCCACCCGAGCGCAGGCCATCGACGCCTCGACCAGGTTGACGTCGGTCTTCGCGGCCTGCGCCAGCTCGCGCAGCGCCTGGTCCGCCGCCGCGGGGTCCCGGTCGGCCCGCCACTCCCGGATCGCGTCGATGAGCCGGGCCTCGGCCGCCGGGTCGACGGTCTCGATGGCCCCGGCGCCGTCCGTCTGCAGCGGGCTGGGGTCGGTCTCGGTGAACCGGTTCACCCCGACGACCACATCCTCGCCGTCCTCGACCCGGCGGCGCCGCGCGGCAAGCGAGGACACCAACTGTGACTTCATGTATCCGGACTCGACGGCGGCGATCGCCCCGCCTATGCCCTGCACGCGGTCGATCTCCGCTCGGGCGCCGGCCGCGATCTCCTCGACCCGCGCCTGCACCACCCGGGAGCCCTCGAACAGGTCCTCGTACTCCAGCAGGTCGGTCTCATACGCCAGCACCTGCTGCATCCGCAGCGCCCACTGCTGGTCCCAGGCCCGGGGCAGACCCAGCGCCTCGTTCCACGCGGGCAGCTGCACCGCGCGGGCCCGCGCGTCCCGGGACAGTGTCACCGCGAGCATCTCCAGCACGATGCGCTGGACGTTGTTCTCCGGCTGCTGCTCGGTCAGCCCCAGCGAGTTGACCTGCACGCCGTACCGGAAACGGCGCAGTGTGGGATCCGTCACACCGTAGCGGTCCCGACAGGTCTCATCCCACAGCCGCCCGAAGGCGCGCAGCTTGCACATCTCCTCCACAAAGCGGACCCCGGCATTGACGAAGAACGACATCCGCCCCACGACGGTGGCGAAGTCCTCCGACGCGACCTGTCCGCGGTCACGCACGGAGTCCAGCACGGCGATCGCCGTGCACATGGCGTAGGCGATCTCCTGCACCGGCGTCGCGCCCGCCTCCTGCAGGTGGTAGCTGCAGATGTTGATCGGGTTCCACCTCGGCATGTGGTTGACCGTGTAGACGACCATGTCGGTGACCAACCGCAGGCTCGGCCCCGGCGGGAAGACGTAGGTGCCCCGGGACAGATACTCCTTGATGATGTCGTTCTGCGTGGTGCCCGACAGCTGCGCCAGGTCCGCCCCGTGCTCGGCGGCCACCGACGCGTAGAGCGCCAGCAGCCACATGGCGGTGGCATTGATCGTCATCGAGGTGTTGGCCTGTGCCATCGGGATGCCGTCGAACAGGGTGCGCATGTCACCGATGTGGCTGATCGGCACGCCGACCTTGCCCCCCTCGCCGCGGGCCAGCTCGTGGTCGGGGTCATAGCCGGTCTGGGTGGGCAGGTCGAAGGCTACCGAAAGGCCCGTCTGGCCCTTGGCTAAGTTGCGCCGGTACAGCAGATTGGACGTGCTCGCGGACGAGTGACCAGCGTACGTGCGCATCACCCACGGTCGGTCCCGCTCGCGGTCGCTGGGGTAGGGCATCGGCACCTCCTCACTCGCCGGCGCCTGACTGACACTACTGGTCAGTAACGAAGGGCTGGAAGGGGGCACCGCGGTGGAGAGCACGATGATGGACGTCCCGCTGACCGTGGGCATGATCATGCGCCACGGCACCACCGTGCACGGTGACGGCGAGGTGCTCACCTGGACCGGCGAGGGTACCCGCCGCGCGAGCTACGCCCAGGTGGGGCGGCACGCCGCGCGGCTGGCCGGAGCGCTACGCGGGCTCGGCGTCACCGGTGACCAGCGGGTGGCCACCTTCCAGTGGAACAACCAGGAGCATCTCGAGGCCTACCTCGCGATCCCCGCGATGGGCGCGGTGGCGCACACCCTCAACCCGAGGCTGGCGCCCGATCAGGTGGCCTGGATCGCCAACCACGCGCGGGACGAGGTGGTGATCGTGGACGGTTCGCTGGTGCCGCTGCTGGCCCGCGCTCTGCCGGAGATGAAGACGATCCGGCACGTGGTGGTGGCGAGCGCCGCCGACACGCCGGTCGACATCACCGGGCTGGCGGACGCCGGTAAGCAGCTGCACTCCTACCACGAGCTGCTGGCCGCCGCGCCTGAGCAGTTCGACTGGCCGACCGACGTCGACGAGCGCTCCGCGGCGGCGATGTGCTACACGAGCGGCACCACCGGCGACCCCAAAGGGGTCGCCTACAGCCACCGCTCCACCTACCTGCACTCGATGTGCATCTGTACCGGCGAGGCCATGGCTCTGACCTCGGCCGACCGGATCCTGCCGGTGGTGCCGATGTTTCACGCGAACGCCTGGGGGTTGCCCTACGCCGCGCTGATGTCCGGCGCCAGCCTGGTCATGCCAGACCGTAACGTCGCGGCCGAGCCGCTGGTCAGGCTCGTCGAGGCAGCGCGCCCCACGGTCGCCGCCGCGGTGCCGACGATCTGGGGCGATGTGCTGCGCCACCTGCGCGAGCGCGGCGGGGACATGTCCTCGATCCGCCAGGTGCTCTGCGGCGGCTCCGCCGTTCCGCCGGCACTGATGAAGGCGTTCGCCGAGGAGCTGGGCGTGCGGATCACGCAGGCTTGGGGGATGACCGAGACGTCCCCGATCGGCTCGGTAGCCACCCCGCCGGTCGGCGCGCGGGGCGAGGAGGTCTGGCGCTACCGGACGGGCGCGGGGCGGCTCGTCGCAGGCGTCGAGGGTCGCGTCGTCGACGACGGCGACGTCGTGCTGCCGTGTGACGGCACGTCGGTCGGCGAGATCCAGGTCCGAGGGCCGTGGGTCACCGCGCGGTACTACGGCGAGGAGGACTCCGCTCGGTTCCACGACGGCTGGCTGCGCACCGGCGACGTCGGCACCCTCGACGAGCTGGGCTTCATCACCATCAGCGACCGCGCCAAGGACGTGATCAAGTCCGGTGGTGAGTGGATCTCCTCGGTGCGGCTGGAGAACCTGCTGATGGGCCACCCGAAGGTCCGCGAGGCCGCGGTGGTCGCCGTCCCGGACCACAAGTGGGGGGAGCGACCGCTGGCCACCGTGGTCATCGCCGAAGGCGAGCGGATCAGCGCCGCCGAGCTGCGTGATCATCTCAGCGCCTCGGTGCCGGCCTGGCAGCTGCCCGAGCGCTGGTCGTTCGTCAGCGAGGTACCCAAGACCTCAGTAGGCAAGTTCGACAAGAAGCTCATCCGCCGGCGCTACGCGAGCGGCGAGCTCGACGTGATAAACCCGTGAGTGGCGATGCGAGTTATTGGTCGCATCGCCACTCACGGGTTGTCCACAGTTAGGCTGAGGTCCGTGGCTGTGCACCTGACGAGGATCTACACCCGCACCGGTGATGACGGGTCGACCGGCCTCGGCGACTTCTCCCGGGTGTCCAAGACCGACCCGCGGCTGGTCGCCTACGCCGACGTGGACGAGACCAACTGCGCGCTCGGCGTGGCGCTAGCGCTGGGAGCGCTTCCCCAACACCTGGTCGCCGTGCTGCGGAAGGTGCAGAATGACCTGTTCGACGTGGGTGCCGACCTGTGCACGCCCATCACCGAAGATCCGCCGAAGTACCCGCCGCTGCGGATCGACGAGAGCTATGTCACCCGGCTGGAGGGATGGTGTGACGAGTTCAACGCCGCGCTCCCGGAGCTGGACTCGTTCATCCTGCCCGGCGGGACCCCCGGCGCCGCGTTGCTGCACACCGCCCGGGTGGTCACCCGGCGGGCCGAGCGGAGCATCTGGGCGCTGCTGGCCAGCGACGCGAAGCGCACCAACCCGCTGACCGCACGCTACCTCAACCGGCTTTCCGATCTGCTGTTCATCCTGTCCCGGGTCGCCAACCCGGATGGCGATGTGCTCTGGAAGCCTGGTGGAGGACAGTCGTGAGCGCGTAACGGTGCTCGACCGCTGTCACGCGCTCACGACTGTCACGCGCTCACGACTGTTACGCGCTCACGACCCCGGCCGGCGCTTCGCGCCGGGCGGGGCTGACTCCAGCCAGGACAGGAAACCCGTGAGGGTGTCCTGCCGCATCGCCAGCTCCAGCTCGTCGACACCGGTGCGGCAACGCAGCACGACCGACCCGCTGGGCACCAGGTAGCTCTCCGGCGCTGTAGGTCCGCGTCGCTCCACGATCTGCAGCTGCTCCCGGTCGAGCACCCGGTGGGGGCCTGACCGCAGGCTGGAGAAGCGAAACCAGGCGAACCCGTCGCCCCGGTAGCGGCCGACCCCCTGGCGCCAACCGCGGCCCGTGTCATTCGGGCTCGACCTCAGCGCGACGTCGACCCCGCCCTGACGGAGGCGCCAGAGTCGTCGAAACGCCAGCGCACTGGTCCCCAGGATCACGACTAGCAGGACCAACCCGACGATCTGTCCGATCCCCATGAAGGCCCGCCACACGCCCGGAAGGATCTCAGACGGACTGGCCGAGCGCCTTGAGCCGTGCTGTGGCCCTGGCCCGTACCGAATCCGCGTCCGCTCCGGCGCCGGCCTGCGCGAGGGCATCCCTGGCGGCCTGCGGGTCGATCTCGTCGGCGAGCTCGGCGGCCTCGGCCAGCACACTCACCTTGTCCCCGGTGACCGACAGGAAGCCGCCGAAGACAGCCGCCGTCACGGTCTCACGGTCAGTGGTGGTGACCTTGACGATCCCGCCCTCGACGAGCTCGCCGAGCAGCGGGGTGTGGCCGGGCAGGATGCCCAGCTCACCCTCGGTGGTCTGGGCGAACACCGAGGTCGCGTGACCGGACCACACCCGGCGCTCCACCGCGACCAGCTCGACGGACATCTCAGCCACTCGCGTCTCCCTACCCCTGTCGTTGTGCCCCAGCGGACCTGGTGGAGTCTAGACGGTCAGCTCTCCGGAGAGTTTCTGGTACTTCGCCTCTAGATCCTCCAGACCACCACACAGGTAGAAGGCCTGCTCGGGCATGTGGTCAAAGTCACCCTTGCAGATCTTGTCGAAGGCCTCGATGGTCTCCTTCAGCGGAACCGTCGAGCCCTCCTGGCCGGTGAACTGCTCGGCGGAGTACATGTTCTGGCTGAGGAACCGCTCGATCCGGCGGGCCCGCTTGACGGCGACCTTGTCCTCCTCGGTCAGCTCGTCCATGCCCAGAATGGCGATGATCTCCTGCAGCTCGTTGTACTTCTGCAGGATCCGCTTGACCTCCTGGGCCACCCGGTAGTGCTCCTCGCCCACATACTGCGGGTCGAGGATGGTGGATGACGAGGTCAGCGGGTCCACCGCAGGGAAGATGCCCTTGGCGAACACCCCTCGCGAGAGCTCCGTGGTGGCGTCCAGGTGGGCGAAGGTGGTCGCCGGCGCCGGGTCGGTGTAGTCGTCGGCCGGCACGTAGATCGCCTGCATCGACGTGATCGACCGACCCCGGGTCGAGGTGATGCGCTCCTGCAGCTCACCCATCTCATCGGCCAGGGTCGGCTGGTAGCCCACCGCGGACGGCACCCGGCCCAGCAACGTGGAGACCTCCGAGCCAGCCTGGGTGAACCGGAAGATGTTGTCGATGAACAGCAGCACGTCGGTGTTCATCTCGTCGCGGAAGTACTCCGCCATGGTCAGCGCGGACAGCGCGACCCGCATCCGGGTACCGGGCGGCTCGTCCATCTGGCCGAAGACCAGCGCGGTGTCCTTGAGGACACCGGCCTCCTGCATCTCCAGGAACAGGTCGTTGCCCTCCCGGGTGCGCTCACCCACGCCGGCGAACACCGACGTCCCACCGAAGTTCCGGGCCACCCGGATGATCATCTCCTGGATGAGCACCGTCTTGCCCACCCCGGCACCCCCGAACAGGCCGATCTTGCCGCCCTGCACGTACGGGGTCAGCAGGTCGATGACCTTCAACCCGGTCTCGAGCATCTCGGTCCGGCCCTCGAGCTGGTCGAACGGCGGCGGCTTGCGATGGATCTCCCAGCGGTCCCCGGTGAACGTCGTGTCCGGGGCGTCCAGGCAGTGGCCCAGCATGTTGAACACATGGCCCTTGACCTGATCACCGACCGGTACCGAGATCGCCGCCCCGGTGTCGGTCACCGGGGCGCCCCGGACCAAGCCGTCCGCCGGCTGCATCGCGATGGCTCGCACGGTGTTGTCGCCGAGGTGCTGAGCGACCTCCAGCGTCATCGTCTTGCGGAGCGCCTCCAGCTCGACCCGCACCGTCAGGGCGTTGAACAGCCGCGGCAGCTGGTCCCGGGGGAACTCCACATCCACCACCGGCCCGGTGACCCGCACCACGCGGCCGGTCCCCGCTCCGGTGGCGGAGCCGGTGACGGCCGACTTCTCCGTTGTACTCATCTCAGTCATCACTTCCCGCGGCGGACAACGCTTCCGCGCCGCCGACGATCTCACTGATCTCCTGGGTGATCAGACCCTGACGGGCCCGGTTGGCCTCACGGGTGAGGTCTTGGATCAGGTCGGTGGCGTTGTCCGTGGCCGCCTTCATCGCCTGGCGGCGGGCGGCCTGCTCCGATGCCGCGGCCTCCAGAAGCGCCGCGTAGATCCTGGTGTTGATGTACTTGGGCAGCAGGTGGGCGAGTAGCTCGTCGGCGTCCGGCTCGAACTCGTACAGCGGTGCCGGGCCATCCGCGCGCGACCGCCGGCCTGGAGGGTGTCCGTCGCCCGTGTCGTCATCGTCGGCGTACTCGACGACCAGCGGCGCGATCCGGCGCGCCTGGGGTGTCTGGGTGAGCATCGACCGGAACTCGGTGTAGACGATGTGCAGCTCGTCCACGCTCGGCACGGCATCCGGTTCCGGGTTCGGTCCTGGTCCGGCTGCTGGGTCCGGTGCGGGAGCGGCGCCGTCCGGCGCACCGGTCAGGAACGCGCGCACCAATGTGTCGCCGGCCGCGGCGGCGTCACGGTAGGAGGGTTGCTCGGAGAACCCGGTCCAGGACCGCTCGATCGGCCGCCCCCGGAACGTGTAGTAGCTCACCGCCTTGCGACCGGTCAGGTACAGCGTCACGGACTTGCCCTCCTCGCGCAGCAGCGCGTGCAGCTCCTCAGCGGCCCTGATCAGGTTGGTGTTGTAGCCCCCGCACAAGCCCCGGTCGCTGGTCACCACCAGGATCGCCGCCCGGGTCGGGTTCTCCCGCTCGACCAGCAGGGGGTTGTCCAGGGTGCCCGCGGCGCTGGCCAGCGCGGAGAGTACCGTGGTGATCTCCCTCGCGTACGGTCGAGACGCCTCCACCCGGGCCTGTGCCCGGGCGATCCGCGAGGTGGCGATGAGCTCGCTCGCCTTAGTGATCTTCTTCGTGGACTGGACCGAGCGGATCCGCCGACGGAGGACTCGCAGCTGCGCCGCCATTATCGCGTCACTTCTTCGTGTCAGCTTTGTGGGCGGGTCGGTTGACCTTGACCGATTCGCGCTCGACCTGGTCGGCGTCCATCGCCTCGGCCTCCTCACTGCCTCCCGAGTCCAGGGCCGCTCCATCCTCGGTGGCGAACTGCTTCTTGAAGTCCGTCACCGCGTCCACCACCTGCTGCTCGGTGTCCTCGCTGAACTGCTTGGTCTCCCGGATCGCATCAAGGATGCCCTGGTGGTGCTTGCGGACGTCGGCGAGGAAGTCCAGCTCGAAACGTCGGACGTCGGCCACCGCCACGTCGTCCAGGTGCCCCCGGGTCCCGAGGAAGATGGACACGACCTGCTCCTCGACCGGCACCGGCGCGTACTGCCCCTGCTTGAGCAGCTCGGTGAGCCGGGCACCGCGCTCAAGCTGACGTCGCGAGGTGGCATCCAGGTTCTCCGCCCCGAACGCCGCGAACGCCTCCAGCTCACGGTACTGCGACAGCTCCAGCCGCAGCGTGCCGCCGACCGACTTCATGGCCTTGATCTGGGCCGAGCCACCGACCCGGGATACCGACACCCCGACGTTGATCGCCGGCCGGACACCCTGGTTGAACAGGTCGGACTCGAAGAAGCACTGACCGTCGGTGATGGAGATGACGTTGGTCGGAATGTAGGCCGAGATGTCGTTGGCCTTCGTCTCGATGATCGGCAGTCCGGTCATCGAGCCCGCGCCCAGCTCGTCGGACAGCTTCGCGCAGCGCTCCAGCAACCGCGAGTGCAGGTAGAACACGTCGCCCGGGTAGGCCTCCCGACCCGGTGGGCGGCGCAGCAGCAGCGAGAGCGCGCGGTAAGCCTCGGCCTGCTTGGACAGGTCGTCGAAGATGATCAGTACGTGCTTGCCCTGGTACATCCAGTGCTGACCGATCGCCGAACCGGTGTAGGGCGCCAGCCACTTGTAACCGGCCGAGTCCGATGCGGGCGCGGCGACGATGGTGGTGTAGGCCAGCGCGCCGGCGTCCTCCAGGGTCTGGCGGACCGCCGCGATCGTGGTGCCCTTCTGGCCGATCGCCACATAGATGCAGCGCACCTGCTTGTCCGGGTCACCGGTCGCCCAGTTCGACTTCTGGTTGATGATGGTGTCGATACACACTGCGGTCTTGCCGGTCTTGCGGTCACCGATGATGAGCTGACGCTGGCCGCGACCGATCGGAGTCTGCGAGTCGATCGCCTTGATGCCCGTCTGCAAAGGCTCCTTCACCGGCTGCCGATCGATCACCGAGGGCGCCTGCAGCTCGAGTACCCGCTGTTCGTCGGGGACGATGTCGCCCAGGCCGTCGAGCGGGATGCCCAGCGGGTCCACCACCCGGCCGAGGAAGCCGTCCCCGACCGGCGCCGACAGGATCCTTCCGGTGCGCCTGACCTCCTGGCCCTCCTCGATGTCCTCGAAGTTGCCCAGGATGACCGCGCCGATCTCCCGCACGTCGAGGTTGAGCGCGACACCGAGCACACCGCCGGGGAAGTCCAGCAGCTCGTTGGTCATCGCCGAGGGAAGCCCCTCGACCCGGGCGATGCCGTCACCGGCATAGGTGACCAGTCCCACCTCCTCCCGCGAGGTCTTGGCCGAGAAGGAGGTGACGTAGTTCTCGATCGCGCTCCGGATCTCGTCGGAGGAGATCGTCAGCTCCGTCATGACTATCGGTCCCTGCTCTCTAGTAGTGCCGTGCTCATCGGGATATCCCCTGACGAGCCTGGTCCAGCCGGGCCGCCACGCTACCGTCGATCACTTCGTCGCCCACTCGGATCACCAGGCCGCCGAGCAGCGCGGGGTCGAGGTCCACCTTGACTGAGATCGGTCGCCGGTAGATCCGGTTGAGGATCTCGACCAACCGCTGCTCCTGCTGCTCGGACAGTGGGCCGGCGGCGGTGACATAGGCCACCGAGCGTTCCCGCCGGGCGGCTGCCCGGTCAACGAACTCCTCGACGATCTCCTCGAGTGGACGCCGTCGGGGCGCCCGGACCGCCTGCTCCAGGAGACGGCGGGTCACCGCAGCGGTGCGGCCGGCCAGCACCGTGTCCAGCAGCTCCAGCCGCCCCGCGGCGGGGGCGCTCTCATCACCCAGCAGTGTCGCCAGGCGCGGTTGCGCGACCAGGATCCGACCGAACCGGAACAGCTCGTCCTCGACGTCATCAAGGCTTCTGTCCCGCTCGGCCAGCGCCAGCAGCGCCTGCCAGGCCAGCTCCTCGACTCCGTCGACCAGGTCCAGCGGCCGAGACCAGCGGGAGACCACCACATCGCCCAGGATCCTGAGGGCGATCCGGCTCACCTTGCCGCCGAACAGGCTCTCGGTCATCTTTCGTCGGATCTGCTCCGGCGCCGAGGAGTCGGCGAGATGCCGCCGGATCACCGGCTGCTCACCGAGCACCGCCGCGACGGCACCCAGGTCGTCCCCCAGGCGGTCGCGGTCGGCGACACCGGCGCCGCCGATCCGGCTCTCGAGCCGCTCCCGGGCCGCGGCCAACGCCGCCCTGCTGGCCGGCTGCATCAGCGCCTCCGGCGTCCGCCGGGTACCGAGACGGCCCCGCCCGCGGTGACACTCTCCGGGCTCGCGACACCCTGCAGCTCGTCCAGGAAGCGGTCCACCGTGCCGGCCCGCCGGGCGTCGTCGGCCACAGAGTCACCGACGATGCGACCGGCCAGCGTCACCGCAAGCCTGCCCAGCTCCCCACGCAGCTCGCGGACGACCTGCTCACGCTGGGTGGCCAGCTGCTCGACGCCGCGCTCGCGGATCCGGGCGACCTCCTGCTCGGCCTGCCGGCGCATCTCGTCCTTGATCTCCTGCGCATCGGCCCGGGCGGCCTCTCGGATCTTGGCCGCCTCGACCCGCGCCAGCGCCAGCGCCTCGGCGTAGCGGGCCTGCGCCTCGGCCAGACGCTCACTGGCCTGCTGGCTCTCCTGGATCTGCCGACGGACCATCTCCTGGCGCTCGCCCATCGCGCGCTTCACGGGGGGCACCACGTAGCGCCAGATCACGCCGAGCACGACCAAGAAGATGACCAGCTCGACGAAGAACGTGGCGTTGGGGATCAGAAAGAGGTTGCCACCACCCTGCTCGGCCAGGTTGCGCGTACTCATGAACACCCCTTAACACTCACATCACTTGGCGAGCACGAAGACGAATAACGCCATGAAGGCGAGGTTGATGAAGTACATCGCCTCCACCAGACCCACCGTCAGGAAGAAGATGGTGAACAGCCGGCTCTGCGCTTCGGGCTGGCGGGCCACACCCTGGACTGTCGCGGCGCCGGCAAGGCCGTCACCGATCGCCGCGCCGATCGCGCCGCCGGCCAGCGCCAGCCCGCCCCCGATGAAGGCGCCGGCCAACTGGACCGAGCCGGTGGTGCCGCCCGCCGGCTGGTCGAGGAGCAGTGCGGAGAAACTCATGTCTTCCTCTCTATGTTCTGACGCTGGGTCTTGTTCTTCCTGATGACAGCTCCAAGTCAGCCGGCCTCCTCGTGACCGCCGGCCGCGAACCCGAAGTAGAGGATCGTCAGCAACGCGAAGATCAGCGCCTGGAGCAGGCCGATGAACAGGTCGAACAACTTCCAGGCCGCAGTCGGCAACCACAGCACGGCCACCGGCATCAGCGCGAGGACGCTGACCATCACGGTGCCCGCGAGGATGTTGCCGAACAGCCGCAGCGAGAGAGTGACCGGCTTGGTCAGCTCCTCGATGACGTACAGCGGAAGCATGGCCGGATAGGGCTCGACGAAATGCCTGAAGTAGCCCCTGCCCCGGACCCGGACTCCCGTCACCCACACCATGACCATCACGAGGATGGCCATCGCGAACGTGAGGTTGACATCCGCCGTAGGCGGCCGGACGTACTCCTCCCAGGTGTGGGGCAGGATCGACAGCCAGTTCGCGATCAGGATGAAGAAGAACAGGCTGATCGCCAGCGGCACGACGAAGGGCGCGGTGCGGATGCCGATGTTGCTCTCGACCTGGCGCTCCACCTGGTCGGTCACCGTCTCGAAGACCAACTGCAGGCCACTGGGCACCTTGGCGGTCGCCTTGGCCGCGAGATAGAGACCGAACCCGAGCACGATGACCGCGGCGATCACGGTGGAGATCACGGTGTCAGCGTTGATCGTCAGGCCGAACACATGCCACGCGGGGTGCTCGCCGACCTGCACGCCACCGCCCTCGGCCAGTACCAGCTCTCGCATCATGGGGGACTCCCGACTCCGGACCGTCGCAGCTCCTTGACCAGGGGGACCGACGCGATGAAGATGATCAACAGTTGGACAGCGGCAAGCCCGGCGAACACCGCGAGTCCTTCGGGTCGCAGCGTCAGCGCCAAGCCGACCGCGAGCCCGGTGACCAGCGTGAGCCGACCGAGCACCGCCACCGCGAACCGCCGCTTGTCAGGGTCACCGCTGGCCGCGAAACGCGCCGCGGAACGCTGTACCAGCGCCGTGTTGAGCAGACCCAGCCCGAGCCCACCGCAGAAGAACACCGCCGCCAGCGGGTAGCCCATCGGCGCGAGCACCACGAAGCCGGCGGCGCCGAGGCACGCCGCGATAGGCGTGGCCCGACGTAGGCTGACGACCACCTTCGTCGGGATCGCGCCGAGGGTGGGCACATCAGGGGGGGGCACATCAGGGGTGGTCACGTGCTGCGCTTACTCCTTCATGAACTTCGTGAACTTGGTATAGATATAGACGCCAGCACCGACGATGCCGAGCGCCAAGCCGACCAGGGTGAACGCCGGGAGGGTGTCCACCAGCCTGTCGACCAACCATCCGAGGCCGAGCCCGACTATGAGGATCCCGGCGGTCGCGGCGCCGAGGCCGAGTAGTGTCGCGAACTCCGGGCCGTTGCGTCGTTCCACGACCACCTACCTCAGCGGGCGCATGGCGTCACCCGCCGCCATCGCTCAAAGGCACTCCTCGCAGTCCAGGGGCAGGGCGCATGGCGAAGAACATCATCATGAGCACTGCCGATGGGCCGGCCTGACTTGGAAGCCCACCCCCGGGTGGGACAAGCCAGAAGCTATCACACTCACTGTCACGCCCGTTGCTCACCCTACCTACCTCTAGCTGCGCTTCTTCGGCTGTGCTGGGAATGTGGCCGCGGCGTGGCCGACGACTCGCGCCGGATCAGCGCGCGGGGAGCCGAGGAACCATCGAACCCAGCACGGCGACCAGCAGCCCCAGCATGATCGACCACACCACCACGTAGACATCGAACAGCGTCAGCGCGACGGCGCCGAAGGCGAGCAGCGCCGCCCACAGGTAGATCAGCAGCACCGCACGGCGGTGTGAGTGCCCGATCTCGAGCAGCCGGTGGTGCAGGTGCAGCTTGTCGGCGGCGAAGGGGCTGCGGCCCGCGCGGGTCCGGCGCACCACCGCGAGCAGCAGGTCCAACAGCGGCACGAACAGCACCGCGGCCACCACCAGCAGGGGGGAGAACAGCGCCAGCACGTCGGTGGCGCCGTAACTGCCGGGGTCGACCCGGCCTGACGCGCTGGTCGACGCCGCCGCCAGCATCAGGCCGATGAGCATCGCCCCGGAGTCACCCATGAAGATCCGCGCCGGCTGGAAGTTGTGCGGCAGAAAGCCCAGGCACGCACCGGCGACCAGGGCGGCGATCAGCGTCGGCGGGTAGGCGGACACACTGCCGCCCGAGCGGTGCAGCAGCTGCAGCGTGAACGCCCCGATGGCGACCGCGGCGATCAACCCGATTCCGGCGGCCAGCCCGTCCAGCCCGTCGATGAAGTTCATCGCGTTCACCAGCACCACCGCGAGCGCGACCGTGAGGAGCACCGCCTGGTCCTGTCCCAGGATGAGCACCGAGCCGACCGAGTCGGGGCCGCCGTTCCACGGCACCCAGAAGATGAACCACTGCACCCCGTAGAGGACGAGCACCCCGGCGGCGGTGACCTGCCCGGCGAACTTGGTCAGGGAGTCCAGCTCGAACCGGTCGTCCAAGGCGCCGATCATCATGATGATGCCGCCCGCCACCAGCACCCCCACCACGTCCCCGGAGAACTCGAAGGACCTGCGCAGCACCGGCAGCTGATGAGACAGCAGGACGCCACCGAGTATTCCGCCGTACATCGCCACCCCACCCAGTCGGGGGATGGGGGCACGGTGCACGTCGCGCTCACGGGGCATCGCCACCGCACCGGTGCGGATCGCCAGCATGCGCACCAACCCGGTCAGCAGGAAGGTCACCGCAGCGGTGGTGAGACCGACCAGCAGGTACTCCCGCAGCGGCAGTCCGGAGGAAACGGGCACGGGTCCCACGGGGGCAGGCTAGCCCGATACCGGTTCGGCTCCGCCGGGAGCCCGGTTCGGCGGCGGCCGGTGTGGCCGGAGGCGTCGACCTCAGGCGGTGCCGGCCCTCGGGTCAGTCGCCCGAACAGGGGGCCCAACGAACCGAATCGCTCGACGTCACGCCACGAGCGGCGTCAGTACGCTTCAATGCCCAGCGACGGCCGAGGCTGAAGCGTCATCGACTGACCGGAGGAGAGATAGTCCCAGGTCGCTAACGCGATCATCGCCCCGTTGTCCGTCGACCATTTCAACGGCGGCAGACAGAGCTCGACCCCCGTCTGTTCACAGAGAGTCTTCGCTTCCGCTCTCAGCTGAGGGCTCGCCGCAACACCCCCGACGATGACGAGAGACTGTGCGGGATGCGCCAGCAACGCACGTCGGCACTTCGATATGAGTACATCCATGCAGGCCGCGACGAACGATGCCGCGACGTCCTGCTGAGGCGCTCCCGGCTCCGCCTTCAAGTATCTCGACACGGCCGACTTGAGCCCCGAGAACGAGAACTCAAGACCGCAGTCGAGAAGTGGTCGCGGAAACGGAATCGACGAAACACCGCTGAACGCCAGCCTGTCCACAACCGGGCCGCCGGGGTAGCCGAGACCGAGCATTCGGGCGACTTTGTCGTATGCCTCACCGACAGAGTCGTCCCGGGTGCTGCCGATCAACACGATCTCTCTCGAATGAGCCATATACGCCAGAAGCGTGTGCCCACCGGACACGAGCAGGACGACGGCCGGGTACTTGACCCTCCTCTCCTCGAGGTCGGCGCTGCGAAGATGTCCTCGAAGGTGGTTCACGCCGACCACCGGGACGCCCCACCCATGCCCCAGCCCGCAAGCCGTGTTCAGCCCGACCATCAGCGAACCGATGAGACCCGGCCCGCGAGTCACCCCGACAGCAGTCAAGTCTCTCGGGTCGACCTCAGAGTCATCCAGCACCATCCGGACGGTGGGCAGAATCTTGTCTATATGAGCCCTGCTCGCGGCTTCCGGGTATACGCCGCCATATCGTGAATGAATCACGGCCTGTGACGCCACCATGGAGGATACGACGTGACCGTCGACGTCGACCAGCGCCACCGCCGTGTCGTCGCATGACGTCTCAATCCCCAGCACAAGGCCGGTTGGCGCCCTCATCGCAGGACCCGCTCAATCTCTTCTTTCGACAACACGCCGGACCGCTCGATCACCGGAAAAGGAAGGTTGCAGTTGACCAGGGTGGAAGGGGTTACCGGACGCACCCCTCCGTCGATGATGAGATCGGGTTCACCGTCAAGAGCAGCGAGAATCGACCCCACCGACTCCGGAGTAGCTTGTTCGTGGGCGTTCGCGCTGGTGACCAGGAGAGGACCGGTGGACTCGAGGAGGGCGACGAGCCCCTCGTCGGCGGGCACCCGGACCCCCACCTCGACACGCCCCGCCAGCCAACTCGGGGCCTCAGCCTCGCGAAGACCCAGCGCCAGAGTGAGGGGGCCGGGGAAGAACGAATCCATCAAGCGCCTGGCGTACTCGTTGATCTCGACGGCGAGTCCCTCAAGCTCACGTACCGACGAGACCATGATCGGAAGGTTCCTGGTCCGCGGTCGCCGCTTCATGGCGAAGAGCCTCGCTGCCGCCTCGTCATGCAGGGGATGCGCGGCCAAGCCGTACACGGTGTCGGTCGGGAGCAGGACCACGCCGCCACCGAGCAGGCAGTCCCTCGCCCGAGCCACAACGAAGTCGGGATTACTCACCGAACACCGACGATGAATCATTGAGAGGGCTGGCGACGGGCACAAAGCCGGTTGTGTCACTGCCCTTCTCCACCAATAGCCGGTGCAGCGCCGAGACATTCGGGAACTCTATCCCAGTGTCCCGGATGAGCGTGTTCGTCAGCATGTCTTCCACTTCTTTACGAAATGTCCCGGCGACAGAGACCCTCGCCAGACCTCCGGCAAGCGAAGTCACCACCGACCCAAGAGGGCCGCGCCGCATCCCCAGAGCTCTGCCGTGCCGGAACAGGCCGGCGTATACGTTGCCGCCCCCCGCGTTCCGCAGGCAAAGAACATGCTCTTCGCCCGGCTCGGACTCGGACACCTCCGCCGCCAGCAGGGTCAACGAGTCCGCACAATAGATCAGTCGCCGCAGGCTGAACGCGAGACCGTTCGCATAGGCCACTCCAGTGCGTACCGACCCCAGGTTGCCCGGCCCGACGTCCACCGCCAGACGCTCCACATCCTGAAACTCGTAGCCTACCGCGCGCAAGGCCGACCACACCAGGCAGCCGAAACCCTGGAACGACGGGGCGTCGCGCCGAACCGTCTGACAGACGACGACCTCCCGCGGAGTGCATAACGCAACCCCGTAGTTGATCGACGAGGTCTCGATCGCCAGGGTGACCGTCATGCCACCTCCCGTGCGATCTCATCGCGCAAGCCCGAAAGAACGAGAGCCCATCTCTCGCCGGATGAAGAAAAAACCAGCTCCCTGCGGTTCGGGTCGCTCACGTCCTGCCGTAGCTCCACCAAGAGATGACAAGGGAACTCCTCGGTGATTTTCTCTCCCCACTCGACCAGGCTTATCGAGGTTTCCGCATACTCTTCGAGCCCCAGGTCGCGGTACTCGAGAACATTGGCGAGACGATACGCGTCAACGTGCAGGACCGAGCCCGCCTCCGATGAGTAGAACTGCGCCAAGGAAAACGTCGGGCTGGTTACCGGGTCGGGCGACCCCAGCGCGGCGGCAACCGCCTTGACGAAGGTGGTCTTTCCGGACGCCAGCTCGCCCTTCAAGAGAACCACATCCCCCTCGAAAAGCTTGCTCGCCAGAATCGAGGCGATCCGCACAGTATCGCCGGCCCCATGAGAACACACCCTGAACGACTCCATGTACACCTTACGCTCTTGCAACCTCGCCTTGCTCATGACGGCCCTGTCACGACTGTGCCGGAGGCACAGCATAGTACTCGACCGGTCGGTGTCGCGGCGGTCGGTGTCACAGCGCCGTCAGGCGAGCGACCTCGCAGCCGAGGACCTCGGCCACCTCGGTAATGGCGACCGCTCCTTCGCGGAGCACCTTAGGCTCCTCGCCGGTCAGGTCGACGATCGTCGAGGTCACCGACTCACCCATCGACCCGCCGTCGAGGTACACCGCGACCGACTCGCCGAACAGGTCGCGGGCCGCAGCCGCGGATACCGCAGCCGGCGAGCCGGGACGGTTCGCCATCGACACCGCCATCGGGCCCACCTCGCGAAGCAGCTCGAGGGCGACCGGGTGCAGCGGCATCCGCAGCATGACGGTTCCCCGACTATCGCCCAGGTCCCAGTTCAGCGACGGCGCGTAGAACAGCACCAACGACAGCCCGCCGGGCCAGAAGGCCTCGATCAGCGAGCGCGCCCGCGTCGGGACGCCCAGCAGCAGGCCGTCCACGGTGGACCAGGAGCCCACCAGCACCGGGACCGGCATGTCCCGGCCCCGCCCCCTGGCGTCCATCAGGCCCTGCACCGCCGTCGGGGAGAACGCGTCGCAACCTATCCCGTAGACGGTGTCCGTGGGCAGCACGACGAGTCGGCCCGCCCGGACCGCGGCCGCCGCGGCGGCCAGCCCGGCAATGCGGCTATCCGGCAACGCGCAGTCATACACAGTGCTCACAGCTCCGAACACTACGACGGTCCGCTTGTCCACGAGGGGCCGGCGTGTCCAGCGTGTTGACAGCACGTGATCAAGAAGGCACGATCCGTGTCCGATCAGCTTCCGGAGGCTCACGTGCCCACGTATCACCGTGTCATCATCGCGGCCGCAGCCACCGCGCTGGCGCTGGTCGGCTGCCCCGCCGGCGCAGCCGCCAGGACGGTGAGCTCACCGGAGCGCTATGTCGCACTCGGTGACTCCTATGCGGCAGGCCCGCTGATCCCGGTGCAGCGAGTCGACCCGATCGGCTGCGAGCGCTCCACCAGCAACTACCCGGCACGCCTGGCCGCGGCACTGCACATCCGCGACTACACCGACGTGAGCTGCAGCGGCGCGACGACCGACGACATGACAGCTCCCCAGACGTTGCCGCCGCTGGACACCAACCCACCACAGTTCGACGCCCTGCGCCCGGACACCGACCTGGTCACGCTGACCATCAGCGGCAACGACATCGGCTTCACCGACATCGTTGTCACCTGCACCCTGCTCAGCGGCACCGACCCGGTCGGCGACCCCTGTGCGCGACAGGCCACCGCCGGCGGCGCAGACGTCTACGCGCAGCGCATCGCCGCCACGGCACCGAAGCTCGCCCGGGTGTTGGAGGGCATCCGGGAGCGCTCGCCGCACGCGACCGTGCTGCTGGTGGGCTACCTACGGATCCTGCCACCAGTCCTCGGGTGCTATCCGGTCTTCCCGATCGCCCGCGGCGACGTGCCGTACCTAGACGGTCTGGAGCGGCAGCTCACCGCCATGCTCGCCGACCAGGCCTCCCACCACGGCGCGGTATTCGTCGACTCCTACGCGGGCTCGCTGGGCCACGACGCCTGCCGGCTGCCCGGGACGAAGTGGGTGGAAGGGATCACGCCGACCAGCCCGGCCGCGCCGGTGCACCCCAACGCCACAGGCATGCAAGCAGTGGCCGCTTTCGTGCTGGACACGCTCAACGCCCCAGACGAGGGGACGACTCTGGGCTGACAGGCAGTGTGGTCCGCTGGGCGGTGGCGAACCGCGGTCGTCCGGCGAGGTCGACGTGGTCGGCCACATCGGTGAGCACCCGCCGGGCGGCCAGCAGCGCGGGGACCGCCACAGCGTGCGAGTCGTCATGTTCGATGGCGATACTTCCGCCCTCGCGGAGCAACCGGGTACCGGTGCGCACCACGTCAGGGATCACGGCGAGGCCATCGTGACCGGCGAAGACGGCGGCGGGCGGGTCGTGCAGGGCCACCTCGGGCGCCACCGGCACCCCCACCGGCACGTAGGGGGGGTTGCACAGCACCAGGTGCGCCATCCCATCCAGCGCGCCGAGCAGCCCCGGATCGGCGATGTCACCGGCGTACAGCGCCACCGGCGTGTCCCCGGCCTCGGCTCGGGTGTCGGCATTGCGCCGCGCCCAGCTCAGCGCCACCGCGTCCCGTTCCACCGCGTGAACCTGCGCGTCGGGCCTGGCGTGCGCCAACGCCAGCGCCAGCGCGCCGGACCCCGTGCAGAGATCGACCACCAGCGGACGGGCCACACCCCGCACCGCGGCCAGGCCCCAGGCCAGCAGCACTTCGGTCTCCGGGCGCGGGATGAAAACGCCGGGCCCCACCGCCACGTCGATGGCACCCATGGCGGCGGTCCCGGTGAGGTGCTGCAACGGTACCCGCTCGGCGCGTCGGGACACCAGCATGCGCAATGCCTCGACCACGGACGGGTCCACCAGCGGGACCATCGGCAGCCGCCCGCGCGGCACACCGAGGACATGCGCCGCGAGGAGCTCGGCGTCCACCCGAGGGCAGGCCACACCGGCGTCCGTGAGGACCCGCTGCGCCTCGAGCACCGCCAGGCGCAGCGGTTGCCTACTCACGCGAGCGGCTCCCGCAGGCGCAGCTCACGCTCGGCCTCGACCAGCGCGTCCAGCACCCCGTCGAGGTCTCCGTCAAGCACCGCGTCGAGGTTGTAGGCCTTGTAGCTGACCCGATGATCGGAGATCCGGTTCTCCGGGAAGTTGTAGGTACGCACCCGCTCGGACCGGTCCACGGTGCGAACCTGCGAGCGGCGCTGATCGGAGGCCTCCTGCTGGGCTTTCTCCTCGGCCAGCGCCTGCAGCCGGGCCCGCAGCACGGCGGTGGCCCGGATCCGGTTCTGGATCTGCGACTTCTCGTTCTGGCACGACACCACGACCCCGGTCGGCAGGTGGGTGATGCGCACCGCGGAGTCGGTGGTGTTGACACTCTGCCCCCCGGGACCCGAGGAGCGGTAGACGTCGATGCGCAGGTCCTTGTCCTCGACTTCGATCTCGACATCGTCCGGTTCGGGATAGACCATCACCCCCGCCGCCGAGGTGTGAATCCGCCCGGAGGACTCGGTGACCGGGACCCGTTGCACCCGGTGCACCCCGCCCTCGAACTTCAGCCGCTCCCATACGCCGGACTGTGATGACTTCACGGCCACGGTGACGTCCTTGTAGCCGCCCAGGTCGGACTCGGTGGCATCAAGGACCTCCGCCCGCCAGCCGTGCCGCTCCGCGTAGCGCAGGTACATCCGCAGCAGATCCCCGGCGAACAGCGCGGACTCCGCGCCGCCCTCCCCGGACTTGATCTCCATGACGACGTCGGAGTCATCGTGCGGGTCGCGGGGAAGCAACAGGTCAGCCAGCTCGGTCTCCAGCCGCGGGATCCGGTCGGCGAGGTTGTCCGCCTCGGCGACGAAGGCAGGGTCCTCGACGGCCAGCTCGCGGGCGGCCTCGGCATCGCCGCGAGCCTGATCCAGCTCGCGAACCACCCGTACGATGCGGGATACCTCTCCGTAGCGCCGCCCCACCTTACGGGCCGTGTCGGGATCAGCATGCAGCGCGGGATCAGCGAGCTGACGCTCCAGCTCGGCGTGCTGAGCCAGCATCGCCTGAACCGCCGCGGTGTCCACCGGACTCAACCGATCCCCACTGGCCTACTTCTGCCGTTTGCCGTAGCGCTTCTCGAAACGCGCCACCCGGCCACCGGTGTCCAGGATCTTCTGCTTGCCGGTGTAGAAGGGGTGACAGTTGGAGCACACCTCGACGTGGATCTGGCCGTCGCGCTTGGTGCTGCGGGTGACGAAGGAGTTGCCACAGCCGCAGGTGACCTGCGTCTGAACGTACTCCGGGTGGATGCCCTGCTTCATGAATGTCCTCTCCTGATGGCCGCCGGGTCCCCGTGCTCGCGCGCACGAGGTGAACCGGAGCCGGACCGCGGCCGGCAGCTAAACCCTGCGACAGTCTGCCAGACACCCCGTATGAAGATGAAACCATCGGCACCGCCGCGGTGTTCCCGCACATCAGGCCGAGCGTTTCGGTTTACAACCGCTCGCGGGGAATATCGGCGTACTGCTCGCGCAGGGTGTCCAGAACGGGGTGCTCGGCCGGCCACTGGATGCCGTCGACGGCACTGACCGGGCGGACACCGACCGCGGCGTTGGTGGCGAACACGGCGTCCAGGTGGGCCAGCCGGCCGAGGGTGACCGGTGCGGTGGTGACCTGCTCATCGCGGGCCTGGTTGATCAGTCTCATGGTCACGCCGGAGAGACGGTCCGCCCGCGGCCAGACGATCTGATCACCGTCGACGAAGCCGATGTTCGAGGTGGCCGCTTCGGAGATGACGGCGTCGGCATCGGTGAACAGCACATCGTCGAAGCCGTTGCGCTGCGCGCTGCGCCGGTGCCGAAGCGAGCCGAACAACCCGACGTGCTTGACGTCGGGCATCTCGCGGCGGTATTGGACCGACTGGAGGCGCAGCGCGGGAGGCCGAGTCGGCGCGGCCGGTCGGGTGGTGACCAGGAGGTGCGGCTCGGCGTCCGCGCCGGGATGCCCGAGCTGGAGGTGGGGGTCGAACACGGTCACCCGGACCACCACCGACCGGGGGCTGCCGGCCAGCGCGTGCCGGATGAGGTATCGGACCCGGTCGGGGTCCAGGTCGGCCTCGAAGACCCGGTGGCAGTCCCGCACCAGACGTTCCAGATGCAGGGACAGACCACGTATCCACTGGTCATCGGCCCGCATCGAGGTGAAGTGACCGTAGTTGACCAAAGCCAGCGCCGTGACCTGGTCGACATCGGCCGCAGCGCCGTTCAGCTCCACCACGGGCGTCAGTCTTGCACCCCATCGGACGCCGCCAGGCTACGATGGTGACGCAGGTTCGGCGAAGTTCACCGGTTCGCGGGCATTGAGCCGACGGTACCGGTAATCCCATTGACAACGCCGCCATTGTCGGCGCGCTGCCGTGTCGACACTTCGCCCCCTATCGCGCGCAAGTCCGCGGCGAACTGCGGGGCCGAACTCTCCGCTCGCGCTAACTCTTCACAGCAGGCCATGGCTGAGCGGGAACAGCCGCCGAAGGGCGGAACGAGCAACGCGCTGTCCGGTAACCCGGACAACGTCGTGCAAGCGCGTGAGATCCAGGACGGTGCCCACGTTCACCAGCCCCATGTGTCATCTCTACCGGCGCTGCTGCAGTTGCCTGCCGACGTAGCGTTCTTCACCGGTCGGAACGCCGAGTTAGCCAGGCTTGATGAGCTGCTGGACCGTGGCGAGCCCGCCGCTGTGGTGATCTCCGCTATCGCGGGCCACCGCGGGGATGGGTCAAGACTTCGCTGGTGGTGCACTCACCGTCTGACATCAAGCAGTCTAACGTTGGGAAATCAACGACACGGGGACCGAAGCATTCATTCTGCGTACCCATCGGGCTTGTCTATCTCGATCTCCGTCGATTCCACGAGGCCTGATCACTTCCAGCAAGCCCTGGCCATCTTTTGTGAGCTTAACCGGGTAAGCACTGGATGGATCTCCTTGGCTCATTCGACTGAACAAGTTGACGATGCCGGTGGTCACGCCAGTTCCGACCGCGGTGCACCACGCGCCGTTCCCTCACAGGTTCCGCAGATCGTCTACGTCGCTCTGCGACGCGACGGCAGCACGAGCCCACGGTGACCGGGTCATTGTGACCGGTTGGCTGCGTCGACGGTCCTTACTCATGCAGGGGTGGCGGCTCGTCGGCGGCGTCCGAGTTGTGCTGGGCGTCCGGGTTCTGCTGTGCGTCCGGGTTCTGCTGAAAAGCGGCGAAGTACTTCGCGATGAACCCGAGGCGGTACTTTAGGTCGATCCAGTTGGGCGGCGCGCTGCCGGCCTGCTTGGCCATGACGTCCATGACGTCCGGCAGCGTCGGTGTGACTGGCGTGACCTGCGGGGGGTGGGGGAGCTCTTCGGGGTGTCCGAGACGGACACGGTCGTGGGCTATCTCTAGGACGAGCACCTCTTCGGTGAGCACGGAGACAAACCTGTTCTCGATCAGACTGATGATCTGGCGCATCAGCTCTTTCTTCGCAAAACCACTGGTCGAATCGTTCGTTTCCCTGCCGGCGAGAAACAGCTCCAGAGAGGCGAGAAGCGACTTTAGAGGGGAATCGTTCGTTCCCCGGCCGGCGAGAAGCAGCTCCAGAGGGGGAATCTCCGGTCCACCCAAATCATGATTGAGAAAATGGATCAGTTTCGAACGTATGGGAGCACATGCGCCGATCGTGATGAGCCGGTCAGCCCGTTGTTGCTCGTACACCGTGAACTGCATGCTCCCGGCGAGCATGAGCTGATCCTGGTGATCTGGTTCCCGAGCAGCCCTCAGATAGAAGTCGACGGCCCTCACGAGGGGCTCCGAACTGGGGTTCCCGAACATCGTGATGTTGATCGGCGCCTCGAGAAATCTACTCGGACCGCTCAGCTCCTCGCCGACGATCTCGTGAGCGATCTTGTCGATGCTCTCCTGAGTGATGTGCGCCCTCGCGTCGACGATCTCCTGAGCGAAGTCTGTGTCGGACCGCGCACTGGATGCGCGAGGCTCTCCGAGCCGCTCGAGCAAGTGGACGAATATCGAGCCCATCTCGCGGAAGATGAGTGCGTTGCTGGCCCGCAACGCCTTGACCACCAGCCCGTCTTCTACGTTGACGCCCTTGCGCAGCAGCTCTTCCACCACGTCGCGGATTAAGTCGCGTAACTCTGACTGCCGGAGTCGTGACTCCGGTAGTGACTGCAGTATCGGATCCAGTGGCGTCAGTATCCGATCCAGCAACTGCTGCGCCAGATCCGCGATCCCACTGATGCGGAGTCCGATGCGCGTCGGGTCCAGGTCGAACCCGACCGTGCGGGAGGCCCACTTGGCGAACCCGCACCAGTCGAGGCTCGGCCCCGCTTCCAGCTCGCGCCGGGCTGCCACGGACAGCCGGTGATAGGCGTTGGTGATCCTTTTATTCACCACCGCGGCGCTGGACGCGGCGTCGACGATATTGTTGATCTCGGCAAGGTCGAGGGGTGCTCCGTCGGCCGGGTCGGGTATGTCGGTCATCGTCACCCTCGTTCGGTTGCGGGTGTGCTGCTCCAGATCGTAAACCCTTGGCGCTCTATCAGTAGCAATTCGGCGTGCGGCGGCTCGGGCGTCGGTCCCAGCAGCGCAGTCGCCAGCTGCCTGGTGCGCCCAAGCCGGCTCGAGCTGGCTCTTCGCCTCAAGCAGGGGTAGATCAGCTCCGTGTGCCCGGTCTCCGCCTGCCGCAGACGTGTGACAGTCTGCCCAGGATGGCCGAGTGCAACCGAGCCCAGCCATACCCACATTGATTCCGACGAGGTTATTCTCGCTGTGGACACTCACAAAGACCTTCCTGTCGCAGCGGTGATCAGCATGCTGGGGTGCTGCTCGACACTCGTAGCTTCCCGACGGACACCGTCGGTTACCGGCGGTGACTCACCTGGGCGCATGGGTTGGGGACACTGCGGTCCACCACACGGCACCATGGCGCATCCGCCACAGTCTTCGGAACTGGCGCTCGCGTGCGATCTCTGAGCCGTCTCCTGGCCGTCAGAGGATTGTCGCGGACAGCACACCGCAGACGTGAGACGCTGTGCCGGGTGCGGACTGACGAGACAGCACCTTCAAGTGTCCCGCCCTCGGGCTCAGGCAGAGCAATCCTGCTTGCCGCGCTCGCAGCGGCGAGCGGGAGCGTGCTGCTGTTGCGCCTGGGGACTGGACATACGGATGCAAGCCAACGTTTTGCAAACCGACCGGAGTTCGATGTATGGACCTGGGCTCTCGCCGCGGAAGTCGCCGCAGCGGCTGCCGCAGGAATCACTACATGGCCTGCCTTCCGTATTCTTGCCCGAGCGACAGGGCGACGTGCGGTCTGGCGGGCAGTCGTTGCCTGGCTTGCGGCTGGGTTACTGGTAATATTTGGGCCGCGTGCGTTGATCAGCGGTAAAGAATTCCTCCTGTGGCTACTTTTCGAACGCGTCACATTGTTCACGATCGTCGCCGGAATATTCGTTAGCCCTTCCTTTCTTGGGCTCCTACTCGCGCAGGCAAGGCTGTCCGCGCTGAAACAGGTAACATTCAGGGAGGTGACCGAGGAAAGGGCGGGTCGGGTCGTCCTTGAATTGTTGTGGATCAGGGTGGCAATGCAGCGATTCCTCGTCAGCTTCGCTGTGGTTATCTCCGGTGCGGTGTTGACCGCCGGCGCCTTGCGTAGCGCGTTGATTGCCGACGGCGCGTCGGCCGGCGATTTTCCCGTGGATCGCATTCTCACATACGGCGGGTTCTTCACTGTGCTGAGCGCTCTCACGTTCGTGCCGGCATACGTCGCGTGGCAGGAGTGTGTCGTTGACATGCGTGACCGGCTCTTGCCAGTCCCAGAGAACGGACTGCCGCCGCATGACTGGCATGAGGCACGTAGCGACTTCGACGCGCTATTGTCTGCCCAGCCAAGCGCGGGGAGCATTTTTGCCGCAGGATTCAGCATCCTCGCCCCCCTCGCGGGTAGTCTGGTAACCACCCTGATACCAACCTCTTGACGAACATGCTCTTCAGGGCGCCCTCTCATTAGTACTACAGCCTCATCTTGTGATGTATGAGGTGTTGTCGCTGATAGTGGAATGCGCGGGCGCGGGTTTGGTGGCGTCGTCGCCAGTGGGACCAGTGGTGTGACGTCCCCTTTTCTTGGACCTGGAGACCCTCGATGTGCACGATTCTGATCGGCATCAGTAGTCACCCTGCCGCATCAAGACACCGCCGCTACCGCTGGCTGAACTCTCCGTCCCTCGCCTCAGCGAGGAACGCGGCCCGCTCGCCGGAGGTGACGAGGAGGATGGGGCCGTTGCCTTGTCCTTGGAGTCGCGGAGCCCCACGGCCGTACCCAAGAACGCCAGTTCCACACACTGGCCGGCGTTGTCCCCACTATGGGTGCTCTTGCGCCACGCCGCGTGGATGAAGTCTGGGATGGTTCTGATCATATTTTTTCTCATCAGCCAGATGGATGACCAGGTTTCGAGACTCCACCTGACCCATCGCTGTTGCATTCAGATCATGGCCGAGCGGGCGTCCTGATCAAACCGTAGAACGGTGAAGCCGATCCAGGCCGCTCCGAATGGCCGCCGGTCCCCGTGCGCGCACGAGGTGAACAGGAGCCGGACCGCGCGGCTAGCGGCGAGCCGCAACAGCGTGTCAGACGGCCCGACCACAGATGGACCATCCACGCCACCTTGGTGTTCCCGCCATCATCGGTCCAGCGACGCCGACCGCCGGATGTCTGGAATCTAGGGTCAGCTTCCGGCAAGGGCGTCGTGGAAGGCGCGGGTATCGGGCTGGTCGGACCACCTGGTCAGGAGTGCCCCGTAGAGGGCTGCAGCTCCTTGCTGATGCGTGCTGATCCGGTGTGACAGGCGAGGTCGAGACAGGCCAGCCCGAGTTGAGCAGAATAGTGCTGAAGGTAGACGGGCCCGGCCGGATCAGTCTCGCCGGAATGCATGCCCAGCAGCTCGGTTGCGGGGTCTAGTTGGCGCTGGCAGCGGTCAGTATCGCCGATCATCGCCCAGCTGCGGGCGTCCTGCTGGGCCGGTAGGGCACGAATCCTCGGTTCAATCCTGCCGGGGACGTCGTGAACGGCCGCAGCCAAATCGACGGCAGTCGTGGCATCGTCGGCCAGGCAAGCGATGTTGTTCTTGCGGATGAGCAGGTAGGCAACCATCTGGTAGTCAGCTGCAGACTGCGCCCATTGGGTAGCTCGATCCGACCAGTACACCGCAGTGCGAAGGTCGCCGCCATCCTGCTGAAGCCAGCCGACGAACTCAGCGTACTGGGCGAGCGTTCGCAGCAGCGGCTTGGCCACGGGCGTGTGAGCTTGCTTGCGCAGTGTGCCGAGCACATCGAGTTGGGCCATGGCCGTTCCGAGGAGCTGGCGGGGGCCGAGCATCTTGTCCCCGGTGTAGTGCTCGGCCAACAGCCGGCGGAAGTACTCAATAACCTGCGGATCGACCCGGCTGAGCTGGGCGATCACCTGGGTGAAGCGGTCGGTGTCGTCCAAGCCGAGCACGCTGGGGGCAGGATGCCGGGCAGCGCTCCCGGCAGCAGAGCTTGTCATTTTTTCCGTGTAAGCCACGGATGACTGATAGCATCATCTTATCACAGAGGTAGTCGCCCTGGGAAGAGAACGACCAGCGTGTTCAGGGCCATTTTCCAGCCCCACGTCCCGGTTCC
>Ga0213882_10000045_pt1 | contig 67983 bp, 61 predicted proteins | sample BarmaccoBMER_R09_FD_160106 | JGI IMG/M metagenome (GOLD analysis project Ga0213882, IMG submission 160106) | Barbacenia macrantha exposed rock microbial communities from rupestrian grasslands, the National Park of Serra do Cipo, Brazil - ER_R09 ...
TCGTCGTCGTCAACGACGAGCTGAATGCGGAGATGGCGCAGTTCGGCGTGACGGCAGTCGTACAGCGCGAACAGCGTGGAACCGGAGACGCCGTTCGGACGGCGCTGGAGCGTCTCGACTCCGATCCCCGAGGACGCATCGTCGTCGCGTGTGGCGACATGCCGCTGGTGCAAGTGGAGACGTTTGCCTCGGTCGTTCGCGCGCTCGATGCGAGCGACGGCGCGGTGATGGCGCTTGTGAGCGCCGCGATGCCGCTCCCGTCGAACTTTGGCCGCGTGGTGCGTAACGGCTCGCAGGTCGAGCGAATCGTGGAAGTCGCCGATGCCACGGCCGAGCAGTTGGCCATTGCCGAAATGAATGCCGGGATCTACGCGTTCGATGAAGCCGCGCTGCGCGACGCCGTGACGAAGCTTCGAAGCGACAACGCGCAGGGCGAATACTATTTGACCGACGCGGTCGGATATTTTGTGGAAGCCGGGAAGAAAGTGACGGCCGTGACGGCCGACCATCAGCACGTCTTGGGCATCAACGACCGCGCCGAACTGGCGCTCGCCCGGCGCGAGATGAACGAGCGGCTCTGCGCCGCGCACATGGCCGACGGCGTGACGATTGTCGATCCGCAAACGACCTATCTGGAACCGGAGCTGAGCATCGGAGCCGACACGGTCATCTATCCGAACACGGCGATTTCTCGCTTGTCGCAAGTCGGGAGCAACTGCACGATCGGTCCCAACAGCCGCCTCTCCAATGCGCCCCTCGGCGATCGCGTGACCGTGCGCGAAAGCGTGATCTCCGACTCGAGCGTCGGAGACGATGCCGTGATCGGGCCCTTCGCGCATCTCCGTGGCGACGCGGCGTTGGGCGAAGGCGTGCGCGTCGGAAACTTCGTGGAGATAAAGAAGGCGCGGCTCGCCGCTCGGGTCAAGGCGGGGCACCTGGCGTATCTAGGCGACGCGACGATCGGCGAAGACACCAACGTCGGAGCCGGGACGATCACGTGCAACTTCGACGGCGTACGAAAGAACGTCACATCGATCGGACGCGACGTTTCGATCGGCTCGAACACCTCGCTCGTTGCCCCGGTAAGTCTGGGCGACGGTTCGCTGACCGGCGCCGGCTCAGTCGTGACGCACGACGTAGAGCCGGGCGAACGGGTCGCGGGCAACCCGGCGCGCCCACTGCCGAAGAAGTAGCCCCCGCTCAAAGGGCCTGACCAACTATCTTGACCTACCATGGTCAAGCGCGTATGCTCGTGTCATGAAGCACGCGAGCGTCGGCGAGGCAAAGGCTCACTTTTCCGCTTTAATCAAACGCGCGGAGGCCGGCGAGGAGATTGTAGTGACGCGCAGCGGCGTTCCCGTTGCCAGAATCGTCCCCGCAAGCGCTGCCAAAGAGCGTTCCTTCGCTAACGATGAGGGTCTGGGCTTCGTGGCGGACGATTTCGATGCGCCCTTGCCGGCCGAACTACTAAAGCAGTTTTACGCGTGAGATTCTTGCTCGATACGCAGGTCTTTCTTTGGATGTTTCTTTATCCGGGAAAGATTAAGGCAAAATTTTGGGCACAGCTCCGGAACGCGGAGAATCAACTCTATCTTTCGGCTGCGAGCGCCTGGGAGATCGCGATTAAGGTGAGGATTGGAAAAATGAAGCTCCCCGGTAATCCGGCTCTCTACGTTCCGCGGCGAGCGCGAGAATCCAATATCCTTTCTTTGCCGATCAGCGAAGAGCACGCACTAGGGGTTGCCGAACTTCCCTTGCATCATGCCGATCCATTCGATCGAATGCTCACTGCTCAGGCGCAGCTTGAAAATCTCACCGTAATTACCGGCGATACCGTTTTCGAACGGTATGACGTACGATGCGTAGTCGTCTAACGCTACCGGCTTTCTATGGCGTCGCCGTGGCGTCGCTGCTGTTCTTGGCGGGATTCGCCCCCGCCGTAGCCGCGATCCAGCGTCCCAACGTGCTCGATCGGCACGTTACGGCGATCTCCGATCGCGCGTTGATGCAACGGCCAGCGATCGTGCTGGTGGACCGAGAGCGCCAAGCGGCGGCGTCGCGCAAGGTGCACTGGACCGCAATCGGCTGGATCGTGGCCCCCGTCTTCGAGGCGATCGCGCTCTTCTATCTGTGGAGCTCGGGAGGTGCGGCATCCTTGCGCAATTGGCTCGCGCGGAGGCTTCGTTCGCGATGGAGCATTCGATTTTGCTATGGCGCGGCGCTCGCGTTGTTGGCGCGGTTGGCGGCATTGTTGCCCGCGTTCTACCTCTATCGCGTGGATCGAACGCTGCAGCTCACTCCGATGCTTACGAGAACGTGGGGACTCTTCTGGCTATTTCACACCCTGCTGGCGATGATCGTGGCCGGAATAATTGCAGCCGTGGTGTTGTGGCTCGTCGATCGAACGCACCAATGGTACGCGTACACCGTCCTTGCGATCCTCGCGGTCAGCGTAGGGTGGGGATTCGCCAGCCCGTACGTGCAGGCGCCGTTCGGGCGCACCCGTGCGCTGCACGGTGGACTCGTTGACAACCTGGATTCGCTCCTCGCGCGTGCCGGGATTGCGCCGATGGACGTCGTCGAGAGTTCCCGCGACTCACCGATCGGCGAAGTGACCGTGTTGCCGGCATGGCCGGAGCGCCGAATCATCGTGGGCCGGACCGTCGTGGCGGCGGACACGCCGCTCGAGATCGCGTATCGCGTGGCCTACGAGGTGGGTGGAATTGCGCATGATGACGCGTTGTCGGTCGCATTGATCGAAGGCGGCACCATCATCATTTTTGCCGCCCTGGCGACCGGAATTGCCGATCGAATTCGATTCCGGCGCGATGACGATCCGCTCTCGCGCCTTGCGATCGTCGGCGCGCTCTTCGCGCTGGTCTATCTCGTTGCGGTACCCGTGCGCAATGCCGCGCTGCGACCTTACGTGTTCGATGCCGACCGCTACGCCGTCGCGCTCACTCAGAGGCCCGCCGCGGCAGTGCGTGCGCTCGTTCGCGAGGCCGATCAACGCATGGAAGAGGTCTGCCCGGAGAGCTCCGCGCTGCTGTTTCTTTCAACGTCGCCGGGAATCGGCGCGCGCGTTGCCGCGATCAATCACGTGCCAAGCCGCTGCCCGTGACCGCTACTGTGGCGACGCCCACGAGTTAACGAACCGCATCGCGGCCTCGACGTTGCCGTCGAGCCAGCGTTCGACGCCGCCGGCCGCGGCCGCGATGATCTCCGGAAGCGCCTGGCGCTCGTCGGCAACGAACTCTCCCAGCACGTGATCGACGCTGTCGAACTCGGGCCGGCCGACGCCGACGCGAATGCGGGGGAAGTCTTCGCCGATCGTCGCGATAACGGAGCGCAGTCCGTTGTGTCCGCCGTGACCTCCGCTGCGGCGCATGCGAAGTTTGCCGAAGGGCAGATCCAAGTCGTCGCTGATCACCAAGACCTCGCCGGGCGGCACCCGATACCAAGACGAGATGAGGCGAACCGGCGTGCCCGAGAGATTCATGAACGACGCCGGCTTAACGAAGACGATGCCGCGCCGTGAATCGAACGCCTGTGCGGCGCTGTCCTTGCGCTTCCAACGATCGATTCCGTAGCGTCGCGCGACCTCGTCGACGACCATGAAGCCGACGTTGTGGCGCGTCGCCGCGTACTCTTTTCCGGGGTTGCCCAGCCCGACGACGAGCCGTGGCGCCAGTTACTGTTCCTCGGTCGCTGCTTGCGGCTCGGCGCCGATGACCTCGGGTTCCGCGGCCTCTTCGGTGGGAGCCGCGGCCTCCTCGACTTCCTGCGCGGTGCGCGACGGCTCGATCGTTACGACGATCGTTTCGGGCGAAGTCAGCAGTTTGAAGCCCTCCGGCAGCTTCACGTCGCCTGCCGTAACGTGCTCGTGAATGTTGAGGCCGCTGACGTCGATCTCCAAGTGCTCCGGAATCCGATTCGCCGGGCCCTCCACCTCGATGTCGTGCGCGATCACGTCCATCACGGCGCCAAAGTTGCGAACGCCTTCCGCAACCCCAACCGTTACGATCGGCAAGCGCGCATCGATCGCTTCGTTGGCCGAGACGCGTTGCAAGTCCGCGTGGATGATTCGGCGCGAGACCGGATGAATTTGAACCTGGCGCACGATCGCGGTCTCGCGCTTACGGCGGCCATCCGCGAGCGTGATGATGGCATTGCGTCCGCCATGGTGCAACAACTCGCTGAAGTCGTGCGCGTTAATCGCGATATGCTCTGGCGCCGCGCCGTGGCCGTAGACGACCGCGGGAATTTTGCCTCCGGCGCGAAGCGCCTGAGAGCCCGTGGTTCCAAGCTTTTCGCGCGATTGCGTAGTGAGCGTGAGATCCTTCTTTGGCATCGTGGCTTTCCGTCTGTTTAGACTGGCGCGAGCGGCTCGGTCGGCGCGCTCAGCATGGTGTTGATCGCATCCTCGCCTTCGAAGAGCTCGGAAACGGAGCGATTGGTCGTAATGCGATTGATCGCATCGGCGAAGGTCTGCGCGATGGAGAGCTGCACGAACTTCGGATGCGTGACGCCGTTCTGGAACGGTATCGTGTTGGTAAAGAGTACTTTTTCGATTTCGGACGCTTCCAGCACCCGCACCGCATCGCCCGCAAATATTCCGTGGGTCGCGACCGTATACACCTGCGTGGCTCCGCGCGCCTTAATTGCCTCCGCGGCCTTGGCAAGCGTTCCGCCGGTCGAAATCATGTCGTCTACGATGACCGCTACCCTGTCGTGAACGTCGCCGACAATGTCGGTTACTTCCGAGACGTCCGGCTCGGGGCGTCGCTTGAACGCGATCGCGAGCGAGCTGTTGAGCCACTTCGCGAAGAGCTCCGCGCGATGCACGCCGCCGGCGTCGGGCGATACCACGACGATCTTGTCGTCGCAGAGCCCTTCCTTTTTTAGATAGTTGCAGAGCACGGGCATTGCCATCAAGTTGTCCACGGGGATGTCGAAGAAGCCCTGGATCTGCGCGGCATGGAGGTCCATCGTTACGATCCGGCGCGCCCCCGTGATCTTCAGCAAATTCGCGACCACCTTGGCGGAGATCGGCTCGCGTCCCTTAGTCTTCTTATCTTGCTTCGCGTAGCCGTAGTAGGGGATGACGGCGGTGATCCTCGCAGCCGACGCCCGCCTCAGCGCGTCGATCATCAGCAGCAGCTCCATCACGGCGTCGTTGACGCCCTTTCCGTTGGATGCTTTGCAGATTGACTGCAACACGAAGACCTCGGCCCCGCGGACGTTCTCGCGTATCTCCACGCGCGTCTCTTCGTTTTTGAATTCGGAAACGAGCGCCTTGCCCACGTGCAGTCGCAGGCGTTTGGCGATCTCTTCGGCCAACTGCGGATTCGAGTTCCCGCAGAATAGCAAGGGAGGGTGTGTCACGGCAGTCGCGGGCTAGTTCGCGCCCTGAATCGTTCCGCCCTCGGGGATGGTTTATAAGGAAGGTCGTGCCCCAAGAGTTCACCTTGGTCAGTCCCTTCGCGCTTGCCGGCGACCAGCCTAAAGCTACGCAGGCATTGGCCGACGGCGTGCTGCGGGGCGAGCGCGCGCAGACGTTGCTCGGCGTCACCGGGAGCGGCAAGACGATGGCCATGGCGCGGACGATCGAGTTGGTGCGCAAGCCGACGCTGGTGCTCTGTCATAACAAGACGCTCGCCGCACAGCTCTGCGCCGAATTCCGCGAGTTCTTTCCGCGCAACGCGGTCGAGTATTTCGTCTCGTATTTCGATTACTACCAGCCCGAGGCGTACGTGCCGTCGACCGATACCTACATCGAGAAGGACAGCTCGATCAACGACGAGATCGAGCGCCTGCGCCACTCCGCCACGCAGTCGCTCCTGACGCGCCGGGATACGATCATCGTCGCCTCGGTCTCGTGCATCTTCGGCTTGGGGTCGCCCTCGGATTACGTCGAGATGTCCGTGAAGGTTCGGCCCGGGGAGGCGCTGGACCGCGACGTGCTGCTGCGCAAGCTCGTGGACATGCAGTATCGCCGCAACGATCTCAACCTCGTTCGCGGCACCTTCCGGGTGCGGGGCGATACGTTGGAATTCGTGGGCGTAGACGAAGAGCTCGTCCATCGCATCTCGTTTTTTGGCGACGAAATCGAGTCTATCGACGTCGTCAACATGCTCACCGGAGAGTATCTGGAGCGCAAGGATCAGCTGCTGATCTTCCCCGCCAAGCACTTCATCACGCCGGAAGAGAAGCTGCGCCGGGCGATCGTGTCGATCGAAGAGGAGCTCGAAGAGCGACTCGTCTATTTTCGAGGTCATGGCAAGCTGCTCGAGGCGCAGCGTCTCGAGATGCGCACCCGTTACGATCTCGACATGTTACGCGAGGTCGGGTACTGTAACGGAATCGAAAACTACTCGCGTCACCTCACCGGTCGCGAGCCCGGCTCGACGCCCTGGTGCCTGATCGACTTCTTTCCGAAGGACTGGCTGCTATTCGTTGACGAGTCGCACGTCACGCTGCCGCAAGTGCATGGCATGTACGCCGGCGATCGCTCGCGCAAAGAGGTTTTGGTGGAGCACGGCTTCCGTTTGCCGAGCGCGCTCGACAATCGGCCGCTGACGTACGCCGAATTCGACGAGCACGTCTCGCAGGTCGTCTACGTTTCGGCGACGCCGGGCACGTACGAGACCGGCCGGAGCAGTCAAGTCGTCGAGATGATCATTCGGCCCACGGGATTGGTGGATCCCGAGGTGGAGGTGCGGCCGACGCGCAATCAAGTGGACGATCTCATGGAAGAGATCGCGCAACGCGCCGCGCACCGGGAACGCGTCTTGGTAACGACGCTTACCAAAAAGATGGCCGAGGACCTTACCGACTATCTGCTCGAGAACGGTCTGAGGGTGCGATACTTGCACAGCGAAGTGGACACGCTCGAGCGGGTGGCGATCCTGCGCGACCTGCGGGCCGGCGTCTTCGACGTGCTCGTCGGCATCAATCTGCTGCGGGAAGGTCTCGACCTGCCCGAGGTATCATTGGTGGGGATCCTCGACGCCGATAAAGAGGGGTACCTCCGAAGCGGCACGTCGTTGATCCAGACGATCGGGCGCGCTTCGCGCAACGTAGAGGGAAAGGTTATCATGTACGCCGACGTGGTGACCGAGTCGATGGCGCGTGCGATCGGCGAAACGCGCCGGCGCCGCGACATGCAGGTCGCATATAATCGCGAGCACGGGATCGAACCCAAATCGGTGCGCAAGCAGATTCACGACATCTTGAGCATGGTCGGCGCGACGGAAGAGAACACGGCGAAGCTAAAGTTCGACAAGTTGCCGCGCGATGCCGCGCTCAACATGGCGCGGGACTTGGAGCGTGCCATGCGCAATGCCGCGGCGAATCTGGAGTTCGAAAAGGCGGCGGCACTGCGCGACGAACTGATCGCTTTACGCAAGCAGATCGGCGGCAACGAGTCCATTCTTTTCGGCGGCAAGGCTCCGAAGATTTTCGATAAGGCGTTGGCCGAGCTGGTCAGTAACTAGCCGGCGGATCGAGGGAACCTCTGAAGAAGTCCATGTACCGATCGTTTGAACCACAAAGGCGGCGAGTGCTAGGAGACGGCGACGGAGCATACCCGCAGCGGTATTCGACGGAGTCGGCGACGACGCAGGCGCCGCCTTTGTGGTCAAACCCTTTGGGCAACGGCATTTTCGGCACGTCTCGTTGTTGCAGCCTCGGTCACAGACTCCGCGAGTATGCTCCCTCGGCTTCGCCTAGAGCTGTGCCGAAACTGCTCGTTGCGATCGGTGCAGCGACTTCTTCAGAGGTTCCCTAGTCTTTGGCAGAGTTCGTAAGCCGAACGATCGTCAGCCTGCCCGAAGCGTTGCTCGAGGTCTTCTTCATATTCCTCGCGGTCGCGTTCTGCGTGGCGCTCCACTTCGTTTTGCAGCAACGGCTGCGCAGCGACGTCTTGCGTCGCCACAACGACGTCGCGGGATATCTCTTCTCGGCGGTCGGCGTGCTCTACGCGGTGGTGCTCGGCTTCGTTGTCGTCGTCGTCTGGCAGAAATACGACGCCTCCGTCTCCAACGTCGAAAACGAAGTTGACGCGACCGCCGACCTGTATCACGCGGTGGATGGTTACACCGGTGCCAGCCGCTCTCGAATTCGAAGCGATCTGGCGCGTTACGCGCGGATCGTCGTGATGCAGGAATGGCCGGCGATGGCCGCGGGACAGCGGATCTCGTGGGCGGCGGCGAGCCAACTCGAGGATGCGGCGTATCGCGTCGACGCGTATTCGCCGCGGAATTGGAAGGAGTTGGCCGCGCAGCAAGCCGCAATTGCCGATATGCAACGGCTCTTCGACGCTCGCCGGCAGCGGCTGGTTCAGGCCGTTCCCGCGGTTCCTGCAGTGTTGTGGTTTGCCTTGGTCTGCGGGGCCTTGGCGATGGTCGCCTTCTGCTACATCTTCGGTGTCGAAAACCGTCCGGCTCAGCTGCTGATGACCGCAATCTTGGTCGGTCTCATCGGATTGCTCTTTGTGGTGATTGCGGAGTTTTCGACGCCTTTTTCCGGCTCCGTGAGAATATCTCCGGAAGGTTGGCAGTATTTTCAGCAACGCATGCACGCCGTTCGATGAGCTTGCCGTTTCGCCGTCTTGACGCCATCCTTTTCGACCTCGACGACACCCTGCACGACGACACCTTCGCAAATCAGAGCGCCGCGCACGAGGTGGCGCGAGAGATCGCTGCCGAGCATGGCATAGACGCCCTCGAACTCAAGGATGCGTACATCGCGCAGGCGGAGGGCTTTTGGGAACGACTCGCCGGAAGCGATTTGAAGGCGAAGCTGGCGAATCTGCGCGCGACGCTATGGCAGGCCGCGTTGGACAGTGTCGGCGCAGGCGAGGTCCCGGACCTTGCGAAGCGCAGCGCTGCCCGCTATCATGCGTATCGCGCGAAATATTATACGGTCTTTCCCGGCGCCGTCGAACTGCTGCGCGAGCTGCGGGAGCGCGGCGTCAAGCTGGGCATCCTCACCAACGGCTTTTCGGAAACGCACCGGGAAAAGATCGCGCTGCTGCGCCTGACGGAGCTTTTCGATGCCATCTTTCTCGCCGACGAGGTCGGGATGGTGAAACCCGATCCCCTGCTCTTCGCGCATGCCTGTCGCGCGCTCGGCACGAGTCCGTCGCATGCGGCGATGGTCGGAGACCGCTACGAGCGCGACGTGCGCGGCGCCCTCGACGCGGGCCTTTTTACGATCTGGCTCAACGTGCGGGACGAGCGGCTGCCGCCCGGCGCTCAACCTCCCGACGCAACCTGTGGCTCGATCGGCGACGTGGGACGCATACTTTTGCAGCCCGCCGGTGTATCCTGAGGCGGACCGCATCATGAGCCTCGATTCGATCGTCATCAAGGGCGCGCGCGAGCACAATCTCAAAGATGTTGATTTGGTGCTGCCGCGCAATCGGCTTATCGTCGTAACCGGCCTCTCCGGCTCGGGGAAATCGTCGTTGGCGTTCGACACGATCTATGCCGAGGGTCAGCGCCGCTACGTCGAGTCGCTGTCGTCCTATGCGCGCCAATTTTTGGGCCAGATGGAGAAGCCGGACGTCGATTACATCGAAGGGCTGTCACCGGCGATCTCGATCGACCAAAAATCAACGTCGCGCAATCCTCGATCGACGGTCGGTACGGTCACCGAGATCTACGACTACCTGCGGTTGCTCTTTGCGCGCGTCGGAACGCCCCACTGTTACCAATGCGGACGCGAGATCAGCTCGCAGTCCAGCGAGCAGATCGTGGATGCGATCGTGGCGTTGCCCGAGGGCACGCGCATGACGCTGCTGGCGCCCCTCGTGCGTGGACGCAAGGGCGAGTACGTCAAACTTTTTGACGAAATAGCGCGCGAAGGTTTTTCGCGCGTGCGAATTGACGGCGAGATAACGGAGCTGCGGCCGACCGGCGCGGGCGGCGGTAAGCTGAGCCTCGACAAGAAGCGCAAGCACCGGATCGAAGTGGTCGTGGATCGGCTCGTGCTCAAACCGGATGTCCGCAAGCGTTTGGCCGATTCGGTGGAGACGACGCTGCGGCTTTCCAGCGGAATCGTGACGGTGCTCCTCGACCAGAAGGAACTGACGTTTAGCGAAGCCTTTGCGTGCGTAGACTGCGGCCTCTCGTTTGAAGAGCTCGCTCCGCGGCTCTTCTCTTTCAACTCGCCTTACGGTGCCTGTTCCGCATGCAGCGGGCTGGGTGAGAAGATCGAGATCGACCCGTGGAAAGTGATTCCCGATCGCAGCAAATCCATTGCCGACGGCGCGATCGTGCCGTGGAGCCGCAACATGGGCAGCGGCCGTTATCCGTCGATGAATCCGTACTACTTGCAGCAGCTGGAGCGTGTGCTCCGCCGCTATCGCGCCAAGATGACGGCGCCGGTCGAGCAGTTTTCGGACGACGTGCTCGACGTGATCCTGTACGGGACCGACCGAGAGCAGACGTTCGAGTATACGTCGCGCGGCGGCAAGACCTGGGAGTATCGCGCCTCATTCGAAGGCGTGGTGAATAACCTGCGGCGGCGCTACGGCGAGACGTCGAGCGAGTACGTCAAGGAAGAGATCGAAAAGTTCATGTCGGCCTCGACGTGTCCGTCGTGCAAGGGCGCGCGATTAAAGTCCGAGGCGCTGGCGGTGACCGTCGGCGAATCGAACATCGCGACGCTCACGCGCATGTCGATCGAGCAGTTGGAGGCATTTTTTGCCTCGCTGAGGCTGACGGAGCGGCAAGACCAGATCGCGCATCAGATCGTCAAGGAGATCAGGGCGCGTTTGGGATTCTTGAGCAACGTCGGCTTGAGTTATCTCACGCTTGCGCGTTCGGCGACGACGCTGGCGGGCGGCGAGTCGCAACGCATTCGCCTGGCGACCCAGATCGGGAGCGCGCTCGTTGGCGTGCTCTACATCTTGGACGAGCCGTCGATCGGCTTGCATCAGCGCGACAACGATCGCCTCCTGGCCACGCTCAAGACGTTACGCGACCTCGGCAACACGCTGATCGTGATCGAGCACGACGAAGACACGATGCGAACGGCCGACGTGGTGGTCGACATCGGGCCTGGTGCGGGCGCGCAGGGCGGCGAGATTCTCACGAGCGGGCCTTTGAGCGATGTGATCGCCAATCCGGCGTCGGAGACGGGCGCATACCTGTCGGGACGAAAGTTCATTCCGATTCCGCGCCGCCGCCGGGAGCCGCGCGGCTGGCTCGAAGTGCGGAACGCTCGCGCGAACAACCTGCGCGGTATAGACGTGCGAATTCCCCTGGGCGTGCTGACGTCGGTGACGGGCGTGAGCGGCAGCGGAAAATCCACACTCGTCAACGAGGTGCTGGTTCGCGCGCTCAATCAATATCTCCATAAGCAGCCGCCGTCGGGCACGTACGGCAGCGTGAAGGGTGCGGCGCAGCTCGACAAGCTCGTGGTGATCGATCAGTCGCCGATCGGGCGCACTCCGCGGAGCAATCCGGCCACCTATACCGGCACGTTCGATCACATTCGGGAGCTGTTCTCGCTCGTTCCCGACGCGCGCATGCGCGGCTATACTCCCGGACGCTTCTCGTTCAACGTCAAGGGCGGCCGCTGCGAGGCCTGCCAGGGCGACGGCATCATCAAGATCGAGATGCACTTTCTTCCCGACGTCTACGTTCCGTGCGAGGTCTGCAAGGGGAAACGCTATAACGCGCAGACGCTCGAGGTGAAGTATCGAGGCAAGACGATCGCCGACGTGCTCGAGATGCGCGTCGATGAGGCCAGCGAGTTCTTTGCCAACATTCCTCGCGTCGCGGGCAAGCTGCGAACGATCTGTGACGTAGGCTTGGGATACATCAAGATGGGGCAGCCCGCGACCACGCTCTCCGGCGGGGAGGCGCAGCGCGTGAAACTCGCAACGGAGCTATCGCGGCGATCCACCGGCCGTACGTTCTACGTGCTCGACGAGCCGACGACCGGCCTGCACTTCGCCGACATTCACAAACTGCTCGACGTGTTGCAGCGATTGGTGAAGCTCGGCAACTCGGTGCTCGTAATCGAGCACAACTTGGACGTCATCAAGACGGCGGACCACCTGATCGACTTGGGGCCGGAAGGCGGCGACCGCGGCGGTACGGTCGTTGCGACCGGCACTCCGGAAGAAGTCGCCGCCAACGGGGCCTCGTACACCGGTACGTATCTCGTTCCGGTGCTGCGCGACCAGCGGGCAGTCGGGCACCACCGCCCCGACGACGCGGAGCTGGAACGCCTCGAACAAGAGAACCTCTTCGTGCTGCAAGACCTAGCGAAGACGGGCAGAGTAGCAGTAGAGGCCTAACGATGCCGTCAAAGGCGGCCACGCGCGCGCAGAAGCTGCGCGCGCAGATCGACGAGGCGAACCACCGCTATTACATCCTCGACGATCCGGCGATCACCGACGCGGAGTTCGATGCACTCCTACGCGAGCTGATCGAGTTGGAAGAGCGGCATCCCGAGATACGAAGGGCGGACTCCCCGACCCAACGCGTCGGCGCCGCGGCCTCGGAGCGCTTTGCCCCCTACGAACACGGGCGACCGATGCTGAGTTTGGCGAACGCCGTTTCGTTCGACGAGTTGCGCGCCTTCGACGAGCGCGCAAGCAAACTGGCCGGCGGCCCCGTCGAATACGTCTGCGAGCTGAAGATTGACGGCTTAGCCGTCGCGCTCGAGTACCGTGACGGCGCATTGCTCCGCGGCGGCACGCGCGGCGATGGACGCGTCGGTGAAGACGTGACCCCGAACCTTCGTACGGTTCGAACGATCCCGCTGCGGCTTCGCTCTTCGACAGGCTCACGGCAGGGTCTTAAATTCGCCGAGGTGCGCGGCGAGGTCTACCTTCGCAAGAGCGACTTCGAGCGGCTCAACGCGCAACGCGAGCGCGGCGGTCTGCCGGTGTTTGCCAATCCGCGCAACGCCGCGTCCGGCGGCGTTCGTCAGCTCGACCCGGCGCTCACGGCAGAGCGCCGCCTGTCGTTTTTCGCATACCAACTGGTGGGCGACGACGGCCTAAAGACGCAGTGGGCAGGGTTGCGCCGGCTGCAAGGTCTCGGCTTTCCAGTCAATCCGCACGTTGCGCGACTCCCCGCGATAGACGCCGTCTTCAAATACTGCGCGGATTGGGAACGGCGCCGCGATGACCTGGACTATGAGATCGACGGCGTCGTGGTGAAAGTCAACGAGCTCGCGCTGCAGGACCGGCTCGGCGTCGTCGCGCGCGACCCGCGCTGGGCCATCGCCTATAAGTTCAAGCCGCGCGAAGCGCGAACGAAGTTGCTCGACATCCTCGTGACGGTTGGTCGTACCGGAACGCTGAATCCGAACGCGGTGCTCGCGCCCGTCCGGATCGGCGGCGTCACCGTGAAGAGCGCGACGTTGCATAACCGCGATTACATCGAGAGCAACGACATTCGCATCGGCGACACCGTGCTCGTGACCCGTGCGGGCGACGTGATTCCCCGGGTAGTCGGTCCCATCGTTAGCGAGCGTTCCGGAAACGAACGGCGGTTCAGGCTGCCGGCGCGCTGCCCGGTCTGCGGTTCGGACGTGGATCATCCGGAAGGCGAGGCGATGTCGCGTTGCACGAACGCGGCGTGTCCGGCCCAGGTATACGAGCGGGTGCGTCACTTCGCGTCGCGCGGCGCCATGGACATCGAAGGCCTCGGTGACGTGATGGCGCAGCAACTGACGGAACGCGGCTTGGTGCGCGACATCTCCGGCATTTATGCGCTCGATACAGCGAGGTTACGCGACGTTCCTCGCACCGGAGAAAAGAGCGTCGAGAGCCTCCTGCGCAACATCGAACGGTCGAAGCAGCGAGGCCTGGCGCGCCTATTGTACGCGTTGGGAATACGCTTCGTCGGCTCCCAGACGGCGCAGATCTTGGCGAGTGATTTCGGCACGATCGACGCGATCGCCGATGCGAGCGAAGAAGATCTTCGGCACAGCGAAGGGATCGGACCCGAAGTCGCGCGCAGCGTCACGCTGTTCTTCAAGCAGCCCGCGAACCTCGAGATGATCGAGCGCTTGCGGCGTCAGGGAGTCGTGATGGATGCTCCCAAACGCGTCGCCGCCACGAACGCCAAGTTCGCCGGCAAGACGTTCGTCTTGACCGGTACGCTGCCGTCGCTGACGCGCGAAGAGGCGAGCTCGCTGATCGTCGGCGCAGGCGGTAAGGTCAGCGGCTCGGTGAGTAAGAAGACCGATTATGTGGTTGCCGGCAGCGAGGCCGGCAGCAAACTCGTGAAAGCCGAACAACTCGGCATCGCGATCGTAGACGAGGACGGGCTCCGGCGCCTGCTGTCGTCCCAGGTTCGCTAAAGAATCCGCACTCCATAGTCGCTTGCGTCCGTCGAGTGCGGTAGCGACGGGCCGAGCGCTTCGGCGACGTCGCCCGCAATGACGCCGGCGCGGCGCTCGCGCAGCGCGCGCCGTGCGGCCAAACCGTGCCAATACGCGCCGGCGCGCGCTGCATCGACCGGCGACAGCCCCTGTGAGAGCAGCGTGGCGATAATTCCGGTCAGTACGTCGCCCGTTCCCGCCGTCGCCAGCGCGCTCGTTCCCGTCGGGTTAACGTGCATTGTCGTCCCGTCGTAGATCAGCGTGTCGGAGCCTTTGAGGAGCGTGGTGATGCCGGTACGCTCCGCGAACTCGCGCACTCGCTCGACGCGGGCTTGCGGCGCCACGGTTCCTTTTCCCGAGAGCCGCGCGAACTCGCCGGCGTGCGGCGTGACGACAGCGCGCTTATCGCGCAAAACGTCGAGGTGCTTGCTCAGGTGAAACAGCGCGCTCGCATCGGCGACGACGGGGAGTCGGTTCGCTCGAAGAAAGCTTGTGACGATCTCACCCGTCCGCGCATCCAATCCCAGTCCGGGCCCGATGGCGACCGCGCCGTTGCGCTTCGAGAGATCGAGCAGCTCTTCGACGACCGCCGCCGGCGGCGCCTCATCATCCAGTTCCACGACGACCTGCTCGATCAAGTGCATTCGCAGAGCGGCCGCCGCGGATCTCGGCGTCGCCACTGTGACGTACCCGGCGCCGCCCCGCGCGGCGCCGCGCGCGCAGAGCACGGCGGCGCCCGGAAACTGTGGCGATCCGGCGATCACGAGCGGCGCTCCCGCAGAACGCTTATCCGACTCCGCAGGCCGCTCTGGCAAGAGCTCGCAGAACGCTCGCGCGTCGAGCGCGGCGTACTCGCGCCGTTGCGCCGCCAAAATCGCTTCGCCGATGCCGATCGGCACGCACCACAGCTCGCCCACGTTTTCGCGGGCCGGTTCCAGCAACAGGCCCGGCTTGGCCGCAGCGAGCGTGACGGTGACGGTGGCTCGAACGGCGCCTTCTCCCACCGCGCCGGTCAGCGCGTCAATGCCGCTGGGGATATCGATCGCCAGCACGCGGCGCTCGCCCGCATCCAGCGCGGGAGTGATCGCACGATATTTTTCCGGCAGTGGCAGGCGCGCGCCGGTACCGAACAGCGCATCGACCGCGAGCCCCTCGCCGGCCAACGCAGCGGCGCCGTCCGCATCGCCCGGCAACGGCACGACGTTGACGCCTGCCTTCTGCGCGCGCTCCTGCGCGGCGATGCGTGCCCGCGACGAATGCGCCGAGTCGTCCGCGGCCACGACGCAGTCGTACTCGGATGCCAGCTCCGCGAGAGCCGCGAATCCGTCGCCCCCGTTATTCCCCGGTCCGGCGAAGGCGACGATTCGGCTGCCGGCGGGCGCGATGCGACGCGCGTGCTGGGCGATGCGGCGTCCGGCGTTGCGCATGAGCGCGTCTTCACCGGAGGTCGCGATCGCGGCGCGATCGGCATCGCGCATTTGTTGGGGAGTGAGGACGTACATCATCCTTCGAGTATGACGACCGCTGCCGCCGCCTGCGCCGTGTGCGTGATGGTCAAGTGAATGCCGCGCACGCCGCGCAACGCAGGCAGACGTGCCGCCCCGGCAAGCAGTTCGATCGTCGGTCGCCCGCTGGACTGATGCGTCACGCCGACGTTCCGCCAGGGAATCGCGTGTCCAAACGCCTTGCGCGTGGCCTCTTTTGCCGCGAAGAATCCGGCCAATCGCTCGTGCCAGTTGCGCTTTCGCAGCGCGTAGGCCATCTCTTCGTCGGTATAAACCTTGCGCGCGAACCATTCGAGGGCGCGCTCATCAAAGCGATAGCGCGCCACCTCGGCGATGTCGATGCCCACTCCAACGATCACCGCGACCGTTTCGACGCATCCGCCGCCGGCGCATCTTGCGCGCGAGCCGGCATGTTCTGAAAGTATTGCGCGATGATTGGCGAAGATTCCGCGACGAGATGAGCCAGATTGGCATCGTGCCGGTGAACGCGGTCGATGCGACGTTCTTGGAGCGGCTTGCCGCGTGTCTCGAAGAGTCGTTTTTGGCGCGCGCGCGGATCGAACGTTCGTTAGCCGTGCCCCGTAGCGCTCTCAACGCCGCCCGCGGGCAGCTCTTTGCTTCGACGCTGACGGCGCGAGTGCGGCGCGCCTACCCGGAGTCCGGAGACGCGAACCTGCTCGCCATCACTGCCTTCGATCTTTACAAAACGTCACACCGTTTTATCTTCGGCGACGCCGACGAGGCGCAGCGAGTCGCGATCGTCTCGATCTACCGGCTGCGACCCGAATTCTACGGCGAGCCGGCGGACGGGAACCTCGTCTTTCAGCGCACCCTCAAGGAGTGCGCCCACGAGCTCGGCCACGTTTTCGGCTTGCGCCACTGCTATAACGCGCGCTGCGCGATGTATTACTCCAACTCGATCTTCGAAACCGACAACAAGATGCCGCACTTCTGCGAGGGCTGCGACCGGCGCCTCACGCGGCGCGCCGACCCCCGTTAACGTTCGACTCGAACGTCGGCGAGCGACACTACCTCGGGTGCTCGTCCCGCCCGCCGCACGCGCAGGCCGCCGCCCGGCGCCAGCCCGAGCGCCGTGGCCTCAAACGCTGCACCGGTATCGGGCGCGATGCGGTAGCGCCGGCCGGGAAGCTGAGCGGCTTCATCCCAAAGCCCGACGATAGCGTCGGGATTGTCCAGCGTCCCTAGTGACGTTTCGTACCGCCGCAACAGCGTGCGCAGCAACGTGCCCCGTTCGACCGCCGCGGCATCGTCACAAAATGCGGGCGGCGGCGCAATGAGCTCCGGCGCGCCGGTGAAGCGATAGACATTGATGCCGGCGCCGCAGGCAACGCGCGCGGCGGCGCCTGCAATGCTCGAAATGCAGAGTATTCCCGCGAGCTTCCGTTCCGACAACAACACGTCGTTGGGCCACTGCAGCAGCGTATGGATGCCGCACTCGGCAAGCGCGCCGCGCACGGCGAGCGCCGCCCAGTACGGTGCGAGCCACAGCCGGTCGGCGGCGAAGGATCGTGGAAGAATGGTCGTGCAGAGCAATGCCGATCCCGCCGGTGCATTCCAGCGCCGCCGCTTCCGCCCGGCGCCGCGTCGCTGATATTCTGCAACGATCGTGAGCCCGCCATAACGCTCGTCGGGCAATAGAGCCGCGGCGTCGTCGTTCGTGCTGGTTGTTTCTTCGAGATAGCGGATTGCTGCAAACGGCGAATCCCGCAGCTCCTGCGCGACCGACTCGTAGGGACCCGCCTCCGGCAGCGGAGTTACACCGCGCCCCGGCGTATTGCGCGCTTCTATGCCCATCGAACGAACGCTAATTCTTTGCAAACCGGACGCGGTTTCCCGCGGGCTCATCGGCGAGATCACCGCTCGAATCGAGCGACGGGGCTACGTGATCTCCGCCATGAAACTGCTACAACTTCCGGGCGACGTCGCGCGGGAGCACTATGCCGAGCATCGGGGGAAGCCGTTTTTCGACGATCTCGTCAACTTTATCACGAGCGGACCGCTCGTCGCGCTCGCGGCGGAAGGTGAAGGCGCGATCGAAGGCTGTCGGCAGCTCATCGGCGCGACCAATCCGCTTGCGGCCGCACCCGGCTCTATTCGCGCGGATTTCGCTCAAACGATCGGACGCAACTTGGTTCACGGCAGCGACGGCGCCGCGAGCGCGCAGCGCGAACTGAAGCTGTTCTTCAACGACAGCGACTTCGTTTCACGGCGCCACGATCTCGAGCGCTGGATCAAGGAGTAGCGTGTCGCTCGAATCGCTGCGGGGCGCCGGCGCGCCGCTGATCGAGGCGGTGCACGCGCGTGAAGTGCTCGACTCGCGGGGAAATCCCAGCGTCGCCGTCATGGTGGCGACGAACGCCGGCGCGGTGGAAGAGGCGATGATTCCGTCCGGCGCGTCAACGGGCGCAAACGAAGCGGTGGAGCTGCGCGACGGCGACGGCGCGCGCTACAACGGAAAGGGTGTGCAGAAGGCTGTTCGCGCGGTGAACGAGGTATTGGGGCCGGCGATCGAAGGTCTCGATGCGACGGAGCAGCGCGACATCGATCAAAAACTCATCGAGCTTGACGGCACGCCGAATAAGGGCAACCTTGGCGCGAACGCTCTCTTAGGGGTTTCGCTCGCGGTGGCGCGTGCCGCGGCCGCGAGCGTCGGCCTTCCGCTGTTTCGATATCTCGGCGGACCGTCGGCTGCAACGCTGCCCGTACCGATGATGAACGTGATCAACGGTGGCAAGCACGCCTCGGGCGCACTGCAGTTTCAAGAGTGCATGATCGTGCCGGTCGGCGCGCCGACGTTCGGCGAGGCCGTGCGCTACGGCGCCGAGACGTTTCACGCACTCGGAACGTTATTGCACGATCGGGGATGGCAGACGCTCGTGGGCGACGAGGGCGGCTATGCGCCGCCGCTCGAAACTCCCGGAGAGGCGCTGGATCTCATCGTTGCGGCGATCGAAGGTGCCGGATACCGGCCGGGCGAGGATATCGCCATCGCGCTCGATCCGGCGTCCAGCGAGTTCTACGATGACGGGAAGTACTTTCCGCTCTCACCCGCGCAGGGTGCGGACGAGGATCAGATGATCGCGCTCTACACCGAGCTGTGCGCGGCGTATCCCATCGTGTCGATTGAAGATGCTTTGGCCGAAGCGGATTGGGACGGCTGGCGCAGCCTGACGTCGGCGCTCGGTGGTCGAGTGCAGCTCGTGGGTGACGACATATTCGTGACCAACGTCGCGTTTCTCGAGCGTGGAATCGCCGAGGGTGTCGCCAACGCGATTCTGATCAAGGTGAACCAGATCGGGACGCTGAGCGAGACGCTCGACTGCATCGCGACGGCACAGCGCGCTGGCTATCGCTGCGTCATCTCACACCGTTCCGGCGAGACGGAGGATACGACGATTGCGGATCTCGCCGTCGCCACCGGTGCGGGTCAAATCAAGACCGGTTCGCTCTCGCGCAGCGACCGCACCGCGAAGTACAACCGTTTGATGGCCATCGAAGGGCAGCTGGGTCAGGCAGCCGTCTATCCCGGCCGTCGCGCATTCCGCTGAGGACGCCGGACGCGTCGAAGAATCTTCGAAAGACCGCACCTCGCAGCACGCTCGCGGGCTGGAAGCCGGCGCGGGATCGTTTCGACCCCGTCGCCTTGCTGCACGAAACGGAGACCGGACGAATTCCCGAGCTGTTGCCCGAGCGCCATCGTCGCATGAGCGCTAATCCGTTCGCCTTCTATCGCGGCGGCGCCGCGCTGATGGCCGCGGATCTCGCGAGTTGGCCCGTCACCGGTTTGCGCGTGCAACTCGGCGGAGACGCGCATCTGCTGAACTTCGGCGGATACGCGACGCCAGAACGCAATCTGACGTTCGACATCAACGATTTTGACGAAACGTTGCCCGGCCCGTGGGAATGGGACGTCGCCCGTCTGTGCGCGAGCGCGCCGCTGGCCGCATCGGCGCGCTCCTTCGGCAAGCGCGTCGGCGAAGACGCGGCGTATCAGGCGGTCGCGAGCTATCGCACGCACATGCGCGAGCTGGCCGCGTATTCGCCGCTCCAGATTTGGTATTCGCGCGTGGACGTCCGCGGTATGCTCGCGCGCGAGCTCACGCCGCCGCAGTACGCGACGCATGTTAAGCCGACGCAAGAGCACGAGGACGTCGCCCGCAATACGATCCACAAGTACCGCGAGACGCTGTTACCACACGTGAGAATATTGCTCGACCGCTACCAGCCCATGGATTTTTTCGAGCATCCCGTCGGCGTCGGCAGCGTCGGTTTGCTTACCGTCGTCGCGCACTTCGAAGCTCGCGAGGGCGAGAGTCTCTACCTCCAGATCAAACAGGCGCAGGCATCGGTGCTGGAGCGGTACCTGCATCCATCGCTGTTTGCGAATCACGGCCAGCGCGCGATCGCCGGTCAGCGTCTGATGCAGGCGGCGACGGATCTCTTCGTGGGATGGACGAGCGAAGGCGAGCGCGATTTTTACGTGCGTCAACTGCGGGACGCAAAGTCCGGCCTCGACGTGGAACGGATCGACGCGCCGCAGCTCGTCGATTTTGCCGGGCGCTGCGGCGCCGTGCTGGCGCGCGCGCACGCGCGCACCGGCAATCCGCAGGCGATTGCGGCATATCTCGGTGCGGGAGACGTTTACGAGAACGCGATGGCGCAGTTTGCAAGCGTCTACGCCAAGCAAGTCGAACGCGATTACGAAGCGTTCTGCAGGGGCCTGTAGCTCAGCGGTAGAGCGGCCGGCTCATAACTGGTTGCGCGTAGGTTCGAATCCTACCAGGCCCACTACCAAACGGCGCGCCGCAGGTGGGCGTTCGCAAGTCTCGCGTCAAAGTACCCACCACGCTCCGGTTGTTCCCTACGCTCGACGTTTTGTCGGTTCGGAGGACCCCATGTTGCTGAGGATTTTGGCCGGCGCGAGTTTCGTGGTGCTAATGACGGGCTGCGGCGGAGGGTACCTCTCGGCACCCCGCGTGGCCGGCGTGCCGCAGAGCATACATCCGCCGGCGCATAAGCACGTCTTCCACTTCACGGGAGCCGCTCAAACCTTGGAAGTGCCCGCCGGCATTACGAAGGTGATGGTTGTCGCCGAGGGTGCAAGCGGCGCCAGCTGCGTGACCACGAACAGCACGTACTGTTACGGTTCGGGCATTGGCGGAAACGGCGGCTTCGTGCGCGCGACGATTGCCGTGACGCCGTCGGAGACGCTGTACGTCTACGTCGGCGGACACAACGGTTGGAACGGTGGAGCACGCGGGAAGGGCAGTAGCTCCGGCTATTTCAACGGCGGCGGCGAGTCCGACGTGCGCCAGGGCGGCAGCAATCTGAAGGATCGGGTCGTTGTGGCCGGCGGCGGCGGTGGCGGGGGCTCCGTGTCACTGAACTCGGGAGGCCCCGGTAATGGCGGCGCGGGCGGAGGCACCACCGGGGCCGCAGGCGGCTGGGGCGGTTTCTACGGCGATGGCGGCGGCGGTGGCGGCGGTACGCAGACCGCCGGCGGTTCCGGCGGCGCGGGCGGCTGTTGGCAAAATTCGTGTGGTCACGACGCGCAGCGCACGTCGGCGCCGTGCCGAGAGTGCGGACAAGGTCCCGGTGGGGCCGGACGTCCCGGTAAATTCCATTTCGGCGGTCAGCCTAGTTTAGGCGGGAGCACCATTGGTGGCGCTGGGGGCGGTGGTGGCGGAGGATGGTACGGCGGCGGCGGCGGCGGCTCCGGCGCTTGGTCGTATTTCGGTCCCAGCTTCACCGACGGCTCCGGCGGCGGCGGCGGCGGCGGATCGTCGTTCGTTGAGAAGCACGCCGGCCACGTGAAGCACATTCAAGGCGGCGCGCCGCCGGGCGACGGTAAAATCGTTATTTCCTGGTAGTGCGCGTGGCGAATGTCGCCGTGTGACGACGTTAGTAGTTATGCGTTTTCTGCTGGGCCCAACAGGCGATTGAAGAACGAGCGATAGCGTTGCAGCGCGATGCGAAGCTCCTCCGTATCGGGCGCCTCGTCGCGGTTCCATTGATTTTCGAGGCCGGTGCGCTCGCGCGTAAACGTTTCCGTAAGTTCGTTGACGATCTGCGCCACCATTTCATGAGCGTCGTTTACCGATGCGCGTGGATCGTCGACGAATTGCGCCTGAATATCGCTCCAGCGTTGTCGCAGTTCGGTCATTCGCTCCGGAGGAAGAAATGCTGTCCCGCGATCGTCGCGCGTCTCCATGTTCATTGTTTCCTTACCTCGTCGTTGCCGACTAAATCGGCGAATAGGGTGCGATAGTGGAGCATCGCTTGCCGAAGTTCTTCCGTCGTCACGTCGCCAGTTTCACTCCGAAGCGAAATCTCGTGCGCCGCGCGATAGTCTTGTACCACCGTCGCGTGATCCGGCGACAGATCGGCCGCGCGCTGCTCGAAGTTAACGATCGGATAACCCCGATCGCGCATCACGTTCGTCAGTAGCGCGTCGGCCTTCGCGAGAGCGGCTTTGGGTTCATCGACGAATCGTTGCTGGACCTGCAGCCATTCATCGCTATAACGCTCGCGGGCGCCGGCCGGTAACTCTTCTAGGCGAAACTTTCGAACGCGCGCTTCGCGATCGGCAAGCTCCTGCTCCGCTCGGGCGCGATCGCCGTACTGGCGAGCCGTGCGCTCGTATTCGGGCCCGAACCGGCGTTGCAGGCGCGCCGACCGTTGTTTGCGAGCGCTAACCACGACCGCAACGATGATCGCGACGAGAACGATCGCACCGATGATATAGTAGATGGTCGGGCTGGTCGTCGTCATGGCCCCGTTTCTACCCAGAATCGCTGCGAGCTCCGCGGGCAGCGGCTCAATCGCTCCCCTACGGGCGCCGTCCAGGCGAACGTACTTGACGGCACGAAGCGCCGATGAGAGCATCTTTCATCGAGGCGCCATCGTCTATCGGTTAGGACATCGCCCTTTCAAGGCGGAAAGACGGGTTCGATTCCCGTTGGCGCTACCAGAAACTCAGTGTATAAGCGTTAAGTTATCGAATAAGACGCGCGGCTGTCACGCGCGAACGAGTGGTCCTGCTTTGGCGTAGAGCGTTAGTCGCAAAGCAGTTCGGCTGTGAGGGCGCGCTCGAGCCAAGCGGCGTACGCAGTCACCGGCCAATTTTGCTGGACCACAAGCAGCTGCCAGAGAGTAGGATGATTGAGCGCCCATAGCGCATCCGCTGCTTCACCAATCGTCAAGTCGCTCCGAAGAGCGCCGGCACATGAAAGTTGCTTGACGAAGTGTTCGGCAACTTGATGCATCTTAGTATCGACCTCGTTCCACAGCGCGCGCACGTCCTTTTCGCCGGAGGCACTGCGGATGGCTTCCAGGAGCTTTGCCGATCGGCTTTTGACCGACACTGAATGCTCCACCATCCGCCGAAGCTTCTGCCGCGGATCGTCGTCCTTCGATACTTGTCGGTAGTTCCCGTCAGGCCCGTTGGCGCTACCAACAAACTCGGGCCGAGCCGGCGGACTACTCTTGCAAAAGAAGAGATTTTGCGGCAGCCGCAGAAGTGAACTTTCCCAGTGCGAACGATGCCGCGGTTCGTCTGGGTTACCGCAGTCCTTACGGCGATCACGCTCTTGCAAGCCGTCCACGCGGCTTCACTGCCTCCGCAAAACAATATCTCGTTGCTTGCTCCGGCCGACGAGTATTTTGGCCATCAGAAACTAAGCGTCGTTCGCATCCACCATCAGGTCTTCGCGCTAAAAACCGAGCTGCAGTACCGCCGCCGTCATCCCGACGCAATCGAAAATGAAGCTGATTCGATCGCCGACGCATACTTCGACTGGGCCAACCGTTATCCGAACGATCGATGGTTGCCGCGCGTGGCGTGGGAACTCGCGACGCTCTACGAAGAGCTTCCTGGATTAGCCGCGCAAGCGCAAGCATACACCTTCCTTGCTCTCATTTCCCAGCGTTACGCCCAAACGATCGTTGGGCGCAGCGCTGCAGTGGACCTAACGCGCGGTGTCGGCGTACGCGCGTGGCCGCTCTGGGCGGGACGCGAGCCCACGCAGCAACCGCTGCTCGTCGGACAAATTTGGATTCGTGATCCGAAGGACGCACAAGCGTTGTTAGACGCGATTCAAGAGGTAGGAACACGGCTTCAGGCCGGTCGCATTTTGCCCGTTGCGGCCTTCGGTGCGACCGCTGTGCTCGAAGGGCTCTATCGAAGCCTTGGGCCCTCACTAACCGCTGATGGGGAACAACGCTGCGCTTGGCAAATCGCGACGCTCTACGAGCTATTGCCGGGCACGGCGTCGCGAGATCGTGCGATTCGTATGCTCGCGCTCGTGCTCGATCGCTACGGAAACACGCAGTACGGACTTTGGAGCCTGCGGGACCTGCAGCGCGGCGTCGGAGTTCGCAGCGACTAATCGGGATTCGAAAACGCGAACACCCGTACACGATGGCGCGAAGACTATCCACATCGGATGAATTCGCTTGTGACGGTTGCTTTGTTGGCGACGCTGGGATCGTCCGGCCCCAAGACGGCCGCGATTCGCCACAACCTGCGCGCCCGATCGCTCATTTGTAGCTAGCTTCCGGTTGTCGCCGAAGGCACCTCCAGTCATAGGCAGATCGGCGTAAACCGCTGCGGCGTGACGCTGTAAACGCGACGTTATGTTGATCGGCCGTAGCAGCGCCGGCACGGGGAACATTCTGTGTGGCTAAACCTGTGACGGAGTTGAATATCTACCCCGAAAAGGACGGTTATAACGAGCCGGGAGAACATGTCGCATGCCATATTGTAGCGTTACGATCAGTTGCAGACGGAAGGCGCCATGGATATCATTGAACAAGATTTCGATATCGAAGAATTTCTCAACCGACCGCTCTTTGCTCACTTGACAACGCTTAGCGATGCCGGACCTTGCGAGACGCCAGTTTGGTTCTCGTGGGAGGACGAAGCGCTTTGGATAATCGCAACTTCTAAAAGCAGTTTTGCTAGACGGCTCCTGAAGGATGAACGCGCGGCGGTTGGCATAGTGGACTTTGATTTGAAGCGCGGGTTCTTACAGCATCTTGGGATGCGGGGCGTAGCGACCGTGCTACCAATGGTGATCGATCGTCGCGCTCGGCTGGTAACCCGGTATCTAGGAAGTGAAGCGACTTGGAATTCATGGTTTAGAGCAAATGTTGTAGAGCAGCAAGACGTACTCGTCAAGTTCGTTCCAGATATGGTAATTGCTCGCGATCAATCATATTTCCGTAGTGGCGATCTGGCCAACAAGGTCGAAAGGAATCCCTCCACGCCCGAACAGGTCTCGCCGATGCTTGACCACGCGTCGTTCGGCGTTTCCAACCTCTCTCGATCCATCGCGTTCTATGACTCTGCCCTTTCCGGAGTTGGCTACTGCCGGATTTGGACGACGGTAGATGCCGCGGGCTACGCGCGCTCGGGTATTGACGAGTCCTTTGCTATAAGGCAGGCACCCGCCCCGATTCCGGTAGCGGACGAACGCTGTCATATTGCATTTGTCGCGTCGGACCGAGCTGCCGTGCATACTTTCTATGACGCTGCGATCGCACAGGGTGCGTTAGACGATGGTCCCCCCGAACTGTGCCTCGAGTACGGCAAACGGTACTATGCGGCGTTCGTCCGAGATCTAGACGGCTATCGAATCGAAGCGGTGTGTCACGAGTAGCGCCCCTTGTGCGCCTCGATCGCGTACAGCTCGCCATGCCGTGCGGCGAAGAAGACCGCGCGCGTGAGTTCTACGTCGGCGCGCTCGGATTTAAGAGGTGACGAAACCACCAGAACTGGCAGAGCGCGGAGGTTGCTGGTTCAGAAGCGGCGATGTTCATGTCCATCTTGGCGTTGACGGCGACTTCCATCCGGCGAAGAAGGGCTCGGTTACGACGGACTTACCCGGTATGTAAAAGGGGACGGCGGTGGCGCCGTCCCTTTCTTTTTAACGCGCCAAGCCTAGTTCTTCATCGCACTGACGGAAATGCCGTATCCCGCAGTTACCGGAGCGATGTTGACGGGAAGGCTTCTCTTCGCAGCGCCGCCCGCGGTGTAGTTGTAGTAGTTGACGTTACCGACGCAATCGATGTTTCCGAAAACGGCTCCGTTGTTGGAACGCGTGGTTCCACCGACGAAGATCTGGAGCGCGTCGGCGGTGGGCGCGGTGGTGGCACAGTTGCCCTTGTACGTGGTCGAGCTGATCTCAGTGCCGGTCGAACCCGAGACGGAGATTCGAAAGGCGCCCATGATGTCCGTCACAGAGGTAGTGTTCGTCGAGCCGAAGTTCTGATCGCCGGCCTCGAGGTACGTGCCGTCCCATTGGACCGAATCCGGGAAGCAGAACGGATTTCCGCACGCCTGATTCGGCAGTGAGATGACACCCCAGGTGCTGCTGCCGGCGGGGAGTTCCTCGAGCTCGATCGAGGTGAACGCTGATTGCTCCGATTCGACGAAGAGGTTGCCGCTGGGATCGTACCCAGGGCTCCACATATAGGGCTCGAGCGCTGTGCTGAGCAGTTGCGTTCCACTGAAGCCACCTTGGAAGATGTTCATCGTGGAGTTGCCAAAGTTCGAAACGGCGATATTCCCCGTTGTCGGATCGACCGAACAACCGAGCGGCATCATCGCGTTGGTAATCGCTACCGATGCGCCCGCCGTCGAGCCGTGCGGGAACTGCCAGAGAAGACCCGAACCTGCATCTACGATGTAAACGTTGCCGGCTGTGTCTTCACACGAACCCGTCGGCATGCTGAAGCCAAACGAGCCCGGGTGGAGCACTCCGAATAGATGACCCGCCTGCGACTTATAGTTGTAGATGTCGTAGTTGCCGGTGCCACCGGTGTCAGCGACGTACAGAAGGTACTGGGTGTGCTTTGCCAGGGGGTTGACCCACGACTTGCCTCGACGATGGCTCGGTTTCGGTATAAAACCTCTAGCATTCGTCATCGCCATGAGGCGTTTGCTGGGGAAAATGTAGTGGCTGCTGGCTACGCCGCGCTGCGGCAGCCCTACGGCACTTGTAGCCGAGGACGGCGAACCACCGCTGCACCCGGCGAGCACCACTGCGGCCGCTGATGCGCCGAGGGCGTAGCGGGCAAAACTCAGGATGTTCATTTGCTCCAATCTCCTTTCATGAGCCCGTGACCCGAATCAAGCTCAGAGTGAACCTGACTGGCGGTCACGGTTCGGAGAAAAGTAAAATGCGACTAAAGTCGCCTGTCCCCCTGTAGCCAAACGGCTTCTTGGTAAAGCGTATGCGACCGCCCATGCTCCTTCTGGGATCGCGATCGACCAGAATCGGGCATGAAGACGCTCCTATCGTATCTGCCGGGCCACATTCTCCGCTACAGCGCTGCATAGCCCTCCTGCGAAGTCATCCGAGTACGCTGATACACTAAGCTTCTTACAAGCTGCCGATGATCTCCGGAGGGGGTTCCCAAACGGTTGCCGTCAATGGCAACCGTCGGCGCCCGCAGGCGACCAAAGGCATTAGCAAAAGTACTTATTCCCCTGGCTTTTTGGATCTTCGGCGAGAATCCGCAACCGTGATTGAACCGATTCGATTCCCGTTGGCGCTACCATCCGTGCCGCGTCGAAACCCGCCGCTGTGAGCCGCTCTCCGCGACGATCGACCGCTTCGCGTTGCGCTCGGGCATGAAGTGCGTAGGTCGAGAGCGTGACCATTGGCGAGGCGTGTCCGAGCACGCCCGCAGCGGTGCGGAATCCCGGCTTGCTTGGAGCGGAATTAGGGACATCGAAGGGGCGCACATTCGGGACTCCCGAACCTGCTCCCGGGGAATGAAGAACACCGGCATCAGCGCGAGCGCAAGTCTCAAGGGTTCTTGAAAAAGGCTGAATGCGTGTCGCTCCCACAACCTGATCTCGATTGCAACGGCGCGCTCTGCAGCCGCCTCATGTTCGGTAAAACGCATTGATCGCGCTGATCTTCGCGGCCGCATCGCTCGTTCAGCTTTCTGCGCCGCGAATCGACGGCGTCGTGGAGCGGACGATGGCGCGTTTGCAACTCCCCAGCGTCTCCATTGCAGTTGCGCTCGACGGACGTCTCGCGTACGTGCGCAGTTACGGTGCTGCCCGTCCCGACGCGCGTTATGAAATCGGCTCGATCAGCAAGGAGTTCACCGCAGTTTGCGTGCTGCTGCTGCAGCAAGACGGCAAACTCCAACTCGATACTCCGCTAGCCAGGTATTTGCCGGACATCCCACACGCGGGCGAGGTCTCGATTCGCCAACTGCTCACCCATACCGCAGGCTATCCCGACTACTACGCGACGCTTTCGAACCCTGACCTCTTCCAAAATGCAACCTTAGATGAGATCATCGCGCGCTATAGCCGTGCGCCGCTCGATTTTGCGCCCGGTACGCAGTGGGCGTACAGCAATACAGGCTACGCGATTCTCACCAAGCTCATCGAACAGCTTACCAGGAAGTCGTACGGCGCGTTCCTTGACGAACGCCTCTTTTATCCGCTGAAGCTGCGCGGCGCAATCTACGAAAAGCGACCCTTGTTTGGCGCAGCAACGCTCTACGGTTACGACCGCATTCTGTTGGGGCGCCAAGAGATTGCCGTTACCGAGGGGGAGAACTGGCTCAACGGCGCTGCGGGCATAGCGATGACTGCTGAGGATCTTGTGCGTTGGGACATTGCGCTGATGGATGGGAAAGTGCTGCGTCCGGAATCGTGGCGCGAGCTCGTCTCGGAGCAGCACCTCACGTCGGGCGTAGGGACCGGCTACGCGCTCGGCCTGAACGTAACGCAGATCAATGGACTAACTTTCTTATCGCATGAAGGCGAGGTGCAAGGCTTCACGAGTGAAAACGCCTTCCTTCCGGAAAAGCGTTTTGCCGTGGCGGTGCTCTGCAACCAGGAGAATTCGGCGGCGCCGGGATTTCTTGCGGGTGCAATAGCTGGCACCTTCGGATTCTTCCCGCGCTCGCCCGACCTGCCGGCCGGCAGCGTGCCGATAACGCCGGCATCAGCCGGCGAGAGCGACCCGACGGCGATGCAGCAAGTGCGCGCGCTCTTCGCGGAGCTCCGTTCGAACGGACTGTCGGCAAACGCGTTGACGCCGGCGGAAGCCGCAATCGCGACTCCCGCCAGACTACGGCACCTTAGTTCGGCGCTTCAGTCGTTCGGCGATCCTATGATTTTTGAGGATCTGCAAACCGAGAAACGAGCAGTGTTCACGATCACTAGTGTCTTCGTGGCCTTCCCGCGCGACCGCGCGCTATCGATCACGATTGCTCGCGCGCCCAACGGCAAGATCGCTGATCTGCTCGTCGAGCCGCGTTGAACAAATGTCGCACGGACTGGTTGAGCTACCGAGGGTTGATTACGCCTGACACATACTTCCGCTGCGCGATATGAATCGGTCGCAAGCTCGACACACACCGCAATCTCGACCGCACTTCGTGAACGTATGAAACGTTGTGGCCCAAAGTGAATGGCCATCTTCGGCGCGCGCCGAACTGAGTGTCGCGACATCTGAACCGGGAAACACCTAAGGATGCTGTTGACTCCTCAGATTGAAGAGATCGGGCGGCTAATCGGAGACGGCTCTCGCGCGGCTAGGCTCACGGCAACGCGAACTAGCGCTACCGGCGCAGCAAAAGAGTATTCTGATTTAGGTCGTGCGCGCACGTGCTACGATCATTGGCGAGCGAATTGGGGGTGGCCGTCGCTGATGCGCTTGTACGGCGCGCAGCGGTGACGCTGGTATCGAACCGGTTGGGGATCGTCGGTGTTAGCGGCCTTCGTGAAGCATTCGGCGTGGAGTGGGCGGCGTGAATACCCTATGGTCGCAGGCCGCCTCGAATCGATCGGCCCCACGACAAACACAGCCTCGCTTTGCGGCCATCGTTCCGGCGGCTTTGCTGATCGGTGTCGGATTCATGAGCAGCACGCTCGTGACGCCGCTCTATGCACTGTATCGAGGAAAGTTTCATTTCTCGGAAATTACGCTGACCCTGATCTATGCGGTTTACGTGGTCGGCAATCTGGTCGCCTTGTTGTTCTGTGGACGCGTGTCGGACCGAATCGGACGCGTGCGCGTGGGTGTTCCTGCGTTGATTCTCGCGCTTTGCAGCACGATGTTGTACGTTCTCTCCTCCGGCACAGTCTGGCTGTTTGCCGCGCGATTAGTGAGTGGTTTTGCTGTTGGGCTGTCGTCGGGTACGGGTACGGCCTGGCTTGCCGACTTACATGGTAAGTCGGGCCAATCCCGGGCCACGGTCGCGGCAACGAGCGCGAACCTTGCCGGTGCCGCGGCAGGCCCATTACTCGCCGGTTTGCTCGCACAGTATGCGCCTGCACCGCTCCAACTCCCGTTCTTCGTCTACGCGGCAATGCTCGTTGTGACGGCATTCATCGTTGCTCGCGCTTGTGAGAGCGTCGAACAACCTGCAATAGACCTCAAGGACGTCTCTTTTGCGCCGCGCATCGGAGTACCGCCCGGCGTACAAGGAAAGTTCATTCCTCCAGCAGTCGCCGGCTTCAGTTCTTTTGCACTGGCAGGTTTCTACTTTGCTCTCCTGCCGGGTGTGCTCAGCCGGGATCTGGGCAATACAAGCATCGCCACGGCCGGCGCCGTCGTTTTCGAGATGATTGCGATTGCTGCGTTGGTGACGCTTTGCTTTCATGAGATCAAGAGCGACAAAGCCATGCTGAGCGGTCTGCTCATGCTTGTGCCGAGTGTCGTGATCTTGGTCCTTGCGCAGGCAGTCAAATCGATGCCGCTCTTACTGGGGGGCTCTGCGGTCACCGGCGCAGCATTGGGGCTAGGCTATCGCGGTAGCCTTGAAGTCGTTAACGAACTCGCGCCGCAGGACAAGCGCGCCGCCGTCGTTTCTGCGTACTTCTGCGCGATCTTCGTGGGCAACTCGATTCCAATCATCGGCATCGGTGTGTTGAGCGTGCTGACCAGTCCGTTAACCGCAAATACTGTCTTTGCATCTACGATTGGCGCATTCGCAATCGGCGCGGCCGCCATCGGTCTTCGGTATTTCAAGAGCGGTGAGAGGCAGTAAGGCTGAGCCAAGCCAAACGCAATCATCATCCAATGTTGCGGAAGCGATTGTCCATCCACAGGCGGGCAACAGCTGTTTGTTTTGTCATGAACAGCGAAGGGTATAAAGCGCCGGAAAGCGAGGAAGTATGTACGATAAAGATTACGCATTCGAATCCGAAATATACTATGACCGGGAACCGGCCAGCGCGGCGGTCGACCGCCTACACGCGCTCGGCTACGGTCGGGATGACATAAGCGTAATGATGGACGACAAAACACGAGAAAAGGCGTTCTCCGCAGTCGTGAAGGCCAAAGGCAGCGAAGGGCTTGCTGCCGGAGCTACCATAGGAGGTGTTCTCGGCGCGATCGTTGCGGGGCTTACGGCCACTGGTAGCGTGGCGGCAATCGCTGGTACGGGCGGACTTGCTGCGCCGCTGGTTGTGGGCCCTTTAGCTGCGGCATTAGCTGGCTTGGGAGTCGGCGCGGCGGGGGGTGGCATCGTCGGCGGGCTCGTCGGGGTCGGAATCGGCGAGAAACGCGCTAAAGACTATGAGAAAGGCTTGCGCGAGGGGGGCATTATCGTCGCGGTGCGTCCGAAAACTAAAGAACATCGGGCCGACGTACGCAAGGCGCTCGGCTCCGACTCCGGCAGCTACGACGCAGTCGACCGCGACGTGGAATATGCGGGTGAGGTCTCCGAAAGGCGCCCCTAAAGGTCGTAACGCGGAGAAAAGTTGCCCCTTAAAGGTTATTGAATCTACGGGATCGGCCAAAGCCGATCCCGTACGTTGCTCGGCAGCTGGAATCAGAACTTCGCCAGCATCTGCTTGTCCTAAAAAATCGACGCAGTCTCGGTCACGGCGCATGCGCGCTTTTTAAGCCGTGAAGATCAGCCGATTTCGACTCTATTGATGTGCGCTAAGTGCGTTTGCGTTGGTCGCGTTGGCCTGCGTGGCGCTATATTGACAGGTATCGATACAACTGCTAGTATCGACGCATGCCAATGCAGCGTTGCTGTCCTCCGACACGGGTAACATCGAAAACATTCGAAGGAGAGGTCGAGCTTTTCAAAGCGATCGCCGACCCTTATCGACTTAGGATGCTCGCGACGTTAGCTTGGAGTCCCTACGAGGTATGCGTTTGCGACTTTACCGATGCGCTGCCACTCAATCAGCCAACCGTGTCTCACCATCTTCGCGTCCTGCGTGACGCAGAACTCGTGACATGCGAGCGACGAGGAACATGGGTGTACTACCAACTCGCACCCGATGCGTTAGATCGGGTTGAAGCGGCCACGCGCACCGTTTTTAGGCGGAAAGTAGCGGCATGAAGACTCACCTAAATCTTGCGACGAGAGACCTCGACCGCAGCGTTGCCTTCTATACCAGACTGCTGAACGCGCGGCCCGCCAAGGTGCTCAGCGATTACGCGCTCTTCATCACAGAGGAGCCGAGTCTCGAACTCGCGCTTGACCTTCGCAATCAGGTTACGCCAACGCTTGACGTGCACTTTGGCATCTTCGTCGAAAGCACTGACGACGTCGAGACGGCGATAGTTCGCCTTGAATCAGCCGGCCTCGCCGAGTCAATCGAACGCGAAGATACGTGCTGCTACGCGAATCAGACCAAGGTGTGGACAACGGACCCAGATGGCCGGCGTTGGGAAGTCTACACGGTGCATGCCGACACCGAGGAACGCGACACTGAAGCTACCCTTTGCTGCTTGACTGAAAGCGGCGATGGCTGGTCATGCTGCACCTAGTCCGATGAGTCGACGCCTCACCGCCGAGTTTGTCGGTACGGCATTCTTGCTCGCCGGAATCGTCGGGTCGGGCATCATGGCGGAGCGGCTCGCCGGCGGAAACGTCGCGGTTGCACTTCTCGCCAATACTCTCGCGACAGGCGGTGTTCTGGTTGCAATCATTCTGGCGTTCGGACTGATTTCTGGGGCGCACTTCAATCCGGCAGTAACGCTTGCCGACGCCCTGCAAGGCGGACTGAAATGGACCGACGTCCCAGCCTACATCATCGCCCAGCTTACCGGCGCGGTCGCTGGCGTCGCTCTGGCAAACGTCATGTTCGGCGAGCCAATTTTCTTTGTATCGCACCATGCGCGCCACGGGCTTCCGATTCTACTCGGTGAGTTCGTCGCCACCTTCGGTTTGCTCGCGGTAATCTGGGGTTGCTCCCGCTATCGCTCCAACCTCACAGCCTTCGCAGTGGCCTCGTACATCGTTGGCGCGTACTGGTTCACCGCCTCAACCTCGTTTGCCAATCCCGCCGTGGCGATCGCGCGCTCTTTGAGTGATACGTTCGCCGGCATCGCCCCGGCAGACGTCCCGGCTATATCCTCGCGGAGTTACTGGGCGCATTGGTAGCTACGTTGCTATTTGCTTGGTTATGGTCGAGCAAACTCTCAGCAGATGTGGTCGTTATACCTCACGATTCTCGAAAAGGGAGAGCGAGCAGTGTGAAGCAGGCTGTTCTATTTGTTTGCGTTCATAACTCGGCGCGAAGCCAAATGGCTGAAGGGCTTCTCAATGCGCGTTGCCCGGGCGACTTCGTCGCCGAAAGTGCGGGCCTGGAGCCTGGAATACTCAATCCGCTGGCCGTCGAGGCGATGCGCGAAGTTGGCGTCGACATATCCCACAACACAACCAAGAGCGCCTTCGATTTGTTCAATGCGGGTCATTTGTATTCGTATGTAATCACGGTTTGCGACGAAACTAGCGCAGAGCGGTGCCCGGTATTTCCTGGTGGCGTGCAGCGATTGCACTGGAGCTTCCCCGACCCGGCGGGGCTCGAAGGTTCGTGGGAACAACGACTCGCTAAGACGCGGCTCATTCGCGACCAAATCCGTGCGCACATCGACGCGTGGTGCGCAGAAATGTGCGAACCAACACCGAAAACCGCCTAACCCCGCGAAAATCGTATGCTTATGCTGTTTGCCGGCCAACGTTGGCTCCGGCAGCCGCCGCTACCACCGTGAGTATCCGAAGCAACAAGATGTCGCGGACGGGCGTACGTGCCGCAGTTCCGCACTAGCGGCCTGAGCACGCTCGACCGACCTATTTCAAACTTTTAAGGTACGCGACAACCGCCGCGGCATCGCCATGGTTAAAGCGATATTGCGGCATCGGGGGACGAGCCCGCGCGCCGCCCGGTAATCTACCCGTCTGCAGGAACGTGACGGCGTCGGCTGTCGAAAGTTGTGGCAAGCCGGCGATCTTAGGGGACCGGTACGCAAACGGCATCCCTGGCTTGAGCAAACCGATGAGTGAAGAGCCTTGGAGCTTCGGACCGTGGCAATCGTTGCATTTGCCTACGCTCATGACCAGGTACTGCCCGCGCGCGATCTGATCGGTGCTGGTTTGGGCCGACGCATGCAGAACCGCTGCAGCTGCAGCAACAGAGGCGCAGCAGACGACGATGGCCGCTAGTGCATATGCTCTCATAGCTTCCTCGCATTCAATATGCGATACTTCAAGTTCTTTCTCGTATCAAGCTCGGAGGCCCCTGCCTTGGGCTCGAAGTCCGAAAAACCCGTACAAGAAAGGACTGTCGGGTGCTATACGGGATCAGCCGGGGACCTCGATTTGCGGGTACGAATTCGCAAATTATCTCCAGACTGAACGAAGATTAATTGAGACGACGCGAGATCATCGCTGTCGGCTTACAATCGGTGATCCCGCCCCACCGTCTCCTTGTTGAAGGGGAGCAGGAGCGTGCTGAGCCGAGCCGGCTGCTCCTGTTGGACCCAGTGACCGGCGCCGTCGATCAACTCGATGTCACCCATCATCGTCGCCGCCTTCGTCCTCATAAGATCGACCGCGCCCGGCGCTGAATAGGTGCCCCAATCACTCTTCCCGGCGATGAAGAGCGACGGGACATCGATCGTTTTGCCGGAAAACAGGCGCAACTCAGCGTTTAGGTCAGGATCGGAATAGACGCGATAAGCCTGCAGGGCACCTTGAAACCCAGTGCGGCCGTACTCGTCCGTGTACACTCCAAGTTCCGGCTCGGTGAGCCATTTGCAGGCCAGGACCTCGGCGGCGGAAGGTTGGAATGGAGCGACGGTCTGGGGCATCGTCTTGCCGAGATCCATAACATAATACGTGGGCATTTGTGCAAGTTCTGTGGCGGTTCGCGCCTTCAACGGATGCGGCTTATTTGCCGGCCAGTCAGCACTCTTGACGTAGAAAAATGCGCGAAGAAATGCGTGTAAACCTTGAGGTGGGTGCCACAGGTCATCGTTCGCCTCGCGTGCGCTCAGGTATTGTTGATAATACACTCTGGGCGGATCGAGCGCCGCAAGCGCGGCGGCTAGCTTTTGATTTTCAATGTTCGGTTGAACCGAGGATGCCTCGCTTTCCGCGGTGCTGAACGGAAACGCCGGCGGGCCGGGAAACGGTGCGCTCATCAGCACCACCGAGGAAAAGACGTCAGGTCGGGCTAGCGCACAATATGCCACCACGGGTGAGCCGAGGTCGTGCCCGACGAGCATTGCCGTACGCCGATACCCCAATGCCGAAACCAATCCGAGGGCGTCACGCGCCATATTCAAGAGGCCGAAGGGCTCTAGCTGGACGTCATAGCCGTTCACCCAACCGATTGTGCGGCCAAAACCCCGCTGGTCGGGCGCCACGACATGGTACGCGGCGTCAGCCAGGATTGGGATCAGGTGTCGCCAGCCGTAGGCCAAGTCCGGAAAGCCGTGCAGAAGCAGCGCGAGCGGACGGCCGGCGCTTTCATAACCGGCCTCGAGAATATGAACATCGAGACCATTGACGCCATGGATCATGCGCGAACGGACGCCCTTGGGAAGCGTTCCCTCGCCATACGATGATGTTGTCAAATCAGTTCCTCCTATGGGGTTTGCGCGCACCATAATATGTCGATCGCCATGTCGCCCGGCTCAGTCGGCTCGGGTTTTACTCGAAGTCGACTGAAACAAGTTATGGCGTCTCTTGGCAACGTTGGCTGCTCGAGCGCAGCAAATAGCCGCCTTTTCCCATTTGGCGCGATCGCGTTCGGCGCGCCATAGACGCGTGTATCGAAAATGAGTCGAGCTACTTCACCGCAGCCGCCCATCCGATCGACGGCGTCACGCAAAACACGCGCTTTGCTATCGGTCTATGATTATTGCGGCGCCCCAACGCTTTAAGGCCAACGAACTCCTAATGGGTCACCTCAAATGCGTTTCCGCAACCCGCCGCAGCCACGCAGTGAACGTCGCCGCCTCCCGTTGACGTCGTGCCGAACACGTGGCCTGTGCTATCAGGGACGACCGGGGTCAGAGGCGTGCTGCCGTCCTTGCCGTCGAACGCCCAGACGACTCTCTCGCGATGGCTGCCGCCCGCGAGCTCGAACACGGTTCCGTCGTTCGACGTACCGCCGGCCTGTGTCGTGCCGTAGATGTTGCCGGATGCGTCAAACGTAATTCCCGCGTACGGTAAAGTGCCGTCCGCGCCGCCTTTGAAAGCGTAGAGCGTGTGCAGCTTCCACGATCCGGTTTTTGAGGGGCTCAACCTGAAGACGGTCCCGTTACCCCCAGGGCCGCCGCCGTTTGTTGTGTCGTAGATGTTTCCGGCTTTATCGAGCACAGGAGCGCCCGTTGGAGAACCAGCGCGCGTTTTGAACTTGAACAGGATGCTCGGACTCCAGCCACTGCCGGCCGGCTTGAGCTCGAATACGATCTCCGGCGCGATGATTTCGTTCGAAACCCCGAAGATATTGCCTTTCGAATCCAACACTAGTCCGCCGCCCGCACCGTTGGCGGCAGCCATGCCGAGATCGTAAATGATTTTGTACAGCCAGCCGCCGTTTGATGGGCTGATCGCGTACACGCCTTCGGTAATGCCCCCGCCGTAATGGTATATGTTGTCCGTGCCGTACAGGTTGCCGCGTCTGTCCATGATCAAGCTGCTGAATGGATAGGCGTCGCCGTTTCCAAAATTGTGCAGGACCCTTTCAACCCAACCCCTTGCCGTCCGATGAAAACGGAACGCGACGCCCAGCTCGTTCGTGCCCCCGTTATGGGCGGTTCCGTACAAGTCTCCATGTTTGTCGAAAATGAGCGGCGTGAGTTCGGGATAGCCCCCGTCCAAATAGTCCTCAAAGGTATGGAGCACCGTCTGACTCCAACCGCCGTTGGCGCTTGGCGAAAGCTCGTAGAGCGTTCCGTATCCCTCGCCGCCGACGGAGCTCGTTCCGTAATAGTTGCCGGCGCCATCGGGCGTTAAGGGAGAAGGCAGACTATTTCCATAGTTCGGGGCCGTAAAGGTGGCCATCACGATCTCCTTCGACGGCTGCGCTGCGTGAGCCGCAATCGCGGGTCCTACGGTCACGGCGGGATTGATTGACGTGGCGCAGCCGGCTAGGACCAGCGCCGTTAGAGCTGCGATGAGGCGACGGTAGCAGTTATTCATCACCGATTTGACTCCTTAAGTACAGTCTGTGCACGATATTCGATGGTTCCAAAGTTACCGATTCGGCGCGGTGATCCCAGTAAGGGCCGGAACCGAAATGCTGCCCGTGCTTCGCCGGCGCGGTTAACTAGGGCGAGAGCGCGAAGATTACTCCGCACTCAATTTTCTGGAAGCAGCGTAGACCTCCGTCCAAAGTCGTGCCGTAAAGCACGCCCTTTACGTTGGTCAAGCCCGTCGGAACAGATCCGTCGAAGCCGCCTCTGAAGCGGTGCAGCACTCTTTCCGCTCCGGCCGTACTTACACTGAAAACCGTTCCGCAGCCGCCGTAGCATTTCGAACCGCCGCCGCCCGTAGTGGTGCCGTAGAGCGCGCCATTCATCTCAATCAACGTCGTTGGATTCGCTCCGTCGGTGCCGCCTGCGAAGCGGTACCTTAGCTTCTCTGCGCCCCTCGTACTTATGCTGTAAAATGTCCCGCAGCCGCCGTTGCAGTTCGAATTGCCGCCACCCGTAGTGGTGCCGTAGAGCGTGCCGTTCACGTTAATCAAGCCCGCCGCCGGCGCGGCTCCGTCGGTGCCGCCGGCGAAGCGGTAAAGTACCTTCTCTGCGCCGGCCGTGCTGATGCTGTAAACGGTTCCGCAGCCTCCATAACATCCCGAACCGCCGCCGTAGTAGGTCGTGCCGTACAGCGTGCCCTTCACGTCGATCAATGCCGACTGGGGGCCTCCCCCGTCCGAGCCTCCGGCAAAGCGGTAGAGCGGCGTCTCGACGCCCGTCGTGCTAATACTGAAAACAGTTCCGCTGCCGAGATAACAGCCCGCACCGCCGCCCTGCGCCGTCGTGCCGTACAGCCTGCCCTTCACATCAATCAAGCCCGCGACAGGCACCGCCCCGTCGGAGCGTTCACCGAAGCTGTGCAGCACTTTCTCGTGGCCGGTCATGCTTACGGCAAAGACGGTTCCAGCACCAAGACCAGGGCAAGGAACGGGGCCGCCCCCGGCCGTCGTGCCGTACAACCTGCCGTTCACATCGATCACGGGCGCCGTCGGTCCGGATCCCTCACCGAAATTGAAACGGCGCAGCACCTTCTCAACGCCGGTCGTACTTACGCTGTAAACGGTTCCGCAGCTGCCGGGGGGACAGGCCGAACCGCCGCCGCCGCGGATTGTTGTACCGTACAGCGTTCCGTTCACATCGATCAGACTCGCGTCCGGATTCGCGCCATCGCTGCCTCCGGAGAAGGTGTGCAATATCTTGAAAGAACTCAGCGGGACTTGTGCCGCTGGGCCCGACGCGCCGATCGGCGCGTGCGTTGGGGAAGGCCAGGGCGAGGCTAGAGGTGAGCGTAGCGGTCCAGGCACCATGCCACCGTTGGTATTGCACGCGGACAGGCCGCCGACCAGGAGGCTCGCGAGCGCGGTCGCCCAGAATGTTCCGGTCAAGGAGTTCATGGCTCAAAGGGGCCATTACGGGACCCATAGGGGCTAGCCCTGCTTGAGCCGAACGTTCTAATCTAGATGTCGGGAGTTGTTGCGCCGCGCTCGGCTTTGGCCCTCGATTCGGCGACCGAAGCGTTTCGGGCGGCGCGCTTCGACGAAGCCGTACGCATCCTATCTCCGCCAAGCGGAGCGCGGTCGAGACTGATGCTGGCGCGCGTCGAGCTCAAGCGCGGCAATCCGGGCGCGGTCCTGCCGCTGCTCGCGCGGACGTCCGGAGCCGAGGCAGCCATTCTCAAAGGCATGGCGTTCGCGCGCCTTGGAGATCCGAAATCTGCTCGCGAGCAGTTCGGCATCGCAAAGCCCCTTGTACGCGGCGACGACGCGCTTTCTGCGGAGCTGCTCTACGCGCAAGCGGGCGCCGAATGGATCGAACGTAAACTCGATGCTGCGAGCCGCACGCTGGCAAAACTCCCAGCCCGCATCGACGTGGATCTCGACGTGCAAGCGCGCGTGCTGCGCGGCGCGATCGCGGCGGCGCGCGAGCAGCTCGTTGAACAGGGCGCGCTCCTACTAGATGCGTTGTCGCGCGTTCGCACCACCGCGTGCAGCGCGCAGCCGTACGCCGTGCTAGTAGCGCAGGTAGCCTCGCTGGCCCTTGAATTGCCAAGTGCGGAGTTGCGCGATGCCGCGCTCGAGGAGATTTCTAAAGTGCCATGGACGCGCGATATCGGCGATTGGCACTTCCATGCGCTGCGCGCGTTAGCGTGGCGCCATGCGCTCGACGGCGACGAGTTCAACGCGTTCCGGCGGCTCAAAGAAGCGGTGACGGTTACGCCATCGGCGGCCTGGCGCGTCGCGGCGCTGGCGGACCGCGCCTATCTGGCATGGGCACTGAGTGAAGAGCGCTGGGCGGCGCAGGAGCTCCGAGACGCGCACGAACTGGCTACAACCGTGGATTGGGCATCGTGCGACGGCGAGGAAAAGTTCGCGTTGCCGGTGTTGGCAGAGATGTTCGCGTCGCGCGATCCAGCTGTCGCAATGAGTTACATTGCAATGTTTAAGCGCGTCGGCAAGAGCTATGCACGCGTGCTCGCGTCGCATCGCGACCGCCGCGTCGAAGCGCTCGAAGCGTACGCTCTCGGGCGCGTTCAGTTGCACCTCGGCGAGCATGTAGCGGCGCGGCGCCTATTGGAACGCGCGTGGAGCATTTACGACAAGCTCGGCATTCGATGGCGAGCGGCTCGAGCGGCTTTGGCGCTGTCGCAGATCGCCGACGCGCCCACGTGGAAGACGCGCACATCGCGCGCGATCGCGCCCTACCCGCGCAGCTGGCTCGCGCGCGCTGTCGAGGCGCCGAGCACGCGAGTTCGTCTCGCGCCGTCTCCGCGAGCAAATGGCCTGACGCCCGCGCAGCGCAACGTATTTGATCTGTTGATGGAAGGGCGCAAGACCGCGGAAATCGCCAAAACGCTAGGCCGCAGCACGTACACCGTTCGGAATCACGTCAAAGTGATTTTCAAAATCTTCGGCGTCAGTTCACGACCGGCGCTCATTGTGCGCGCGCTGCAGTCGGGAGACGGTTAAGATGGGCGGTTCGACAGAAGGAATACCGCCACGATCCATCCGCAGGTAGAACGCGCCGATAGCGCACGAAAAACCTTCGAGCGTTACAAAGGATCGGCAGCACGACCTGGCGCCGACTTTTCGGCGCAATACCGCTATTAAAACTAGAGATGCAGAAGACAGGCAGATTGCCGTGAATGTCGCAGAGGGGAGCTATCCGCATAGCTTCGCAGTGGTCTCTTCAACAACGCGGCCCAGCTTTTCAGGGCCTTCGGCTAGGCGGTGTTCTACTGGTAGATCGCCAAGGCCGTAGGATTGCCGATCTCCGATTTTGGATAGTCGTGACCGCCCGGGATCACCGCAATGGGTGCGGCATCGCCGGATGCGTTCGCCGCGTAAACGGTAATCGAATCCCCGTTCACATTGGAATTGAAGCTGCTATTCACCACGAAAATCCGGCCGTCTTTGCTGATGCCAACTCCCACCGGATCGTAGAGCTGAGTATGGGCGCCGTGGATGACGCGAATTGGCGCCGCGTTGCCGTGCGCGCCCGGCGCAAAAACGTCGACGCTATACGAATAGTTGTCGACGACAAAAATTTCCCCCGTGCCGTTTACAGCAATGCCATCAGGGATTTGAAGCGTGGTTTTCGAACCCGTGATCCTGCGGGTGGGCGTTACGTTCCCATTGCTTGAAGTTGGAAACTCCAGAATCGCGCTAGCCGTTCCGGTGCTGACCATGACCGCATAGATCTTCTTGCGATATACGGCTATTCCGCCGGGATTGCCGAAGAGCCGAGTGTTATTACCGAAGATTGTCTGCGTGTTTGCGGGGCAGCCGCTGCTCGAGCCCGACGGAAAGACGAAGATCGAATTCGAACCCGCGCGCGGAAGGTTAAAATTCATCGCGTAAAGGTTGCCTGAAGCGTCGTACGTGAGCGCCAACGGTTCTCCCAGGCCCGCGCATGCGTAGATAGTACTAGGCGCGACGTTACCCGACGCGCCGGGCGCATACACGTTGACCGCCGCGCTTCCGGATGGACCGTCCTGCCCGTCAAGGGCGATTGCGCCCTGCGGCGATACCGCGATGCCCTCGGACTCGAACTCCATGCCGAGTTTGTCACCGCCCAAAGTGTTGCTTGGCGAGGTTGGCCCATTGGCGCTCAACGGATATCCGGCCACATCGATGGTTTGCGCCGACGTGCCCCAAATATCGGTGATATAAACGAGACGCTTCATTTTGTTCTTCGCCTCTAGCTTCACTTTCGGTACCGTGCTGGTCGACGGTAGCCCGGTGAGCTGAGGAGCTTGCGATCCGCTGCACGCTGCCCCCCCGACTAAGGCGCAAAGGGCGGCGCTAAATGCTCCAATCCTGTTCAAAGCGAACCTCCCAAAGTATCGCAAACGTGTTTGCTCGAGGCTAGCGCGAAGTTCTAAAAAATTTCTGAAGCTTCCCGCGGCTGCCTACCAGGCGTTTTGTGCAAATGGAATGCCCCCCAAACGTTAAGTTTGCCGTTTGGCCGCGCGCTCATCTCAAAGACAACGCCGGCGTTCCCGGCGCCCCCTGCAATCGTAGTACCATAGAGCTTTCCGGCGGCATCTGCAACGAGTTTCGCTGTTGATTGGCCTCACCGCCGAGTCTGTCGGTACCACGTTCTAGCTCGCCGGGATTAGCGGGCATCAGCCGGGACTGGAAATTCGAAAAACCCAGACACGAACGGACTCTCGGATACTAGGGGGAGTGGCCGGGACCTCGATTCGCAGGTTCAATTCCCGTTGGCGCTACAAAACGGTCATGTTATGTTTGTCGTGCCAAAAAACGACTCGCGGCTACTCGTAGCGGATATGGCAGCCATCGACCAGGACGGTCGTTCGTTTTCTTCGCGGATCGAGTGTTGCAAGGCGTACGAGCACGATGCGGGCATCGCCCGCGCCAGACTCGATCGCCGTCACGCGGCTTAGGCCGGCCGCTGCGTAGATCGCCGCAGCATGCCGCCCTGGTTCAACCGCCACATCGATGCCCCGTATTCCAATAGCACCGCCCGGCTGATTAACAGCTAGCGCCGCATACTTTCGCGCGGCCCGTTTGCCGTAATCACCGCGATATTGATAAAGAAAGAAGGGCTCCAGTATCCCGGCGGGCTCCGAAAAGTACAGGTCGACCCAATGCGGTGAAACCTGCGGCGGGTCTATTCGAAACCCGCGTGCTCTCAGTACCGCGCGTTCCGCGTAAACGTCGCGCACTTCGAAGCCCGCTGCTGATGTAATGTCACCGAATCGAACCAACTTGCTGATCTCCGTCGCGTAGGGCGTATGAGGAAGCGCGCCTATCAGCTCCAAGAAGGTACCATCGCGAAATCGGATCACCGCGTGAAGTAGGCCGCGCGAAAGCGGCGTTGTCGGCGCGATTTTGAACCCTGCTGCGGCAAACGCGCGACGGGCGGTCTGCATGTCTCTGACCAAGACGATTACATGCGTTAGAGTCGCCGCCGAAACCGGCGAGACCATTGCGACGAACATTCCGAAGAGCAAGCCGATTGTACGCAAACCCGTGCTCCCTCCAACCTGTGAGTCTCCGTGCTACGTTTGGATAAGAACGGAAACAAGCCTACCGCAGCCGGGACGATGCAGACGGGATTATCGGGTACTGGACGGGAGCGGCCAGGGCTCCGATTCGCGGGTTCGAATTCCCGTTGGCGCTACCACTGGAATCGACCAGCACTAATCACTCGGACGATACTAACCGTCGGATCGCACAGCGCTTACGTTTATTCCAGGAAGCTTGTAATCGATCGCGTTCGAGCGCGCTTACTCGTGCCTACCTCGAGTAGTTCCTGCAGCGGATAGGTGTCACGATTTCGTAGGCTGGTCTTCCAAAGCGGCGAGCCAGCACGATCAGACGCCGCTGACCGTAAACGTAGCGGCTCATCAGCCGGCCGGCGGGATCGTAGTGAAACAATTTGCGATTGACGTCGAGCCAACGGCACGCTACTCGCTCCGAGACCTCGAATCGTTCTTGTGCGGCCCGCAACGCGCTTCTCCGCTTTACGGGGCCGCAGAAGTTTCCCTCGGCCACCATTTTCAGCGCCTCGATGTTGAGCGCTTGATCGGTGACGATCTTCTTGAGCCGGCGATTCTCATCCTCAAGCCTCTTTGAGTCGCCGCAGACCCCCTCTATTTTGAGGAATTTTTGGCGTCCGAGCCCGCAGCGGCGGGGAGACCCGTTCGCATCCGCTGAACCGGCAAGACAATTGAGTATTAACGCTCGACCTCGGCGCCATTTGCTAGCCCTCTTGGAGGAACCGCTGTGAGCATTTTCCGTTCGCTTTTTATTTGCTCGGTGCTTTGTGCCGTCGCCGCTTGCGCCGCGCCCTCTGCAGGGACCTTCCCGGCGCCCGATACGCGTTTGACGGTACCACTCGTCCGACAAAAGGGAGCGGGCTCGAGCTGGGTTCGGTTTTTGCCGAAAACGACGAGCACGGCGACGTACACCTACAACGGCTTCGCGATCGGACCGGATCATAACGTTTGGTTTCAAGATGTGCAAGGCAACGGAGTCGCACGCCTGACCGAGACTGGGGGACTGAAAGAGTATACGGTGCCTCACACTGAGGGCTATTCCGGGATCGCGGTCGGCGCCGACGATCGGTTCTACGTGGGAGCGTACGATTCGTCGACGTTCCAGGGGTACGTCGACGCCATGACTCAGTCAGGAACGACGACTGCATATCCGATCGGCACGTCGTCAAACACCGACAATCTGTCGGGCGGGGTTGCGGAAGGCCCGGATGGCAACGTATGGTTTGTTGAATATCATCACGTCGCCAAGATCACCACCACCGGAACGATCACTCAGTACCCTTATCCGAACAGTTCTTACTACGCCAATCCCGGCGACATCGTGCGAGGATCGGACGGCAACATGTGGCTGACCCTCGGGGGCGGCGGCGTCAATCCGGCGTACGTGGTAAAGGTTGCGCCGTCCGATGGGACGATGACGTCGTACGACCTCACCGCTCTGGTAGGCTGCGCGTTCGACAACGCACTGGCGGAGGGGCCCGATGGAAACGTTTGGGTAGATTGCGGCACTTCGATCGTTCGAGTGACCCCAGCCGGCGTCGCGACCGCTTTCGCCACCCCGAGCAACGCAGCTGCGGGCGAAGTCAGCGGCGACATCACGCCGGGCGCCGCCCAAACGATTTGGTACGGCGGTGCCGCCTCGAGCGGAAAACTCGTACAGTACGATATCGCCGCCAAGGCATTTCACGTCTTTACGCCGCCGGCGCATCTGCTCACCCAGCCCCGCGTCACGCTGATGGGCCCGGACGGCAATCAGTGGTTTTCGGCTGTCGATCCGAGCTCTAATGCCATGGCGATCGCCGTGTACGTCCTCGAGCCGCTTCGCGTTTCGCCGACGCAGCTCACACTGAGCGGCCCGGGAGCGACCGGTACGCTCACCGTTTCGGAAAGCGGCGTCAGCAAGTTCACTGCAAAGAGTTCCAACGTGGGCGTTGCAACCGTCGCGCCGTCCGGCAGCGGCTCGTTCATGATCACTGCCGTTTCAGCCGGAACCTGTAACGTTACGATCTCGGATCAAAGCCAGAACTCGGTCTTGGTTAAAGTAACTGTTAACTAGGGTCCGCAACTGGATTGCGCAACCGATTTTCCGAACGGTCATCGCAGTTTCACGCCGATACTCGACTCGCGGTTTCCGGCAGATAACCAGGGGTAATGGGGGCGGCGAGGCGGTTCAAGCAGGCTCCTTGATCCTCCAACCTGCGATCAACAGCCACAACATAAAGACCAGCTCTCCGAAGAACGTATAGAACAGCCAGTCGAGATTCGCGGCGGGGTACAGGTACGGGCCTAACTCGTAGACGATCCAGCCGATACCCGGAATAAGGAGCAGCACGCCGACGATCTTAGAAATCCAGCCGGTATAGTCTGAGCGAAACATTAAATAGCCCAACAGGCAGAGGTGAATGCCGAAGATGATCAGGATGAACGCATACTCGTAACGGAACGAATGGAGCAACAGGTCGACCTGAGCTCGCAAGGGTCCGGGCCCGAAGAGCGTCGCATATTCCGGCGTGGTGACCGCACGGTAAGCGATCACTAAATTGAGCGTGCCCGCGATCGCCAAGGTTGCGTATATCATCCGCAACCACGCAGCTAAGAGCGAGAGCGCCCGGTTGACCGGTGCGAGCAACACGTAGAGCGCCCATGCAATGACGATGTCTTCGATGAAGTTGATGAAGTAGCAGAGGATCATGGCGACAAAAGTTCCGCCGTGAGCCGTGATGTTGGCAACGGTTTGATCGATATGTCCGGGAATGACGAGTTTGGGATAGAGCGCAAACTCGGCGTAGGTGACCGGGTCCAGCAGGTACGCGAAGCCGGCAATCAGCGCGGCCTGCCGCAACGTTATGCCCCAGTGCGGAGTTCTTGTCATGTCGGCGAGTCGTTACGCGCAGCGAGTGTGGTACCTTCCGCCGGCGGCACGACGTGATGGCGTGGAAACGTGGTCGCCGACGTTGCGCATCAATCCGCCTAACCTATGCTATTCCGTTTCCTCCCGTAGCGCCGTACGTTTGTCCCGTAGAAAACGTGAGATCGCCCGCGGCGAGCGCCACGTATACGGGCGCGATCTCCACCGGCTGACCGGCGCGATGGTACGGGACGGTCTCTCCGAACTCGGGCAGCGTGCCGGGCAGACGTCCGCCGCTCACTTGCAGCGGCGTCCAGAACGGCCCGGGCGCGACGGCATTCACCCGGATGCCGCGTTCGACGAGTTGTTTTGCCAGCGCCTTGCTGAAGTTATTGATGGCGGCTTTAGTGGGCGCGTAATCCAAAAGCCACGGCGATGGGTCGTAGGCTTGCTCCGACGCCGTGTTGATAATGACCGATCCCGGCCTCATGTGTTCGAGTGCGGCTTTTGTTATCCAGAACATCGCGTAAAAGTTGGTCTTGAACGTCCAATCTACCAGCTCGGTCGTCAGATCCGCGATGGACTTTACGGCGTGCTGCCGCCCCGCAACGTTCACGAGTGTGTCGAGTCCCCCGAGCCCCGAGACGGCATCCGCCACAAGTCTCCGACAGAAAGCCTCCGATCGGATATCGCCGGGTAGCGGTACCGCTTTCCGTCCTGCGTTGCGGATGAGAGCGACGACCTCGTGTGCGTCGGCTTCTTCAGCCTCCAGATAGTTGAGCGCTATATCGGCGCCTTCGCGCGCAAAGGCAATAGCTGTCGCTCGTCCGATCCCGGAGTCGGCGCCGGTAATCAAGGCCTTTCGGGCTCTCAATCGTCCCGTTCCCCGATAGGATTGCTCGCCATGATTTGGTCTCGGCGTCATCCGAGATGCTAAGCCGGGCCACGGCTGACTCTGGTCCGGGTACGGGGGTTTCGGGTAATCCTCGACGGGATTTGGCTTGTCGTCACTTCCCTGCGCAGCCTCAGCGTTTGCTATGGCCCCGGCGGCGAGCGTCGCGCCCCCGATAATACCGACGAATTTTCGTCGCGATTGCTGTGCACTACCGTTCATAGGAAGGACCTTACCCAACTTCGTGAGCTTCGCGCCCACGGCCCCAGGCGCTAGCCCGTCGTCCGCGCTACGCGGTCAGTCGCGCGGGCTCGCCGCAATGAAGCCGAAGCTTCCGGAAATCTCGTCAGTCCGGCTACCGCTTGTGACGGAGAATTTCTCCAGGCCGGCGTTGGTCGTCGCCCACACGTAGCGATCGCTCGCGTCGAACGCAACGTCGATCGTGCTGTCGGGAACCGCAATCTGCTTAAACGGTTTGCTTGCGCCGACGCGGTAGAAGTCTATCGTCGTTCCGTTGGCAACGACCACGTCGTCGCTGCGATCGACTGCGATTCCCTCGGGAAAGTTGAGCCGAATTGGAAGATTGATCGGGGTCGAGCTTCCAGCCGGGAACTCGTCGACGGCTCCCGGCTTTCCACCAATCGTCACGAACAGGTCGCTCTTTGAGTCGCACGCGACATGGAATACTTGAGTTCCGGAATCGACGATCGCGCCCGTTGGCTCCGTCGATTCATGCGCGTACTCGGAGATTGAGTCCCCTTCAGCGTTTGCGACGTAGAGCGTGTCGTTGGGACAGAGCGCGATGCCGTCGGCATCGTGGCCGGTATCGTCAAACGTTTGCAACGGCTTGCCATGGGCAGTGAATTCAGGCACGCTGCCGCCATTCGAAACGTATACGTGCCGCGCAGGATCTACGTACACGTCGGCCGCTAGACTCAAAGCGCCAACCTTCACGAGCAGACGATGTCCCGGCTTCTGCGAATAGCCGTAGAGGGTGCCGTCAAATGCGCCAATCGCGTAGATAATCGGAGAAAGGCGCTTCGCGCGTACCTGCGGCGGAGCGACCGCCGCAGGCGACGTAGAGAGTGCGACATACCGATCAGATGCGCCGCAGCCTGCGAGCAACCCGACGGCAGCGCCAACGCTCAATGCATGGGCGATGAAAAGCGAAGTTTTCATACCTTTCGCAACTCGACGGATCGCGAAAGTTGGGGCCTTACCGGACTATAATAGCCTGGGATTGCGCTGGACCCTTTAGTGTTTGCGGGTTGTACACGTCCACGTAGACCGTGTAGCCCTTCTTCAGTACGAAATAAGAGTGACCGTACTGGCCGGTGAAACCCGCAACCGTAATTTTTTTGTTCGTCCAGCTCGTGACGTTGAGACCGACGGTGCAATTTTCGCTCTCGTGCGGCCCGCATCCGGCTGCCCAATCGCCTAGAGAGCCTTTAATGTAGAAAACGAGGTAGCCTTGACCATCTCCCATATAGGGTTGGGATGTCCCAAAACCTCGTCCCGTAATGTAAATCGTCTGGGTTTGCTTGGGACGTATTCTGCTAACCTTCGAGATCTTCGGCCCCTTAGAAGCGAAGGAGATCGAATTCACGCTAAGTTGCGGGCCGGACGGAATGCCGAATTGTGAAGGGCCGTTCGTACAGGCGGTTAAAAGAGCGGCTGCAGCCGCGTTACATAGCAGCAAGCGGGAAATGCGCATCGTATTGCTCCCCTTTCGAAAGCGTGACGACCTACGACTAGAAATCCTCGGCATCCTTCCCGCTGCTAATATCTGATGTAGATCGGATTGGCGTCGGAGTCTTCGATCCGCAAGACGTTCGCCGGAAATGCGCTGCCTCGATAAGACCACGCATACCGGCGAGCGGCATTCCCGAGAGGGGTGCCGTACCGTTCACCCGCACTCCGGAGCCCCGCATTGCCCGAATCAAACCATTTGCAGCGAGCTCGTCGTAGGCAGTGACGACGGTGTTCCGCGAGACGCGCAAGATTTTCGCCAGGGACCTGGATGAGGGGAGGTGCGCCTCGGCGCCCAGCGTGCCGTCGGCGACCGCAGCGGCGATCTGGCGCACGATTTGCCGGTGAAGCGGTTCCCCGGCACCGCGGTTCAAGATGACGCAGGGAACTCGCATGTCAGGGCGCGCCTTCAAAGTGGTCCTCCCGGATGGCTCTTTTCATTGTACACGAAATGGCGCACTATGGGTGCCTAAAGGAGACAAACCATGATTTCAGGCGGCAACGCGACGATCTTCGTTTCTAACATGGACGCGGCAATCGATTTTTATACGGGCACGCTCGGCCTCAAGCTGACGAATCGCTTCGGTGACGCGTGGGCGACCGTCGAAGCGGGGAGGGGCCTAACCATTGGGCTGCACCCCGCATCGCCAACGTATCCGGCCCCGGGCACCAAGGGCGCGATGGTGCTCGGACTAGAGATCGACGAGCCGATCGAAACAGTCATCGCGCGCCTCAACGAGAAGGGCGTTTCGATCAAAGGTTCGATCACCGAAGAGGATGCCGGGAAATTTGCAAGCTTGGAAGATCCCGACGGGAACCAGATGTACCTTTGGCAGACCTCCTTCGACGCCGCCGCAGCAAGCGAGTTCGCGCGAACCTAAGAAAGCGAATCGTGCTCGGCGAAACGGAGCGTGCGATGAGCTCGCAGTGTCATCAGGGGTGGATCGAGGCCATTTACTGATGACGTGCAACGACGTCGCGGCGGATACGCCGCCTCCCGCCGTTTCAGAGGCCGATCTTAGCTGATGAGCCTCAAGGTAGCTTCTTACAGCTCGTGTGCGCAGTGATGCGCTTCCCATGCGCCGTCCACGCGTCGTAGGTGTTCCAGGTCGTTTCGCCCATGACGATCGTGCCGGGTTCCTGCGCCGGATCGACCGGGTAGATGTTGATCCACGTTTGCCGCCGCTGGTCGGGGCCGGCAGCGCTATTGGAGAGAATCACGCCGCCGCGGTCGCTGTAGCTGTCGATGAGCCACTTCTTGGCGTGCCGGCTGTACGTCACCAACATTACAAAGGTGCGGGCCGGATTTCCGTCGTGCGCCGGCTCGTTGCCGCGGAACTGCACCCACGGGCCGTAGGTCGCGGCCCGCATCGTCAGCTTTACGGGCAGAGTCGTCGAGGTCAGCGCGACGCATGACCATCTCCCGGGCCACGCGGTGAGGATGTGTTGCGCCAGACTGGCTCGAGCCATCGTCGGATATGCGCAACCAAGAAAAGCGCCGGCTAGAAGCACGGCAGCGCGTCGCATAGGCATGATTAATTTTGAATCCCTTCGTGCAGAATGTACTTTACGATGAAGCGGTTCAGCGTTTGAGGCGACAGGGTTCGTAGACGTCGAAGACCGTATCGCCCACGGCCCGCCCGTAGTGCGGTTCCGTCTTCAGCCCTTGCATGACGGATCCAGCCGGCAAGATGCGTTCGGCCGAGGGTGCGTGGCTCTTCGCGAAACCGATGATCAGCGTGCCCTTGAGTATGGTGTAGATGTCGTATTCGTTGTTCACGTGCCACGGATAGACGTACCCGTCGGGAAACCGGTACCGGAATAGGACATCACACATGCCACGAATCGCGCCTCTCTGGAGAGATAGCGGGTGCGACGGCACTTTTCCAGCCACGATGGCATAAGTTGCGCCGCTACGTACGCCCTTGCCCGTGACCGGCATCCAGTGCACGTCTTGCGGAAGCGTGTACAGCGTGCTCGCAAGCACTAACGTCGCTAGGATCGTGCTCATGCATAGAGATTCGCCTAGATTCCGGATTCGCTTGCCGCAAATTCGGAAAGACGTACCAAGTTCGCCCGCGAAGAATACCTGCAAACGAAGGGGGTGGTATTTCGTGCGGTTCGTGTCGCTTTTAGCGCTTTTCGTTCTACTTGGTGCCGGAGAGCTCAGTTCGCTCTTCGGCGTTTACGCGTATCCGGCAAAGGGGCAATCCCAGGCGCAGCAGGCTAACGACGAGTCCGTGTGTTACAAATCGGCGCGCAGTAAGACGGGCGTCGATCCCGCAAACTTGCCGCCGGCGACCGCACAAACCGCGACGGTGCATCAAGGCGGCGCGGTTCGCGGAGCGGCCGGCGGCGCAGCAGGCGGGGCAGCGATCGGAGCGATCGCGGGGAATGCGGGACAAGGCGCTGCCATCGGCGCAGCGGCGGGCGCGTTACTCGGCCGCGGCCGCCAAAACGCGATGAACAACGCAGAGCGGCACTACGCCCAGGCGAGCGCGCAAGCGCAGCATTCTCAAAGCATCAACAACTTCCGTCGCGCTTTCGCCGCATGCATCGAGTCGAAAGGCTACACGGTTAAGTAGTCGCTCACTCGGCCTTTGTTACTCGGGTTTCGTCGTCCAGACCTGACTAGAGATCAACCAAGTCCCGCCGCTGTCGTGGAACGTGTACGTCAGCGTTCCGGACTCACCGGCTGACGGCCCATTGCCAGTCTCGAGAATTGTCATCGCCTGGATCAAATAACCGTCCTGAGCGGAGCGTTGGAAGTCACTGATGCGAACGTTGACGAGCCTGAGACGATGGTGTTCCTTTCTTATGAATGCCTCGACGGCTCGCCACCATGCAACGCCCACGCCGGCTCCGCGCCACAAGAACGGAGGAATCTCATCGACTACGATTGCGTCGTTCGTATAAAGTGTAGACAGCGATGGGGCGTCGTCCCTATTCGAGGCGTTAACGACCGCATTTGCAAGCTTCAAAATTGGCAGCGGCGGCTCGGGGCGAACCGGTGGAGCCGGGCTCGCCGCGGTGGCGGCAGCCGGTATCAGGGCAACAAGAAAAGCGAGTATCGTTCGTGCACTCATGGGACCTGAGTTCCGAAGGGGACCGCGCCTTCCTACGCGTGGTATAACAGCGCTCAGGGGTGACGGTGGCCCGCGCCGAAGGAGCGTCGGCTCTGCAATTTTATCGCCAAAGGAATAACATGAAAGAACTGTTGCCGCCAAACTTTCGAAATAACGAGGATGTCAAGTACGGCTTCCTCCGACTCGTTGACATTCCGGCCGAAGTTGCAGCGAACCAGCCTTGGTTCAACCAGACGCTCACGACCGTCAACGACGCGGTGGTGCGCCTCGGCATCTTTGAAGGCGAGTTTCCTTGGCACCAGCACGCGGAACAAGACGAGTTTTTTCTCGTTCTCGACGGCGAGATTTCTTTGGACGTCGAGGGGCGTGATCCCGTCGTGCTCGGGCGCCATCAAGGCTTCACCGTACCGAAGGCAACGATGCACCGGCCGCGTTCACCTCGGCGGTCCATCGTTCTCATGGTAGAGTCGATCGGAATCGTCGCGACGGGCGACGGGAAATAGCGAGCGCGACGCGTGGACCACGTGACAAATAACTACGAGTACGTTCTACTCGACGTTTTTACGAAAGAGCCGTTCAAGGGAAATCCGCTCGCCGTCGTGCCAACGGCGGAGGGCCTCTCCGACGCGGCGATGCAATCCATTGCCAACGAATTCAATCTCTCGGAAACCGTGTTTCTTTTTCCGCCTGAAGGAGCCGGCGCACTAGCCAATGCCCGGATCTTCACGCCGAAGCGCGAGCTGCCGTTCGCCGGTCACCCGACAATTGGAGCAGCCGCCGTGCTGGCCGAACGACATGGATCGCTCGAGCGTTGCGTTATTGAGGAGAAGGCCGGACGCATACCGATCGATCTGGAGCGTACGGCAGAAGGGCTTTGCCTTTGGCTGACGACGCCGCCGGTGACGTTTCACGAGACGCTCGACCCGGCGTTTTGCGCCCGTCTCCTTGGGTTGACTCTCGGCGACGTACGCCGGGATGTCGCACCGCAGTTTGCCTCGGCCGGAAGCCCGCTCTTGTTCGTCTGTCTCCAGAGTGCGGAAGCAGTCGACCGTGCAGCAATACAACAACAATACCTTGGCGACGCGCTAGGAAGCGTGAATTCCGTCGGGACGTTCGTGTTTGCAATGAAGCTGCAGACGCCCGCGGCTTCGTTCGACGTCTATTCGCGTATGTTCGCGCCTCAAACGGGAATTTCGGAGGACCCGGCGACCGGCGGCGCCACCGGCCCTCTCGCCGCCTACATGATGAAACACGGATTGCTTCCCGTAGATGAGTCGGTTCGTTTCACCAGCGAGCAAGGCACTCAGATGGGCCGGCAAAGCATCCTGCACGTGCATACCAACGCGGAATCCGGCGAAATAAAGGTGGGTGGATCCACTGTAACGATCGCGCGGGGCGTCCTCGCGGCTGACCAGTAGCCACGCTCAAGCCGGCCTCGTTAATGCTCGGTGGTATCGCTGCAGCGCGGCCAGATGATCTCGCTCGCAGCGCATCCCGACGTATCCGTCCGGACGGATGGCGAGGAGCGTGGCGCCGCCATCGCCTCCGAGCGAACTGTCGCTGTCCAGCGAAACCACGGTCTCGAACACGCGCGAATCCTTCACGGCGATTCGCACGTCATCGAGGAGGGTGGCAAACTCGCCGTCCTGCGGCGCCGTGCCTCGGGCGAGCGCGAGCGTATGCCCGGCCGACCGAACCGGTATTGTGCCGGGCGCTCGTTGCCCGGCGCCGAGAGCGCGGCCCGGCTCTCCGAAAACGATCGGCGACGTGGAGTAGTCAACGTTCAGCTCGGTCTCCGCAACGATTTCGTTATGGCGCGATGCCGGAGCGGCAAACGTTCTTCTTATCGCCGCGTCGCGGTCGCGCCGCCGCGCCGCGCCGGTGACCATTTGTCCTTGTTCTGTGAGATCGCCCGATTGCGCCACCATTTCAGCAATGGGCCGGCGCTCCGCCTCGTAGCTATCGAGAAGTCCGGGATCCGCTGCGCCGTCGCAGACGAGGGCGAGTTTCCAGGCCAGGTTGAACGCGTCTTGCAGCCCAGTGTTCATTCCGTGTCCCTGAGCCGGCGAACACAGGTGCGCTGCATCGCCGGCGAGCAATACGCGCCCCGAACGGAAGCGATTGGCGACTTTGCTCGCGCAGTGAAATCGCGTTGGATTCGCGACGTGAACGAATGTCGCCGCCGGAAGGTATCGCCGTACCGTGGATGCGGCGTCGTCGACGAGGTCCGACTCGCCGGAGCTCGGCCGAAGGTAAACGCGCCAGCGCCGCGTCGGCAGCGCGGTGAGAATGACCGGAACGGAGTCGAGGTAACCGACGTTCAGCTCGAACTCGTCGGTCCAGCCCGCAATGGTCGCGTCGAATACTGCCCACGGCGCGTCAATGTCGTGCCCCTCCAAAACGACGCCGCCCAGCTCGCGCGTCCGGCTGTGAATTCCGTCGCATCCTACGATCCATTCGGCGTCAACCCGATAGCGCGAACCATCTTGCTCGATTTCTGCCAGCACGCCGTCCCCGTGCGCCGTCGCTCCGACGAGGCGAGTAGAGCGATGCACGGCCCCGCCAAGTGCGCCCAAGTAATCGGTGAGTATGGATTCGGTAACTTCTTCGGAGAGTCCGAGGTTGAATCCGTATGGACTTCCGCACTCCGACAGGTCGAGCGATCCCAGTAGCTCACCGCCGGAGTACATCTTGACGCTGCGCTGTTTCGTACCGGCGTCGAGGAATCGATCGGCGAGTCCGAGCGATTCAAAGAGCTCGAGCGAGCGAGGATGGATTACCGTCGCGCGGTCCCAGCGCAGAGGCTCCGGCTGCGCGTCAATCAGCCGGCACGACACGCCGCGCCTTTGAAGCTCCGCCGCGAGGAGGAGGCCCGTCGGCCCCGCGCCCGCGATGAGCACGGACGTCCGCTCGACTCCACCGGCGAGGTTGCGCATTACCGGCTCTTCGACAGTTCGGCGGTTCGTTCCAAACGTGCAACGAGATCGGGCATTTGGAGTCGCTCGCAGATCGCGGAGAACTCAGGGGTCGCTCCGCGCCACTTGAGTTCGTCGACGTTGTGCAAAAGGTCCGCATCGGTTTTCAGCGTCGCCAGCCGCTTGAATAGGAGCGCGAGCGCGCGCTGATCGCCCAGCACTTCGGGTGGAAAGCGCTCGATTTCGTTGTAGCGCGCGATCATGGCCGCCGCTCCTTTCGCTCCGATGCCTTTTATCCCCGGATAGCCGTCCGCGGCATCACCGACTAGCGCGAGATAGTCCGGTATGCGCTCGGGATCGACGCCGAATTTCGATCGCACCTCGGCGGCATCGCGAACGGCCTTGCTTCTTCGATCGACCTGCACGATGCGGTCGCCGCGGACGCACTGCGCGAGATCCTTGTCGGGCGACCAAATGCAAACGCGCTCGACCCGAGGATCTCGGGAGGCGATGGCGGCGGCGGACGCCAGCGCGTCGTCCGCTTCTAGATCGACCATCGCCCATAGCGCGACGCCCATCGCGCGCAACGCTTCCTCGAGCGGCTCGAACTGCGCTAGCAGCGCCGGCTCGACGCCCGCTCCCGTTTTGTATCCGTGCCAAAGTCCGTTGCGAAACGACTCGATGACGTGATCCGTCGCAACCCCTACGTGCGTCGCGCCGTCGGCGACCATGTGCAGGACTGTGTTGAGTACGCCGGCGACGGCGCCGAATCGCGTGCGTTTTTCAGTCGGAGCCCGGCGCAAGCCGTAAAAGTGACGGAACAGTTCGTACGTTCCATCGATCAGGTGAACGATCACCGGCCAGTTCTGCCGCGCGAGGTGTGGCGTCTCCCGCTTTGAACCGGTTCAGTGTCCTAGGGAGATCGGTACCAGCGCGCTAGGTCGGCCTTAACCTTCGCTAGCGCCGTTTCATCAATATACGGCATATGGCCGGCTTCGTAGCGCGCGAGCGTCAAGTTCTTGCGCAGATCCGCGGGAAGACGCAGGTGCGTGAAATCGTACTCCTGTTGAAAGTACGGCGTCGAAAGATCGTAGTAGCCCATCGCGCCGAAGACGCGCATCGCCGGATTCTGCGCCATCGCTTCGGAGAGGTCGACGACGGTGTCCGGCGGCTGCATCAGAGCGGCGGTGCCCCCGAGATCCGTTTGATGCTTCCAGCTCCACTTGTCCAGCACGTCGATCAAGGTGAGATATTCTAAGTTCGTGCGATACTGCAGACGTTCGCGGACGTAGTCGTTAAAGAGCGCCTGTACCTGAGGCGTCGTCGCGAGGTCGGACGTATCCCAGCCCGGCTCGGTGCGGTTGCCGACCGGATCGTAACCGGAATAGCGCGCGTCCATGTATCCGACGACCTTGCCCTGATCGCGCAGCAACTCGCTGCGAAAACGTCCCGGCGCCACGCGGAGGTTCGCGGCACGAATGGTCGCGGCAGAAAGCCCGGTGTAGGCACGCAGCCGCGCGACGATCGCCTCGCGCCGGTCGGCGGGAAGTGCGTCGCCCGCCGCGAGCGCTTCCAGGTAGTCCGTGAGCGCGAAGTGCTCGACGTCCGCGAGGAAGGCCTCGAGAGTTCCGGACGCACCAGGAACGCGGTGATGGTACCAAGCCGTGGCGGCTTCGGTCGGAAGAAAGAGCACGAAGGGCCAGTCGTTTCCGCCAACCATTTCGTCGTCCCACAACAGGTCCACATTGAGCGCGGACGACATCAGCACGACGCCGTTGAGATTAATCGCCTGACCGAAGCCGTTCTGCATAAGCCGCGCGACGGCCGCCGAGCGAATCGTACCGTAGCTTTCGCCGAAGAGATACTTTGGCGAGCTCCAACGACCGTACTCGGAAAAGTACCGGCGGATGAACTGTGCGAAGGCCGCGGCATCCGCATCCACGCCGTAGGCGTCGGTCGGCTTCGCGTCCTTCAGGAGGCGGCTGAAGCCCGTTCCCGGCGCGTCCACGTAGACCTCATCGGTCACGTCCAGCAGCGAGTACTGATTATCCACCATCCGATACGGCGCGGCGAGGCTTTGGCCCGGCCGTGGGACGAGCACTCGAATGGGTCCGAACGCCGCCATGTGCTGCCACACGCTCGAGCCGCCGGGTCCGCCGTTGTAGAAGAAGGTGACCGGTCGCGTCGAGGGCGCTGCGCCGTCCTGCGTGTACGCCGTATAGAACATCGAAACGACCGGCTGATCTTTGGCGTTCTTCAACGTTATCGTGCCGGCACGCGCCGTATATGCGATCGCAGTGCCGTCTAAGTGCAGCACGTGATGCGTTACCGCAACACCGTTGAAGATCGTGGCTGCGAACAGCGTTGCGAAAATCATGCCGCTTCATTAGGAGACCGTTGGCCGCGTGCCTCTTAGGGGAGCGCGTCCGCGGCTCCGAGAAAAGTGAAGCCTTGCAGCCAGCGCGCGCCAAAAAAGGCGGACGTCTTGCCATTCGTCTGTTCGGCCATTTTGAAGTCGCACTAGATGGCGCTCCCTTTCGCCTCGCGACGCCCCGAAAATCGCTCCAAGTCCTGGCCTACCTGTTACTGCACCGAGGCACTCCCGTCTCACGCGAGTATCTGGCGTTTCTGCTCTATCCGGACGATGAGGAGGGATCGGCCCGCGCGAAGCTGCGCGCCACGCTGAGCGAGCTGACGAAAATACTCCCGAGCTCCGCCGAGCGCTACGTCATCGTGGATACCGATAAGGTCGCGTGGAATCAGGACGCCGACGTTTGGCTCGACGTCGATGAGTTCATCGAAGCGATGCGCGACGAAACTCGTCTCTCGGATGCGATCGATCTGTATCGCGGCGATTTGTTGCCGGAAATCTACGACGAATGGCTCGAAGCGATCCGAGAACGTCATCGCAACGCATACCTGCGATGCCTGACGGAACGCATTTCGCAAGCTCGCCGAAACGGCAACCTGGGGCTGGCGATCGAGACGGCGCGAAACCTGCTCTCCGCCGACCCGTGGCGCGAAGACGTGGTTCGCCGCATCATGGCGATGCGATACGAAAGCGGCGACGGAGCGGGCGCCTTGCGCGAATACGCCGAGTTCGCGGACCGTTTGCGCGCGCAAATGCAGGCCGAACCGATGCTGGAAACCGCCGTGCTCGCGGAACAAATTGCCAAAGGTGCGGCGCCGGCTACCGACGATTCCGACGTGGAACGCTCCGCGGTCGTCCGCGGCTCAGCAGTTTTGCCGTTTGTCGGCCGCCGCGAAGAGATGGACCGGTTGCTGGAAACGTGGAAGCGCGCAACACGCGGCCGGGGCGCGTGCGCGTTTATCGGCGGCGAAGCGGGCATCGGAAAGTCGCGAGTTGCCTCGGAGTTGGCGCACGCGATCGAAGATCGCGGGGGACGCGTGCTTCTCGGCACCACAAGCTCGCCGGAGGCCGTTCCGTATGAGAGCGTCGTTGACGCGCTGCGTTCGGCGCTGCCGCTACTCGCTGCATTGAAACCCAGCGTCGCGCTCGCCTCGGTCGCGGCGCTCATCCCCGAGATTCATGCGCGCGTCGCGCTTCCGGCGGTGCCGCGACTCGACGCCGAGAGCGAACGGATGCGCCTGTTTGAATCGCTCTTTCGTTGTATGACCGAGTTGGCCGGGCCGCGGCCGGTGCTGCTCGTTCTCGAGGATCTGCATGCCGCGCAAGCGGCCTCCGTGGAGCTCCTCCAGTTCTTGCTTCGCCGCATTGTCGGCGCGCGCGTGATGATCGTCGCGACGTATCGCGATGAAGAGGCGACCAGGCTGCACGCGTTGCACCGCCTTCGTCGCGAGGCCCGGACCGTCGGCGGGGCGCTCAACATCTCGCTCGCCGCGCTGTCGCGTGACGACGTCGAAGATCTCCGCGCGGCCGCACCGGACGTCGGCGACCGTTCCGCCGAAAACTTGATCGCCGCCACGCACGGAAATCCGCTGTTTCTCACCCAGCTTGCGGTTGACGCGCGGGAGGGCGAGCGTGCGGCGCCGCCCACGTCGTTGCAAGGCGCCGTCGAGCGCCGCGTCGACAAGCTCTCCACGGCTGCCCGCACGGCGGCGGAGATCGCTGCCTGCATCGGCGATCGTTTTTCTCGCGACGCGGTTCGCGAGGTGAGCGCGTGGGACGATTCGGCGCTGACCGACGCGCTCGACGAGCTGCTCGATCGCCGGGTGATCTGCGAAGCGCCGGGGCGCGGCTTGCTCGAGTACGCCTTCACCCACCAGCTGATGCACGAAACGATCGCGCGCGCCGTGGCGCCAAAACAGCTTGCCGTGCGCCGCCGGCGCGTCGCTCGCGTACTCGAAGAGCTCTATCCGGAACGCTTTTCGGAGCTTTCGGCGCTCCTCGCGGGCCACTACGAAGCCGGCGGCGACGTCGGCAACGCGGTGCGCTGTTACTTCGAAGCGGTGCGCCGTTCCATCGGAATCGGCGCGTTGCAGGAAGCACGGTCCCTCGGCGAGCGCGCGCTCGCGGTCGCGAGCGATCCGGAAATGCGAGCCAAGCTGTGGCTTGAGAGCGCGACGATCGAAAGCCGCTGCGGCGATTTAACGACGCGCGATGCGGCACTGACGCAGTTGGAGCGCGCAGACGCCGAACTCGGCGACGTTGCCGTGCACCGAGAAACGCTCCTGCATCGCATCGCGTTGGGAACGAGCGTCGGCGACCTCGCCGCGAGAGAGGCCGCCGTCAACGCGTTGCGTGATTCCCTTACCGACGAGGATCCGCATTGGAACGCCGTGCTGCACTTGGAGCAGGCGAACCTGGCGATGGCGCAAGGTAAGCTGGATGAAGCACGCGCCGCGGGCGAACGAGGGCTAAGCCACAGCCGCGCCGCCGGCGACGAAGCGACAACCGTAAAGACTCTGTGCTCGATGGCGCTCCTCGAGTCGCATCGCGGTCCATTGAGCAACGCAGAGAAGCTCTCAGAGGAGGCGCTGCAAGTCGCCGGCCGCGCCGGCGACCCTGCATTGCAGCTGCTTTCCTCGAATTGCGCATGGACGATCGCCTACCAGCAGCGAAACTTCGAGCGCTGTCGCGAACTTGCGGCGAACTGCCTGCTGCTCGCGGTGAAGTTGGGAGACCGCCCGACCGAAGCCCAGACGCACCACCGCCTCGCCGTGGCCTTTGCGTACGTGGGCAACCCGGCCGACGCCCGTCAACACTTCGCCGAGGCGGAACGAATCTACGGCGAGACGGGAAATCCCGCCGGAACCGGCGGCCAATTTATGAATCGCGCCGTTCTCGAGATGCGCGTCGGCCACGTCGAGCGAGCGATTTCGGCGACGCACAAGGCGCTCGAACTCTTCGAGCAGGCCAATGAGATTCGCGGTCGCGTTCCGGTCCTTTCGAATCTCGCGCTGCAGTATTCATACGCGGGTCAACCCGACAAGGCGCTGCGCTACGGGGAAGAGTCGCTCGAGTTGGCGCGCCGATACGGTTTTCGCAACATGGAATCATCCACGCTCGAAAACCTTGCGCTGGCGGAAGGAGCCGCGGGGCATTACGAGCGTGCCATCGACTACGCGAATGCGGCGTTGACGCTGCGCTCGGAGCTGCAGTTGCAGCTGTGGTCGGGCCAAACGCTGGCCAATATGGCCATCTGGCAGGTCGCGCTCGGCAACCTTGCGGCCGCGCGCGAGACCGTGAGAAAATTGCTTGCCGATGAAGAGATTGACCGCGGCAACGATTGGCCTGCGTATTGCTACTGGGCCGCCGCCCAAATTTTTCACGTTGATGGACGCCCAACGGAAGCAACGCGTCTGCTCGAACGAGCGAAGCGGATCATGGAAAAGATGGCGAGCGATTTCGACGAGGAAGATCGCGCGTCGTTCTTAGCGCTGCCCTGGCATGCCGACATCGCCAGAGCGGCCGCCGCGGGAGTTTGGCCCGACCCGCCGCGATAGGAGCGGTCACATCGTGCAGCTTCGGATTGTTTACAGCAAGTGATGAACCGCGTCTATGTCGCCGTAGCGGCGACGCTGATCGTCGGTGCCGCAGTGGGCCGGCCCGTGCCCGGCTGGAGCAGCGTGCCATCCTCGCAGCGTCTGACACAGGCCGGCCGGTATTTGATGGCCGACCGGCGAGCCGAAATTGCTCTCGCGCGCAGCGCGGCCCCCGCGGCGATCTCGCTGCATGCGACGATCCTGGTGCTGACCGTTCACGGATATGACACGGCAGAAAAAGGCAGCAACGGTTTCACGTGTCTCGTCGAGCGTTCGTGGGAATCGCCCTTCGACGATTCGGGTTTTTGGAACTGGAGAATGCGAGGACCGGTCTGCTACAATCCCTCAGCCTCGCGCAGCGTGCTGCCCTACACGCTCGCGCGGACGCACATGGCGCTCTCCGGCGATACGGCGGCGCAGATGCTCGACGCGCTACGCTCGGCCATCGCCGATCGACGGCTCCCCGAGCTTGAGGCCGGCTCCATGGCATACATGATGTCGAAAGACCAGTATCTCAACGATGCCGCCAAGGCGTGGTACCCACACGTGATGCTCTACGCGCCGAAAGCGAACGGAGCGGACGCCGGCGCGAGCTGGGGCGCGGACCGCCATGGCTCGCCCGTGCTGTACGACAGCTCGCATCAGGTTGTGCCGGAGCCGTGGGCGATCTTCTACGTGCCCGTCGCGCACTGGTCGGACGGCTCCGCCGGGCCAAAGTAACTTGTAAAAGACAAGCGGATTTGCAAGTTAGGAACTGACTTGCTATAATTCCATCCATGGCGATGGTTAGGCGCAGCTACGGGCAGCACTGCGGGTTCGCGCGCGCACTCGAGCTGATCGGCGAGCGCTGGGCCCTCCTGATCGTGCGCGATTTGCTGGTCGGAGAGAAGCGCTTCAGCGAAATTCAGCGCGGCTTGCCCGGGATTCCCACCAACATTCTCACCGCGCGCCTGAACGAACTGGAGGACAGCGGCTTAGTGCGGCGGCGGGTTCTCGCGCGTCCCGCCAAGGGCGTCGTCTACGAGTTAACGGAAGACGGCGTGCAGCTCGAGGAGGCCGTCGTGGCACTGGGGCGCTGGGGCGCTAGGCATCTCGGCGATCCCCGGGAGGACGAAACGGTCACCGAAGACTCAATTGCAACGGCGCTGCGTACGACGTTCCGCCCCGAAGCGGCCGGCAAGGCGAAGGTCACGTATCTGCTGCGCCTCGGACCGATTGAGGTGCACGCCCGCGTTCACGACGGCGGCCTTACCGTCGGGCGCGGTCCCGTCGCCAAGCCCGACCTCGTGATCGAGACGGGGCCGGCGCTGCGGTTGCTCTTGGCGCGCGAAGTCTCACCGTCCGACGCCCTCAAGAAGCGCCTCGTCAAGATCACCGGGGAACCGAAACTACTCGACCGCTTCGCGCAGATGTTTCGAATTTAGGTCGCGAATCCGCGCCTGATGCTCAGGTCGCTGAAAAGCATGGCGTTCGCAACCGTGTTGCTCGCCGCGAGTTACGGCGTAGCGCATGCCGCGAGCTTGGCCGAGCGCGCCAAAGCGGTCGTTGACGCGGCCGTGAAACCGGTCATCGTGCGCGACGCGATACCCGGCATGAGCGTCGGAGTGATTGCCGGAGGGAAGGCCTACTTCTTCTCTTATGGCGCGGCAAATCTCGCGACGAATGCGCCCATTACGAACAAAACGCTGTTCGAAATAGGGTCCATCAGCAAGACGTTTGCCGCGACGCTGGCCTCGTACGCCTTCGTGCGAGGTGCGGCGTCGCCGGCAGACCCTACGAGCCGGTACTTCGCCTCGTTCAGGAGCACGCCGTTTGGAAACGTCACGCTGCTCGACCTGCTAACGCATACGACCGGCGGTTTTCCGCTGCAGGTTCCCGACGACGTGCACGACTACGGCCGGCTCATCGCCTACCTCAAAGGCTGGCGCCCGGAGCACGCGCCGGGCACCTATCGGACCTATTCGAATGTCAGCATAGGGTTTCTCGGCTTGATTGCGGCGAGGAGCCTCGGCGGCGACTTCGAGCAACTCGTGCGGCAGCATATTTTCGCGCCGCTCGGAATGCGTCACAGCTACATCACGGTGCCGGCGGCCGAAATGACCAACTATGCCGAAGGCTATCGCAACGGTTCGCCGATTCGGATGACGCCGGGATTACTGTGGCAGACGGCGTACGGCGTACGAACTACCATCTCGGACTTGACGCGGTTCGTCGAGGCCAACATGGGAATGCTGTCGCTGTCGCCGGCGCTCGAGCGCGCAATCGTCAACACCCACGTCGGTTACTTTCGAGCAGGGCCGCTCACGCAAGCGCTCGTGTGGGAAGAGTATCCGCTGCCCGTTTCGCTGCGCGCACTGCTTGCGGGGAATCCCCTCGCTCCCGTAGCGGCCGTCGCGTTACGGCCTCCCCTCAATCCAACGCGCGATCTTTGGATCAACAAGACCGGGGCCACCAACGGGTTTGGCGCCTATAACGTGATCGCACGCCTCTGCTAACGCGCGCGGATTTTTTGGGCTCGCTGGCGGCCGCTTCGGCGAGCGCCGCGACGGCGAACCTGCCCAGCGTACCCGACGCGCGTGAGGTCGCGCGACAAGTGCGTGAGGAGTTCCTCCATGCCTGGAGCGGCTACAAGCGATTTGCGTGGGGCTACGATGAAGTGCGGCCGGTCAGCGGAACGCCGAAGAACTTTTTTCTCCCGAATCACTCTTTCGGTCTTTCCATCATCGAGGTGCTCGACACGCTCTACGTCATGGAGCTCGATGAGGAGCTGAGCCGCTGCGTCGCGTGGCTGCGCGCGCGCCTCGACTTCGACGTGGATGGCGACGTGCAGATGTTCGAAGCGGTGATTCGAATGGTTGCCGGTCTGTTATCGGGCTACTATGCGACCGGCGAAAGGTTCTTGCTCAGCGCGGCGATCGATCTGGCGGACCGGCTGCTGCCGTGCTTCACGAAATCGCCTTCCGGAGCGCCGTACCGCTACGTCAACCTGCGGAGCGGAGCGGTGAGCAAGCCGGAGATCAACCTTGCGGAGATCGGATCGAACGTCTTGGAGTTCGGCGACCTCTCGCGGCTGACCGGCGACCGCAAGTACGTTACCGCATCGCTCGCAGCGTACGAGGCCGTCATCGCCAAGAAGTCGACCCTCGACCTGCTCGGCACGACGTTCGACGTCGAGAAAGCGGCGTTTATCGGTAACGACGACGTCGCGCCCGACGAGCCGGCCGACTCGTTCTACGAATATCTTTGGGGCGGCTGGCAGATGCTAGGGATCGAACGGTGCCGCGACTGGTGGACGACGCTCACCACGGCGATGCTCGCACGCAAGGTGACGCACGTCGGCGGACGGCTGTGGTTCAAGAGCGTCGATTTTCGCACAGGGCTGCCGACGGGAGACGCCTCAATCACGGAGCTGTCGTCATTTTATGCGGAGTTGGTGGCGAAAGGCGGCTACCGTGCCGTCGGGGAGGCGTTTTACGATTCGTGGACGGCCGTGCTCGATCGCTACGAGCTGATCCCGGAAGTGATTTTCTATCCAGACCTTTCGGTCATCGATCCCCGCTACTGGATGCGCCCGGAGTATCCGAACGCGGCCTTCGACCTTTGGTTTCTCACGCGGAATGAGAAATACCGCCGGACCGCCTACCGGTACTTTCGGGCACTTCGCGACCGCTGCCGCGTCGCGGGCGGCTATACAGTGCTCGCGGACGTTCGGACGCGTCCGATGCGCCAAGGCGATTACTTTCCGGCGTATGCCTTTTCGGAAAACTTTAAATATCTCTACCTCATGTTTGCCGACTCGCCGCGGTTCGACGGCCGCCGATACTACCTCAACACCGAAGGCAAGGTCATGCGCGGCCTGCGCACAGCATGATACGCAGTTTTAAGGATTTCGTTATCCTCTGGTCGTAGCTTACCCGCCAGCATGGTGCTTATGAGGTAAACTTGCTATGGCTAAATTCTTGGTTCAGGCGAACTATACGGCTGAGGGCACGAAGGGACTGCTGAAAACCAGCGGCTCGCAGCGCCGCAAGGCCGTTGAAGCATTGATCGGGTCGCTCGGCGGTAAGTTAGAAGCATTCTACTTCACGTTTGGAGAGTCGGACGCCGTGCTCATCATCGATCTGCCCGACGTGGAGTCCGCGCTTTCCGTCGGGTTCGCCGTTCGTGCGTCGGGAATGGTAGAAAGCAAGACTACGGTATTGGTATCTCTCGATGAGGTCGATCGCGCCGTCAAGCGGCACGCCGACTACTCGCCGCCCGGCGCATAGCGCCGAACGTCAGGAGAATCGCCGTGGCGCAAGCTGGTCGGCCGGGATAACGCCGAGCCGCCCGCGCCGAAAATCGTCGAGCGTCGCAACGATCTCCTCGCGCGTGTTCATCACGAACGGGCCGTAGTGCGCGATCTGCTCGCGAATCGGTATTCCTCCGAGCAGCAGCACGTCGAGCGCCGCGGCGTCGTTGGCCGGAAGATCGGCTGCGCGCAGCACGAGATGATCGCCGCGGCCGAAAACCACTAGATCGTGCTCGCCGATCGGTCGGCTCTCCGCGCCGGCGTAGCCGCTGCCGGTCAACACGTACGCCATCGCGCTGAAGGCAGAGTTCCAGGGAATCTTCGCCTGCGCGCCGGGAGCGATCGTCGCGTGCGCGTAGCTGATCGGCGTGTGCGTCAGGCCCGGACCCGCGAACGGCCCCACGTTGCCCGCGATGATCCGTAGCAGCGACGTGCCGTCAAAGGTCGTCACGAGCTGGAGCTCGTTGCCCACGATCGGTTGGTAGCGCGGCGGAGTGAACTTCATCGCTGCGGGAAGATTCACCCAGAGCTGCACGATGTGCATCGCGCCGCCGCGGCGGAACATCTCTTCGGTCGGCAACTCGTCATGCAGAATGCCGCTGCCGGCCGTCATCCACTGCGTGTCGCCTTCGCGAATGACTCCGCCGCCGCCGTTGGTGTCGTGGTGCGAGAGCTCGCCGTCGATTACGTACGTGACCGTCTCAAAGCCGCGGTGCGGATGCCACGGCGCGCCGACCGCCTCGTCGGGGCCGTAGTTCGTCGGGCCGCCCTGATCGAGCAGCAAGAACGGATCGGCCTCCTCCATGGATAGCTCGCCCGGAAAGGGCCGCCAAATTTCAAAGCCCGCGCCTTCGAGCTGATGATGCGCCGCCACGATGCGGCCGACGGGCCGTGCGACGGCATCGCCCGCGACGGCTTGCAGGCGCGGAAGAACGAGCGGATTCGGAACGGTGACGGCAGGCATGCTTCTTTAAAATCTCCCCACCAGGTAGAACCCACGACCGGTTGCGCCCACGCCGCATACGCCGCCCTCAGATTATGCTATTCGTAACTCGATTGACGGAAACCGCCACGGGTGCTACGATTGTCGCAATCCGAGCGTCACCTTGCCTTGTAAGGCCGGCAAGGCTTCATTTGCGGAGCGGCCAGTGGGCGAGGAACGCGTCGGAGTAACGACCGCGAAGGCGTTCTTGCAACGCGAGAGTTCTGCGTTTTTAGGTCATCGGACAATCACGCTGCTCGGGCGATCGTTGCGGACAGTCGGCAAGGAGCGGCCGTGTGAAAAACGTTGCGATCGCGATGCTTCTCGGTTCGAGTTCGGCGCTGTTCGCCGGATGCAGCGCCGGTCCCACTGCGAATCCCGGCTCGCCCGGCTTGCCGTCCGCGGTCGACGCGAGCGGTTCTCCTCACGAGCTGCCGATCAGACGTCGCGGGCTGCGGCGCGGCGGCGCCCCGTGGCCCATTCAGAACATCGTCATTATCGTGCAAGAGAACCGCACCGTTGATAACCTGTTCCAGTTTCTTCCCGGCGCAAACACGCAGTCGTGGGGCTACAACCACTTGCATCAAGTCGTGCAGTTGCAACCGCAGAGTCTAGCAGCGCCGTACGACGTCGGTCATAACCATGCGCACTGGTTGACCGAGTACGACTCCGGCGCGATGGACGGCTTTGACGAGGACACATGCAGAGGCACTTGCCCGCCGAATCCTACGTACGCGGACGTTCCCCAGCGGCAGGTTCAACCGTACTATACGCTCGCACAGACGTACGCCTTCGCCGACGACACGTTCGAGACGGATCAGGGGCCAAGCTTCCCGTCGCATCAGTATCTCGTCAGCGGCACGTCGACGATCAGCGATAGCTCGACCAGTGAGGCCTCGGACAACGCGTTTACGCAGCAAGGCGGCCTTACGGGCGGATGTGACTCGCCCGCAGGATCCCTCGTGCCGGTGATAACGGCGCAAGGCGCGAACGGTAACCCCGTTTACCCGTGCTTCCAGCGTCGCTCGCTCATGAACGAGCTGGACGCTGCGGGCATCACTTGGAAATACTATCAAAGAAATCTCGGCGCCGGGCTGTGGAACGCCCCCGATGCGATCTACTCTATTTGGTCCAATTCGGCCGAAATGGCGGCGAACGTCATCTATCCACCGACACAGGCTCTGACCGATATCGAAACCGGCAAACTCGCGAACGTCGTGTGGATCACGCCCATGGATTGGTATTCGGATCATCCTAAGAATAATGACGGCGCCGGGCCGTCCTGGGTGGCTGCCGTCGTAAACGCGATCGGTAAGAGCCAGTATTGGCAGCACACCGCGGTCTTCATAACGTGGGACGACTGGGGCGGATTCTACGATCACGTTGCGCCTACAATCTACACGTCCTACGAGCTGGGCTTTCGCGTGCCTCTCATCGTCGTGTCGCCGTACGCCAAGCCCGGTTACGTCTCGCACGTTCAGCACGAATTCGGCAGCATTCTCAAGTTCGCCGAAGAGACATTCGGCCTTCCATCAATGGGCACGACGGACGCGCGCGCCGACGATCTGTCGGATTGTTTTAACTTCAACCAATCCCCCAAGGCGTTTCGAGCGGTGAGCGCCCCGTTTTCACGCGATTACTTTTTCCGGTATCACAAACCGCCGGCCGAGTTGGGCGACTAGACCGGCATGAAAAACCGCTGGTTCCTGATGGTCGTCGGTGCTGCGCTCGCGGCTGCGGCGTGCAGCGGCTCCAATGCGCTCTTGCCGCCGCCCACGGTTCCGAGCGCGCAGGCGACTGCTGAGCCGGCGTCCGTACCGATCGGATCGCGACCGCCACCAGCGATGTTGAATCGCGACCGCGTCCGGCGCCTTGCGATATACAACCGGTCAACGTTTCTCATCAGAATAAACGGAAGCTCCTTCAAGTTCCCGCCGTTTGGTGGTTTCACCGGCACCGGTTTTTATACGAAGAATAATGCCCCGGCCGGCGCGACGCTGCAGATCACGAACAGCGGGACCAACAACCTGCTCGGGATTCCACTCTCCGCGACGGGCCAGGTTGTGCTGTACTTCGAAGCGCAGCTCGGCGGCGGAGCGTACTCCGTGAAGTTTTTGAAGTCGGCGAGAACCATGACGCTCGCCTCCACGCAGCTTCAGGCGACTGCGTCCTATACCGTCCAGGTCTATCTATGGAATCAACTGATCGAATCGTACTCCGCCGGGTCCCCGGTGAACGGCACGCTCACGTTTCAAACGCCGTTGAGCAATCTGACGCTGAGCTACTACACGCCGATCTGCATCGAGCTCATCCAGACGGGAGGCGCGACGCCCACACCGAGTCCCACTCCGACGCCGTATCCT
>Ga0213882_10000049_pt1 | contig 64325 bp, 61 predicted proteins | sample BarmaccoBMER_R09_FD_160106 | JGI IMG/M metagenome (GOLD analysis project Ga0213882, IMG submission 160106) | Barbacenia macrantha exposed rock microbial communities from rupestrian grasslands, the National Park of Serra do Cipo, Brazil - ER_R09 ...
GCCACCGGTGGAGTACGAGACCCTGTACGAGCTGGGCGACCTGATCAGCCTAGTCGCCTGACCCCAACAACGAGTCTCTACCAAACCCGGGGTGGTTCAGATCGAGGTCGGGGCCGAGGTGCATCACGGCTGTGACGGGCCGACCGACGTGGGGGGCAGCGCGGCCAGTCTGGCGGTCACCGGCGGCGCGGACCGGCTGGTCGTGCCGATGAGGTGGGGAGAGCAGGGGTGGCGGGCGGTGCTGCCGCCGCTACCGGTGGGGCTCTACGAGGTCAACGTCGAGATCAAGGGCGTCTGGCACGGGACGTCGTTATATGCGTCCACACCACTGGTCGTCGTTGACAGCGACGAGGGCGGGCAGCCGTGACCGGGGGGCCACGGTGGCGGCGGGCGCGGCCGGCGTGGCTGGCGCGATATGTCCACACCGGGGTGCTGGCGAGGTTGCTGCGGCCCGGCCTGGGGTTGCCGGGCCGGGCCGGCGCGCCGCCGGAGGTGCGGGTACGGCAGTTGTTCGAGGCGTTCGCCGGCGCCGGGGTCCGCTACGCCGAGGAGCAGCCCGCCACCGCGGGGGAGCAAGGCATCCGGACACCGGAGCAGGTGTTCCTCCGGCCGGGGCTGGGCAACTGTCTGGATCTCGCGGTGGCCTTCGCCGGTGGGTGTCTCGACGCCGGGCTGCACCCGATGATCGTCACGTTGTCACCGGCCGGACCCGGCGGGGCCGGGTACGCGATCGTCATCGTCTGGTCTGGCTGCGGGGTGAGCTCCACGGCGCGGTCCCCTACCCGCTGGCCCAGGCCGTGCACGACGCTCCACCGCGGTGGCCGGGGATGGGACTGCGCAGCTCGTGGGAGGCGCCCGGGGAGTTCATCGCCCTCGACGTCGCCCGGGCCGCCCACGGGTGGCCGCCCGCGGTGGCCGGGTCGGGTTCGAGGAGGCCGTCACCGCTGGGGCCGGGATGCTCACCGGTGGGGCGTGGGTGTGGAGCACGGGGTCGATGTCGGGCTGGCCCGTGATCCGACTGTGGTGTATCCGCTGCCGGGCTGGCCCGAGCGGGACCCGCTGGAACCGCCCTACCACCCGCCCGCCCCGGACGGCACCGACCTCGGGCCGCGGCACAGCGTACGGGCGCGGAACCGGATCGTGCCCTTCGAGCCCGGGCAGGCCCTGGAGGAGCTCTACGCCTGGTGCCTGGCCCCGGACTCCGCTGTCGGTGAGTCACGGCTGCGGCTGATGGTGGTCCACGGCGTCGGCGGGTCCGGCAAGACCCGGCTGGCCGCCGAGCTCGCCGCGCGGTTGTCCGACACCGACCGCTGGTACACCGGGTTCCTGCGCCGGGACCTGACCCGCCCCGGCGCCCCCACCGACGAGCTCGTCTGGCTGAGCGGGGTCGTGGGCCCGGTGCTGCTGGTGGTCGACTACGTCGAGGCCACCGACCGGAGGGCGCTGACCGAGGCGCTGGCCGTGCTGGCCACCCGCCGTGACCACACCGTCGTGCTGCTCACCGCGCGCTACCCCGGTGACTGGCGCACCAGTCTGGACAACGAGCTCGGATCACGGGGAGTGCACCCCCAGACCCGCCCGGACACCCCACTCCACGCCCGCCACCCCCGCATCGAGGTGGTGTACCGGCGGGCCTACCGACGCTTCTCCCCCACCTCCGGTGCCCCCGACCTCCCCCCCGAGCTACCGGCGGCCAGCACCCGGTGGACCACCCTGGACGTGGCGATGCTCGGCTGGCTGGCCGCGCGACACCCTCGCGCGCGGCTACCGGCCGACCGGGCCACGCTGTATGAACAGATCCTCGGGCGCGAGTTCGACAACTGGAACGCCGACCTGCGCTCCCGGTTCGGTCGCGAGGCCGACCCCGCGGCGCTGCGCCGGGCGGCGGCCATGGTCAGCCTACTGTCCCCCCCCACCCCCGATGGTGCCCGCCGCGCTGCGAGCGGTGCGCATCGGGGAGCTGACCAGCCTGGCCGTCGGGGAGATCGCCGGGCTGCTCGGCCGGTTCCTCACCGACCCCACCGAACAGGTGCTCGCGCTGCGACCCGACCCGCTGGCCGACCACCTCATCACCACCGACCACCACCCGGGCGAGGACTTCGACCGATGCATCGACCTCGCCGCCGGGGATCACGACCGCTCCGACGACGACCAGGCGGTGCGGCGGCTGGTGGACAACTTCACCCGGGCCGCGCCGACCAGAACCCAGCCACCGCCGGTACTCTGGCCACCGCCACGCTACGTGGTGGCCCGCGGCACTGGGCACCGTGTGGATGCGGAGCGGGCCCTTCCTCGCCTCCCTGGAGGAACTCGCCCGCCGCGACGACACCCCGCTCCCGCTGCGCGAGCTGGCCCACGCCATCCCCCTGGGCCACGGCGCCCTGCGCACCCTCGCCCTCATCGCAGCCCAGCGGTCCCGACCCCCACTCGACCCCGATCAGCACGACCCCGACGCACTCAACCAGGCCGCGGACGCGTGGAACACCCTGTCAATCCGGCGGTCGGAGACGGGGGACCGGGCCGGGGCCCTGACCTCCATCACCGAAGCCGTGCAGATCCGCCGGGAGCTGGCCGCACAGAACCCGGCAGCGTTCCTACCCGACCTCGCCGGGTCGTTGACCACCCTGTCGGATCTCCTCGTCACACTCGACGGGGACCCGGGACAGGCGGTGACGACATGGGACGACCCCGGTGCCGGGCTGCCGGCGACATCGAGGGCAGAGCTGCTGTGCCACCGCAGCGGGTGGCACCGGAACCGCTCAGATATCACGGCCGCGCTGGCCGACCTCGGCACGGCCGCCGCGCTCCTCGACCCCGACGGGCCGCCCGATGACCCGCGAGCGCCGGCGCACGCCCGCCAGCACATCCGAGCACGTCTTGCCACCTTCGACCCGTCGGACCTGTCCACGGTGCCCTTCCCGAGCTGGGCGACCACCCCGATTCCCGAGACCGTGATCACCCTCGCCCACGCCTGGATCACAGCCGACCGGCCGCAACGCCAGCGGATCCTGACCGCACCGGACATGCCCACCGACCATGACCTCCTCCGTGTTCTCGCCGCCGGGTACTGCGACCGCCCCGAGCTGCGGCAATGGCTCGATGTCGCCATCGACATCAACACCCGCGGCCGCGACGTCGTCCTCGCCGAGATGGACGCGGCCCACGCCGCAACCTCATCACGATCCTCCGGGGCTGGTTGGATCAGCACGCCCCGAAGGAGCCGCGCCCGCTCCGGCCGGAGAACCTGCCCGACATGTGGGCGCCCGCAGTTGCCACCAACAGGCGCTGCGCACCCATGGCGTCCAACACTGGCGAGCCGATCTCCGTACAGCACGCCCACCCCATCGAGGCTCTGCGGTCAGCACGGCACCGCCCCTCGATCCTCGTAGTCAACTTCCGCGGATCGCTGGCCCTGCACACCCAGGCTCAGCAAGTAGCGGTCACGGTCGTGCGCTGGCCCGATCGCGTGAATGACAAGCACTGCCGGGAGTTCGCCGCAATCCTGTACCGCGGACTCGCCGGCGGGCGCTCGATCGGGGCCAGCCTGGACAGAGCGCGTGCCGCGCGTCCGTGCCCTGCCGCGCCCCGGGCCGTGCCTGAGCGTCCCAGCGCCCGCAGGTAGGCGCAGCAGCTCAACCTGGCGGGTGTCGGCTGGCGGGTGTCGGCTGGCGCCAGGCGGTATCCCGTGGGGTGGTCCGTCGGTTGGCGGACCACTGATCTTGGCGGACCGTTCCGACCTTGGCTCTGCGGCGGCGAGAGATCGAGAGATACTGGCGGCGGACGACCACGCGAGGAGAGTGCGCAACCATGCTCGACGATCGCCGCGGCTCGCAGCCGCTGAACCCGTGGCAGGCGTGGCTGTCGATGTTCGGCATCAGGGCGCCGTTGTCCGGTGACGTGACCCAGGACGTCGCGCCCTCGATCGGCCTGGTCAACATCAACGCCACGCGCTCCGGTGACCCGAAGCTGGAGCAGCGCATCATCACCCAGGTGGCGAGTTACGGCCGCCAGCTCGGCAGGCTCGTCGAGGCCGTCGATGTGCTGGCCCGACGACAGCCGCGCGAGGTCCTCGGCGAGGCGGACGTCCACGCGCTGGACCAGCTCCACGACCTCGCCGAGCGGATCGCGGCGGTCAAGGAGGAGGCGGCGCTCGACCGGATCGACCGCATCGTCGCCGACGTGCACGCCTTGAGCCGGGACCCACAGGCCAATGCGGAAGCGATCCAGCGGGTTCGCGAGGCCCTGCCCGAACGCTGACCCGCCCCGTGCACCAGGAGGAACTCGACGTGCAACGCACCGCAAAGACAGCTCTGGTCACGGGCGCCTCGGCCGGGCTCGGCACACACTTCGCGCGGTTGTTCGCCCAGGACGGTCACGACCTCGTGCTCGTCGCCCGCCGACAGGACAAGCTCGATCAGCTGGCCACCGAGCTGCGCGAGGTGTACGGGATCCATCCGACCGTCATCGCCGCCGACCTGACCGATCCGAAAGCACCGCTGCACCTCCACGAGGAGGTCATGCGGGCCGGTATCGAGGTGGAGTTCCTGGTCAACAACGCCGGGTTCGGGACCAGCGGAGCCTTCGCCGAGCTGAACCTCGCACGCGAGCTGGACCTGATCGAGCTCAACGTCAAGGCACTCACCCAGCTGACGGGCCTGGTCCTGCCGGCGATGGTCGCGCGCCGTAGTGGCCGCATCCTCAACCTCGGCTCGATGGCGGGGTTCCTGCCGGGACCGTTCATGGCGACGTACTACGCCTCCAAGGCCTACGTGCTCAGCTTCACCGAGGCTCTCGCCTATGAGCTGCGCGGCACGGGCGTCACGGCCACGGTGCTCTGCCCCGGCGCGACGGCGACCGAGTTCGCGCGAGTGGCCGGCATCGAGAGCACGGCGCTGTTCACCAGCTCGGCGGACGCGGCCTCGATCGCGCTGTATGGCTACCGCTCGATGCTGAAGGGCAAGACGATCGCGGTCCCGGGCGTCAAGGCCAAGCTCTCGCTGGAGTCGCTGCGCGTGAGCCCGCGGGCAGTGGTGCGCGTCCTCGCCGCGCACCTGAACAAGCCCTGACCGGCCCGGCACGACGGTCGCCGCGGGGCGCATCCTGCGCGGCCGACGACGAAGACGCCTGAGAATCCCCGAAGCCTGGCCCTGGGCCCATCACGTCCCTGGGCCCCCTGCGACCATACGACCACCAGGAAAGCCATGCGTACCCTGCTGATCGACAACTACGACTCCTACACGTACAACCTCTATCAGCTCCTGGCGGAGGTCTACGGCACCGAACCGGTTGTCGTGCGCAACGACGACCCGCGATGGCACGAGCTCGATATCCGGGACTTCGACGGCGCGGTGATCTCGCCCGGTCCCGGACGGCCGGCCGCGCGCCGGGACTTCGGGCACTCCCGGGACATCCTGCGCCGGACGGAGCTTCCGGTCCTGGGGGTCTGTCTCGGCCATCAGGGGCTCGGACTGGCCGCCGGCGCTGAGGTGCGGAGCGCACCGCAGCCTAGACATGGCCACCTGACCACGGTGCACCACACCGGAGACGGCGTCTTCGCGGGGCTGCCGCGGCGTTTCACCGCGGTCCGTTACCACTCGCTGTGCGTTGCCGACCCACTGCCACCCGAGCTGGAGGCGACGGCGTGGGCGGAAGATGCCGTGATCATGGGACTGCGCCATCGTGACCTGCCCTGGTGGGGCGTGCAGTTCCACCCCGAGTCCATCTGTACCGAGTACGGTGCCCGGCTGGTGGCCAACTTCGGCGACCTGGCCCTGGCTTCCCGGCACCGCCGGCCACCGCGCCGCGAGGAACCGGGGCGCCGGTCGGTCTCGCCGTTGCGACCGAGCGTGTCGAGGGGGCGGGTGGAGCCCCGCCGGAGTGAGTGCCCGGCGATGAGGGTGCTCGTGCGCCGCATCGACCGAGCAGTGGACACCGAGGCGGCGTTCCTCACCCTGCACGGCATGAGTACCCGAGCGTTCTGGCTGGACAGCGCATACGTTGAGACGGGCCTGTCCCGGTTCTCCTTCCTCGGCAACGCCGACGGACCGGACGGCGAGGTCCTCACCTTCCGGATCGGTGACAGCTCGGTGGTCGTGGAACCCACCGCGAGCATCCCCTACCTGGAGCCCGGCACAATCTTCGACGCGCTCGGCCGGCGGACTGGCCGGCAGGTGAGCGGAGCGGAAGACCTGCCATTCGGCCTGAACGGAGGGTACGTCGGCTACTTCGGCTATGAGCTGAAAGCCGACATCGGTTCTCCCACCCCGCACCGGGCGCCTACACCGGACGCGATGTGGATCCGGGCGAGCAGGTTCGTCGCTGTGGACCATGCCGAGCACGGGACGTACGTGGTCGCCGTGTTCGAACCCGACGCCACCGACTCGGCGATGGCATGGATCAACCGTACGGTGCGGACGCTGCGGGCACTGCCCGCGGTCACTGTCGAACAGCGACCGATCGTGGCCAACAACGCACGGGTCTCCGACTGGTTGGTGCGTTCCCGGTCGCGGTACCTCGCGGACATCGCGGAGTGCCAGCGTCGGCTCCGGGCGGGCGAGAGCTACGAGATCTGCCTCACCAACAAACTCAGACTGCCCGCACCCGAGGACGACCTGGAGTACTACCGGCGGCTAAGGCGGCTCAACCCCGCACCGTACTCGGCGCTGCTGCGGCTGGGCGAGCTCACCATCTTCAGCTCGTCGCCCGAGCGGTTCCTGCGCATCGACAACGACCGCACCGTCGAGAGCAGGCCGATCAAGGGAACGACCCCGCGCAGCACGGATCCCACGCTGGACGAGCAGCTGCGGAGCTCGCTGCGCAACGACGACAAGACCCGCGCGGAGAACCTGATGATCGTGGACCTGCTCCGCAACGATCTCGGGAGGGTGTGCGAGATCGGCACCGTCGTCGTACCGAGGTTCATGGCGACCGAGTCCTACGCGACCGTGCATCAGTTGGTGTCCACGATCCGTGGAGTGCTGAGGTCGGACGTCACCGCGGTGGACTGCGTCCGGGCCTGCTTCCCCGGTGGTTCGATGACCGGTGCGCCGAAACTGCGCACCATGGAGATCATCGACTCACTGGAGACCGAGGCGCGGGGCGTGTACGGGGGCACGCTGGGCTACTTCGGGTTCGGCGGAACAGCCGACCTGAGCATCGTGATCCGCACCGCGGTGAGGTGGCGCGAGGAGTTGACCGTCGGTGCAGGCGGCGCTATCGTCCTCGGCTCAGACGCCCATGCCGAGTACGACGAGATGCTGCTCAAGGCTGAAGCACCCCTACGGGCACTACCGCAGAGTACGCATGGCGGCATGGGCCGGCTGCAGGAGATCCACGCCGAGCATCGGGAGATCTCCGGGAGCGGTGGAGACGTTGCATGAAGCTGCTGCTGGTCGCCGACACACACGTCCCGCAGCGCGCTCGGGACCTGCCCGAGCAGCTGTGGCGGGCCGTCGACGAGGCGGACGTCGTGGTGCACGCCGGGGACTGGGTGTGCGTCGAGCTGCTGGATACGCTGCTGGCTCGAGCGAACCGGCTGATCGGGGTGGTCGGCAACAACGACGGGCCGGCGCTGTCCGTGCGACTGCCGGAGGTCGCGTCCGCCGAGCTGGCGGGCGTGCGGCTGGCGGTCGTGCATGAGACGGGATCGGCGCATGGCCGGGCGCAGCGGTGCGCCGCCCGTTTCCCCCACACCGACGTGCTGGTCTTCGGGCACAGCCACATCCCGTGGGACACGGTGGCTCCCACCGGTCTGCGCCTGCTGAACCCGGGTTCCCCGACCGACCGGCGCCGCCAGCCGACCTGCACGTGGATGACCGCCGAGATCAGAGACGGACGACTCGACCGGGTGCGGTTGTGGCGCCCCTCGTCGGCCCCCTCGTCGGCCCCCTAATCGGCAAGGTCGGCCAGCAGGAGCCCGCTGCGTGGCTTCGGGGTGAAGTAGGTGCTCTTGCGGGGCATCCGGCGGCCTTGCCGGTGCACGGCGAGCACGTCGGCGAAAGGCACCGGGGCCAGTTGCAGCACGGCGTCGACGTGCGGGTCCACCGGATGCCCGGCCGGCAGGGCGCGCACCTGCGGACCTTCCGGGTCGATGCCCAGCGCCTCGGCGATGAGCAACCGCTCCACCAGCCCGTGGTCGATCCTGGGTACCGGTTCGCCCGGCTCGGCTCCGGGCAGGATGACGAGCAGGTCGGAACCGGATGCCCGCACCACCACGCTACCGGACCGGGCCGGTGGACCCAGCTCCCCGACCTCCCACACCGCCAGGCCGACGCCACGCCAGGCCTCGACCAGGTCACCGGACCTCAGCCCGGTACCGACCAGTGCCCGGTGGATCGCGCCGATGCGTAGCTCGGGCCCGCTGGTCACCAGCGCGAGCAGGCTGGAGCGGTCGCCGGCCACCGCGGCGGCCACCCGGTGGTTGCCGTCGGCGACCAGCAGCGGACCGCGCGCCAGCGCGGCAAGCACGGTGTCCTGCCCGGCTCCGGGGCCCAGCAACCACACCTGGTGGGTCCGGCCGCCGGAGTCGGTGGTCGACACCGCCGGGGCTCCCAGAGCATCGAGGCTGTCCAGCACGGTCGTGGTCAGCTGGTCACCGTCGATGACGGGCACGAGCATCGCCGCGCTGGTCGCGCAGCCAAGCCCGGCGAACACCGCGGTGCGTTCGGCCACCACCCGCGGGTAGACCTCCTCGCCGTGTCGCACCCAGGACGCCCCGTGCACGTCCACGGCGGCTGGGTCGACCAGACACAACACGCCGACCGCCATCCCGTCCGGGCCCTCCACCCGATACGGCGCCAGCACGTCGGTCACTCGGCGGTACGCGCCGGCACGCAGCCGGTCCAGGGCTTGCCGCGCCGCTGGCAACGCCTCGGCCAACGACAGCCCCTCGGCCAACGCGCGGGGCGTGCGATGCGGATGCTGCACAGCCAGCAACGTGTCACCACCGCCCTGAGGGCCGGCCAACGCCGTGATCACGTCGGTGGCCTCGGCGAACTCATCGACGTCGGGTCCGGGCACGCCACCCGCGACCACCCAGCCGTGCCTGACCGCCCGCACCCACCCCGCCACCGGATATGTCAGATCCCCGCGACGGCGGCCACGGCGAGACCGAGGACGAGCAGCGGGCCGGCGACCCTCAGGTGCACGAACGCCAGCGCCGCGAACCACAGCGGCCACACCGGCACCGGGCGCGGCGGCTGCTCCGGCCGGGGCCGACGCAACCACGGCCACACCGTGGCCAGCCGGTAGAGCCCGCCGAGCGCGAGCAGCGCCGGCCACGGCAGCGCGCCGAGGAGCACGCATACCACGATGAGCGGGTAGAAGCCCACCATCAGGGCCAGCGTCGCAACCCGGGCCCGCCGCTCGCCCAGCAGCACCGGCAGCGTGCGGATCCCCAACGGCTCGTCATAGTCGATCTTGTCGGTGTGCTTGCCCATCAGCACCGACGTGCACAGCAGCGCATAGGGCAGCGACGCCGGCAGCACCTGCCAGGGGAGCGACCCGACCGCCGCGTAGTACGTGCCGCCGACCATCAGCGGTCCCCACACCACCAGCACGTCCGGCTCCCCCAGCCCCCGCTTCTTCAGCCGCAGCGGCGGCGCGGTGTAGGCCACCGACAGCACGAACCCGGCCAGCGCGAACGCCACCACAGGCCAGCCCCGCGCCAACCCGAGCACAACGAGGACCGCCAGGTCGGCGACGTTGACGACCAGCACCGACACGACCAGCGCCCGGCGGGTGACCAGCCCGGACAGGATCGGATGGGGGGCGTACAGCGCCCGCGGGTAGCTCGCGGTGTCCGAACCGACACTGGTGTCGTAGAGGTCGTTCATCAGGTTGTTGGCCAGGTGCGCGAGCGTGATCCCGACGACGGCTAGGACGAGCCAGCGCCAGTCGACGGTGGGCGCGCGGACGGCGAGCAGCCCGGCCACCAGCCCGGCGACCAGCGTCATCGGCAGCACGGCGGCGCGGGAGACCACGATCCAGCGGGTCACCGCGTCGATCGGGCCGGCAGGCGGGTTAGTCGTACTCAGGGCATAGCGCCAGGCGCTCACCCGGGAGGCAGGCGCCGCATCGGTCACACCGTCGAGCCTGACGACTCCAGCCGGATCGGTCAATGGAACGCGGGCACCACTGCGGCGAGCTCTCGAGCCAGGCGACAACCGTGCTCACAGCGACTACAGTCCCACTGGGCATGTACCCCTACAGGGTATGACGGGAGGTGGTCGCCATGGGCGCTATCGGGCACGCGCTGGCATTAGCGGGGTCGATGACCTGGCAGATCCTGTGGGCGTTGGTCCTCGGGTTCGCCCTGTCCGCGGTGGTACAGGCGGTGGTGGGTAAGTCGACGATCGTGCGGCTGCTCGGTGACGATCGGCCCCGCACCCTCGCGGTGGCCGCCGTCCTCGGTGCGGCGTCCTCGTCCTGCTCGTACGCCGCGGTGGCGTTGGCGCGGTCGTTGTTCCGCAAGGGCGCGGACTTCACCGCGGCGATGGCCTTCGAGATCGGCTCCACCAACCTGGTGATCGAGCTCGGGGTGATCCTGGCCCTGCTGATGGGCTGGCGGTTCACCGCGGCCGAGCTCGTGGGCGGCCCGATCATGATCGTGCTGCTCGCCGTGCTGTTCCGGCTCCTCGTCCGTCGGCGACTGGTCGAGAAGGCCCGCGAGCAGGCCGACAAGGGCCTGGCCGGCTCGATGGAAGGCCACGCGGCGATGGACATGTCCATCCAGACTCCGGGCTCGTTCTGGACGAGGCTGCGCTCGGCCGAGGGCTTCACCGCCGTGGCGCACGTGTTCGTCATGGAATGGGCCGCGGTCCTGCGCGACCTGGTGATCGGCCTGCTCATCGCCGGGGCTATCGGCGCCTGGGTGCCCGAGCAGACCTGGCGGGGCTTCTTTCTCACCGGCCACCCCGTGCTCTCCACGCTGTGGGGACCGATCGTGGGTCCGCTCGTGGCGATCCTCAGCTTCGTCTGCTCGATCGGCAACGTGCCGCTCGCGGCCGTGCTGTGGAACGGCGGCATCAGCTTCGGCGGCGTGATCGCCTTCATCTATGCCGACCTGCTCATCCTGCCGATCCTCATCATCTATCGGCGCTACTACGGAACCCGGATGGCGCTGGTGCTGCTGGGCACCTTCTACGTCGCCATGGTCGGCACCGGTTACCTCGTCGAGCTCCTCTTCGGCGTGACCGGCCTGATCCCGGCCCAGCACTCCGCGACGGTGCGGGAAGAAGGCATCTCGTGGGACTACACCACCTGGCTCGACATCGCCTTTCTCGTCCTGGGCGCGGTGCTCGTCGCTCGGTTCGCGCGCACCGGCGGGATCGCCATGCTGCGCATGATGGGCGGCTCTCCCGACGCCGCCCAGGAGCACGACCACTCCCAGCACGTGTAGACCCCGGGACCCCTCGATGCGACGCAGACCCGCCACCCGCAGGTGCCGGGGGACGCGCCGGATGATTGGCTTGAGGACCGTCAACGACAACTGGGGAGTGCTTTGGTGCCGTCGTTGGATGAGCATCAGCTCATCGGGTTTCTGGTCGCGCTGACGGTGGTGATCCTGCTGGCCCGGCTACTCGGTGAGCTGGCGCGGCGGGTGGGACAGCCGGAGGTCCTCGGACAGCTGGTGGCGGGGGTGCTGCTGGGTCCCTCGGTGCTCGGGGTGCTCGCCCCGAACGTGCGCGGCGCGTTGTTCACCGACCCGGGCCTGGCCCTGTCCGGGGTGTCGTGGATGGGCGCGCTGCTGGTGTTGATGGTCGCCGGCCTGGAGGTGGACCTCGGGGTGCTGCGGGCGCATCTGCGGCCGGGTCTGCTGGCGGCGGGGTTCGCGATCCTGCCTTCCCTGGCCGCGGGGTGGGTGTTCGCGCGGCTGGTGTTCGGGGCCTCGGCGGGCGCGGCGGCGTTCCTGGGCATCGTGCTGTCGGTCACCGCGATCAGTGTGGTCGCGGCGCTGTTGATCGAGCGAGGCCAGACCCGCCGGGAGTTCGCCCAGGTCCTGCTCGCCGGCGGGATCACCAGCGAGCTGTGCGGCTGGGTGTTCGTCGCGGTGGCGGCGGCGGCCCAGCAGGGCTCACCGCTGCCGGCGGCCGGCCGCGCGCTGGCGCTGGCCGTCGGGTTCTTCGTCGCCGCGGTCGTCCTCGGCCGCCGGCTGGTCGACCGGGCGATGCGGGCGGTCGCCGACACCGCGGTCAGCACGGCCGCGCCGCTGTCACTGGTGATCGTCCTCACCCTCGGGTTCGCCGCCGTCACCGAGGCGTTGGGGCTACACGCGCTGCTCGGCGCGTTCGTCTTCGGCGTGCTGCTGTTCCGGGCACCGAGGGCGACTCCCGCGCTGCGGGAGCGGGTCCGGGTCGTGACGTTCACCGTGTTCGCCCCGGTGTTCTTCGCACTCGCCGGGGCGCAGGTGGACCTGCGCCAGCTCGGCGACGCCGGAACCCTGGCCGGCGTGGCGCTGCTGCTCGCGGTCGCGACCGTCGTGAAGGTCGCCCTCACCGCGGTCGGAGCGCGCCTGGGCGGGTTCCACCGGCTGCGCCCGCTGCTGGTGGGAGTCGGCATGAACGCCAAGGGTGGCAGCGACATCGTCGTGGCCATCGTCGGTCACCAGCTCGGCCTGCTCTCCGGGCTGGCCTACACCAGCTACACCGTAGTCGCGATCATCACGGTCCTGTTCACCCCGACCGCGCTGAGGGTGCTGGAACGCCGCAGCCCGGCATCAGGCGCCGAGCAGCGGCGGTTGGAGAAAGAGCACGCCAGCGCCCGGGCCTACACCTCCGCCGTGGAACGGGTGCTGGTCCCCGAAGCGGCCGAGCTGTACCCCGGCCTGGCCGTCGACGTCCTGGAGAACCTGGCGCTGAGCCAGAGCCGGGCGAGCCGCCCGCTGGACATCACCCGCCTGAGGATGACCCCCAAGGCCACGGCGCACGACCATGGCGCCGGGCTTCGCGCCAGCCAGGTGCTCAGCTCCGCAGAGTCCGTGCACCTGTTCGACAGCGAGCTCGGCCGCGACCAGGAGCTGCTGGCGGGCATCGAGGAGGCCGCGGCCCGCCACGACCTCACCACCATCGGCGCCCGTCCCCGGCCTGGCCAGCCGTTGCTGAGGGGACTGGCCGAGGCGGTGGTCCACCGGTGCCGCAGCGACGTCCTCGTCGTCGTGGCACCCGAGGGGCGGCTGCCGTGGAAGTCGGTGCGGCGGATCCTGGTGCCCACCAACGGCCTGCCCGCAGCGGCGGCCGCCGCCGATCTCGGCGGCGTTCTCGCCGAGGCCACCGACGCCGAGCTCGTCCTGCTCAATGTCACCGCTCCCCGCGCCGACGCCGCGACCCACGCCGAGAGCCCGCTCGCACCGGCGAGCGCGGTCCACCTCGAGGACCTCCTGCGGCTGCTCACCCGCCTTGACATCCGCCGGCGCCGGCGGGTCCGGCACGGACACTTCCCCGGCGACGAGATCCTCTCCGAGATCACCGAGTCCGAGGTCGACCTGGTCATCCTCGGCTGCACCGACCGCGGCCATGACGCCCGCCCCTACCTCGGTGACACCGTCGAACGTCTGCTCAGCGCCGCCCCGGTGCCACTCCTCCTGCTGGTGACCCGCGACCCGAGCACCAGGCACCTCTCGACGGCAGTCGGTTGAAGGTGACCGGTTGAAGGTGACCGCCGGGACGTCACGTCACGTCCCGGCGCAGCGTGAAGCGGGCGCCGAGCGCGGCCAGGACCAGGGCGTAGCCGGCGAGCAGGAGCCCGCCGGCCCAGGCGGGCAGGAGGGGGAAGTTCGGAAGAGTGCCGCCGGTGAGGGCGTCGCCGGCCGGACCGGGCAGGTACCGGGTCACCGGCTGCAGGGCGGGGATGGCGGTGAGGACGCGGTCGAGGACGAACAGGTAGACCAGGAGCCCGACCACGGCGGCGACCTGGTTACGGACCAGAGCGCCGATGCCGACCCCGAGCGGGCCGTAGATGGTCACGACGACGAGCACGCCGAGCGCGGTCAGGGACAGCCCGGGGGCGCTCAGCGACACGGTGATGGCTTTGGCACTGAGCCAGGGCAGCGCGATCGCGATCGCGAGAACCAGGCAGGCGAGCCCGAAGCCGAACCCGACCACCGTGTAGGTGATCAGCTTCGCCGCGACGACCCGGCCGCGGCGGGGGGTGGCCAGGAAGGTCGGGGTGGCCGTGAGGTGCCGGAACTCGGCGGTCATCGCGACCACGCCGAGGATCCCGACCAGCGCGGTGGGGCTGGATGCGGTGGCGAGGACGTCGCGTTGCCCCGCCACGGTGCTCAGCGGTGGGGTGAGGTCACCGGTGGAGCCGCTGAAGGCGATGGACAGGCTGACGAACAGCCCGGTCAGGGCTAGTGACCCGAGCAGCATCCACCACCACAGCGTGGTGGCGGTGAGCTTGCGGAGCTCGGCGCGGACCAGCCCGATCATGACGTGGCCGCCGGTACACCCTCGGAGATCAGCGCGAGGAACACCTCTTCGAGATCGCCGCGCTGGGTGCTCAGCTCGTGCAGCTCGATCCGCGCGGTATGGGCCAGATGCCCGACCATGGCGGCGTCGATGCCGCGGATCCGCAGTTCCCGCCCGCCGGCCCACTGGATCTCGGCACCGGTCCCGGCGAGCGCTCGAAACAGCGCGTGCGGGTCGGGACCCCCGGCCCGCACAGTGGCACTGTGCTCCTGGGCCAGCTCGGCCAGACCGGCCTGGCGGACCAGCCGGCCGCGGTGCACGATCACCACCTGGTCCACGGTCTGTTCGACCTCGGCCAGGGCGTGGCTGGAGACCAGCACGGTGCGCCCCTCGTGGGCCAGCTCGCGGAGCAACGCCCGCAGCCAGGCGATGCCTTCGGGGTCGAGCCCGTTGGCGGGTTCGTCCAGGATCAGCACCGGCGGGTCACCGAGCAACGCGGCCGCCAGCGCGAGCCGTTGGCGCATGCCCAGGGAGTAGCCGCGGACCTTCCGGTGTCCCACCTCGCCCAGCCCGACGAACTCGAGCACCTCCACCGCGCGCTGGTCGGGGATGCCCGCGACCGCGCAGTAGATCCGCAGGTGGGCCAGCCCACTGCGGGCGGGGTGGAAGCTGGAGGACTCCAGGGCGGCGCCCACCACCCGCAACGGGTCGGTCAGCTCAGCGTAGCGGAGGCCGCCGATCGTCGCGGTGCCCGAGGTCGGTTCGACCAGGCCCAGTAGCGCGCGCAGGGTGGTGGTCTTACCGGCGCCGTTGGGGCCGAGGAAACCGGTCACCATGCCGGGCTCGACGGTGAAACTCAACCGATCCACCGCGCGGACCGCGCCGAAGTCCTTACACAGCTCATAGACCACGATCCGCCCCGGCTTGACGTCCCCGCGCTTGTGCCGCCGCCCGGGACGGGTGGTGGCCGGGTTGAGCCGATGCTGGCTCACGTCGCGGTCTCCGCCTCGAACATGGTGAGCGTTCCGATCACTTTGGTTTCCACAGCGGGATGTCACAGCGGGATGTCACAGCGGGATGTCACAACGGGATGTCACAACGGGATGTCACAACGGGATGTCACAACGGGATGTCACAACGGGATGTCACAACGGGATGTCACAACGGGATGTCACAGGGCGATGTCGCAGCGGGATGTCGCAGGGGATGTCGCAGCGGGAACCGGGCCTCGGCGCCCGCGGGCATCCTGCGTCCCGAAGGTGAACAGGAGCAGCCCAGCCCTCGACCAGAGGATGGCGGTAAGCCCCACAACGGATGGCTACGCGGGAGTCCGCCGCCGTAGCGGGTACCTGGTGACCTCCACCAGGTGTGGTGTGTGCCATGGCCGGGTAACCAGTGAAGGTCCGATATCAGGAGGTAGGGATGCAATGGCGGACATCACGCAGCTGATCCTGGACGACCACGAAACCTTCCGCCGGGAGTTCGCCGCCTTGGACGGCACGGACGAGCCCGAGCAGCTACACGAGATCTGGGAGCACCTCGGCGCGCTGCTCGAGACGCACGCGGCGGCTGAGGAGGCCATCTTCTACCCGCAGCTGCTGCGCCGAGGTGATGACCCCGAGGCCGAGACCCTCGACGCGATCGGTGACCACAACGAGATCCGCGACGGGGTCCGCGAGGCGGGCCGGTACCCGGTCGGCAGCCCACCGTGGTGGGACGCCGTCCGGAAGACCCGGGGGGCCAACAGCGAGCACATGGCCGAGGAGGAGGACGACGCCCTCCCCGACTTCCGCCGCAACACCCCGCTCAGCGTGCGGGTGGACCTGGGCCACCAGTTCCTGAAGTTCAAAACCGACCATCCCGACGCCCGGGGCCTGGACACCCGTGACAAGGATCCCCACGGGTACGTCGGCGCGGTGCAGGCGCGAATCTCTCCCGGCGGCGAGAGTGGCTCGCTGGGTATCGGCAGCCTGAAGGGACGATGATGACGGATCATCTGTTACGTAAGTACGCACCGATCCCGGACACCGGCTGGCAGCAGATCGAGGAGGAAGCCAAGAACCGCTTGACTCCGAGGCTGGCCGCGCGCCGGCTGGTCGACTGGTCAGGGCCGCACGGCTGGAGGCACTCCGCCACCAACCTCGGACGGACCGCCTCCATGGAGACCGCGCCGCCGGGGACGAAGTCCGAGACGGTCATCGCTCGGCAACGGCGGGTCCTCGCGCTGAGCGAGTTCCGGGTGAGCTTCACGGTGGAGTGCTCCGGGCTGCAGGATGCCGAACGCGGCGCCACCGACGTGGACTATGCCGATCTCGACCGTGCCGCCCACGACGCGGCGCTGATCGAGAACCGCGCCGTGTTCCACGGCTGGCCCGAAGCGGGGATCAGCGGAATCGTCGAGTCCAGCGCTCACCCCTCGTTGAAGCTGGGGCCGGACGCCAAGACGTACCCGCACGTGGTCGCCCAGGCCACCGACACCCTCCGGCAGGCGGGCATCGAAGGCCCGTTCGCGTTGGCCATCGGCCCGGAGGGGTACACCCGCATCGTGGAGACGACCGAGCACGGGGGTTACCCGGTGCGGGAGCATCTGAGCAGGATCCTCGGCGGGGACGTGGTGTGGGCGCCCGGCCTGGACGGTGCCCTGGTGGTGAGCAAGCGGGGCGGCGACTTCGTCCTCGACGTCGGACAGGACTTCTCGGTCGGCTACACCCGGCACGACGCCGAGCTGGTGACGCTCTACCTGGAGGAGAGCTTCAGCTTCCGCGTCACCGAACCGGACGCGACCGTCGTCCTCACCGATGCATAGCCACCCTCCGCCGGTGGCGGCGAGTTTGCTCGCGAGGGCTCGGGGTAACCGATTGGTGCACAAAGATCCAGCCAAGGCCTGTTTAAGAGGGGATTGCCATGTCCACGACACATTCTTCGCTCGACGTCCGGCAACGTTCGACCCTGGCGATGCAACGCAGCCATGGCGCGGCAAGCGGTTTACTACTCGTGCTGCTCGGCGCCTGGGGTGCCCTCATCCCCTTCGTCGGGCCGTACTTCCACTACACCTTCGGCGTCACCGTCCCCTGGTTCTTCACCTACGACCGGCTGTGGCTGAACGTCCTGCCCGGCGCCGCCGTCTTCCTGGGAGGCCTGATCCTCGGGCCGAGCGCGAACCGGGCCAGCGGCGGTCTGGGAGCGTGGCTGGCTCTGCTCGGCGGGATCTGGTTCGCCACCGGGCCGGTGATCAGCCAGCTATGGCGCGCGGGAGGGATGGAGGCGCCGATCGGTCCGCCCTCCGGTGGGAACCTGCTGCCGTTGCTCGAGCAGCTCGGCTACTTCTATGGGCTCGGAACACTGGTCATCGCCCTGGCGGCGTTCGCACTGGGACGGATGACCATGCGCTCGGTACCCGACTGACCGCAGTACCCCGGACTGACCGGTACCCGAACTGACCGGTACCCGAGTGAGGCGCGGCTCTCATGCCGGCTTGAGCGGGTCGTGGCCGAGCGACATCAGGCGGTGCCGCCAGCCGGCCCGACCCGCCAGCGCCCTGCCCTGGCGCCCGCGCTCGGCGTGCACCCACCGGATCACCCTGCGCATCACCTGGAAGTCCTCGGGCGTCAGGTCGGCCCGGCGCTTGTTCAGAATGCGCAGCACCTGCTCGCCCGTGGGAGTGCCCGCCTGCTCGGGCAGGCGCTCGGTGTCCGGGCCCGCCGAGCGGGCGCGCAGCCAGTCCGCAAGCTCCCGCGCGGACATGTTCACCACCCGGTGAAACTCATGCCATAGCTCAGCCTGGTGCAGCGCGGTGTCCACCATCGTCTGCCTTCTTTCCGACGCTGTATGCACCATGATATGGGATGCCCTCGTCACCGTGCGCACAAACCTGGCCCAGGCCGCTCCGGCGGTGTCGCACCGCATCATCGGATGACCAGCGCCAACGCCCCGCCGAGGCAGGCCAGGCCGATCACCATCCAGGTCACGTAGTCGTTGACCACCCCGCTTTGGAAGCGGCGGATCGGGCCCACCAGCCCGGTCCCGGGTTCGTAACCTCGGCACAGGAGAGGAAGGCGGCGCCAGTAGAGGGACAACAGGGCCAGCACCAGACTGCCGGCGGCCGTGAGGGCGCCGGTGACCACGTCGGTGAGCGTGATCCCGGTGTCCGCGACAGCCATGACGGCCCTCGGGTGAACGATGTGGGCGCCGGTGAGCACGGTGGCGTTGTAGGCCCCCTGGTCCTGCAAGCGGACCGCCCCGGCCTGAACTACTGGTCCGAGGTGGGGCACTAGTCCCACGGCGACCGCTAAGGCCACCAGCACCGCCGGAGGGACGATCATGGACAGGGGGACGCGGCTTTTGGCCTCGTCGGTCTCCGAGGTCTCCTCCGAGGCCTCCTCGCCCATCCTCGGATCCTCGGAAGGCGGGTCGCCGATCCCGTAGAAGACGCCGCCGGCGACGCGAAGCACCGCTGCTCCCACCAGGATCGAGGTGGTCATGATCACTGCGGTGATCCAGGGCATGCCGCGGGTGTCGCCGCTGTGCCCCACCCAGCCGGCGCCGAGGTACAGAGCGAACGGCGGTAGGTCGGCCAGGCCCAGGGCGGCCAGCGTGAACACCACGCCGGTGATGCGCAGTTGCTGTCCCTGGCCGTGCAGCGATGTCTCGTTGACTGAGCCGATCCGGTGCAAGACGATGCCCACGCACAGGAACAAGGCGGCCTTGACCAGGCCGTGACCGAGGACGTAGACGGCCGCGCCGGTGAGGCCCAGGGGAGTGAGCAGCGCGATGCCGATCAGGAACAGGCCGGCGTGGTTGATCGTGGAGAAGGCGAGGAGGCGCTTGAGGTGGCGTTGACGGAAGCAGAACAGAGCGCCCACGGTGGCTGTGAGGACGCCGAGGGCTGACAGGGCGGCGGTGATGGTGGCCCGGTGGCCGAGGCCGGCACCGAACATCGACCAGTAGACCCGGGCAACCCCGTAGAGGCCGAGCTCGACCATCACCCCGGAGAACAACACACACACCGGAGTGGGGGCCACGGCGTGGGCGTCGGCGAGCCAGAAGTGGAACGGGACGATGGATGCCTTGGTGAGCAGACCCACGAGGATGAGGACGAACGCCACCACGACCAGGCCGTCGGGGCGATGCCCGGCGATGGCCCGACCGATCTGGGCCATGTTCAGGGCGCCGGTGCGACCGTAGATGAGGGCTATGCCGGACAGGGAGAGGTAGGCGCCGACACTGTTGGTGATGGCGAAGTTGAGCGCTCCCTGGATGGGGCCGCGCTCCCCGATGCGGTAGGCGGTCAGGGCGTAGGCGGCCACGCCCATCAGCTCGAACCAGACGAACAGGTCGAAGACGTCCCCGGTCAGGCAGAAGCCGACCATACCCGCCAGGAAGACGAGCATGAGGGCGTGGTAGTAGGTCGAGACGCGCTCGAAGTACCGCCAGGAGAAGACCATCGCTGCGGTGACCAGCAGGGCCGCGAGGGCGGCCAGGCCCGCGTTGAGCTCGTCCACGGCGAAGTCGATGCCCAGCGCCACCCCGCGTGCGGGGGTGAAGCCGGCGAACCAGTACACCCGCTGGCCGTCGGCCGTGCCGACCATGACGGTGACCAGCATCGCGGCGACGGTGGCGGCGGTGAGGATGGCCACCGCGTCCAGGAGGCGTCGCCGGCTCCCGAACAGGGGGTTGAGGGCGGACACCCCGGCGGCCCCCAGCAGGGGGACGACCACCGTCAGCGGCAGCAGGGTGTCCACGGGTGTGCTGCCGCTCAGCCCTGGAGCTGCCTGAGCTCTTCGGGGTCGAGTGTTCCGAAACGCTTGTGGGCCTGGACGGCGAAAGCCACCAGGAGGGCGGTCACCGCGGCCTCCACCACCACGTCGGTGAGGGCGAGGGCCTGGACGACCGGGTCCACAGCCGGGGTGTTCGCGGGGATGTCGTAGAAGTAGGGCGCCACCGCCCCGGTCCTGTAGCCGACCGCGAGGAGCAGGACGTAGGTCGAGGACTGGACCACGACCAAGCAGACGATCTGGTGCACCAGGTGCCGACTGGTGATGATGCCGTAGAGGCCCACGGCGAGGACCCAGGCGACCACAACGAACGGGAAGACGCTCACCTACCGGACCCCTTCCCGGATGATGAGAGTCTGCTCGAGCAGCTCACCGACGATGAGGACGAAGGCGGCCGCCACCTCGACGCCCACCAGGAAGCTGATGAGGGCGATGGTCCCGGAGGAGTTCACCGCCCCTGGAGAGCTGCCCAGCGGCAGCACGTTGGCGAGGTATGCACCACCCAGTCCCACGGCGGCCACCCCGACGGCGGCGAAGCCGCCGGCGGCGACCGCCCCGACGGAGTCGGTGAGGTGGGTGGGGCTGAGCCGCTTGAAGGTGCGGAACTGTCCCGCCAGGTACACCAGGACGAGGGCGGTGGCCAGGACCACGCCGCCCTGGAACCCGCCCGAGGGGCTGGTCTGGGCGTGCGAGGCCAGATACCAGCCGACCACCAGCGTGGGGCCGGTGAAGGCCAGGGTCACCATGCGGATGGCGTCGCTGGTGGCGGGTGTCTGCCGGTCCCTGGCCTCGTCCACAGCGCGGATGTCGTGCTCGTCGTGCAGCGGGCGCAGCACGGTGGCCACCCCGATGGCGGCGATGAACAGGATGAACTCCTCACCCAGGGTGTCGAAGCCCCGGTACTCGAAGTTCACCGCCGACACCACCCCGGTGGCATGGGTCTGGGCCACGGCGATGGCGTTGATGATGTCCCCGTAGGGGCCCGGGTAGTCACCGAACCCGGGCAGGCCGACCAGGCCCCACAGGTAGAAGGCGAGGAACCCGCCCGTCGCGGCGAGGAAGACCCAGCGGCGCTGACGTGGTGTCATTCCTCTCGCCTCCCGACCTTGGCCAGCGCCAGCAGCAACAGCAGGGGCAGGATCACCGCGCCCACGGTGAGCTCGGAGAGGGTGACATCCGGCGCCTGGAAGGCCATGAACAACAGGGAGAGCAGCACCCCGTAGATACTGAGGAAGACGACCTGGCGGGTCGGGTTGCGGGTGAGCACCACGGCCGTCGCCCCAGCCGCCACCAGCACCAGGATGCTCACCTGGAAGGCCTCCGTCATGTCCCGCCATCCCTTCCCGCGCGCCAGTCCCCGGTTTCCCGGATGCGGGCGGCCCGGGCGGTGGCGTGGGTCAGGAACGGGCCGGCGATGACGAGGAACAACAACGCCAGCCAGGTCTCGACGGTGTTCTCGGAGTAGCCCTGTCGCACCAGAACGGCCAGGGCCACCAGGACGGGGGCGACCAGACCGGCCGGGGTCACGAAGTGGAGCTTCTGGTAGACGTCACGCATCACCAGCACGCCCAGCGAGGAGGCCAGCACCAGGACCACGCCCAGACCGAGGAGAACATCGGCGAGGACGTCCCTGACGCTCACAGCCAACGCTCCAGAGTCCGCACGAACACCAGCGCGGAGCCCAGGAGCAGCACGGCCAGCAGGACGGGTAGCTCGAACTCCGCGGCACGCCCGAAGCCCTGGACCAGGAGCACCAGAACCATGACCGCGATGGAGCTGATGACCTCGTAGGCCACCACCGCCTCCATCACCGTGCCCCGCCAGGCGACGACACCCAGGGGGACCACCCCCAGCAGCATGCCGATCGCGGCGACCACGAAGCCGCTCACCGGCGTGCGTCTTGCCGTTGCCGGACCCCCCCGGGAGGCACCAGATGGTGAACCACCATGACGGCGCGCTCCCGGTCGATACCGAGCACGAGGGTGTTGGGCGCCATCGAGGTGCCCGCGACCAGGAGCGCTCGCCGGGTCCGACCCCGTGCGGACTCGTCTCCCCACGCCGTGGTCACCGCTGAGAAACCGCCGGTCGGCTCCGCTCCCTGAACCAGCTGCCGGAACAGGGCACCGAACACGATGACCGTGTCCCGTGCCACCCGGCCAGGTAGGGCCAACACCGGGACCAGCCACCTCATGCGCATGCGGAAGTGCGAGGCGGCCTGATCCGCGACCAGCTCGGTCAAGAACGCACCCACCGCGGCGACCCCAGCCCCGACCAGTAACTCGGCTAGGGCTAACGAATAATCCAGGACGACCCACAACGACATCAGAAGCGCCCACCACACCAGCCACGACCTGGCCCGCCTGGCGAACGGCCGCTCCTCCTCCCGCCGCCGGGGGCTACCGGCCCCCGCGAGCGGACCGCTCGCCTCTGGCATCGCCCACCACCCCGCCTCGCAGCTCCAGCGGAGCATCAGCAGCGACTACCCGCCGCGAGTCGCGATCAAACCAGGCCGCCCGCCGCGCACCGGGGCCGCGCCCTCAGCGCTCGCCATCGCCGTATCTCGGCCGGGTGCGGTGATCGCGGTGCGGGCCGCGTAGCGCGGGCAAGGCTTGGTGGATGACGGCGGCGGTGGGTACGGCGATGATCGCTCCGACGATCCCGGCGAGCACGGTGCCGACGGCGAAGGAGAGCCCGACCGCGAGTGGGTGCAACCGCACGTAGCGGCCGACGATCAACGGTTGGAGCAGGTGGGCCTCGAGCTGGCTTTCGGCCAGCAGGATACCGAGCACGATCAGCGCGACCAGCCATCCGTGGGTGCTGAACGTGACCAGAAGCGACAGCCCACCAGTGACCAGCACCCCGACGAACGGTATGAAGCTGCCCAGGAACACCAGCACGCCCAGGGGGAGCGCCAACGGCACACCCAACAGGTACAGCGAGAGGCCGATCACGATGCCGTGGATGGTGGCGATGACCGCAGTGCCGCGCACGTAACCGGTGATGCTGGCCCATGCCGCCTGCCCAGCCCGGTCCACTCGGCGTGAGTCGCGCGGCGAGAGCGGACTGAGCAGCCAGCGCCAGATCCGCTTTCCGTCGTAGAGCATAAAAAAAGTGATGAAGAGGGTCAGCACGACCATAGCGGCGAAGTCGAGGAAATAACCGGCTCCGGCGGTCAGATAGCCGATGGCCTGGCTGCGGTTGCGTTGCAGCCAGTCGACCACGGACGCCTCGATCTGGTCGAGCTGGAGCCGGCCCACGCCTTTGCCGCCCACCGCTTCCCGGAGCTGATGGATCGTGCCGACCAGTTGTTGAATCAAGGACGGCAGCTCCTGGGCGAAGCGCACACCGATCACGTACCCGAGACCGACCAGTACGACGGCGGCGAGAAGCAGTGTCAGCAGCGCGGACAGCGGCCCCGGCAGGCGGCGGTGCAGCAGCCCGGCGACCGGCCGCAGCAACGCCGCCAGCAGCAACGCCGCGACCAGGGGGACCACCACCAGCCACAGCAGGGCGAGTACCCGCGCAGCGGCATACGCCGCGACCCCCACCACCAGCAGCCGCCACGACCACCCCGCGGCGAGCACGAGGCTGCGCGGGATGGCGGAGCTGGTGTCGCCGCGCCGGGATGTTCCCCGTAGGCCGCCGTTCCGCCGGAGGTGGGTCGTGTCGGACGAGCGGGTGACGGTCATGTCGCCGCTTTCAGGGGACGGGCGGAGCGAGGCGAGTCTACCGGCGACGCTCCCGGCCTGCGCTCCGGCGAGCCACAACGGCTTCCCGGAGATGGGCCGGTCCAAACCGTCCGGGCGGCGGCGCTGAGCTCGTCTCAGGGGATGCCGGCGGCCGCTGCGAGCGCCTTCGCCAGCTCGGCCGCCTGCCGCGGAGTCAAGATCACGGCGGTGTACGGGGTGGCGTCCAGGGTGATCACGACGTGGTGCTGAACCTGGCCGCACGCCAGGTCCGACTCCAGCCACAAGATCACAGTGCGGTTGCGGCCATCGACATCCAGGCCGGTGAGGACGTGCCGGTGGGTCTTGAGCGGACCCGGTGACTGTGCGCGCATCATGTTCTCCTCTTCACTGTCGTGGAATGGCCGGACCGGCGACTCCAGCATCGGGGGCATCGCCGGTCCGGCCATGACCCTGACAAGGGACGGGTGGGCAGTCGCGTCAGGGCTGCGCAGAGTCAAGCACCGCAAGACGCCGAAGTGCAAGACTGCAAGCGCATTTTTCTCTCTGAGACCACCATTCTGTTACTTTCGCTACGAGAAGAGTGCGGCAATGCTTTCATATCGGGTGTAAGATTCCCTCACAATGAGAGAGGTGGACGATGACCGAGAGCGCCACGACGGGCTCGACGGTGCCGCGCCGGCAGCTCGGCCGGTACCTGCGCGACCTGCGCAACCAGGCACGGCTCAACGTGCGGGCGGCGGCAGCGCGGTTCGAGTGGTCCGAGGCCAAGATCTGGCGGATCGAGACCGGCCAGACGTCGCTGCGCAGCCTCGACGTGGAGACGATGTGCCGGATCTACGGTGCGTCGCAGGAGGTCACCGAGGCCCTCATGGGGCTGGCCAAGGAGACCAAGGCGCGCGGCTGGTGGCACTCCTACGGTGACGTCATCCCAGAAGGCTTCGACGTCTACATCGGCCTGGAGGAAGCGGCGTCCCGCTTCGCCTGGTACGAGTCCGAGCTGATGCCAGGACTGTTCCAGACCGAGGACTATGCCCGCACGGTGATCCGAGCCGACAAGCCCGGCGTGGACGACACCCAGATCGAGCAGCGAGTCCACGTCCGGATCGCCCGGCAAGCACTGCTCACCCGGGTCACCGATCCCCCGACGCTTCAGGTGGTGCTCAACGAGGCCATCCTGCGCCGCCCGGTCGGGGGCGAGAAAGTGATGGTGCGCCAGCTGGACCGGCTGGTAGAACTCGGTGAGCTGCCCACCGTGTCACTCAGGGTGATGCCGTTCAGCGCCGGGCTGCACTACGGCATCCTGTCGGCGTCGTTCCAGATCCTACGATTCCCGCTCAACGGCAACGGCCAGGAGACCGAGCCACCCACGGTGTACGTCGAAAGCTTGACCGGAGCGCTGTACCTGGACAAACCCCACGAGATCAACCGTTACGACACCGCGTTCGCCAACATCTGGGAGTCGTCTCTGGATGAGAGGGCTTCCCAGGAGCTGATCTCTCAAGCGGCAAGGGAGCTAGGAAAGTGAGCACAACTGACCTGCTCGGCGTCACCTGGCGCAAGAGCAGCCGCAGCAACGCCGACCGCAGCTGCGTTGAGGTCGCCGATCTCCACGGCGGCGCCCGCGTCGTCCGCGACTCCAAGAATCCCGCCGGCCCGGCCCTGACGTTCGCCGCAGCCGGGTGGTCCGCGTTCACCGCGGGCGTCCGCGACGGCGAGTTCGACTGACCGACCCGAGCGGCGGCGTCCCGGCAGCCCGTTGCGACTGCTGGGTCGTCGCCGTTCGGCCTGTGGCGGATCGGCGGTGCGCGGCTTCCCCCGGTCGAGCTCTGCCGCTACCGAAGCCCGGTGCGGCGCATCGCCCTGCACCGCGACCACGGCACCGCGACTCTGGATGGTAAGATCACAACCTGTGCCGGCCCATCTGCACACGACGACCTCTGCGTCGACTCCTGTCCAGAGAAGATGTGAGGTTTGATGTCCGCGTCCTCCGCTAAGGTCTCGCTGACCGGAATCAAGCCGACCGGCGAGCCGCATCTCGGCAACTACATAGGCGCGGTCAAGCCCGCCCTGGCACTCGCCCAGGAATATGAGGCGTTGTACTTCATCGCTGATCACCATGCGCTGACGACCGTTCGTGATCCGCGGTTGCTGCGCCGCTACACCAGGTCGGTGGCCGCGACGTGGATCGCCGCGGGCCTCGACCCGGATCGTGTCGTCTTCTACCGCCAGTCGGACATCCCCGAGATCTTCGAGCTGACGTGGATCATGTCGTGTATGACCAGCAAGGGCCTAATGAACCGGGCACACGCCTACAAGGCCGCGCGGGACCGCAATGAGGAGTCAGGCAAGACCGACCTGGACGCCGGGATCAACATGGGGTTGTACAACTACCCGGTGCTGATGGCCGTAGACATCCTGATCATGGAAGCTGACGTGGTGCCGGTCGGGCGTGACCAGGTTCAGCACGTTGAGATCGCCGCTGACATCGCCGGGTCGTTCAACCACGTCTACGGAGACCGCTTCACGTTCAAGATTCCCCAGGCTGTCGTTCCCGACGCCGAGGCCGGGCGCACCCTGCCCGGCGTGGACGGTCGAAAAATGAGCAAGTCCTACGATAACACCATCCCGTTGTTCTGCGATGAGGCGCAGCTCAAGAAACTGGTGCGCCGTATCCCGACCGACTCCACGCCGGTGGAGGAGCCCAAGGACCCGGACAGCTCCAACATCGTTCAGATTCTGGACCAGTTCGCCGAACCGGAGATCGCCGCCGAAACGCGGCGGCGGCTGCGCGAGGGCGCCATGGGCTGGGGAGAGCTGAAAAACCAGCTGTTCGAGGTGCTCAATACGCAGCTGAGCCCGCTGCGCGAGCGGTACAACGCCTTGATGGACCCTGACAGCGAGCTGGATGCCCTGCTGGCGGCAGGGGCCGAGAAGGCCCGCAAGCGGGCGGTTCCGGTGTTGGCGCAGGTACGCAAGGCGATCGGCATCGACTGACTACCCCCGAGTACTGTTCCGCGCAACTGCGGAAAGACAGGTGAGCGGATCCTCGTGATCTTCGACGAGATCCAGACCAGCATCGGATTCAGCACCTTGGGGTAATCGGCCTCGCTGGCCCTCGGAGTCAGCGGCGCCGGTCGAGGTCGCGTTCGCGGCCGTTTCAAGATCACCTCGGCAAGCCGAGGCGAAGATCGCCGAAAGTGGGCCGTAGCCGTTCGCGGCTGCACCGCTACGGCTCACTTTCGGCGATCAAGCCCCTGCGGCACTATGCGGTGTTCCGCGGAACCGCAGGCGCACACACGACGAGCCAGCGGGGCCTTCCGTCACCGGAGCGTGTCCGCGCGCTCAGCTCCGCGGCAGGGTCTTGACGATTCCGATCAGGTGCCCCTCGGGGTCGTGGAAGAGACCGATCTCGACCTGCTCCATGACCTGCTCCGGTCCCATCATCCGGGAGCCGCCGAGGCTCTCCGCCTGGGCGAGCGCGGCCTCGACGTCGGGCACCTCGACGTAGAAGGTGACGTGACCGGCGTAGCCCTCCGGAGCCACCGCGATGCCGCCACCGATTCCGGTGTCCTCGGCGGAGGCGTCCCCGGTGCGCTGCACCATCCCGTAGTTCAGCGGGTTGTTGAAGTTGATCTCCCACCCGAAGAGGTCCGAGTAGAAGGACCGCAACCCGGCGCCGTCCTTACCCATGATCTCGAAGTGCACTACCGGCTGTCCCATGGTGTCTCCTTTCCCGCACCGGCGGGCCGGTGCTTCGCGATTGTCAGCCGTCTTCCCTATGACACCGCGGCGCGGGGAGAACTCATCACTGCGGCGTCTGTCCGGTTCCAGGCCGTCTCACGGTACGCGAGGGCGGCGGTCCTAGGATCGCCCGATGGCTGCCGGCGGAACGGGACCCGACGCGAGCGATGCCGTACGGGTGCTGCGCCGGGTCTTCGGCTACGACTCGTTCCGGGGAGCGCAGCAGAAGGTCATCGACCACGTCATCGCAGGTGGTGACGCACTCGTACTCATGCCGACCGGTGGCGGCAAGTCGCTGTGCTACCAGGTCCCCGCGCTCGTGCGAGAAGGCGTCGGCGTCGTCATCTCGCCGCTCATCGCGCTGATGCAGGACCAGGTCGACGCCCTGACCGCACTCGGCGTCCGGGCCGGGTTCCTCAACTCCACTCAGCAGGCACACGAGCGCCGCCAGGTGGAGTCCGCCTTCCTCACGGGTGCGCTGGACCTGCTCTACCTGGCGCCGGAACGGCTGCGCGTCGAGTCGACGGGCAGCCTGCTGGACCGCGGCACGATCTCGCTGTTCGCCATCGACGAGGCGCACTGCGTCGCCCAGTGGGGGCACGACTTCCGACCCGACTACCTCGCCCTGTCCGCGCTGCACGAGCGGTGGCCCACCGTGCCCCGCGTCGCGCTGACCGCGACGGCCACCAAGGCGACCCACGCCGAGATCGCGTCCCGGCTGAACCTGGTCGACGCCCGTCACTTCGTGGCGAGCTTCGACCGCCCGAACATCCAGTACCGCATCGTGGGCAAGAACGAGCCCAAGCGGCAGCTGCTGGAGCTGCTGCGCGCCGAGCACTCCGGCGACGCGGGCATCGTCTACTGCCTGTCGCGGGCGTCGGTGGAGAAGACCGCGGCCTTCCTGGTGGAGAACGGGATCGAGGCACTGCCCTACCACGCGGGGCTCGACGCGCGCACTCGGGCCGAGAACCAGGCGCGCTTCCTGCGCGAGGACGGCGTGGTCATGGTCGCGACGATCGCGTTCGGCATGGGCATCGACAAGCCCGACGTGCGCTTCGTCGCCCACCTCGACCTGCCCAGGTCCGTCGAGGGCTATTACCAGGAGACCGGCCGGGCCGGCCGGGACGGCCTGCCCTCCACCGCCTGGCTGGCCTACGGTCTAGCCGACGTCGTGCAGCAACGCAAGCTGATCGACGGCGGCGAGGGCGACGATGCCCACCGCCGCCGCCTCGCCACCCACCTCGACGCCATGCTGGCCCTGTGTGAGACGGTCGAGTGTCGCCGCGGCCAGCTGCTCGCATACTTCGGCCAGCAGGCCACCGCGTGTGGCAACTGCGACACCTGCCTGTCACCGCCGGAGTCGTGGGACGGCACGATCGCCGCGCAGAAGCTCCTCTCGACCGTACTGCGCCTGGACCGCGAGCGTCGCCAGCGCTTCGGCGCGGGCCAGGTGATCGACATTCTACTCGGCAGGAAGACGCCCAAGGTCACCCAGTTCGGCCACGACAGTCTGACGGTGTTCGGCATCGGCACCGAGCTGCGCGAGGGCGAATGGCGCGGGGTGGTGCGCCAGCTGCTGGCCCAGCGGCTGCTCGGCGTCGAGGGCGACTACGGCACGTTGGTACTCACCGACTCCAGCGGCGAGGTGCTGAGCAGGCAACGCCGGGTCCTGCTGCGCCGCGAACCCGAACGGGTGGCACAAGCCGTACCGAGAACGACCAAACCTCGCCGTGCCGCACCCGTCGAGCTGCCCGAGGCGGCGACGCCGGTGTTCGAGCGGCTCCGCGCCTGGCGCGCCGCCGCCGCGAAAGAGCAGGGCGTGCCCGCCTACGTGATCTTCCACGACGCCACCCTGCGCCAGATCGCCACCGAGTCCCCCGCGACCCTGGCCGAGCTCGGCACGATCAGCGGTGTCGGTGAGAACAAGCTGGCGCGCTACGGCCGGGAGATTCTGGACACCCTCGACTCCGGATAGGCACCGGTCGACTGACGGGACCGAACCGGTAGCTATCCAGCCGCTCTCATGAAGATAGACGAATTCTCTTCTCTTCGTGACACCGCCGCCGCGAGGTGAACACCATGTGAATAGATGCACAGCGGTTTGCCGGGTGCTCATAGCGCGAGGCACTATCGCCCGGTGCACGAAACATCGGTTGACGCCCGGTTCGCGTTTCAACCGCTGGTCAACCTGCGCACCGGCGGCGTGATGGCGATGGAGATGCTCGCCCGACCCGTCGACCACGATGTGCGGTCGCTGTTACGTAAAGCCGCTCACGAGGGAGGGCTGGAAAAGCTCGACGTGACGTTGGCCGTGGCGGCCGCGCGGTGCTCTTCGGAGCACGAGACACTGCTGCCGTTGCACCTCAACCTGATGGCCGACACCGTTGTCGCCGAAGGCGAGACTCTCGCACCGCTGCACCACGCGCTGAGCGACACCGGGCGGCCGCCGAGCCAGACGGTGCTGGAGATCAACCCGGCGGACACCGCGCTCCAGCCGGAGCCGCTGTTCGCCGGGCTGCACCGGCTGCGCCACCTCGGGTATCGCATCGCGTTCGACGGAGTGGGCGCCGGGAGCTACCCACTGACGGTGCTCGCCGAGGCCAGGCCCGATCTGATCAAAATGGATCGCGAGGTCGTCGCCGGGCTGCCGGGGGAAGGCAGCTGTGTGGCCGTCCTCGAGGCGCTCCTGCATCTGGCTACCCGAATCGGGGCGCAGGTGACAGCCGAGGGGGTGGAAAGCTCGGAACAGCTGGCCGCCCTGCGCCAGTACGGGGTGGGCATCGCGCAGGGCGATCTTCTGGGGCCACCCAACCGCCGTCCCCTGACCTACCTGCCGATCGCGGGTATCGCGGAGTTCCGAGCACCGGGTTCCCCGGCCCCGGCCCGCGACCTACCCGGGGCGCGGATCACCGACTTCATGCACCCCGCCGTCGCTCTGTCGCTATCGGCCACGGGGGAGGAGGTCCGCGCCGTGTTCAGCGGTCGGCCGACGATCAGCGGGGTGGTGTTGGTGGATGCGGACGGCAGACCGCGGTGCACCCTGGACCGCAACCGGTTCCTGCTCGCCGTCAGCGGGGCCTACGGGTACGCCCTGTACGCCCAGCGGGAGGCCGCCCGGCTCGGCGACGAGCCGCGGGTACTCCCCTCCAGCTCCAGCGCGCTGGCTGCGCTGGAGCTGGTGCGCAGCAGCGCGGCGCACCGGAGGTACGACGACATCGTCGTGCTGAGCCCCGAGGGCCGGTGCACCGGTACGGTCTGCATCGGCGATGTGATCCAGGGCGTGGCCCACCTGGCCATGGCCCCGCTGAACGGCGAGCCGGCGGTGGCACCGCACCCGCTCACCTGGCGACCCTGTCCGCAGCCCGCACGCACCTCGGCGGAGCCGACACCGCGATGCGAAAGATCATCTTGATGATGTCGGTGTCTCTAGCGCCCCGCGCGGAGCTCGCGGTTCACCAGCTCGATGTCGAAGGCGGCCGGATCGAACTCGCAGGCGTGCTCCAAGCCCAGCCACCGAACCATGTCGTCATGCTCCTCGTCGCCCGGATCAGCGAGAACCTCCCGGAGTTGCGCATAGCCCGGCGGCCCGCCGCAGTCCTCCGGCGGGCAGGCGCCCCCGCCGCCGATGCATCGGGGGTAGCTTTCGCCCGGCTCAGCCGCCCCGAGCGCCTCGATGAGGATCTCGTGCTCCCAGTCGTCGCCGAAGTCGTAGCTGTAGCGGATGGCGCCGCGGTTTAGGTCGAGATCACCGAGTCGCACTGAGCGCTCGTCGGTGAACTCGAGTTCCGGGTCCGGCAGGCCGTACGTGCGGTTGCCGTCGGTGAAACTGTGCAGATGACAGTTCTGCCAGCCCATCGCCGTCTGGATCACCTCGTGCAGCCTGCTCAGCGACATGGTGGCCGGGATCAGCAGCCGCCGCCACACGGGGGGATCCGTCACCTCAGCCAACGTGACGGTGATCTGGTGGACGGGATCGCCGGGCTCAGGCTCCCCCCGCATGCGACGGGTCCCACGCCGGCCGGTCGCGGTCAGCTCGGCGGCGTCCTCGGTCAGGGTCACCGCACCCAGCCGGGCCAGCGTACTAAGGGTGCGCCGAACATCGCGGTCGTTCATGCGACGTGTCGTGGTCAGCTGTATGTCGGTGGCGTCATCAAGCACGTAGGGTGCCGTCACGGTGTGCCACGCCAGATCGCACAGCTCGTCCAAGCCGACCGCGCCGTCGCGTCCGTACAGCACGGACAGCAGCGCATCGAAGCCGGCAGCGAACTCCGAACGCAGGAACGACTCGCCCCATCCCGAGGGCAGAAACGCCGGGCCGAGCCGCCCGAACACCTCGAACAACGCCGTCCACAGCTCCGCCGGCCGGTCGAGCAGCGCGGCGGCCTTCTTGACCGGCACCAGCCGACCGCGGACGACCCGCACCAGCCGCGCCGCTTTGGCCCACTCCACGATCAGGCTCAGACCCAGCAGCTCCACACTCGACCTGGTCTTGAACACCCGCTCACCGATCGCGGGATCGAGCTCGTCCCCGGTACCCAACCGCTCGACGACAACCCTGGCATCGGCCAGGGTGACGGCTCCCTTCTGGGTGAGCCTGCGGCCGTCCCCGACCCACCTGACGAACTCCACCACCTGCCTGACTAACACCGGCTCCGCAGCAGTGACAGGTGCAGAACTCGTCATCGTCGTCTCCCTTCGACATCGACCGACTGCCCGACCACGCGGCCGGCCCGAACCGTACCCGTTGACGTCGCCGGCTCCTCCAACGCACCACACCGGAGCGGTCCGGATCCTGTCGATCGGCATGGGCTGCGATGAGGGGTTGCGGCGGGCAGCGGTCCGCGACACGAGTCCGGAGTGTCGAGGTAGGAGTGTTGTAGGACTTCGGTACGCCCGAGCCGGTGAAGCGCAGGGTCTCCGTCACGCTCGACGCCGACCTAGTGGACGAGCTGACCGCCCAGGGGGGTGGGCTGTCCGGCAGGGTCAATGACGCCGTACGCCGGGAGCCGGCACGACTCCGCCGGCCGAGCGGTTCGGCGGCCTGATGAGAGTGGTGCTTGACGCCGAGGCTGTCAACGCCGTGCTAGAGCGAACACACCCCGGCGAGCGCACCGTCCGCCGGGCTCTCACGACCGCGCACCGGCCTCGGCGGTAACCGGCGCGGCGATGGCAAGCGCACCGCGCTCGGCCTCGAGTACCTCGCGGACCGCGCGCCGAAGGGGTCTCGACGGTCAGCCAGTGCTACCAGGGGGGCCGCGTCGACACAGACGCGCGGCGGGTCAGACGGTGAAGCCCAGGGCGCGTAGTTGCTCCCGCCCGTCTTCGGTGATCTTGTCCGGACCCCACGGCGGTATCCACACCCAGTTGATCCGCACGTCCTCGACCAGTCCCCCGCCGGGGCCACCGGTGAGCGCGGCGCGGGTCTGGTCCTCGATGACGTCGGTCAGCGGGCAGGCCGCAGAGGTCAGCGTCATGTCCAGGGTGGCGACGTTGCTCTCGTCGACCCGGATGTCGTAGACCAGGCCCAGATCGACCACGTTGATGCCCAGCTCCGGGTCGACCACATCGCGCATGGCTTCCTCGACGTCGTCGACGGCGGCCGGCTCGCCGTCCGGATGGAGGGTCGGGACCTGAGGCATCCCGGCCGCACCGCGCACTACCTCGGACTCCTCGTTCAGGCTCATCGTGCCTCCACTCGCTGGGCACCGTTGTCTGAGCCGGCGCTACCTGAGCCGGCGGCCGCCGCCCGGCCGACGGCATCCTTGAACGCCATCCAGCCCAGCAAGGCGCACTTCACCCGGGACGGGTATTGTGACACGCCCGCGAAGGCGACCGCGTCCGCGAGTACGTCCTCATCGGGCTCCACCTGACCCCGGCTCTGCACCATCTCCAAGAAGGCGTCCATGGTGGACCGCGACTCGGCCACGGTCCGGCCGACCACCAGGTCGGTGAGCACCGATGTCGCCGCCTGGCTGATCGAGCAGCCGATCGCGTCGTAGGACACGTCGGTCACCCGGTCGCCATCCAGCGCCACCCGCAACGTCACCTCGTCCCCGCAGGTCGGGTTGACCTGGTAAGACTCCGCGTCGAAGGGCTCTCGCAGACCGTTACGGTGCGGGTTGCGGTAGTGGTCCAGGATGATCTCCTGATACATCTGCTCCAGTTTCATGCGCCCACCCGGAAGAAACGGCGCACCTCGTGCACCCCGGCCAGCAGCGCGTCGACCTCGGCGGGCGTGTTGTACACCGCGAAGCTGGCCCGTACCGTCGCGGCGATCCCGAAACGGCGGTGTAACGGCCAGGCGCAGTGGTGCCCGACCCGCACCGCGATTCCCAGGTCGTCGAGGACCTGCCCGGCGTCGTGCGGGTGCACGTCGTCCATCACGAAGGACACCGCGCCACCCCGGTTCTCGGTGTCGGTAGGGCCGATGATCCGCACGCCGTCCAGCTCCGCCAGGCCGGTCAGCGCCTGTTCGGTCAGGACACGCTCATGCGCGGCGATCCGGTCCATGCCCACCTCCGACAGGTAGTCCACCGCCGCGCCCAACCCCACCGCTTGAGAGGTCATCGGGACGCCGGCCTCGAAACGCTGCGGTGGCGGGGCGTAGGTGGAGCCCTCCATCCTCACCAGCTCGATCATCGAACCCCCGGTGAGGAACGGCGGTATCACCTCAAGCAGCTCGCGACGGCCGTAGAGCACGCCGACCCCGGACGGACCGAGCATCTTGTGCCCGGAGAACACCGCGAAGTCGACGTCCAGCGCGGCGAAGTCGACCGGCGTGTGCGGCACCGACTGACAGGCGTCCAGCACGGTCAGCGCTCCGACGTCGCGGGCCCGGCGGACCAGTTCGGCGACCGGAGGGACGGTTCCCATCACGTTGGACTGGTGGGTGAAGGCCACCACTCTGGTGCGCTCGGACAGCTCCAGCGAGCCCAGGTCCAGCCGGCCGTCGTCGGTCACCTGATACCAACGCAGGGTGGCACCGGTGCGCCGGCACAGCTCCTGCCAGGGCACCAGGTTGGCGTGGTGCTCCATCTCGGTCACCACGATCTCGTCCCCAGCCGCCAGAGCGAAGCGCTGTACCAGCTCCTTTCCGACCGAGGAGTTGCTCAGCGCGTAGGCGACCAGGTTGATCCCCTCGGTGGCGTTCTTGGTGAACACCACCTCCCCAGGCTGGACACCGACGAACGCGGCGATCCGGGCCCGCGCCGACTCGTAGGCGTCGGTGGCCTCCTCGGCGAGCTGGTGTGCTCCCCGGTGCACCGCGGCGTTGTGCTGCTCGAGGAACGCGCGTTCGGCGTCGAGCACCTGCCGGGGCCGCTGCGAGGTGGCCCCGGAGTCCAGGTACACCAGCGGCCGACCGTCCCGCACCGTACGGCACAGGATCGGAAAGTCGGCGCGAACCTTCTCCTGCTCGCTGGCCGTCAGTGAACCTGAAGCCAGTGAACCTGAAGCCAGTGAGCCTGAAGTCAGTGACCCGGTCGTCACGGCGACACCCCCGTCACCTCTTGCCGGCGGGTGAACCGCTCGTAGCCGCCGGACTCCAGCTCCTCGGCGAGCTCCTGCCCGCCGGACTCCACAATCCGCCCGCCCGCGAAGACATGGACGTAGTCAGGCCTGATGTGCCGCAGGATCCGGGTGTAGTGGGTGATCAGCAGCACGCCGACGTCGCCGCTGGCCCGGTAGCGGTTCACCCCTTCGGAGACCACCCGCAGCGCATCGACGTCCAGGCCGGAGTCGGTCTCGTCCAGCACCGCGATCCTGGGCTTGAGCAGGGACAGCTGCAGGATCTCGTGGCGCTTCTTCTCACCACCGGAGAAGCCCTCGTTCACGTTGCGCTCGGCGAAGGCGGGATCGATGTCCAGCTCGGACATCGCCGACTTGACCTCCTTGACCCAGGTGCGCAGCTTGGGCGCCTCGCCGCGGATCGCGGTGGCGGCGGTGCGCAGGAAGTTCGTCATCGACACACCGGGCACCTCAACCGGGTACTGCATCGCGAGAAACAGGCCCGCTCGCGCCCGCTCGTCGACCGACATCGAGAGCACATCGACGCCGTCCAAGAGCACCCGCCCCGAGACGACCCGGTATCTCGGGTGACCGGCGATCGAGTAGGCCAGCGTGGACTTTCCCGACCCGTTGGGTCCCATGATCGCGTGCGTCTCCCCCGCCCGGACGGTCAGGTCAACGCCGCGCAGGATCTCTTTCTCGGGAGCCTGCTCGTCATCGGTCGGCACCGCGACGTGCAGGTTCTTGATCTCCAGGGTGGTCATCGGTGTGGTCTCAGCTCCCGCTAGCGGTCGGTCCCCATCAACGGTTGTCACGATGAGCGGTTTGTCACGATGGACGGGTCCACATACACGTCATCACCGTCAGTCGTCACGGCGTAGGTGTCCACCGGTTCGGATGCCGGTGGTGCGGACGGCGCTCCGGTGGCCAGGTCGAAGCACGATCCGTGCAGCCAGCACTCCAGTCCCTTGCGGGTCACCTCGCCTTCGGACAACGCGATCTCAGCGTGCGAGCAGACGTCGGCCAGCGCGTACACCTGTTCGCCCTGGCGGACCAGCACCACCGGCACGCTGTCGACCTCGAAGCCGGTGGGCACGTCGTCCTTGAGGTCGGTCAGGCCGCAGACCCGGACCATGGTCATACCCCCACCGCCTCCAGCTCAGCCTCGATCGCCACCGCCAGCCGCTCGCGTACCCGCGTGACGGTGATCTTCTGCAGGATCTCGTCGAAGAAGCCCCGCACGACCAGCCGGCGGGCCTGCTCGGTGGGGATACCCCGGGAGGTCAGGTAGAACAGCTGCTCGTCGTCGAAGCGGCCAGTGGTGCTGGCGTGCCCGGCGCCGACGATCTCCCCGGTCTCGATCTCCAGGTTGGGCACCGAGTCGGCCCGGGCACCGTCGGTGAGCACCAGGTTGCGGTTGACCTCGAAGGTCTCGGTGCCCTCAGCGGCGGCCCGGATCAGGACGTCGCCGATCCACACGGTGCGCGCGTCCGGTTTTCCCGGGCTGCCCTGCAGCGCGCCCTTGTAGGCGACGGTGGACCGGCAATGGGGGACAGCGTGGTCCACCAGCAAGCGGTGCTCCAGATGCTGCCCGGCGTCGGCGAAGTACAGACCGAGCAGCTCGGCGTCGCCGCCGGGCTGGGTGAACGTCACCGTCGAGGACTGCCGGACCAGGTCGCCGCCCAGGCTCACCGTGGTGGCGCGCAGTACCGCGTCGCGGCCCAACCGGGTGTGCTGCGCGGCGACGTGCACCGCGTCGTCGGCCCAGTCCTGCACACTGACCAGGGTCAACCGGGCACCGTCGGCGACGACCAGCTCGACGTTCTCCGCGTAGGTGCCGCTGCCGCGGTAGTCGAGCACCACCACGGCTTCAGCGAACTCCTCGAGGCGTACCTGCAGGTGCCCATAGGCGATCGCCCCGGCGCCCGGCCCGGTAATGGTGATCATCACCGGGTCCTCGATCCGGGTCCGCGCCGGCATGGTCACCACGGTGGCCCGCGCCGCGGAGCTCCAGGCCTGCGCGGCGACCCGGTCGGCGGGGACACCGCCGTCGCCCAGGCGCGGGTCGCCGCAGCCCACATCCTCGACCATGACCCCCTCGGCCGCCGGCACACTGACCTGGGCGGTGCCAGTAGCCTCGACGCCCTGGTGCAGCCCGCGCAGCCGACGCAGCGGGGTGAACCGCCACTCCTCCTCCCGCCCCGCGGGCACCTCGAAGGCGTCCACGTCGTAGGAGGTGAACCGCTGTCCCCGGGAGACCATCGGCACACCGTGCCGCGTGGTGTCGGCGCCGTGCGAGTGCGCGAGGCGACCGCGCTCGGCCGACCGGCCAGTGGTAGCCGTCATATCAGCCGACGGCTCCTTCCATCTGCAGCTCGATCAGGCGGTTGAGCTCCAGGGCGTACTCCATGGGCAGCTCGCGGGCGATCGGCTCGATGAACCCGCGCACGATCATGGCCATCGCCTCGTCCTCGGTCAGCCCCCGGCTCATCAGATAGAACAGCTGATCGTCGCTGACCTTGGAGACGGTGGCCTCGTGGCCCATCGACACGTCGTCCTCGCGTATGTCGACGTAGGGGTAGGTGTCCGAGCGACTGATCTGGTCCACCAGCAGGGCGTCACACTTCACCGTGGAGCGGGAGTGGTGGCTGCCCTCGTTGACCTGCACCAGCCCGCGGTAGGAGGTGCGACCGCCGCCGCGGGCCACCGACTTGGACACGATCGTGCTCGACGTGTGCGGTGCGGCGTGCACCATCTTCGCCCCGGCGTCCTGGTGCTGGCCCTCGCCCGCGCAGGCCACCGAGAGCACCTCTCCCTTAGCGTGCTCGCCCATCAGCCAGACCGACGGGTACTTCATGGTGACCTTGGAGCCGAGGTTGCCGTCGATCCACTCCATGGTCGCGCCCTCGGCTGCGGTAGCCCGCTTGGTGACCAGGTTGTAGACGTTGTTCGACCAGTTCTGGATCGTGGTGTAGCGGCAGCGGCCGCCCTTCTTGACGATGATCTCGACGACCGCCGAGTGCAACGAGTCGGACTTGTAGATGGGCGCCGTGCAGCCCTCGACGTAGTGCACGTACGCGCCCTCGTCGACAATGATCAGCGTCCGCTCGAACTGGCCCATGTTCTCGGTGTTGATCCGGAAGTAGGCCTGCAGCGGGATGTCGACGTGCACGCCGGGCGGCACGTAGATGAACGACCCACCGGACCACACCGCGGTGTTCAGCGCGGCGAACTTGTTGTCACCCGCCGGGATCACACTGGCGAAGTACCGCTCGAAGATCTCCGGCTGCTCGCGCAGCGCGGTATCGGTGTCCAGGAACTGGACGCCCAGCTCCTCCAGATCCTCGCGGATCTTGTGGTAGACGACCTCGGACTCGTACTGCGCGGCCACACCGGCCACCAGCCGGGCCTTCTCCGCCTCGGGGATGCCCAGCCGATCATAGGTGGTCTTGATGTCATCGGGCAGCTCGTCCCAGGACGCGGCCTGCTTCTCGGTCGAGCGGACGAAGTACTTGATGTTGTCGAAGTCGATACCGGACAGGTCGGCACCCCAATGCGGCATCGGCTTGCGCTGGAACAGGCGCAACGCCTTCAGCCGGGTTTCCAGCATCCACTCCGGCTCGTTCTTCCTGGCCGAGATGTCACGCACCACAGCTTCGGACAGACCACGCTGCGCGCTGGAGCCGGCGACGTCGGAGTCGGCCCATCCGTACTCGTAGCGACCCAGGCTGGAGAGCGTCTCCTCCTGGGTGAGCGGTGCAGTCAGGGCGTTTCGCGCTCGCACATCCTGCTCAGGGGCAGTCGTCATGCTTCAGACGCCTCCATCCGGTTCCGTGGTGGGCGGTTCTGTGGTCAGAGTCGGGGGAGCAGTCCTCCGGGCGGCGTGCGGGAGCCGAGCCTCGGGAACGTGGGTCGTACATACCACGTCGCCGCGGGCGATGGTGGCCAGCCGCTGCACATGGACACCGAGCAGATCGGCGAAAGCCGCGGTCTCGGCCTCGCACAGCTGCGGAAACTCCGCGGCGACGTGCGAGACCGGGCAATGGTGCTGGCATAGCTGCGCACCGGCACCGACGTACTCGGCTGATGCGGCGTAACCCTCCGCGCTCAGGGCGGACGCCAGCAGCCGCGCGCGCGCGACGGGGTCGGGCGCGGCGACCACCCTGGCCCGGTGCCGCTCGACCAGATCTGTCACCCGGCGTTGGGCGAACGAACGGACCGCCTGCTCACCGTCCCGTTCGGACAGAAAGCGCAGCGCGGCCACCGCCAGGTCGTCGTAGGTGTGCTCGAACCGCGCCCGCCCGGCGGCGGTGAGCAGGAAGAACTTGGCTGGGCGACCACGGCTGCGGGGGGCGCGGCGCGGTGCCGTGCGGTAGCTGGCCTGCCCCTCAGCCAGCAGGGCGTCCAGGTGCCGGCGTACCGCGGCGGGGCTCAGCCCCAGCGAGTCGGCGACCTGCGCGGCCGTCACCGGGCCGTGTTCCAGCACCATCCGCGCCACCGACTCGCGGGTCCGACCCTCCCCGCTGGCGGTCCCGACGTTTTTCACAACATCTATGTTACGTATTTCAGCCGGTGAGCGCAAAGCACCACGCCGCTCCGTCAAGGACGCCAGGGCACGCGGCGCTACCCTTCGCGGCGTGGCGGCCGGAAAGGTGCGTGATCCCGGGGCAGCCCTGCCCGCGCCGGTGCCGCCGGTCAGTGTCCGATCCGGGGCCCCACCCGGCGGCACCGGCCTGAGTCTGGCTGAGATCCACCAGCTCGACACGGTGCGCCGGTTCGGCACCGTCGGCGCGCTGCTCATGGGCCTGGGCTCACTCGGTGCGGGGACGGCTCCCGTGCTGGGCAACCCGGTGGTCGGGCGTCCGGTGCTGGGTCTGTTTCCCCGGATGCCCACCGCGTCGCTGGCGGTCGCCTACACCGGCATCGTCATGGTGGTGCTGGCCTGGCTGTGGCTCGGCGCGCTGGCCGCTCCCGGACGGGCCCGGCTGATCTCCCGGCCCCAGCTGGACCGCACGATGCTGATGTGGGCGGCGCCGCTGCTGGTCACCCCGCCGATGTTCAGCCGGGATGTCTACAGCTACCTGGCGCAGAGCGCGATGGTCGACCGCGGGCTGGACCCCTATGCGCTCGGTCCGGCCGACGCGTTGGGCGTGGACCACCCCCTGGTGCGGGGGATCCCCACGATCTGGCGCCACACACCGGCGCCCTACGGCCCGTTGTTCCTCACCCTGGGTAGGCCGATCGACTGGATCGCCGGTGACGACGTGGTGCTCGGCGTGCTGCTGCACCGCACCCTGGCGGTGGCCGGGCTGCTGATGATCGTCTGGGCGCTGCCTCGGCTGGCCCGCCGGATGGGCGTCTCGCCGGTGTTCGCGCTGTGGCTCGGCGCCGCGAACCCGTTGGTGTTGTTTCACCTGGTCAGCGGAGTGCACAACGAGGCGCTGATGATCGGTCTGATGCTGGTCGGCCTGGAGCTGGCGCTGCGCGGCCCCGAGATAGGGCCAGCCGTGCTCGGCGGCACGGCGCTCATCGCGGCCGCGGCCCAGGTGAAGGTTCCCGCCGCGCTGGCGCTCGGTTTCCTCATCGTGTGGTGCGCCCGGCACCGAGGTGGTCGGCCGCGCGACGTGGTGTGGGCGGCGGCGGCGGTCGGTGGTGTCGCGGTGGCCACCACCGTGGCGATCGGGCTGGGCAGCGGGCTCGGCTTCGGTTGGGTGGGTGCGCTGGGCACGCCCAACGCGGTGCGCAGCTGGATGTCGGTGGTGACCGAGCTCGGCCTGCTTGCCGGGTGGATCGGCAGCCTGCTCGGACTGGGCGACCACCTCACCTCGGTGCTCGCGCTCGCCAGGGCCACCGGGCTGGCCGCCGCCGGCGGAGTCTGCCTGCTGCTGTTGTGGCAGTGCTGGAAGGGACGGGTCGAGCCACTGGCTGGGCTCGGCGCCGGACTGGGTGCCGTGGTACTGCTGGGGCCGGTGGTGCATCCGTGGTACCTGCTGTGGGCCGTGATCCCGTTGGCGGCGTCGGCCCCCCGCCCGGCCCTGCGCGCCACCGCTATCGTGGCCTGCGCGGTACTCGCGGTGGTGGTGGCGCCCACCGGCTCGGACTTCATGTTCCGGGACTGGGTGCTTCCCGCGGCGATCACGGTGTCGGTGATCACCCTGATGGTGCCGATGCTGCTGGTTCGCGGGCGCACTCCCCCACTGTCGGGAGCATTGTGCGGGGCCCTTGAGGCCCCCGGCCCGTTGTCGGCGGCCCCGCGGGCCGGGGGGCCCCGATCCGGGGGCGCGACCTAGGCTCTGTGAACGTGACCCCGCCCGCGTCATCGGCTGCTGTCGAGGTCCGCGGCCTGGTTCGGAGCTTCGGCGCGATCCGAGCCGTGGACGGGCTCGACCTGCGGGTGCAGCGGGCCACGGTGCTGGCTCTGCTGGGGCCCAATGGTGCCGGCAAGACCACCACGGTCGAGGTGTGCGAGGGTTTCCAGCGTCCGGATGCCGGCGTGGTCCGGGTGCTGGGACTGGACCCGGTCGCCGACGGTGCCGCGCTGCGCCCCCGAGTCGGGGTGATGCCCCAGGGTGGCGGGGCCTACCCGGGCGTGCGGGCCGCTGAGATGCTCGATCTGGTCGCGGCCTGCGCGGCATGGCCACTGGACGTCGGATGGCTGCTCGATGTACTCGGGCTCACCGGCGTCGCGCGAGTGCCCTACAAGCGCCTGTCCAGTGGCCAGCAGCAGCGGCTTGCGCTGGCCTGCGCCCTGGTCGGGCGGCCCGAGGTGGTATTCCTCGACGAGCCCACCGCCGGCATGGACCCGCAGGCCCGGCGGCTGGTCTGGGACATCATCGGGCGGCTGCGCGCAGACGGCGTCAGCGTGCTGTTCACCACCCACCTGATGGAGGAGGCCGAGGCGCTGGCCGACCAGGTGGTGATCATCGACCATGGCCGGGTGGTGGCCCAGGGCAGCCCCGCTGAGCTGACCTCGACCGGTACCGAGCGGCAGCTTCGGTTCGAGGCCCGAACCGGCCTGAAACTCGGCCTGCTGCGCACCGCGCTGCCGAAGGGGTGCCGGGCCAGTGAACCGCGCCCCGGTGGGTACCTCGTCGAGGGCCTGATCGACCCGCAGGTGATGGCCACCGTGACCGCGTGGTGCGCCCAGCAGGGGGTGTTCGCCGAGGATCTGCGGGTGTCCAGGCGCAGCCTGGAGGACGTGTTCCTCGAGCTCACCGGACGGGAGCTGCGGCCGTGACCACCTTCTCCCCCGGCACCTTCGCGCCCGCGCCAGGCCGGGGCCGGCTGTCCCGGATGCTGCTCACCCAGGCGCGCACCGAGTTCGTCCTCACCCTGCGCAACGGGGAGCAGCTGCTGCTGACCCTGCTCATCCCGCTGGCGATGCTGGTCGGGCTCACCGCGCTGAACGTGGTGCCGGTGCCCAGCCCGCGGGTGGACAACGTCACCCCGCGCGTTCTGGCGCTGGCTGTGATGTCCACCGCGTTCACCGGGCAGGCCATCGCGCTGGGCTTCGACCGCCGCTACGGGGTGCTCAAACGGTTGGCCGCCACGGCGCTGCCGCGCTGGTCCCTGGTCACCGGCCGGATGCTCGCGGTGCTCGGGGTGGTGCTGGTGCAGCTGGTGGTGCTCGGCGCGGTGGCCGTCGCACTGGGCTGGCATCCAGAGCCGGCCGGGGTGGCCCCCGCCGCGCTGCTGGTCCTGGCCAGCACCGCGGCGTTCGGTGCGCTCGGCGTGCTGCTCGGGGGGACGCTACGAGCTGAGGTGGTGCTCGCGGTGGCGAACACGGTCTGGCTGGTGCTCGTCGTGGCGGGTGGCATCGTGCTGTCCGTGCACGCCTTGCCCGGACCGCTCGCCGCGATCGCCGCCGCGCTGCCCTCCGGCGCACTGGCCGAGGGACTGCGCGCCGCACTGGTCACGGGCGTCACGCCATGGGGCGCGCTGGGAGTGTTGCTGGCATGGGCCGCAGCCGCCGCCGCACTCGCCGCCCGCACCCTGCGCCTGTCCTGAGCGCTCCAGCTCCATTCGGAGCCGAACAGCGGTTCACGAACCCCCGGAACAGCGCCATTCGGAGCCGAATGACGTGGTCGACGGACGTGCGTTGCGTGGTGGACATGATGCGCATACTGTGGGTGGGTAAGGGACGAATGGACGGGGCCGGCGATGGGCGGGACTACGGCGAGCGGTGGCCACGGCCTCTAGCGCCACGCTGGCCGACGAGCTCCACAGGGCCAGGAGGCTGCCCGCTCAGTGGGCGTCGGCTCTTGTGGCGGTGCCACGAGAGCGGTTCATCCCCGACCGGATGTGGGTGGACGAGGGCGGGTACGACGACCTCGAATGCGTGTCCCTCGACCGGGCCGTCGAACCGGAACGTTGGCGAGCCGCGGTCTACTCGGACAGGGTGATCGTGACCCAGTTCGACGACGGGGCGACGGTGTGGCCGCAGGTCGGCCACCGGCCCACCTGCTCGTCGTCGATGCCCTCGGCGATGCTCGGGATGCTCGGGGTTCTTGACGTCCGCGAGGAGCACCGGGTGCTGGAGATCGGTGCCGGCACCGGCTACAACGCCGCACTCCTGGCGCAGCGTGCCGCGCAGGTGACCACGGTCGAAGTCGACCCGACGCTCGCCGAGCAGGCGCGCGCCGCCCTGGATGGTCTGTCTACCGTACGGGTGGTCACCGCCGACGGGGCTGCGGGTCGCCAGCCGGGCGCCCCGTTCGACCGGGTCCTGGCCACCGCATCCGTCCGCCTCGGTCAGCTCCCCTACGAGTGGGTCGCCCAGACCCGGCCAGGTGGAGTCATCGTCGCCCCGGTCCGTGCTGACCTGACCTCCGGGCCGCTCGTGCGGTTCACCGTCGGCGAGGATGGGACCGCGACCGGGCGAGTGATGCCTATCCGGGTGGGGTTCATGGAGCTGCGCGCGCACCGCACGCCGTCCCGGTGGCCGCGGCTGCGGTGGGACGATCCGGCCGCCGACCTCACGCACAGCGGCGACCTGTCGCCCCGGACAGCACTGTGGGTCGAGGCACTCCGATGGGCCATCGCCCTAGCGGTTCCGCAGTGCAAATACGACGTCTGGAAACGCACCACCGACCGCACCCAGGAGGTGACCTGGCTGGTCGACATCTGCTCGGGCTCGTGGGCGAGCGTCACACCGGACGCCGCCGAGGGCCGCTACGACGTCCGCCAGTACGGGCCACGCCGCCTGTGGAACGAGGCGGAAGCCGCGCATCGCTGGTGGCGGCGCAGCGGTGAGCCGACGCTGGAGGACTGGGAGTTCCTCATCACACCCGACCGACAGACCGTCCGGCCAGCCCGCTCTGGTAAGGATCCTCCTGACCGAGGTTGACCATCCCGAGCTTCCTCAGGAGTTGGACAGCATGTACCCCCAGGAGGGCGGGCGCGGCGGCTACCTACCATCGGTGATATGCCCGCCGCAGCCTCCTCGACCCACTCGTTGACAACCCTGGCACGGGCTACGGCGATCGCCGCCGTGATCACCCAGGCGGGCATCGCGGTGACCGGCTCGGTGGTGCGGGTCACCGGCTCGGGGCTGGGCTGCCCGACCTGGCCGCAGTGCTTCCCGGGCAGCATGGTTCCCGAGCCGCATCCGGGTATCGCCGCGCTGCACCAGTGGATCGAGTTCGGCAACCGCCTGCTCACCGGCCTGGTCGGCGTCGTCGGGCTGGCCTGCCTGGTGGTCGCGGTGGCGGTCCGGCCCCGTCGCCGGCGACTGGTCCTGCTGGCCGCGACGATGCCCCTCGGTGTCGCGGCGCAGGCCGTCCTCGGGGGTATCACGGTCCTGACCGGGCTGGCCTGGTGGACCGTCACCGTACATTTTCTCGTGTCGATGGTGCTGGTGTGGCTGGCGGTGCTGCTGGCCGCGGCCTCCACCGAGGGCGACGCCCCAGCGCGCCGGCACCTGCCTGGCCCGCTGCGCGGCTTGCTGCGCACCGCCATCACGGTGCTGGCGGCGCTGCTGGTCGCCGGGACACTGGTGACCTCGGCGGGCCCGCACGCGGGGAACACCGCTACCCCCAGGCTCGCGGTCAGTGTCCCGACGCTGGCGCAGCTACACGCCGACCTGCTCGTCGGCTTTCTCGGGTTGCTCGCCGGCCTGGGGTTCGCGCTGCGCGTGGTGGGCGTGCCGGCACGGACGTGGTGGCGCTACGCGGTGCTGGTCTGCGTGGTGCTCGCCCAGGGCACGCTCGGTGTCGTGCAGTACCTCACAGGGGTACCCGAGGTACTGGTCTCGCTGCACGTCCTGGGTGCCGCCTCGGTGGTCGTGGCGATGGCCGCACTCTGGACGAGCTGCCGGACCCGCGACCACGTGCCGGTCACGGGCACCACCCCGAACAGCCCGCGATCACTGGCCAGCACGGGCGCCGGGTAACGCACGCTCCTGCCGACCTCGACCAGTGTGAGCGCCCCGGTGGGAACTGTTACTCATCTCGCGGCTGTGGGGTAGCCGGCGGGGGTGTGAGCACCCGATGGCGGATGACGACGGACCTGGCCGGGCGGTCAGCCTCGCGCCGGAGCCGGTGGTGGATCTCCTCGACGGTGCGCGACGGCGGTCGTTACACCACCGTCCTCAGCCTGGACGACGCGGAGTCACGCACCACCGACGTCGATCCGGAACTCCAGCACAGACCAATACCGGAGCGCCGATCACTAATTCGCTCGTTGATTCACTGGCCGAAGGAGCGCGCCCATGAGCGTGCTCGCCGAGGATTGGATGCCCAGGGCGCTGCGGCTTGCCGAGGAACTGGCCGCAGCCGGGAAGCTGTGGTCGGCGCGGTGGCGGGAGCCGATCTGCGCGGTGCCTCGCGCCACCCCGGCCGGCGCTCACACCTGGCCGGTGAGGCGCCCGGCGTAGTGGCATCGCGGCTTCGCGCGGACGGTACGCCGTGGGCTGAGCCTTGGGATAGTTTCGATGGCTGTGAGCCAAGATCCTGGGTCCGAGCAGATCAGCGACTACCTCGACTGGTACTTCGACCAGCACCCGGTGGGGGCCGACGCGCTCGGCGTGCCCGGCTACGCCCACCGGCTCGACGACTTCAGCGCCACAGCCTTCGAACGCCGCGAGCGGGACACCACCGGATGGCTGGCCCGGTTCGAGGACGAGCCGGACGGGATCGACCGGGACCTCGTCGTCTCCGCACTGCGCGGGGACCTGCTGATGGCCGGCCGGCCCGCCTGGCGGCGCGACCCGTCGGTGTATCTCGTCCCGGTGTTCACCGGCTTGCTGCTGCCGTTCCTGCACCGGCTGCGTCCCGAGCCGGAGCTGGTCGACGGGGTGGTGGCGCGGCTGGCGGAGGTGCCCGAGGCGCTCGCGTCGTGCCGGGACAACCTGGACCCCGAGCTGTCCGCGCCGCGGCTGGTCCGTCGTGCTCTCCGGCAGGCCACGACCGGCCCGGCGTTCCTGCGCGACTCACTGCCCGCCGAGCTCAGCGACCCAGCGCTGCGGGCCCGCCTGGTGGACGCGGCTGAGCCCGCGGTGCAGGCGTTCGAGGAGACCGCTGGATTCCTTACCGACTTCGCCGAGCGCGCCACCGGTGACTGGCGGATGGGCGAGACGCTCTACTCGGCGCTTCTGACACAGCGTGAGCTGCTCGACTACGGGGCCGAGGAGCTGTACCGCCGGGGTGTCGCGGCCTGGGACGCGCTCGACGCGCAGATGCGGGAGCTGGCCCCTCGGGTGCCGGGCGGTAGCTCCGACTGGCGGGCCACCATGGAAGCCCTGCAGGACGACCACCCGCCCACGCTGCGGGCGATGCGCGCGGAGTACGAGGCGGAGACCGCGCGGGCCCGGGCGTTCCTCGTCGACCGCGAGCTGGTGACCTTCGCCGACGGCGAGCAGTGCCGGGTGGTGCCGGCGCCGGCCTTCCAACGCCCGATTCTGGCGGTGGCGGCCTACCTGCGACCACCCGCGCTGACCCGATCCCGCGTCGGCCACTTCTTCGTACCCTTCACTCCGGACGGCGCCACCGAGGAGCAGATCACACAGCGGCTTCGCACCAACGCCCGCGCGCAGCTACCCACCATCGCGGTGCATGAGACCTACCCCGGACACCACTGGCAGCTGTCCTGGGCGGCCGAGGCGTCCCCGGCGGTGCGTGCGGTACACCACAGCAGCTACTTCGCGGAGGGCTGGGCGCTCTACGCCGAGGGCATGATGCGCGAGCAGGGGTACTTCACCGATCCGGCGCATGAGCTCGCGCACCTCGACGCCCGGGTCTTCCGGGCGGCCCGGATCATGGTGGACACCGCGCTGCACTGCGGTGACATGGAGCCGGCGCAGGCCGAGGAGCTCATCGCCTCGCGCGCGTCGCTGTCCCCCGAGACCGCCAAAACCGAGGTCGACCGGTACTGTGTCTGGCCGACTCAGGCTCCCTCCTACCTGACCGGCTGCCTAGAGATCGAGCAGCTGCGTGCCCGGTGGCCCGGGGAGCTCCGGGACTTCCACGACACCCTGGCCGGCTCCGGGTGCCTGCCGCTCGGGCTGGCCAGGCGGGCTCTGGCCGCCGGCTCGTAGGCTGCCGCCATGCGCGCGATCCAGATCACCGAGACCGGCGGCCCCGAGGTTCTGCGGCTCGCCGAGCTGCCCGAGCCGGAGCCCGGTCCCGGCCGGCTACTCGTCGAGGTCGCCGCAGCCGGCGTCAACTACATCGACATCTACCACCGCAGCGGCGCCTACCCGATGCCGCTGCCGTTCACTCCCGGTACGGAGGGTGCCGGCACCGTCACCGCCGTCGGACTCGACGTCAGCGGGTTCACCGCTGGTGACCGGGTGGCGTGGGTGACCAGCCCCGGCAGCTACGCCGAGCTTGCCGTGGTGCCCGCCGAGCAGGCCGTGCCGGTACCCCCGACCGTGGGGTCCGAGACCGCAGCGAGCTGCCTGCTGCAGGGCATGACCGCGCACTGTCTCACGGTGTCCGTGCACTCCGTGCAGCCCGGCGAGACCGTGCTGGTGCACGCAGCGGCGGGTGGCATGGGCCTGCTGCTCACCCAGCTGGCCACCGCCCGCGGCGCCCGGGTGATCGGCACGGTGTCCACCGCCGGGAAGGAGCGGCTGGCCCGGGAGTCCGGGGCGGCGGAGGTGATCCGCTACACCGAGGTCGACGACCTGGCCAGCGAGGTCCGCGGGCTGACCGGTGGTGACGGCGTCGCCGCCGTCTACGACGGGGTGGGCGCCTCGACGTTCGATGCCAGCCTCGCCTCGCTGCGCCCGCGCGGGATGCTCGCGCTCTACGGCGCGGCCAGCGGCCCGGTGCCCCCGGTGGACCCCCAGCGGCTGGGCTCGGCCGGCTCGGTGTTCCTCACCCGCCCGACGCTGGGGCACTATGTCGCGACCCGCGAGGAGCTCCTCTGGCGCGCGGGCGAGGTCTTCGACTCGATCCTGGACGGGTCGCTGCGGATCACCATCGGCGGCCGGTACCCGCTCGCCGACGCCGGCCGTGCCCACCAGGACCTGCAAGGCCGCCGCACCACCGGAAAGCTCCTGCTGCTGCCCCGCTGACCGATGCGAGCCTCGCGAGCCGGCGCCCTGAACCCCGATCAGAAGGGTGTTGACGTATCGGTTATACAAGCTTAAGCTACCGCTACTAGCGTGAGCTGACCCCACAAGGGATCTTCGACTAGGAAGGGGGACCCAGTGGCCGGCGAGTCTTCTCCCATCTGCTTCCGTGTGCCTGCTGACGAGCGGTCCCTGCTCGAGGTGGTCGCTCGGTACCAGGGACAGACGCTCTCCGCCTTCGTCCGGAACTCTGTGCTCCGTGTCGCCCAGGGTCTCATCGACGAGTATGGAGTCGAGACGGTATTCAAGAAGTTCGAGACCATCGAGGCCCAGCGAGCTGAAGAGGTGAGCGCGAGAGTGGACGAGTTCCGCGCGCGACTGCTCCCCCAGCGGCATCGTGGATTGTCAGACTGATCGTGATATGACCCGGAGGCGACGATGATCGGCAGCGACGGAGCGGAGTCCCGCGCAGTCGTGGGCGCGGTCAGGGGCGCCATCGATCAGGCTCGTCTCGACGCGGGAGTGAACATCACGGGCCTGCTGGTCGACATTGAGTGCGCGGATGACGCGGACTTCCGTCGATACTTCATGTGCTGGCATCTCACCAAGGTGCTGGGTCCTTCGTTGACCGAGATGGTGCCACCCGCCGTTGTCCGCGCGGTGGCCTGCAAGGAGACGGCGCGGCCGCGTATCGCAGACCCTGAGTCGGGGTCAGGGTCTGCGCGGCGGTCGCCGGCCACCACCCTCTGGCGACCCACTGGGCATCGCTGGGGGATCCGCAGGGAGGGCGTCCCTACACAGAGATGCCAGCGGGGAGAAGACTGCTTCACCGTAGCCTAGCGACGCCGCCATCGTCTCCCGAGCGCCGCGCGGCGCGCACGACCTGGTTCTTGAACGTGGTCAGCGCGTCGGCGTTGGTCTCGTCATCGCAGCATCTCACCAAGTGATCGAGAGCCCGCAGGAGGTCCGCAGCGAGAGTGACGACGACGTCGTTCGCCGTCTCGACGCCGGGCTTCGCCAGCCAGCGCAGGGCCTGGATCTTCCGCATCGTGATCGCGGCGATGTCAAGGGTGCTTCTCAGGAAGGGTTCCGCCGCATCGACATCGTGCAACACGAGCTCGTAGGTATCAGGAACCTGAAACTCCTCTTTGAGCGTCCTGAACGCCTCTGAGGCGGCGGCGTGAAGGCCGACAAGCTCTGGCGGCTTGGGTCGGTCATCTTCAGTGAACATCGTTCTCCCCACTGCAATGCACTGTGAGCCGTACGGACGAGCTCGTCCGTACGGCTCACAGCATGTCATCGGGGGGCGCTGGTCACCATGACCGTGTTAGTCAGGAGTGGCGCCCGCCGAGGTGCAGCATGTCCTCAGGCCGATCGACCTCATCCCCGTAGCCGGTTCTCGCCAGGGCCTCCTCTCGCTCATGGAGTTCTCGCACGAGTCGCGCCACCCGTCGGTATCTCCGGTCGATGGCTCGGGTGTGCAGACCCGATCCGAGCAACACACCCACGAGCAACACGCCCACCAGGACGAACATGACGGTGGTCATCTGCCCCACCTCCAATCCACGGCTAGCGTATACGTATACGTCTTCATAAGACAAGGGACGTGATGTGGTAGGGGGCCGTCGGGGCACGTCTCAGGCGACTTCGCCTGGCGCGCGGTGGCGAGGAGCCAGGGGCTAACCTTTCCGGGGTGTCCAAGCGAACGCCCCGCGAGAAGCGCAGCCCCGCGAAGCGACGGCTGGGCCATGGCAAGCCCACCCAGCAGCGGGCCCGGCCGGATGAGCCCGACCTCATAGGAGATGTCGCGGCAGCCCTCTGCGACGACCACCCACTCACCCTGCTGTTCCTGGTCAGCTCGCTGCTCGCGGCGCTCGAGCCGCAGCGGGCCAACCCGTTCGAACGGCAGCTCGAACCCGCCTTGCCGACCCGCGACGAGCTGGTACGAACTTTCCTCGGGGTCGACCTGCCCGAGACCTCGGCTCTGCTGACCGTGATCACCGAGCTGTCCGGTGACGACATCATGCGGCACCGGGTCCGTCGCGAGATCGCCAAACGGGTGCACGCTCTGCCCGGATGGCTCACCGACCTGAGCCGGGCCACGGTGGACGGGGTCGTCGAGATGGTCCACGTGCTCGGCGACGGCGACAACATCATGATCGGGGTGAGCCTGCCCGGCGGTTCCGCGCTGTCCCTCGTGGTCTACATCGACCACAACATGGGCACGCTGGTCAAGGACGCCTTCGCCGTCCCCGAACCACTCGACGCGCTGATCGAGCACATGCGCCTGGCCGGCGACGACCCGGACACCACATGGGTGGACCTCTCCCCGGCCGACGCCCGCGCGCGGATCCGCAGCGCGATCACACTGAGCTCCCTGGCCTTCCCCCCGTTCGAGACCGACACCTGGCCCGCCTGCCGCCCCCTCGTCGAGTGGGTCCTCGACATGCTGCCTGCGGGAGGCGCCGGCTACCAGCGGCCGTACTGGGACGACAACACGCTGGCCGAGCTCACCGAGCGCTTCCTCGCCTCCCCGTTCGGAGCCGGCCTCGACGACGCTGACCACCGCCGCCTGCTGGAGTCGGTGCTGTGGTTCGGCACCGCCTACGGGCCGGGCGACCCGCTGCGCTGGAGCCCGGTGGCCGTGGAGATCCTGCTCATCCACTGGATTCCTCGCAAGATCGCCGACGGCGCGGTCTACCTCGCCAAGGCTCCCGGCCTGCTGCGGGCCTTCATCCGCTTCTGCCACCACGAGCGCGGAATCCGGGCCGCGCTCACCGCTCATACCCTCGCCGCAGTCGATGAGTACGAGCCGGAGTACCAGCGGATGATCCGGTCACCACGGCTACCGAGCCCGGCCGCGCTCCTGGCCGCGATGGGTGCGCTGCATCCCGGCGGCGCCTGGCCGCTGCCCGAAGTCCGGCCACCCAGCCTCCCGGAGATCTTGATCGATCCGCTGCGCTGTGCCGTCGGTGGCGAGGAAGCCCTGGACAGGCTCGACACAGCCCCGCTGCCCGACGAGCCCTTCGGGTGGGACCCGGTCCCCGCCGACATCCACGAGCGGGTGGCCGAGGTGCTCCGGCTGGTCGACCGATGCTGCGACGAGCTGCTCGACGTGGAGTACCGCACGGCCTGCCGCCGGTACCTCGGCCGCGCGGCGGCGGCGGACCCGGAGATCTTCCGGCGCCGCGGCCGGGCGCAGACCGCCGCCGCCGCGATCTGCTGGGGCATCGGGAAAGCGAATGACCTGTTCGGCGGCAAGATACTGGTCAAGGATCTGATGGGACACTTCGGAATCAGCCAGGGCAACGTCTCGCAGCGCAGCGGGCCCCTGCTGCGCGCCATCGGCGTCGATCCCCACAGCCAGTACCGGGAGATGAACCTCGGTTCACCCGACTACCTCACCTCAACCCGCCGGAAGGAGATCCTCGCCCTCCGCGACTACTACCGGACCATGGCCGACTCCCCGTCGGCACCGTGACGAGACAGAACCTGCTCGGCGGCCCCACCAGGGCAGAAGGACCGAGGCCGGCGCGACGTCCCCCAACCACACCGCTGCCCCGTCGAGGTCACAGCCAGCGCGTCGAGGGCGGTCACGTACTCGTCGCCAACCTGCTCAGGTGTCGCGTCGAGCAGATCCACCCGGTGCTCAGTCCTTGATAGGGGCTCCGTCCTTGACAGGGCCGCCACGTCGACGAGCGCGTCAGCGGCTACGGCGTGTTCGACGTCGAGGCACGCGCCGCTGAGACCGACATCGCCTGCCAGGCGCGCCTACGGTACCTGGTTTCGGGCCGGGAAATGTCAGACCCGATGTCTAGGGTGCGACGTGTGACGGTCCGGCAGCTGGTTCCCGAAGGTCTGGCGCAGATGGCGCCGGGCCCGGAGCTGGGTGTGCTGCTCGGCGGACTTGACATCTCCGCCTTGACCGGAACCGATCTGGTGGAGGTGCTGCGCGCCCGAGCCCGGCAGCTGTCTCATGAGCAGGCTCAGCTGCTGGCGGTGATGGTGGAGATCGGGTTGTGTGACCCGCGCGCCGGGACCGATGAGGTGGCCCGGCTGACGCAGACCGCGCAGTACGCCGCGGACGAGATCCGGGCGGCGTTGGCTTGGACCCGCAACGCCACCTACCGCGAGTATCACTTCGCTGAGGCCCTCCTGGTGCGGCTGCCTGCGGTCTTCACCGCCCTGGACACCGGGGTGATCTGCCGCAGCAAGGCGTGGCTGTTCACCGAGCTGTGCGCCCAGTTGACCGACGAGCAGACCCAGGTGGTGTGCGAGCGACTGCTCCCAACCGCTGCTCGGCTCACCACCGGCGAGCTTGCGGCGCGGATCGAGAAGCTGGCGATCGCGCTCGACCCCGAGTGGGCGGCCCGCAGGTATGCCAGCGCGGTGCGGGACCGGGACGTGATCGGGTACCTGGATGAGGACGGCACCGCGACCGTCACCGGGCGCAGACTGCCCGCCGATCAGGCAGCTGCCGCGTGCGCCCGGATCGAGGACCTCGCCAAGGCCGCGAAACGCGCCGGACATCCCGGCCGAATCGGCTCTCTGCGGGCAGACGTCTACGTCGGCCTGCTCGAGGGTCGCTGGCAGCAGCTGACCCGCGACCAGCTCATCGCCGACCTGCTGGCCCATGCCACACCCGACGAGAACTCTCAGGAAGGCACCCCACAGGAAGGCACCCTGGCCGGCAACCCTACCGCCGGCGCCCCGGCCGGGGGTGACGCCGACCCCACCGTCGGCGCCCCGACCGCCCCGGACAGCGGGGAGAGCGCAAGTGGCGCGGAGCAGCCCACCACAGGAGAGCGAACGGGAGTGGAGTTGCGGATCGGGCTGTCCACCCTGCTGGGGCGTGACCGGAACCCCGGAGAGATCCACGGGTGGGGACCGGTCACCGCCGAGACCGCCCGCACCATCGTGGCCACCCAGCGCACCGGGGAATGGCGCTACGCCATCATCGACTCCGAGGGGCAGCTGATCCTGGCCGGGATCACCCGCCGTCGCCCCACGATCCCCGAGGGAAGCGGGCTCCCGGCCGCAGGCGAAGCACTGGCGCCAGGGCGGGGTGGGATCGTGGAGCTGCACATCCCCGCGACCCTGCTCACCGAGCTGGTCACGCATCCCGACGCCTGCGGCGCGCACGGCGAGTGGGCCGCGGTGACAGCTGATCTCGCCGCCCAGTACGCCAACGTCCGCGCCCAGGACACCCAAGGTGCTCGGGGCGCACCGGGGCGGGATCCGGCCGCCCGGTTCGCCGGAGCGGTGCTGCGCCGCCATGTCCAGATCCGCGACAGGGTCTGCGTGCACCCCGGCTGCCGCTGCCCGGCCCGCCACGCCGACCTCGACCGCACCGTCGACCACGCCCACGGCGGACCCACCACCGAGGCCAACTCCGGGCCGCTGTGCCGGCACGACCACCGGCTCAAACATGCCGGGCACTGGCGGCTGAGCCAGCCCGATCCCGGCCACTTCATTTGGACCACCCCACTGGGCCGGGTCTACCACACCCGACGCCAGCCCATCACCACCGACCTACCCGGTCCGCTGCCCCGCCCCGAGCAGCACTCCGGCCATGCACCGTCAGTCACCTTCAGCGAGAACTGGCCAATCCCATACCGGCCACCGCCCGAGGCTGATCCGCTACCCCCACCGGCGCATACCGTCGACTCTGACGAACCGCCACCTTTCTGAGCCGCGGTGGCTCAGCCATGAGCGAGATCGGGTAGCCGTGCCCAGTCCGTTCGCGGCTGGTGACTGGCCCACTCGCAAGGCCATAGGACCAGTCTTCGGGACGCCGGCCGACGGCGAGAGCTCGACGAGCGCCGCATGCCGGGCCCTGAGCTTCAGGTGGAGAGGTCGCGGAGCGTGTGCCCTGACCGGGGCCGGTTGTCTCCACCAGGTCTCGGCGCAACAGGGCTCCGCGGAACGCGACCCCGATCTGGTCTGCGGCGGGTAGGGGCACCAGGTGCACGACGCGAGCGGTCTGCCCGGTGACGCCGGGCCGGTAGCGCAGCAGGACCACCGGCCGCGCCCCGGCCACCGTGCGGGACCCAGTGGTGTGACGCCCGTTCGCGACGCTCATCACCGGCTCCTCAGCGGCACCGGGCCCACAGTCCGGCCAGGCGCCTGCTCGTGCCGCTCGTCCGCGGCGTCGGTGTGGTCTAGGGTCCGGCTGCCCCACCCGAGGGGTCTGTGGGGAGACAGGGTGTGGGACAAGCCGGGGTCTGAAGTGGCTGGGTGGGGCGGACCGGGCTGTGATCGCTGGCAGCACGTCGGTGTCGTCACGGATCACCGGCACGGTCCGGTCCAGGCGCCTCAGGCGGTGGCGCGACGGCCAGCTCCCACTCGCTGGCCAGCAGACTCAGCAGCAGCACCTCATCAAGCTGCCGCAGGCACAGCGTCGCCTTGCCGTGCACCTGGCAGTGGCGCCACCGCGACCCGAACACCGATCCGGGCCGACGGCAGGACCGACAGCGACCCCACTCATCAACCGGATGATCCAGCAGCAGCCCGTACAACGCGGCACACGCCCTGAACGGAACGGACCCGATCCCACCCGCGGCACCCCGCCCGGCTCGCACACCGTCCACCAAGACCTCGCACAGCACCTGGCACAGGGGGTTGCGGCTGGTCTGGTACCCCGAAGAGCCGCTGCGGAACACCGGCCTCACCCCGCCACCGCCCGCCACGCCGCGAAGAGCGCATCCGATAACCGAGGCAGCCACAGCCAGTCGCGTGCCATCGCCGGAAGCACGACCCAGCGCCCCGGACCGTGCGAAGTAACACGTGGCGGCGGCACTATGCACGGTCGACCGGCCGAATGACTCTGTGGAAGACGGGACTCGGATTCGCTCCGGTGGGTGGACATAGACCGACACCTCCCAGGTATAGAGAACCGTGACGAGCGAGCGCTCGCCGTTCGCGTCTGGCAAGCAAACCCGCTCGCGGGTGGCAACCGCGATCCCTTGCCGAGGGCAATCCGGCGACAGGCCCCCTGCGTTATCCTTCGCCGGTGGAGTGGACTGCGGCGAGGATCCGTCGGTTCCGTGAGGTGGGGCTGTGCCTGCCGCAGGACAAGTTCGCCACCACACTGGGGTTCGCGAAGCGGACGGTCGGCAACGCCGAGCGCGGCACCCACGCGCCGAGCCTGGCTCTACGCCACGCGCTGGACCACGCCTTAGAGAAAGCCACCGACGCGCAACGCGACCGCTTCCTCGCCGCCGACCACGGCGCCACCCCGACTACCCACGCCACCGACCCGACACTGGAATCCGTCGAGCTGCTACGCCGCACCAAGGCCACCGACCTGGGCACAGGCACCCTGGACCAGCTCGAGAAACTGGTCGAACGACTCGGCACGGAGTATTTCACCGTCCCTCCAGCCGAGTTCCGCCAGACAGTGCTGTCCTGGCGGCGCTACGTCGCCCGCCTCCTGGAGGGCAGGCTGACCCTGCGCGAACGCCACCACCTCTACGCGGTGGCCGGCTGGCTGTCCGGACTGCTCGCCGAGGCATCACTCGCGCTGGGCGACCACGCTGACCCGCACTGCACCACCGCCCTGTCCCTGGCCCAGGAGATCGGAGACACACGCCTCGCCAGCTGGGTACGCGGCACCCAGGCACAGGTCGCGCTGTACGCGGGCGACCCACGAGAGGCGGTCACCTTCGCCCAGGCCGGTCGAGAGATAGCACCGATCGGGTCCGCCGCTATGGTCCGGTCCTGTGCACTCGAAGCACGCGCTCACGCGCGATGCGGTGATCTCAGGGAGGCGGAGCACGCGTTGTCCCGCGCTGAGCAGGCTCTCGACGTGCGCACGGAACCCCAGACAGGCAGCTTTTTCTCATTCGACACCCCCTATGTGCCGTATTACGCGGGCACCACGTACGTCTGGCTCGGCGAAACCGCCCGTGCCCGCGTGTGGGCGGGTCAGGCCGTCGAGCTGTGCGACGCGAACCCGACCCCCTGGCCGGTTGCTCGTACCAGCGCCAGGGTCGACCTCGCTGTCGCGTTAGCCCAAGCCGGCGAGCACGACGGTGCCGCAACCCTGGGTAGCGAAGCTATGGACATCTGGGTTGAGCGGCCGACACATCCGGCTAGAAGAAGAATCGAGGAGCTTCTGGCGACGCTGTGCCCGTCCACCGAACTGTGCGTGGCCGAGCTGAGAGAACGCTGGCGATGCATCTCCAGCTAACGGACAAGCCGCCGCAGTCATCACCGGTGGCAGCCGGAAAATCGGTCGAGCGGTTGCGCTGCGGTTAGTGGCGGATGTGGGGCGGAAGGGGAGATCGAGCACTTCGTCGAGGACGCCGCCACGTTCGGCCGGGTCGATCTGTTGGTGGCGAACGCGGGCCCGCACCTGGGGGCAGGTTGGTCAAGTCGACCCCGGATGACTGGCGAGAGGCGTTCGAACTCCATGTGATCCACGCCGCGCGGGCGATCCGCGCCTGTGTGCCGCATATGACACAAACCGGTGATGGCGCGGTGGTCATCATCGCCTCAATCTCCGGCTGGAAACCCGCGCCTCGCCCGCAGTATGGAGCAACCAAGGCGGCCGAGATCCACCTCGCCATGGAACTCGGGCGCGAGCTGGCTTCCGAGAGGATCCGGGTGAACGCCGTCAGCCTCGGATCGATCTTTTTCCCCGGCGGCGGGTGGGATTCCTTACGTGAGTGGGACCCGCGCGCTCGCGGCGGCCCGTGCGGGCGACTGCGCTGGTGCCGCCTCGCTGAGGCGAGAGAACCGCTGAGCGGATCGGCACCGACCGCGACGACTACCGGATTCGCTTCGGACCCACCAACGTCGCCATCTCGTCGGTGAGCTTGGCTGTGGAGGCTCAGGACGGTACCGAGGCAGCGTGCACGGTGCGCAACGGGTGGCGCCGGACGGGTGGCCCACCGGTCCGGCGCCACCCGTCTTCTGTTGGCCGCCTATGTCAGGATGGAGACCTCCGGGAGGGGAGAGCGGCGTGCCGATCGATAAGTACCATGATGCGCTGCTGACTCCGAAGGAATCAGCACGCCACTTGCAGCTGCCCCCTCGACTCTGAACTACCGCTTGAGGGACCAAGCGGTAGCCCTCGATGACAGCGATGAACGGCACCGACGGGGGCAGGCACCGATTCGCGACATCATTGACGAGCATCTTCGATACATCACCTGGGACGAGGTGGACGGCTCCCCAATGAGACTGACCCTTCAGCAGTACCCGGACGTCGCGCTCGTGGTCATTGATCCACGATTCGGTTGGGGAGCGCCGGTGATCACGACCAATAATGTTCAAGTCGACATGGTGGTAAGGCTGTGGCGTGCTGGCGAGTCACTCGATGCCGTGGCGGAGGAGTACGGGCTCATCCGAGATGTCGCCGAAGCCATCTGCTGTATCGCGGCCTGAGCTCTTCGTCGACCGGTCTCTCGGCCGCTCCACGAAAGCTCGCCTGCGTCAACTCAGATGGATCGTTCACCTGGTCAACGATCACTTTGAGCACGACGGCCAGTTCGTGAAGGACGAGCGCTGGATCGAGTACGGAAACCTCACGATCGAGCAACAGGCGCGCATGTTCGAGGAGGCGCGAGTCCACATCGAGCGGGCCGTACAACGACACGAGGCACGCTTCTACCAGGTCTATGAAGGCGGTCGTATCGTCAAGAGATGGCCGTGACCGACAGCCCGGAGATGCCTTAACCGCGCTTTTACCTTGCACTCCTCACGTTGCGCCCTCTTGTCGAGCGGCTTTGGCCGCTTCCAGCGCTTCGGCGACAGCGGTGAACTCGTTGAGCGCGGCCTGCAGGTCATCAACGATCTCCTGGGCGATCACCTCAGGTGGCTGCGGGTTGTCACTGCCCGCAGCGTCCGGGTCGCGTAGCCAGGTGATGTCGAGGTTGGCCTTATCGCGGGTGACCAGCTCCTCGTAGTCGAACGCCTTGAAGCGCTCGGTGTCGGTGCGCTCCTCGCGGGGTTTGCCCGGCAGGTAACAGTCGACGAAGTCCTGCAGGTGCGCGCGGGCGAGCTTGCGCTGGCGCAGCGTGAAGTGCTGGCCGGTGCGGAAGTCGTAGACCCAGAGCTTCGACGTCCACGGCGTGCCCGGCCGAGCGCGCCACTTGTCGAAGAACAGCACGTTGGCCTTGACGCCACCGGCGTAGAAGATGCCGGTGGGTAGCCGGAGCAGGGTGTGCACGTCGCATTCGTCGAGCAGCCGTCGCCGGATGGCCTCGCCGGCGCCGCCCTCGAAGAGCACATTGTCCGGGACGACGACAGCGGCGCGACCACCGACGGTGAGCAGCCGGTAGATGTGCTGGACGAAGTTGAGCTGCTTGTTGCTCGTGGTCACCCAGAAGTCGTCGCGCTCGTAGGAGTCGTCGTCGCGGGTGACGCGGCCTAACTCATCGACGGTGGTGAAACCCGACTTCCGCCCGAATGGAGGGTTCGCCAGCACGAGCGTCGCGTGGTTCTGGATCTTCTCGGCCAGCGAGTCGTGCACCTCGATGAGTTCCGGACCGCCGGCCTTGCCGATACCGTGCAGGAGCAGGTTCATCTGCGCCAGCCGCGTGGTGTCCTCCACCAGTTCGACACCGCGAATCCCACCCCCGGACAGGTGCTGGGCATCCTCGGCAGACAGCTCGCCGCCGTAGCGGTCCTGGATGTACTCGTAGGCAGCGAGCAGGAACCCGCCGGTGCCGCACGCCGGGTCGATGATGGCGTCCCGCGTGGTGGGCTGGGTGCATTCGACCATCGCCTGAATGAGCGCCCGAGGAGTGAAGTACTGCCCGGCCCCGGACTTGACATCCTCCGCGCCTTTCTCCAGCAGCGCCTCGTAGGCGTCGCCCTTGATGTCCACCTTGGTGGCCGACCAGTTCTGCTGGTCGATCAGATCAACGATCAGCCGCTTGAGTGTGGCCGCGTTGCGGATCTTGTTCTGTGCGTTGTGGAAGATCCGACCGAGCGCGCCGGACTTCGTGCCGAGCTGGTCGAGGATGTCGTCGTAGACGTCCTTGAGCGCCTTCGCGTCGGCGTCCAGCAGCCTCTGCCAACCCAGATGCTCCGGCACGATCTCCTCACGGCCGCCCAACCTCCGCACGGTCCGCTCGTGCGCCATCTTGAGGAAGAGCAGGAGGGTGAGCTGGTCGACATAGTCGATCGTGGAGACCCCATCGTGCCGCAGCACATGACAGTAACTCCACAGCTTGTCGACGAGCTGCCGGGCATCGAGGTTAGCGGCGGTCACAACAAGCTCTCCTGCTCGCGGTCGAGCTTCTTTGGAGCGCGCCGAGCACGCCCAATCTTCGGCTGTGTAGCCCGTTCCACCTTGATCCGCTCCAGCAGCACCGACGCTGGCTCATCATTCGGATCCTGCGGAACCAATCTCCCGAAGAATCCGTCACTTATAAGCGACACGCGTAATCGCTCCGCTTGGCGCTCAGCGAACTCCAGTCCAGCATCAAGCTCCATAGCGATTCGATCGATCTCGTGTATCCTATTAATGACTTCGCGCTGCATATCGAGCGACGGCAAGAATAAGGTAGCGTTTTCCACGATACTCTGATCAATTTTCGGCATTGTCCCAGCTAAGCCTTTAGCTGACGACTTGAAGTATTCTCGCATCCGGTTAGTCACGAGTGCCGCAGCGAGGAACTCTGGAAGGATTTCATTGTTGACCCGGACGCGAATGAGCGGATCCGGAAAGATTGACCAATTTGGATCCGCAAGGTAGATGGCAGCTGTTCCGACGAGTTCGGAAGTATTTGCGCGCTGTATCAAGATGTCGCCTTGCTCCAGCCAGAGATCGGACACGTCTCGACCGCCCGTCTCGCACAACTTCGTATATTTTTCGATAAATTGGTTCTTGGTCACCGCAGTCAACGTTATAACGCGAACACCGCGATCGTCAGCGGTGGTCCGACCCGAATATCCATTCCTAAGCGGTTCTCGCAGGACCTCTCTTATGCGCACGAGCCGCCCGCTAGCAAAGGTGTGAAAAGTTTCATCAAGCTCACATGAGGCAAGGAGGGCAGCCTTGCGTCGCGCGGCGCGGAGGGATGTGATTCCCGCATTGATGGCCGACAGGTGACCCTCGAGGGTTACGATCTGCTCGCCGCGGTAGTCCAGCGCGGTGTCGAGCTGCTCGTAGCGCTCCCGGCGGGTGTGCAGGTCCATGACCCGCACCGGGGTGTCCGCGGGAATACTACCGCCGTGCTCGCCGACCTGGGTGTGAATGCGCATGATGTCGAAGTCGACGTTCACCCCGTCGGCGACCGCTTGGCGGTAGGTGTACTGGGACACCAGGTTCTCGTGGAAGAAACCGAAAGTCTGCGCGACGGGCGTGGCCGTCAACCCGACCAGGTGCGCGTCGAAGTACTCCAGCACCGCGCGCCATGTGCCGTAGATGGAACGGTGGCATTCGTCGACCACGATGAGGTCGAAGGTCTCCGGCGGAACGGTGGCGTTGTACTCGAGCTCGACGGCCTCGTTGATGGTGTAGTCGTCGAAGTCTGGATCGGCGTCTTCCGGCGGTTCCTGTCCCCGCAGCATCGCGTACAGCCGTTGCACGGTGCTGATCACCACGCCGGCTGACTCCAGCAACGTCGTGCTGGTCAGCCTCTGCACGTTGTACAGCTCAGAGAACTTGCTGAGGTCATCCGGAGTCTCGAACCGGCTGTACTCCGCTCTGGCCTGCTTGCCCAGGTTGTTGCGGTCGACCAGGAACAGCACCCGCCGGGCCCCGGCGTGCTTGAGTAGCCGGTAGGAGGCGTTGACCACGGTGTAGGTCTTGCCCGCCCCGGTGGCCATCTGGATCAATGCGCGAGGGCGGTCGGCGGCCAGCGACTGCTCCAGGCCGGTGATCGCCTCGACCTGGTTCGGACGCAGGCCGTAGGTGATCAGCTCCGGCATCCGGCGCAGCCGAGCGCGCAGCGTCGGCGCCTCCGGGTTCGCCTCTGCCTCGCGCATCCAGCGGGCGATCGTGGTCGGTTGGTGGAAGGCGAACACCCGCCGGCTGCGCGGGACCGGGTCGAGACCGTTGGTGAACCGGGTCTCCACCCCGGTCGACTCGTAGCGGAATGGCAACGGCGTGCGCCAGGCGGCGAGTTGCTGCCCCGTCGTGAGCCCGGCCGCGTACCGGTCGGACTGCTGCTCCGCGCCGATCACACTGACGCCCTCCCGCTTGGCCTCGATGACTCCGACCAGCGCGCCATCGACGTAGAGCAGGTAGTCCGCCCGGCCGCGGGCCATGCTGACCTCGCGGACCGCCACTCCGATCGCCACCTGCAGGTCCGTCGTCGCGACGTCCTGCACCACCCAGCCCGCCTGCGCCAGCATCCGGTCGATGACCCGGCGCACCTGGACCTCGGACAGCGGCGGACGGCTCGCGATCTGGGCCTGCTCGACCAGCGCGTCGCGCCGAGCCGGGTCGAGCCGGGGCGGGGCCTCGGCGCGTCGGGCCAGGTCCCCGCCGAGTTCCTCGACCCGGGTGGACAGCTCCGACACGAGCCGGTGGAGATCACCCTGTCCCCGGACCGCCGCGAGGATCTCTGTCTCGGCCTCGCGTCGGGCCTGGGCTTCGGCAGCGGCCGACGACGCCTGTTCGTCGAGCCGCAGGCGCATCTCGACCAGCTCGGCGCGATAGCTGCCCAGCTGGTCGTTCAATTCGGTCAGGGCGACGGCGTCAGCGTGGTCGCGGGGCGGCGCGGCCCGCTGGGGCGGCTGGGGTGGGACGAAGGGCGGCGCCTGCCGCGACTGCGTCGCCGTGCGGTGAAACCAGGCGCCCAGGTCGTAGCAGGTTCGGACCAGCCGCAGGGCATCGCGCTGCGCCGCGAAGCCCTCGTGCACGGCCTTGTTCCCGGTATCCCGGACGGCGTCGAACCAGGAATGCACCCGCTTGTTGATCACGCCCTGGTCCAGCAGCACCTTCAGGCGCTTGTACTGGGTGTCCTCATCGGCCGGGATCCGGATACCGAAGGTGGTCACCAGCGCCGTCACCAGCTGCTCACCGAACTGTCGAGCCTTGATCATCGAGGTGTTGGGGTCGGTGAAGACCATCGACTCGGCCGCAGCGCCGTATCCCACCAGCACGGCCTCGTGACCCAGCAGGAATCCGAAGTTGGGCGTGCGGTGCGCCAACTCCTCGAGACGCGGATCGCCCGTCACTGCTCACCGTCCGTGACTGGCATGAGCCGTGACGGTAACAGGGCGAACAGAAGTGGAGTGGGCCCACGTCCAATCCGACGGCCGATCATGCAGCTCCCGACCACGTCACTCGTCCCGCCGCGCCTGGCCCCCACCCTGTCCATAGCCACGAGCACGGCCCGCGTTGCAGGGCCTGCCGCCTGAGGACCGTTACCCGGTAGATCGTCAACACCGGCGGCGGAAGCGGTACCAGGTGCACGAGCGCGCAGTCTGCCCGGTGATGCCGGGCCGGTAGCGCAGCAGGACCACTGGCCGCGCCCCGGCCACCGTGCGGGACCCAGTGGTGTCGCGCCCGTTCGCGACGCTCTACTGGCCACGGGTAGCCAACCAGGTTTGGAACTCCCGATGCCGGAACTGCACGGCAATCCCGGACAAACGCATAAGCCCTGCTTCGTGGGCCCAGTCCATGAACACCGCCGGCCGCCTCGGCAGATCCCCCTGACGAGCGAGGAGCAGAGCGGCGAACAGATACCGCAGCCATGGTGAGTCAGCCACAAAGATGAGCCCGACTACGAGCGCTACTACAGCGAACGGAGGCCCGACCGCAGCTCCGCTATTGAGTCCGACCGCAAGCGCGACAGCGAGCCCACCCGTGCGCCCGAATACGATCCCGAATGCGAGTAAAGTCCCCAACCCGGCTACGAGCTCGCCCACGGTCCCGGCCGCGAGCCCGGCGCCGACCTCGCCCACGAGCACGAGACCGAACGAGAACGCCACCATCCCCGCGATGGTGTAGACCAGACCCTGTTGCACCAGCCGAGCGGGGCGATCGATGACCGCCGGACGCGTGGCCGGCCCGCTGCTGAGCAGGACCAGAACCGCGCCTAGCAGCCCAACCCCGCCACACTCAAACGTGAGCATGAGCCGCCCCACGAGCCCAACCACGTTGGACACGGCGGCGAGCATGAGCCCGCCCACCAGCCCGACCACGAGTAACAATCCGATTCGTCGACGTCCGACGGACGTGCGCAGGCCACTGAGCGTCAATCGCCGGAGATCGACCTTAGGTCGTAATGCCATCCATGCCGCCACCACGACGAACACCACCAGACCGACAACGGGCTGCTTGTCGGGCGGCCATCTGGGCAGCACACCGAGTGTGAGCAGACTACTCGCGGCCGTTGTCGTGGTCGCCATGGCGGCGTAGCGCGGAGCGCGCCGTCCCGCGACCGGCCACAGCAGGTCAAGCTGGAGGTCACTGCGAGAGCCACCGCACTCACCTTGCCAGGCCAGATGACGCGCCAGCGTGGTCAACCACCGAGTGACCTCCGGAGCTGCGTACTGCCGACCTGCGGGCTGGTGCTGCTTGAGGACCGCCGGAACCAGCTGGGCGAACAAGTGATCATCGAGCTCGGCTGCGGTGGCAAACCTGGTGAGCTCGGTAGGTTTGCTGGTAAACATTCAGCCTGGTGCGTGGAGCGAGCTGATGCGCGGCTCGATGTAACGGTGTGTGGTACGGGCGTGTCGGTTGTGGTGTGATCGGCTGGGGTGCGGTCTGATCTCGGGGTGCCTGCCCCGG
>Ga0213882_10000050_pt1 | contig 63129 bp, 59 predicted proteins | sample BarmaccoBMER_R09_FD_160106 | JGI IMG/M metagenome (GOLD analysis project Ga0213882, IMG submission 160106) | Barbacenia macrantha exposed rock microbial communities from rupestrian grasslands, the National Park of Serra do Cipo, Brazil - ER_R09 ...
CTGCTGGACACACGGCTTATGCAGAACTCGGGGACGGACCCCACGATCACCTCACTGACCTGCGGGGACGCCAGTTGTCGATCACGTTCTCAAGGGGTTCTGCATAAGCCTCCAGGCCCACGCTGAGGGCTGACTGTCTGTCTCGGAAGACTGCTCTGCTGCGTGCACCCGCAAAGACTGCGGTTTAGATCACGCTCGTTGTCAGCAGTCCGCTGACCCTGACCGCCGGATGCCAAAGCGGTTACGCAGGCTGTCCAGCTCCCACACCCGGCGTGGGGCCCGGCGGTCCAGCGTCGTGAAAAGCTCACGTGCCATCGGGTCTGGCCGGATTAATTGCGGCGCGATTCGATCTGCGGCGTCGAGGTGCCGGATCGCATCCCAGTCACGCTGGCCGCCCTCCTGGGCCAGTGCTCGGGAGAAGTCGAGGTGTAGCGCCGACGTCCGCTCGCTGCTGCCCAATGCCTGCATATTGATCGGAAGGCTCGTGGCGTCCGCGTAGGCCTGAGCGCCCTCGTTCAGCTCGACGCCCACCGCCACGCGCCAGGCCGCAACGTTCGTTGGTCCGAAGTGCCGACGCAGGGCATTGCGCTCTCCCACCTGTCGAGCGATCTGGTCTGCCTCGTCGAGATGACTGTGGGCGTCGTCCGATAATTGTGAGCGCCCGGCGGTTTGCGCAGAAGTTAGGTGCATCAATCCGACCATCTGCGCCACAGCGGTGTCAGATGTGGCGAGTTGGACACTTGGTGAAAATTCGTCGATCCCCTGAATCAGCATGGCAGCCGCTTGTTTGCGGGCCCCGGCCCGCATCTTTCCATGCGCCAGGTACCAGTGGGCGAAGCTGAGCACACCAGGACCGCCGTGTAGCTCGGCGAAGTCGTAGCCTCGCTGGGTGGCTGCCAGCGACAAGTCAATGTAGCCAAAGTTCTTCGCCACGGCGGCAGCGATTATCCAGGCGTCCACCAGCGCCCCCAGGGCCATCTGCCGGTCGGTCGCCTTCCGAGCGTGAACGTGAGACTGGAGTTCGAGCAGCACGGCAGAGAGGTTTTGGCCTGCACTGTTGTAATGGGCCTGGTCGCGGTGGGCTGAGGCGTCGTCCGTTTCACTCACCAACGCCTCTAAGGGGCGCGGCGATGCTACGGGTTTCTCATCAAGGCAGTAGTCATTGAGCGCTATTCGGATGTCGGCAAGTGACGCCACAACGCTTTCCGTAAGGTCCGACTGCGCGTAAGTCTGTCCCAGCAGATCCACCACCGAGCAGCCCAGAGCGTTGGCCAGATCCTCGACCAAGCCACGCCGGTTGAACCCACGCTGGCCCAGTTCCAACTGAGACAAATACTGCTTGGTGATTCCCGCTAGCCCGGCCACCACTGTCAAGCTCCGCCCGCGGCGACGCCGGATCATCCGGGCACGCGCACCGATCGCCACCGCTTCCCCAGCGTCCACGAAGATCCCCCTCTCACCGAACCCCTCACCGATGCCCCGGGGAGCTACCCCGAGGCGGAAACCTCGGTGAGGAGGTGACTCAAGGCTAGGCGGCGCACTCCTCGCCACCGGAGGCGACCGTCGCGGCCAGCTCGGCGTAGGTCCGCTGCACCGGTTCCCAGGTGCCAGCCAGGTAGCCCAGCGCTGCGGTGTCATTGTCCGGGTAGATCCGCTGAGCCCGGGGCGCCAGCGTGGTCGCCTTGCCCAGGGCGTGCAGCAGATCGCCCAGATGCTCCCGCTGCTCGGGTGTCAGCTCACCGTCACGGACCGCGGCAGCCAGCCGACGCACGTGCTCGTGGGTGGTGAGTACGGTGCTCATGATCCAGGGTCTCCAAAACCGTCCACTGTGGATTGATCTTGCTCGTCTGCGGTCGCATTGCGGTCGCAAGATGCGTGGTTTTCGGTGGTTACAGACGGGCAAGCGTGGGGAATCTCTATGCCGCTGACCTGCAAGTACGGGCAAGTGTGGTCACCGGCGATTGGTGACGAACATGACTCGTGATGAGCAGGTCCGGGGTTCGATTCCCCGAGGCGGCTCCGCCGAGCATATCGGACCATGAAAACCTACTCATGGTCCGATATCTCCCGATTGCGCTAGTTCGGTCGTCAACGGCACGTGGAATACAGCAACGAGACCGACCACACCGCGTCCCAGCGCCCTAGCAGCGCAGCTCGGGACGAGGAGGCCGCGAGGTTCGCATTCCGACGTAAAGGATCAGGTGGACCGCCCGACAGCACGGTCCTCTCCGCGAACTCTGCGTAGAGACCTTCTCGGGCGTCGACACTTCACACCACATTCGATCTTGTAGGTTGGTCTCAGCGGTTGGACCAGGAGCGGCGAGCTGGGTCCCAGGTTCCGGCGGCGGTCATGGTCGGAGCTGGGTCAAGGAGCGCGGCTGCGGTAAGCGAAAGAAGTCATCGACATCGGTTGCGGCTGCGGCACGCACGAATTCTCGGCAGCGGGCAGATCGTCGTCTTGCCGGTAGAGGTCGATGTCGCGGGTGTGCCGGGCGTCGCCGGCGAGTCGGGCCAGGATGGCCGTGGCGCCTTTGAGGACCCACCGCTTGGCGTCCGGGCCGGCGAAGATGCGAGTCAGTAGCCGGTCATAGGAAAACTGCCGGCGCAACGAGTCCAGCGTCACGCCCGGCCGGTCACGGGCGAACGCCGAAGTTCGATCAACCGATAGCTCGTCAATTCCGACTCGGCCTGGGCAAGCTCGGTGGTATGGGTGATACCGAGCCGGTTGCGCAGGACCCCGGTTTCGAGATCGATGTAGGGGTCCTGCGCTCATTTGCGGTAACGCGCCAGGGTGCTCTCGCCAACTACCGCAGCCTCGCCGACAAGCACAATCGACCACTGATCGGCACAGGTGAGCGAGGCCGGCAAGCGCGGCTACCTCACCGCTCACATCCGAGCCACCATCGCAGCCCAGCGAAACGACCCTGAATCCACCGGCGGCGGCTCAGCCCGGACCATGAACATCGTCGAGTAACTCGTGATCCGAGCCGCGGAAACGGGAGCCGCTTCGATGCCTGCTCGGCGAAGCCGGTGTGACCGTGTGAAACCGAGCGCACATGGCTGATCATGGAAATCCCCGGCAGGGCGGACGATAGGGCAGGTCCGGCGACACGTACTGCTCCCACGCCGCAGGGGTGAGGGTGTTCGCGGTGGCGGTGCAGATCCGCCGAATCGTCTGGTTGACGTTCATCCGCCACAGTCGCACGGTGCGGTCGTGGCTGCTGCTGGCCAGGGTGTGCCCATCCGGACTGAACGCCACCGCGACGACGGTGTCGGTATGGCCGGTGAGGGGTTGGCCCAGCGGCGTGGGGTGGGTCGGGTCGGTCACGTTCCACAACCGCACCGTCTGGTCGCCGCTGCCGCTGGCCAGGGTGTGCCCATCGGGGTTGAACGCCACCGAGGTGACGGAATTGGTGTGGCCGGTGAGAGGTTGGCCCAGCGGCGTGGGGTGGGTCGGGTCGGTCACGTTCCACAACCGCACGGTCTGGTCGGAGCTGCCGCTGGCCAAGGTGTGCCCATCCGGGCTGAACGCCACCGCGTTGACCCAGTCGGTGTGGCCGGTGAGGGGTTGGCCCAGCGGCGTGGGGTGGGTCGGGTCGCTCGCGTTCCACAACCGCACCGTCTGGTCGCCGCTGCCGCTGGCCAGAGTGCGCCCATCGGGGCTGAACGCCACCGCGCGGACGGGGTCGGTGTGGCCGGTCAGCGGTTGGCCCAGCGGCGTGGGGTGGGTCGGGTCGCTCACGTTCCACAACCGCACGGTCCGGTCGGAGTTGCCGGTGGCCAGGGTGTGCCCATCGGGGCTGAACGCCACCGCGACGACCGGTCCGGTGTACCCGGTCATCCCTGAAGGAGTGGGGTCGCCCAGCCGACTGGGGTGGGCGGGGTCGGTCATGTTCCACAACCGCACCGTCTGGTCGGCGCTGCCACCGGCCAGGATGCGCCCATCAGAGCTGAAGGCCACCGCGTTCACGTAGCCGGTGTGGCCGGCCAGGAGTGTGCCCAGCGACACGGGATGGGCTGGGTCGGTCACGTTCCACAACCGCACGGTCCGGTCATGGCTGCCGGTGGCCAGGGTGTGCCCATCCGGGCTGAACGCCACCGAGGAGACGATGTCGGTGTGACCGGTCATGAGCGCAGAGGGAATGTTCCACAGCCGGGTTGTGTGGTCGGTGCTGCCGCTGGCCAGACTGTGCCCATCCGGGCTGAACGCCACCGCGTTGACCCAGTTGGTATGACCGGTCAGGGGTGGGCCCAGTGGGACGGCATGGGCTAAGTCGGTGACATTCCACAGCCGCACGGTCCGGTCGGAACTACAGCTGGCCAGGGCACGCCCATCCGGGCTGAACGCCACCGCGTGGACGTAGTCGGTGTGGCCGGTCACGGGTGGGCCCAGTGGCGTGGGGTGAGCTGGGTCGGTGACGTTCCACAACCGCACCGTCCGGTCGCCGCCACTGGCCAGGGTGCGTCCATCCGGGCTGAAGGCCACCGCGTCGACCGAGTCGGTGTGGCCGGCCAGCGGTGAGCTCACCGGCATGGGACGGGCTGGGTCGGTGACATTCCACAACCGCACGGTCCCGTCGACGCTGCCGCTGGCCAGGGTGCGTCCATCCGGGCTGAACACCACCGCGCGGACGGTGTCGGTGTGACCGGTCAAGGGTGGACCCAGCGGCGTGCGGTGAGCTGGGTCGGTGACATTCCACAACCACACCGTACGGTCGGCGCTGCCGCTGGCCAGGGTGCGTCCATCCGGGCTGAACGCCACCGCGTCGACCGAGTCGGTGTGGCCGGCCAGCGGTGAGCTCACCGGCATGGGACGGGCTGGGTCGGTGACATTCCACAACCGCACCGTCCGGTCGGCGCTGCCGCTGGCCAGGGTATGTCCATCCGGGCTGAACGCCACCGAGAGGACCGAGTCGGTGTGGCCGGTCAGGAGTGGACCCCGGGGTTTCGCCTGAGCCGGGTCGGCCACGTCCCACAACTGAACCGTCCGGTCGGTGCTGCCGCTGACCACTGTGTGCCCATCAGGGCTGAACGCCACCGCGTTGACCGCATCGGTGTGGCCGGCCATCGGGGTAGCCAAGGCGACGCTCCCCATAGTGATCAGGGCCGTGCGGAGGTCCGGAGTCGGTCGCATGCGATAGGCGGTGAGATCGAGCTGCGCCGCGAGGGAGATGTCAGTGCCGCGCAGCCGGTCAGCCTGGGCGATGACCTGGTTGAAGGTGGCGGTGTCACGTTCACTCTGGGCGGTCGCCCTTTGTTGGAAAGCGACGACCGCAGCTCCAAAAACGGCGAAGACCAACACAAACAGCAAGACGAGCCGAGCACGGCGGAGCCTGGCGGCGCGACGTTCCTGTTGTGTGGACGCGTCGAGAAATGCGGACGCGGCCGGGCTCAGGTCCCCCTCATGCGCGTTGGAGCCGGCCCAGGCGCGGGCAGCCTCCAGGCGGTTTCCTCGATACAGCCCAGCGGGATCGCGGTGATCACGGTTCCAGATGGCGGTGGCCTCGTCCAGTTCCTGGCGGAGCAGGTTGCCGGCCCGGTCGTTGTCGACCCACTGGCGCAGCAGCGGCCAGGCACGTAGCAGGGCCTCATGGGTGATCTCGACGGTTTCCTTCTCCTGGGTGAGCAGCCGGCCCCGGGTGAACGCGTCCAACACCGGCCCCACGCTGGGATCCAGGCCCCGCAGCAGGTCACTGCGGGCCACTCGACGTCGGGTGTCCTCGGTGCCGTCACCGATTCTGACCAGCCGCAGGAACAGGGTCCGGGCCACGCGCCGGCCGGCTGGTTCCAAGCCGGTGAAGATCCGATCGGCGCTGGTCGCCACAGCGCGATGGATACCACCCGTGTTCTGGTAGCCCTTCACCGTCAAGGTGTGGCCGTGGCGCTGCTGCCAGGTGGCCCGCAGCGCGTGCGCCAGCAACGGAAGCCGCCCGGCCTCATAACCGGTCACCTCGCTCTCACCGACCGTGGTCGCGGTATTCCCGAGGTCCCGCAGCAGCAGCTCGACCAGCCCCGGTCCGACGTCTAACCCCACGTCCTGCGCCGGGTAGAGAATCGCCTCGCGTAACTCGGTGTCCGACATGGGCCCGACCACGAGCGGGCTGTCCTGTAAAGCGGCGCGCAGGAGGGAGTGATCGGCCCAGGCGGTGAGGGAGTCCGCCCGGACACCCACCACGACCAACCCGAGGGGATGCGCGTCGGCGCCAGCCTCCGATCGTGGGCTGGCCAGCCCGGAGAGTAGCTCGATGAACCTGCGCCGTTGCTGGTCGTCGGTGCACAGGGTGAACAGTTCCTCGAACTGGTCCACGACCACCACGAGCCGACCCGCGGAGCCCTCGCCACCGTCGTGACCGAGCAGCGCCTGGCACAGCACGGCCTCGGCCGGCTGCGAGCGGGCAGCGAGCTCCTGGGTCAAGCTTGCAGGGTCAGCGCCGGTGAGGGCGGCGATCTGGGTAGCCAGGGCGGCCGGCGGGTGAGCGGTGGGAGTGAACACGATCGTCGGCCATCGGTTCGACCCCGGCAGGGCGCCGTCGGCCAGCTCGGCCAGCAGCCCGGCGTGCAGCAGCGAGGACTTCCCCGCTCCCGACGGTGCCATCACCACCTGCACACCGCCGGTACGCAGCCGTGCATCCAGGCGCGCGGTCAGCTCCGCGGTCAGCTGATCACGGCCGAAGAACCACCGGGCCTGCTCGCGTCCGAACGCGGTCAGTCCCGGATACGGGCACTCTTGGGTCCGCGTGCCTGCCGTGACGCGCCGCGCGCCACGAACGCCGTTCTGATAGTGCAGGTGCAGGTCCCGGGCGGCCTGGTTGATGCGGGCCTCGCCAGAAGCGTGTGCTTCCTGGTGAACAGCTTCCCCCACGGGCCGCAGCGGCGTTCGCTGTTCCGGGGGCTGCTCCCCGCCAGGACCCATCGGTCACTCCCCGGTGGTGACGTGCAGGTCACGACCCGCCTGGTTCACTCGGCTCGTGCCGAACGCCGTGGCCTGCATGGTGATCGTGGTGTTCTGTCGGGGACCGGCGTCAGCCAGTGCCGACCGCAACTGCGCCACCACCCGCCGCAGCTCATCCGCCCACTGCGGGTCGGCGGTCACCAGTCGCCGCAAGCGGCCCCGCCACTCGCCACTCGGAGCCTGCTCGGCCTGCTCATCCCCGACCCGCCGAGCGGCGAGCACCTCAGCACGGCTGTCCTCCAGCTCGGCTTGCACCGTCTCGGCCCACCTCCTACAGCCCCGCGTGCGGGTGATCTCACCCCGCATGCGTGGGCTTCGACCGTCAATTAGTGGGCTCCGGACAACGGTCCCGCAGGACGACCCGCGGCCGCCGGGGTCCAGGCTCAACCCGTCACCGAGGGACCTGATCGGCCCTTGCACACGGATCGAGGCCGGGTCAGGACACCGAGGAGACCGACTTCCACCTGACCTACCCGGTCGGCTGTGGGCCACGCACCGGGCCGGCGGCTACGCCGAGGTACTCCCCCGGCCGGGTCGACGACGCGGCTCGTTGAGCATCGCGCGCAACGGCTCGTTGTTGCCACAGTGAGCCGCCTGAGACGCGGCGACATTCATCGTGGGGTGTCCATGCCTGCCGATGGATCGGGTGGCCGGCGTCGCGGGCGAGCTGGGCGAGAAAGGCATGCCGGGGGGCCGACAGCCGGCGGTCGCGCTCATACCCGCGACGACACGTCGCAGGTCCGCTGTGGGGAGTCCGTCGCCTGGGGTTACCGAATAACACGTAACCGGCCCGTCTGCGCAGTCACCCCAGCTACCACGGTTACCGATGGGGACTACTCTGGGCGTCGGTGAGTGGAGCTGACATCGCCGACCCACCGGGCCTCCGTGAGAAGACCCAGCCGCCACCACAAACCTTGGTAACCAAGTGCCCGTGCCCCCGTTAAAGTGGCGAGCGGAAACCCACTCCGCCGAGGTAGGAGATTCCGTACCCGGTGCCGTGGATCACGAACCGGTGCAGGTGCTCACCGCCCCAACCGAAGGTGGCCTGCAGGACCGCGTGCCACTCGGCGATCGTGGTCTCCCCCGGCACCAGCAGGCGCCGCCAGATCAGCGGACTGACCCCGGCGCCACTTCGCGATCGAGTGCGGCGATCGAGGTGGGCGAGGAACACCCCGAAGTGTTTGAGCCGGGTCGCCAACGCTGAGACCGTCTTCGGTTGGCAGATCGCGCGTTTGCTTTCCAGATAGGCGATCACCGTGTCGCGGATCGGTGGCCGTACTTCGGCCAGCCGTTCGGCAAACGGGACCGGCCCGCCCGAGCGGGGCAATTCATCGACGATCCCGAGATGGAACAGCACCCGCTGAGCGTTACTGGCTGCCGCGAGGTAATGCTGATGGCCCTTGTCGGTTCGTTCCTGCCTGTCGTGGCAAGCAGCGGTGAACTCGGCCAGGTCGGTCACGGTGAGTTGGTCTGACCGCCGGCCGGTCTGGATGAGCAGCCGGACCGGCACCTGGAAGCCGGTGGCGAACCGGACCCGTTCGGTGAACCCCGAGCCGGCGGCCGCGGTCATGAACCGTTCGAGGTCCGGCCCGATCGGCGAGTCCTTGATCTCCCGCCGGATGCTGGAGAGTTTGCGTTCCAGCAGGTAGTCATAGCCCGGCTGCAACACCTGGTGCGGCATCAGGAACGTGATGACCGGCCGGGTTGAGGCTCCGGCCGACAAACGGGTCTCCAACGGCTCGCCCTGGCCCCGGGGGCGCGCCGGTGCAGGCGCCCCCGGGGATGCACTTTCAGTCTCGCCTGCTGTTGAGCACCGTGTTCAGGATGTCGCCGGCGTTGTCAGCTTGCTTCTGGCCGACCTCGGACCGGAGCACAGCCCACTTCGTCGGTGATGCCCTTGGCTTCCCGGTCCTTCAGGACGGCCATGAACGTGTTGATGCCGTTCAGGCTGCGAGGAAATCCCGCATAGGCGTACATCTGGACGAGGATTTCCTTGATCTCGTTGACCGTCAGCCCAGCGTCCAGGCCCTCGTTGAGGGCCGTGCGCAGCCGCGGCAGCTCGCCGCCGGCGGTGAACGCCGCGATGGTCGCCATGGCCTGCTGCCGGGCCGTCAAACCCTGGTCCTCGTGCTGGGCATCGGCGCCGTACTGCTCGTCGGAGACCTTCTCCAGCCACTCGACGTTCTGGCCGTCGCGGACGCCGGTGAGCGCGATGTGCGTCATCGTCGAGGTCGGGGAGGCGCCGTGCCAGTGCTTGACGCCGGGCGGGCACCAGACCACGTCACCGGCCCGGATCTCCTCGATCGGTCCGCCCCACTGCTGGGTGCGGCCGACGCCTTCCGTGACGATCAGCCGCTGCCCTGCCGGGTGGGTGTGCCACGCGGACCGTGCCCCGGGCTGAAAGGTGACATACGCGCCGCCGTACGCCGCTGCGTCCTCCTCAGCGAACAGGGGCTGGACGCGCACGTCGCCGGTGAAGTACTCCGCAGGCCCCTTGCCAGATGCCTGCGATCCGCTGCGAGTGATCACGTGCGACTCCTCCTCTTCCTCTGGCTGGGGCGGGGACGCCTGAGCGCCCGCTGCAGCAGCCACTGAGAACAGCGACAACGTCAGTGCCGCAAGAACCTTCTTCAGCTGTTCCCCCCGATGCGGTTTCCGACCGCATCGCCACACGCGGGCCTGTCACGGACCGCTCGGGGGACCGAGCGGTGAGACTGCCTGTGCTGGTCACTGTGCGCCTGATGGTCATGGTGTAGGCGGTCATCGCGAGCGCGGCCGAGACGACGGTGACGAGTCCGAGCGGGACGGCGTCGTCGGCGCCGCCGAGGCCGACCAGGGGTGCGGCGAGGCCACCGAACGCGAAGCGAGCGAGCCCGAGCAGGGAGGACGCGGTGCCGGCGATGTCGGGGTAGTTCGCCAGGGCGAGCGAGGTCGCGGGTGGGGACGTGACGGCGACACCGCTGACCATCGTCAGGAGCGAGACGATGACGGCGATCAGCGGCAGGTGCAGGGCGGCGGTGGCCAGCAGCCCGCCGGCGCCGAGCACGCACATGACGAGCCCGATCACCAGGGTGCCCTTCTCCGACCAGCGTTCGGCGAGCCGGCCGGCGACGTAGCCGAAGACCATGAAGCCGAGGGAGTTCAGGCCGAACGCGAACGAGTATTCCTGGGGCGAGAGCCGGTAGATGCCCTGCAGGACGTAGGTGGCGCCGCTGAGGTAGGCGAAGAGGGCGGCGTTGGTGAAGCCGGTGACGAGCACGGCGCCGAGGAACACGCGGTCGGCGAGCAGGCACCGGAAGTCGTGTGCCATGTGCGTCAGCTCTCCGGTGACGCGGTGGTGCTGCGGCAGCGTCTCGCGGAAGATGACGAGCGAGGCGAGGAGGATCGCGACGCCGACCGCGGCGAGGAACAGGAAGATGCCTCGCCAATCGGTGACCGAGGCGAGCTGCCCACCGATGACGGGCCCGATGATGGCCGCGAGTCCGCCGAGCACGGTGAGCCGGCCGTAGTAGCGGACGAGTTTCCTGCCGGAGTAGAGGTCGCGGCCGGCGGCTTGGGCGACCACGATGCCGACGGCCCCGGCGAGGCCCTGGACGAACCGGGCGAGGATGAGCGTTTCGATGGTAGGGCTGACCGCGCACAGCGTCGAGGTGAGGATGTACGCGACGACGCCGACCAGCAGGGGGCGGCGGCGGCCGAACCGGTCGGACAGGGGTCCGGCGATGACCTGTCCGATGGCCAGCCCGAGCAGGCACGCGGTGACGGTGAGCTGCGCAGTCGAGGTGGCCGACTCCAGCTCGGTGGTGAGCGCGGGGAGCACGGGCAGGTAGAGGTCCATGGAGATCGGACCGAAGATCGTCAGCAGGCCCAGCACGACCGCCAGCGGACGGTCGACGGCCTGTTCGCGCGTCCTCACCGCGTGGTGGTTCGTCCTGGTCGCCGCCGGGTCGGCGGTCGTGAGCGTGGCGGTCACGCTAGTGTCCTTCCGAGTCGAGATGCGCCGCCCGCCGCAGCCGCGGAGCGGGAGGCGGGCGGCGTGGGGACGGGCTTACGGGTGCAGCAGGGCCTTGATGGCGCGGCGCTCGTCCATGGCCTTGTAGCCTTCGGCGGCCTGCTCCAAGGGAAGGACGAGGTCGTAGACCATGCCGGGGTCGATCTGCCGGTTCCAGATCAGATCGATCAGCTCGGGCAGGAAGCGGCGCACGGGTGCGGGGCCGCCGTGTAGGTGCACGTGGGAGAAGAACAGCTCCTCACCGGGCAGCTCGACGCCGTGCGCGACGCCGACGTAGCCGACGTGTCCGCCGGGCCGGGTGGAGCGGATGGCCTGCATCATCGACTCCTGGGTGCCGACCGCCTCGATGACCGAGTGCGCGCCGAGCCCGTTGGTGAGGTCCTTGATCCGGGCGACGCCCTCGTCGCCGCGCTGGCTGACGATGTCCGTCGCGCCGTAGGCGATCGCGAGCTTCTGGCGGGGCTCGTGCCGGCTCATCGCGATGATGCGGTCCGCGCCGAGCTGCTTGGCCGCCAACACGCCGAGCAGCCCGACCGCGCCGTCGCCGACCACCGCGACGGTCTTGCCCGGACCGGCCTCGGCGGCCACGGCACCGAACCAGCCGGTGCCGAGTACGTCGGACACGGCGAGGACGCTCGGGACCAGGTCGTCCGACGGGACGTCCGGGGTGGCTACCAGGGTGCCGTCGGCCAGCGGGACGCGCAGGTACTCGGCCTGCGCGCCGAGCGCCCCCATAAGCTCGCGGTGGATACACGAGCTCTGGTAACCGGCCCGGCAGATCTCGCAGGTGTTGTCGGAGGCGAAGAACGAGCCGACCACGAACTGCCCCGGCTGCACGTTCCGAACGTCGCTGCCGACCTCCTCGACGATGCCGACGTACTCGTGCCCCATCGGCGACGGCCCGGTGATCTTCTCGATGCCCCGGTACGGCCACAGGTCCGAACCGCAGACACAGGTCGCGGACAACCGGATGACCGCGTCGGTCGGGAGGAGGATCCGCGGATCCTCGCGCTCCTCCACCCGGACGTCACCGGGGGCGTGCAGAACAGCACCACGCATGATGGTTCCTCCTATGATCGTGATCAGGCCCGGCCGGGTCAGTCGAGCGGCTCGATCGTCATCTGGAAGTCCTCGCCGGCGGCGGCGATCACGTCCAGGCCGGTGTCGATGGTGCCGAGGCGGACCAGGCCGGGCTGCGGGATGGACTGGCCGTCGTCGGCGTAGAAGATCGCGATATCGTTTCCCGGCGCCCAGTGGGCGATCTCACCGACCTCGTAGCGGTACTCCCGGGTAGCGCCGCCGACGTCGAGCCGGCGAGGCAGCCGGCCCGGCTTCTCCCGGCCGAACAGGTCATGCATGGAGATCGTCACGGGCAGCATCGCGGCGAAGTCTCGCGCCGGGGCCGTGTCGTCGACAGTGGCGGTCGCGACACGGTCGCCGATGATCAGCCGGATTCGGACGACACCGCTGGTATCAGTGGGCACGGTCTCTCCTGGGGCGGGCTCGCTGCTCGGCGTGACTGCCGGCGCCGCCGAGGATGCGGCGAATCGGCCTGCAGCATTCTCAGTGGCGTTCTCGGCGGTGCGGCCGGCAAGCAACCCGGCCAGGACGCCGGCAGCCACGCCGATGCGGGCTCGGTGGTGAATGGGGATGTTCATCACCACTCCAGGAAACCTTCTGTCTCCGAGGGCGGGGAGTTCCTGATGAAAGATGTACTGGCAGGGCACCCCACCGCCGGGCCGCGGCACGTACCGTCGAAGCCGTGGACAACCGCACCGAGGTCCGCGAGTTCCTCGTCTCGCGGCGAGCCAAGATCACTCCCGAGCGGGCGGGCCTGCCCGCCGGGACCAACCGCCGCGTACCCGGGCTGCGCCGCACCGAAGTCGCCGCGCTGGCCGGCGTGAGCATCGAGTACTACTCCAAGCTCGAACGCGGTGCCCTGGCCGGGGTGTCAGCCGGCGTACTCGACGCCATCGCCCGCGCACTGCAGCTCGACGACGCCGAACGGGCGCACCTGTTCGACCTCGCCCGAGCCGCAGACGGCAGTACCACCCTCATACGGCCCCGGCGCCGCAGCTCGAAGCAGTGGACCCCGCACCGCAGCCTGCAATGGACCCTCGACGCCGTCACCGAAGGACCCGCGTTCGTGCGCAACGGGCGCATGGACCTGCTCGCCGCGAACCGGCTCGCCCGGGCCTTCTACGCCCAGGTGTACGCCGACCCCCAGCGTCCCGCGAACGCTCGCCCGGTTCACCTTCCTCGACGACAACGCACACCGCTTCTACCCCGACTGGGACTCCGCCGCCGACATCTGCGTCGCCATCCTGCGCACCGAGGCCGGCCGCGACCCCCGCGACAAGGACCTCCACGACCTCGTCGGTGAGCTGTCCACCCGCAGCACCGAGTTCCGCGCCCGCTGGGGAGCCCACAACGTCCGTCACCACGGCACCGGCGCGAAGACCTTCCACCACCACATCATCGGCGACCTCACCCTCGCCTACGAAGGCCTGGAGATGGCCGCCGAACCCGGCCTCACCCTCACGATCTACACCGCCGAACCCGACTCCCCCTCCGAAGACGCGCTCCGCCTGCTCGCCTCCTGGGCCGCCTCACAGGAAGCGGACACCACCACGCGGAAGCTCTCCACCGAGTAGCAGGCCGCCGCGGTTCGCCGCGTTCTACACCCGCGTCGTAGGTCGACGCGCGGCGGCCAGGTCAACCCTCATACTCCGCCAGGTGCGCCACAGTGTTCCACTGATGACAGATCTGGACCGGCGCCTCGCCGAAGCGCGGGTACTGGTTGGTGAACTCGGCGAACCGGCGGATCAACCGCAACCGCAGCCAACGCCCGGCTTACCGAGACACGACAAGCAATTGCCCGATCCGTTCCTGGACCAACCAGGGCTGTGGGGATGACGTCCGCGCCGCACAGGGCGCGGTAGCGATTCGCGGTGGTTTTCTTGTTCGGTCAGATGGCGGTTGATGACGGCGGAGTGTCGTCGGTCCATCTGGACGGCGGCCGGCATGCCGAACACGTCTTCGGCGAAGGAGCCGAGGTGTTGCGGGAGGCAGAACAGGTCACCCTTGCCGATCGAAACCGAGCGCAGCTCGCCGACCCAGTCGTAGCGGTCGCCGAAGATGTAGCGGTGGAAAGCCTGCAGATGGGCCAGGGCGTACCGGCCCGACAGGCCGGTACGCCGAAGTTCGATCAACCGGTAGCTCGTCAGTTCCGACTCGGTCTGGGCGATCTTGGTGGCATCGATGATACTGAGCATGCTGCGCAGGACCCGGTTTCGAGATCGATGTAGGGGTCCCCGCTCACTTGCGGTAACGCCCCAGGGTGCGCTTGCGGGCCTCATCAGTGCTCATCCGGCCTTCGGCGATGGCCTCGATCATCTCCAGCCCCTCCGGACTTGGCTCGAGACCCTCGGCTCGCATCGACGCCAGAGCCTCCGCGACCGCCTCCCGCCGCTCGGTCGCCGCCAACAGCGACCGGTAGTGCGACACTGACATGACAACTGCCTCCGGCTTCCGATGTGCACCGACGAACACCGGCCCGCTGTCTGGCTCCTGAACCCGTTTCAACGTCGCCGCCAGTCCCGTCCGTAACTCGCGAAACGAGAGAACCTCCGGCAGCTGCATGCAGGCAAGTGTACTCGTTTGCGTACGCGTTCTTGGCGTCGAGTCCGCTGCGGGTGCCTCCTCAGGACCCCGCGCGGTCGTTCGCCGCACTCGCAGGTAGGTCACCGGAGCGCACCCCACGGAGGCCGACAGCCGGCGGTCGCGCTTACACCCACGACGACACGCCGCTGGTCCGCTGTGGGGAGTCCGTCGCGCCGCACGTCACGTGGAGGTTACCGAATAACACGGTAACTGGGCGATCTGCGCAGTTACCCCAGTTACGATGGGGACGGGTGGCGGAGTGGGGCGGTGAGGTAGTGGCCCCAGACGTCGGCCGGGCCGTTACTCTCCGCGTCGGTGAGCAGAGCTGACACCGCCGACCCACCGGGCCTCCCGCGAGACGACCCAGCCGCCATCACAAACCTAGGTAACCAAGTGTCCGTGCCCCCGTTAAAAGTGGCGAGAGGAGCCGCTGACCCGTTACCTTCCCTTGAAGCATACCAAGAAGAGAGCAGCCCCGTGAGCGACCTGCAGCCCGTCACCGCGAACGACGTCGACACCGTCCGTGCCATCGCTGAGCGGCACGCGAGCCACCCTGAGGTCACCGCGCACCTGTACGCCGCGGCTGACTACCTCGCCGTGCTCTATCGAGGGCAACAGGGGGAGCCTGAGGGAAGCGAGCTCACTGAGGGAGAGCCCGTCGTGGGCGATGCCTGTCCGATGAGGTGGGCTGTCCCCGTGAAATCCGTGGCCACTGGCTCTGACATGAAAGAGGAGACCTGCGGTCGGCCCGCCAGTGAGCCGGTGGAGTACCACGGTGTTCTGTACGTGGTGTGCACCGAGTGCAAGGACGAGCTGGTGAGCATGGGTGGCACACCATCGTGGTCCGGCTCATAGCCGGTGGGCCCGGCTCCCCGTCAGCGGCAGTTTTCAGACATCAGAGCACTCTCCCACAAAAGATCATCTCTGACCGCTTTCCGCAGGCGTGTCGCCGTCGCGTTGATGGCGGTCACCGTGACCCTGGCGACGCTGGTGGTCGCCTCCTGCGCGGCGCAGCCCCATGGTGACCGACGCGGGCAGCCTCCGATCGGGCACGTGTGGACGATCATCCTGGAGAACAAGTCCTACGAGGCGACCTTCACCGGGCTGAACCGGAACGACTACCTGTGGAAGACGCTGCCCAGCTATGGACTGCTGCTGCGCCAGTACTACGGCACCGGGCACTTCAGCCTGGACAACTACATCAGCCTCGTCGGCGGCCAGGCGCCCACACCGGATAACCAGGACGACTGCCCGCGGTACAAGGACGTGCAGCCCGGCTCACCCAGCGCCGACGGCCAGGTCAACGCCTCCACCGGATGCGTCTACCCGGCCACGGTTGCGACCCTGTTCAACCAGCTGGACGACAGAGAGATCAGCTGGAAGGTCTACGCCCAGGATATGGGCAACACACCGTCCCGGGAGGACGCCTACCGCTGCGGCATTCCCGGCTCCCCCGCCGGGGCCGGCGTACCCGACCCAGGCGGTGCGACCGCGCGCGACCAGTACGTCCCCAAACACAACCCGGCCCCCTGGTTCCACGCGGTGATAGACAGTCCCGTGGACTGCGCCAAGGTCGTGCCCCTGGGCGGCCTGCCCGCCACCGTCGGTCACCCAGCCGAGAACAGCCTGGCCCGGGATCTCGCCCGAGAGGCCAGCACACCGCAGTTCTCCTGGATCAGCCCGAACACCTGCTCCGACGCCCACGATGCGACCTGCCAGGGCGACAACCTCTCCGGTGACCCGAACAACCACCAGGGCGGTCTCTACGCGGCCGACCTGTTCCTGGAGCAGGTCATCCCCCAGATCATGAGGTCCCCGGCGTTCCAGCACGACGGCATGATCCAGATCATTTTCGACGAGGCCTTCCCGCCGTACAAGATGTACGGCAACTCCATCGCCGACTTCACCGGCAACACCACCACGAGCCTCAACACCCCCACCGACACCGCACAGTCGATCGTCGCATGCTGCAACGAGCTCCCCGGCCCGAACACCACCCAGCCCGGGTTCCATGCCTTCGGTCAGGACACCACCCCCGGCGGCGGGATCATCGGAGCGGTGTTCATCAGCCGGTTCATCCGTCCCGGATCCATCACCGACCAGCCTTACAACCACTACAGCTGGCTGCGCAGCATGGAGGACCTGTTCGGGGTGGACCAGGGCGGGGCCGACGGCCAGGGACATCTCGGTTACGCCGGCGCGCAGGGCCTGCGACCCTTCGGCGCCGACGTCTACAACAACCCCGACGGCCGAGCCCTCCCGCCCGCCCCGTCCGGCGTGGTGGTCTACCCCGCCACCGCCTCATCCGACGACCCGGACAACCCGATCGTGACTGCGGTTCCCACTCTCACCCCACCGGCGACCCTCACGCCGATGCCGGCCGCACCAGGCCACCCACAGATCGCCGCCATCGGGACCCCATTCCCCGCGACCCTGCCCGGCACCGGCAGCGGCACCGTCACCGCGCTCGGCCCTCAGCTCGACCCGCCATCGGGCACCCCGTTCCCGGTCGAACAGACCCGCGCCACCATCACCATCCGGACGAGCGCGGTCACCGGTGGTCTCGCCCTACGCGCCGGCGACGTCACAGTCCGTGATGACCAGGGCACGGACATCCCCCTCGTACCCGTCGGGCCGGCCACCGTCACCTCCAGCCCCGCCCAGCCGGCGGACCTCGTCCTCTCCGGCACCTTCCACACCGGCGCCGCCCAGGTCACCTGGCGCGCCCACGGCGCCGTCATCGCGATCTGGACCTTCGCCGTCGAGCTGGACTGATCGACCGCTCGCGACCGCCGAGACCGAGGCTCAGCCGGCTGCGCGTGGGGTAGGTGTCGGCGTGGCGATCCGGTTGAGGGGTGGCAGGAACCGGGGGCCGGCGGCGGCGGTTCCCACTGCGGCTGCGACGCCTGCCCAGGCGACGGGGCCCAGCGGGGTACAGCCGAAGAAGTGGCTGAGCCCGGGGGTCTGGACGATGCCGAACAGCGTGGCCGCCGAGCCCAGGCTGGTGGCCAGCACCAGTGGGCTGCGCTGACGCCCGATGAGGGTCCGGGCCGGCTGGGCGCCGACCAGCCCGCACAGCGCCATGGTGCTGGTGCGCTGCGCACTTCCGGGGGTGAGGGCGCCGATGAGCCAGACGGTGGAGGCGCCGAGCCCGGTGAGGATGCCGCGGTGGCGGATCTGTCGGTCAGGGGCGCCCCGAGCACAGCGGTGCCGACCGGTCGGGTGCCCTCGCAGTCGTGGTCGACCGACTTGTGGTCATCCGTGGGCGTCACCGCGACGGCCATGGCGGGGAACATGTCTGTGAGCAGGTTGACCGGGAGCCGGTCGGGGCCGACGCCCTCGTCGGTCAGCACCGCGGGAGCGCCCACCGCAGCACCGTCGACCACCACGACGCGCAGACCGGCCTGCCGGGCGGCGTCCAACACCGCCTCGGCCAGCGGGTCCGGCTGGTGACTGACCAGCACTGTGCCGACGTCCTGGCCCTGGGCTGAGGCGATCATCAAACCAGTGCCGGCCTCGGGGTCGTCGGGCACCGGACGCAGGCGCAGATCGGTCTCGCCCGGCTCGGTGGTGCTCAAGGCCCGTTCGGCGGCATGCCACAACCGCCCTCGACCCCATTCGGCGACGCTGGGACTGGCTTCCACCACGGTGCGACCGGTGCCGTCAAGCGCCCGGGAATGCACTACCACCGTGTCGAGGACCTGCAGCAGCCGCAACCGTTCGCAGTCCCTCACCAGGACTGCCTCGCGGGCCAGGGCACAGCCCAACCCCGTCTGGTAAGCGGCCCAGCCGTAGCGGGCGGGCTTGGGAGAACCGGCCAGCACCGCCGCGCCGGCCTCCTCGAGGTTCCTGGTGAACAACAGCGTCACCACCGCGCCGATCAGGCTGCCGGTGGTGGCTTTCACCGCATAGTCGTGGAGGGGATCGACCGGCGCGGGACGGCGAACGGGTGCTGCTCCACCCCCCTTCGTCCGCTCCGGCACACACAATTGATCATGGGCGGCATCGAAGGCCGCGACCCTGGCCGCCGCTTCAGCCAGCTGCCCCGTGCGCAGGGCCGCATCCAACACCAGCTCGGTCGGTGACTGACCGACCCCGGACACGGCTGCGTTCGCCGCCGCCAGCACTACGTCCGCGGTGGTCTTGCCCCACCGGGAGCGCAGCACTGAGCGTAACCGAGGGTCCTCCCGCAGAAGCGCAAAGGCCGCGGTCACCATCTGCGGGGGACGCCGCAGCCCTAGCATCTCAGCCGTCAACGCCCCCACCAGACCCGCCGTGTCCAGAGCCAACGCGACCGCCGCCGTCCGAACCTCCCCGACCTCGCCAGGGTGGGCGAGCGTCTCGGCCTCCTCCGTCGTGGAGGTCAAGCCGTGCTTCGCCGCCACCGCGGTGACCGCCTCCACCACGCGGTCTGTGACCGCGTCCTCGGCTACCTGCACCACCAGCCGTCCCAAGCCCCCATCCCAGTAGGCAACCAGGACATCGGGGTGCTCCAACACTCCGGCGACGACCTTTTGATCGCCTGTTGCGGCGCCCGGCCAAGGCCGGCAGGCGCGCGCAGCGGTAGGTGAAAGCGCTGACCCTCCTGCCAGGCCGGGCACCCACCGCGACAACCCGGCGCACCACGCGAGTCCGCCCTTCCCCTGCCGACACCGCACGGTTGGTACCCGACCAGACGTACCCGCAGACGCCGTGTTCAATCCCCGGTGCTCAACGGCTCGGTGCTCAACGATCCGGTGCTTGACCCGGCCCGAACCCCGCACAGTTTCAGATCAGCTAGCCGGCAGCTCAATGAGTCCAGTCATGTTGCATCGTCGCCTGCGCAGCCGTCAGCGTCATCTGACCCGAGCACACCGCTTGGTGGAGGTGGTCCTCGAGCTCCTCCTTCTCGGTGGCCTTCGCCGCAGGCTGCGGGAACAGGTTGTTCGCGTCGCTGGGCGCCCCGCCGAGGGACAGCGACACCAGGTGGTCTTCCTTATAGTTCAGAGGTGAGCCTGTCTCGCCGAACTCACGCATCTGCTGGAGCTTGAGCGCGGTGGTGTAGCTGACCGGTGGCTGCACCGTCTCGGCCCACCCCGGCACGCAGATCGTGCTGTGGATGGTCTCCTGGGTGACGTCCAGGTTGAGGACGCCCGGTGTGCAACGCGCATCAGCGCGCCCCCCGACCACCCGGCACGACGTGGACGCCAGCACAGTGGGGGCCAGCACAGTGGACGCCAGTACAGTGGGGGCCGCCGTCGACACCTGCCCCGGCGCGGAAGTAGCGGTCAGCGAGACGCCGGCGGCAGGAGTGGCGCCGCAGCCGGCCAGCGCCAGCAACGCGGTCAGACCTGAGATTCGTCGGATCAAGGTTCACTCCTCGCCTGGTAGCAGAACGACCCCGCTGCAGAACAGAAAACGGGTCGTCGAATCACGGAAACGCTGTCTCAGCAGGTGCTGATGCCATGCTGGGTGAGAAATGCCGCATCGGATGCGGCCTGCAACGCCTTGGACGCCCGCACGACAGCTCTACTAGCGTTCACCTCGTCCGCGTGTGCAGCCTCGCACGCGTTGCATGCCGCGTTGCGTGCGGCCTCGGCCTTGTCAGCGGCGTGCTTCGCGAGCTGGTACTGCCTGAAGGCGTGAACGTACTGGTCCAACAGTCGAGCAAGGTGCTCAGGTGACATGGTGTGCTCCATGAGCCCTGTCCCTTCACGAGGTGGATACCGGTGTTCTGTCATCCGTCGAGTGCCTAGTCAGGCCTACAGGTTGCACTCAGTTACCCGACCTCACCCCAGAGTAAACCCCTAGCCATCTACCCGCAGTGACCGCCGAGGTGTGAGGCTGCCTCAAGTTCGGCGCAGGCGCGCACCACGGCCGCACGCTCGGTGGAACCGGTGCCGCCGACCGCGAGTTGCACCCGCCGTGTGGCCTCGACATCGTGCCGAACGGCCGTGCGGTGGCTGATCCACCGACGAAGGACGCCGCGGACCGCAGTGATCAGCAGCAGCGCCAGAGCCAGCAGGGGGTGACCGGTGGCGACGCCGACGAACTCTCCCATGGCTGCCCTCCTCGTGGATCGTGCGGGTGCGTGGATCCACCGTCCTCCGGAGGTGGCGTTTCCCTCTACAGTGGGGAAACTTCGGGAAACCCGACAGCGGCGAGGTGATCAATGGCTGTTGGCCGACCCTCGACGGGCAAGCAGCAGCGGTATCCGGAACTCGAAGAGCTGGCGTCGTGGTTCGACCGGGCCCTCACCGACGCCGGCTACCGCAGCGTCCACGAGTTTCTCGGCCGAGGACTGTTCGAGAAGAACGCGGTCTACGGAGTCTTCAATGCCGCCCGGCTGCTCACGCTGGAATCCACCCAGTCCCTCGCCGTCGCGCTGAAGCGCACTCCCGCCCACGTCGTGCCGATCTGGACGCGGGCCAAGGAGGCACGGGACCGCGCGACGCTCGCCACCGAACGCGCTCAGGCGCCCCGAGTCACCTCGTGGGCCGAGATCCCGGTGCCGTCCCTGGCTCTGCGCGATCTGCTGGAGGCCCAGTGCGCCTCGGTCGAACGCCTGCCCTATGAGCTGCTTGGCGTTGAGGAGCCGCCCCTGTCCAGCGTGTACGTGCGGCAGCAGGTGCGGGTCCGGACGGTGACTGATCGAGGCGAACGGGAGGACGCACTGGCCGGGAGACCCGTCACCGAGGAATCCCCCGCGTCGACCGGGCCGCGGTTGGCGGTGCCGGTTCCCAACGCACTTGAGCAGCACAGCCACCTCCTGGTCACGGGGGAGCCTGGCGCGGGCAAGTCGACCATGAGCAGCTACCTGGCGCGTAGCCTGTCCCGGTTGTGGTTGCGGGAGGACAGCGCGCTCAACGCGCCGGTCACCGAGCCGGTGGTGCCCCTGCGGGTGTCCGCCCGTTCCCTGAACAGCAGCGGTTCCTGGAGCGCCGTGCTCGCGCAGGCGGCCTGCCACAGCTTTGGACGGAGCCTGCTGGAGGACCCCGACCCCAGTCTGTTCGCCGGCCGGGTCCAGGGAGCCCGCTGGTTGGTGCTGGTGGACGGGCTCGACGAGATCCCCGACCCCCGGCTGCGCGGGGAAGTCATCCGATCGGTGGCCCAGCATGCCCGGCCGGACAGTGACTACCGATTCGTGGTGACGACCCGTGCTCTGCCCGAGTCCGAGCTCGCGCCGCTGCGTAAGGCCACTGTGGGTAGCTACGTGATTGAGCCGTTCGGTAGGCCCGAGCTTGAGGAGTTCGCGACCAAGTGGTTCACTGCCCAACAGGTGCCCTCCTCAGCGGCGGAGACCGAACGTTTCCTCCGGGAGACCTCCGACGGTCGCCTGCGGGAGTTGGTGCGAAACCCGCTGCTGGCCACGATCGCTGCGGTGAGCGCCGTTAAAGAACCGGACAGACCACTGCCCGCCAGCCGCCTCAATCTGTATGAACGGTTCTGCGGCTATCTCGCTGGTGGTCGGAGCGGTAACCGCAACCCGTTGGCGCAGCTGCGTCGCCGCCACGAGGACAATCCCGAGCTGTTGGCCTGCGTAGGGTGGCTGCACCGAAGCCGTTCGGAGCTCCTCGGCACGCTGGCTCGCCGTCGACTGGAGAGCCAGGACAAGCTGTGGCTAGCGGCGGGAGAATGGGCCCGCGACCGGGCGCCTGAGAACGTCACGCTGGTCGACGGTTGGGAGGACCATCTCTGGGAGGAACTGGTCGGTACCGGCCTGCTGGTAGCGCGGGCACGCGAGTTGCGTTTCCTGCACCAGTCCTTCGCCGAGTTTCTGTCAGCGCAGTCGCACGCGAAGACTATCGGCAGTGACTTCAACGAGCTGGACACCTGGATCCGCCGCGGGCTACGGGAGGAGGAACGGACCTTCGCGTTGTTCACCCTCGCCATGTGGGCAGCCCTGCCGGAACACGACATCGGAGCCGTGGTCGACCATCTACTGTCCTCGCTGGATCCGCGACGACTCCTGTTCGCTGGGCGGCTCATGGCCGAGGGAGTCCCCGTAGCGGACAACATGGCCCTCCGCGTGATCGACCGACTCTTCGCGTTGGTTCGCAATGTCGACGATTCCGATACAGCCGACGAAGGTTTCGAGGTGCTTGGCGCACTGTTCGACAACCCGACCGCCCTCGCTCGGTTGGACACGTTTGCCGGCGATACCAACATCGAATGGTCTCGCCGCGTGTCGGCATTGGAAGCACTAGAGAAGCTGGGGGGCGGTGAGTGCGCCCGGCTGCTGCTAGGCGAGCTGCTGCCCTCGGTGTATGGCCAATCGCTGCACAAGTGCGCACGGATCGCGGTCAAGCTCGGCGACGCAGCTGTCGGTATGACCCGGCGACGAGCACTCCAGATGGTCGAGGAGCCGGATTCCGATGCGGCCGAGCAAACCAACGCCGCCGAGGTGATGCGGATTCTCGGCCTGGTGACGAACGTAGCCGACCTGGCACGCTCGGTCCTCGTGGACACGAAATCCACTCCCCAGTATCTCACGCGGGCCGCCGAGGCATGGCTCGCCGCACAAGGTGAAACGGCTGTGCCCGAGATCGCTGCGTTGGCCACGGACCGACCCCCGCACGACCATGCGGGCAGAGCTCGGCTCGCCGCCTTCCTAAACAAAGCGGGCGATGGGAAAGCCGCCGAGTCGTTGGCTATCGCCGTTCTGGACGATGAGATGGCGGACGGCGGTGCGGTGGTGAAGGCAGCCGAGACCCTGCTGGCGGCACGCGGCGCAGAGGCCGTCCCGAGGGTGCTCCTCGTGATGGATCGCTGGTCTGAGCGAGGCTACGCGCAGGGAGTGGGGGACGCGGGCCGGATGCTGAAACAGCTCGCGCCGTATCCAGAAGCGGAAGTGGCCTCCCGGGTCAGGGCCTTGCTCGAACGGTTTTCTAGTGTTATTGGCGCAAACGGCCTCATCGAGGCATGGCTGGCAGTGGAGCCAGCGGGGAAGTCCATCCTGGACGCGGTCGACCGCGGCACTATGCTTTATACTTTCGACCAGGCATGGAGCGCGCAGTATCTCCAGGACGCTGGAGAGTGGGCCGCCGCGACGGAGTTGGCCGAGCGTGTACTTCGCTCGCGACACGATTCCAGAAAGTATTACAGGGATTACTACGAGCGGGCCGCATCGGTGCTACTCAAGGCCGACCAGGCAGCCGCAGTGTCGCAGCTGGTTCTTTTGGCAGAGCAGAATCCGCAGTCGGCTTGGCTCGCAGGTGTCATAAGGGCGCTCGAACCCACCGACCTGGAGGTCGAGAGGGCATGCACGTTCTGCGCACGACAGCTTGTCGCCCATCCCCGGGTCGACGGCGAGGAGCTTAGTGACGCACTGACCGCTTTACTGTTCCTCGAGGGCGAGTCAGCGGCACAACCTGTAGCAGACGCCGCGCGGACACGTCCTGAACTGAGCTTTCACCAGCGCAGGAAGCTTGTCCGCGTGCTCGCGGCGGTCGGACAGCTGGACCTAGCCCAGTCGGTGTGGGCTCATCTACTCGCATGGCAGGGCTGCACCATCAACGATGACGTCCGCCTGGTCGACGATTTTCTGAATGCCGGCGTGGAACAGTGGGCGGCGGAGCGCATACGAGAGCTGATCGACGACCCGGCCACAGCTCCCCTGCGCGTGCGGCGGTTACGGCAGATGCTTGCCTGGCTTACCGCCGCACCCGCTCGATCAGCACGAGTCGATGTTCGAGATCCGTCTCCATCTCAGCACGTGGAGAAGCCAGGGCTTAGCGATAGTCGCAACTCGTAGTAGACGCGATGTCCCGGTCGCCGACGGTGCGCCCTGGCTGGGCACGGTGGAGGCAAACGTCGAAAACGATCTGGAGTCGGCGGTCGTGCTCGCCTACGAAGCGTAAGCCGACCGCGCCGTAGGCCTGCCGGGGCGCCGCTCCCAGATGCGGGCGAAGTGCTCGATCGCCGGAACTCTTCCACAGCGGTCCTGTCCCTACCTAGTCACGATCTCGCCGAGGACGGTGCGAATGAACTGCGCCCGCTGACATCAGCCGGTGATGGCGTGGAGGGCGCTGACCACGCCCAGGACGGTCATCACCAGTGCGGCGGCGCGGGTGACCCAGGTCAACGGAACCCAGCGCAGCAGCTGTCGACCACCCAGGATGGCCAGGCCTCCGACCGCCCACAGGCCCAACACCGCGCCGGCCCCGACGGTGAGCGGATCGTGGTACTTGGCGGCCAGGTTGGCCGTGGCGATCTGGGTGAGATCGCCGAACTCCGCAGCGAACAGCACCCCGAAGCTCGTCGCTACGACTTTCCAGAACCCGGCCGCTCGGACGGCACGCCGGCTTCGTACCCGGGTCAGGGAGGCCGCGACACTGTGCGGCGCGGGCTCATCGCCAGCGGGCACCGAGTCCGGCACCTGCCGTCGCGGCGGGCACGACGACGCGTGTCGGTCGTCGTGCCCGTCCGCGCCGCGGCGCAGCATCAGCGCCGCGCCGGCCAGGAACAGCACCGCCACGACGGCTTCGACGATCCGGCGGGGTGCCAGGCTCAAGGCGCTGCCGGCGGCCACGGCGATGATCACATGCAGCGCGAACGCCGCCGCCACCCCGAGGAACACGAAACCGGACCGGTAGCGGATGCCCAGCACCAGGCTCGCCAGCGCGGTCTTGTCGGGAAGCTCGGCCACGAAGATGACGCCGAACACCGCGGCCAGCAGGGTCAGATTCACCGTGGGGTTCCCGTCGTCGCCGGCCCCGCCCGGTACCGCCATGCCCGATACCGCCATGCTCACACACGACCGGCTGGTCTCGCCAGCGCGAGCCGGCACCTGGGCGAGCCGCGCCGAGGGGGTCTGGTCACCGGCCGGCGGGAGGCTGTTGGGCTACGGTTGGAGAACCACAGGGGACTTCAAGCCCGGAAGGTGCGACGTGGAGCTGGGCCGTGAGCCGGCGGAGCTCTCAAAGGAGCAACGCCAGCTGCTTCACCGTGCTCATCAGCACCTGCGCAACGCCTCGCACGCGCTGGAAGCGTTAACGGTGGTCGAGCCGGTCCGCGGCCGCTGGGTCGCCACGCCCGCTCCCGTCGAGGCTCTCGAGGCGGCGCAGAATGATCTCCATCGCGCGTGCCAGAAACTCTGGCGTGTTCATCGGGAGCTGCTGTGCTGCGATCCTCCCGCCGGCGCTCTCGACACCGAGTCCGGTGGACTATAGGACCGTGACCAAGACGAGAATGATGCCGCCGACCAGAGCCACGACCACTGCCAGCAACGCCCAGGCGACGGCCCCGCCCCGGGGGTCGTCCGTGCGGTCCAGCTCCGGCAAGTCGGACGCGACGTGCTCCGGCTCGATCATCATTCCTCCTCGTCGGCCTCCTCTACGGGGGCCGGCAGGACCGCTTCACCCGCAGAGGCTATACCCGTCGCCGACGTGATGTTGACTATCGTCGCTCACTCGCTCACCGGCAGGTCGGGCACTCGAGGACGGCACCCGGCAAGGACCCGACGCGCTCCGGTGGGGCTCGGTCAGCCGCCGAAGGTCTGCGTCCAGTAGAGCTTGCCAGAACCACTCTGAGCCACCGCCAGACCAGTCTCCTTGAACACGCAGTTCAGCATGTTGGCGCGGTGCCGAGGGCTGCTCGACCAGAAACTCACCGCTGCGTGAGCGCTCTGGGACTGGGCGACGTTCTCACCCCACCGTGAGTAGCCCAACCCGCTCAGCCGGCTGTCCACCGTACTGCCGTCAGCCCCGTCGTGACCGAACCCGTCGCGAGCGGCCTGGTCCCGGCTTTGCCGCTCAGCTGGAGTCTGCAGCTTCGGAACGACCCACAGGGAGGCACATCCCGCCCTGGCCCGTTCCCGGTTGACCATCGTGAGTGCCTGGCCCGCAGAAGCTGTGCCATCGGCACCGTCGGCTGAGCCGACAAGAGGGGTAACGTCGGCTGAGCCGACAAGAGGGGTAACGTCGGCTGAGCCGACAAGAGGGGTAACGTCGGCTGAGCCGACAAAAGAGGCACCGTCGGCTGAGCCGACGAGCGGGCCGAGGCTCGCCGCGACGACCGGGACGACGAGCGCTACCAGGCGATACCTCCACGCGCACATGATCAGCATACGCTCCCCCTCGTCGGGCTGTCACCGCCCCGCAGGGCGCAGCTGCGTCACAGCCAGCTTCGCCTCGACGACATCCGCGCCGCCACACGTGCCGGCGCCCGAGGGATTTTACCCGCGGCTAACCGGGCTCAGGCCGGGCGGTAACCACGTGCTCCGTAGCGTCTGTCCCATGACCCCGCAACTCACTCCCGCCTCTGGCCGCGAGGGCGACTGCTTTTCTCGGTCGCGCACCGGAAGCAACAGCGCTCCCACCGCGGCATGTCGCCGTGGTCTGGGTGTGCGGCCAGGCGAGTCGGACCCGGCCCGAATGCTGTCTGGGGTGCTGCTGCTCGTGGTCGCGACGATCACCATGGCGATGGCGATGGCGTGGTGGCTGGTCTGAGGTCCTCGGCTGAGCCCGGTCAGCCACCCGCGCGGCCGGCCGCCGCCAGCGGTACCGCGATGTCCTCCAGCGACCGGCCTTCGGCGGCGACCCCGAAGACCACCGCGACCACCCCACCGGCGATCATCACGAGCGCGCCGAGCAGATAGCCGAGAAACAGCCTGAACGGCTGCGAGCCATCACCGATGAGTGCGCCGTAGATGACCGGACCGAGCGCACCGAAGCACTGCGCGATGGCGAAGAACACCGCGATCGCCTTAGCCCGCACCTCGAGCGGGAAGATCTCGCTGACCGTCAGGTACGCGGCGGCGGCACCCGGCGAGGCGACGAAGAAGATCACGCACCAGGAGATCGTCTGGGTCGTCGCGGTGAGCAGCCCGGCATTGAACAGGAAAGCACTGATGCCGAGCAGGGCGCCGGAGATGATGTAGGTGCCGGCAATCATGGTCTTGCGACCGATCGTGTCGAAGAGATACCCGATGGTCAGCGGACCGGCCAGGTTGCCGACGGCGAAGGCGATGAGGAACAGCGGCGCCGACGTCGGCGCCACGCCGTAGAACTTCCCCAGCACCAGGGGAGAGGTGAAGAAGACGGCGTTGTACAGGAATGACTGGCTGATCATCAGCGACGCACCGAGCACGGCCCGGCTCGGGTACTCGCGGAACAGCACGCGGGTCAACGCCAGATAACCGATCCGGTCGGTCGGCAGCAGGTCGATCGCCTTGCCGTCGTCGACCGGCGGCACCGCCTTCCCGGACTGCGCCACCTCGTACTCGATGGAGGAGATGGACTCCTCAGCAGCCCGCTCACGACCGTTCATGACCTGCCATCGGGGGCTCTCCGGCAGGTTACGCCGCACCAGCAGGATGACCAGACCCAGTACCGGACCGATGAGGAAGCCTAACCGCCAGCCGATGCTGGGACTCATCACGTTCAGCAGGATCAACGTGCCCAGCGTGCCGAGGAGCACGCCCGCCCAGTACGTGCCGTTGACCGCGATGTCGACCCGCCCGCGGTACCGGGCCGGAATCATCTCGTCGATCGCGGAGTTGATCGCGGCATACTCACCGCCGATGCCCGTGCCGGCGATAAAGCGGGTGAGGTACAGAAAGGCAATCCAGCCGGCGCCATTACCCAAGGTCAGCGCGGTGAGACCGCTGCCGAACAGGTAGACACCGAGCGTGATCATGAATAGGTTGCGGCGCCCCAGCTTGTCCGACATCCGGCCGAACACCAGCGCGCCGACGACCTCGCCGACCAGGTACACCGTCGCGATGAACCCGACCTCAGCGGAGGACAGGTTGAGCGTCTGGGGCTCGTTGAGCACCGCCCCGACATCGGTAGCGACCGTGATCTCAAGACCGTCGAGGATCCACGCCACCCCGAGCGCGATCACCATCCGGGTATGGAACGGCGCCCAGGGCAGCCGGTCGATCCTCGCCGGGATCAGGCTGCGGACCGCACCAGGCGTCAGGTGACTCGCGGTGGTCATCGGTGCCTCCCGGCCGTGAGGGCGTCGAGCAAGGCTAGCCCGGCCGTCGAGCTAGTCGCCCGGTCCCAGTAGCCCTGTAGATGTTGAGTTCGGGAAGCTGGGCCCGGGAGACTGGGCGCTGGTGAGCGCTCCCGTCGGACCGGGACGGCGGAGCGCCACCTACCGGTGAACATCCTTGCCGACGCCGGGAAGGCCGGGAATGCTTGAGGCGGACAGTGACTTGTCTGCGACATACAGTGAGACATACAGCGAAAGGGGCTCAATGCCTAGCTCCCCGCCGGTGGCTGACGACCTCAGGGTCGCGAGCCGGATCGGCACCGGGCTGGCCCGGTTGATCCGGCTCAGCGAGCGCGCCGCCGTCGCCTACGGGGACGACCTCGACCGGCCGTCGTTCATGCTGCTCCACACGCTGGTCTGCGCTGGACCGTCGCGAGTCACCACACTCGCCGCCGCAGTGCACTCCGACCCCTCCACAGTCAGCAGACAGGCCGCACATCTCGTCGGTATGAGGCTGGTGGAGCGGCGTGCTGACCCCGGTGACGGGCGCGCGTCGCTGCTTGCCATCACCGACGCCGGGATGGCGTTGCTGGAGCACGCCCAGCAGCGCCGCGACGACCGGACCACGGCGATCATCGCATCGTGGGAGCCCGCTGAACGCGAGCAGTTCGCCGACCTGCTCGACCGCTTCACCGCCGGCTACGAGGCGAACTGGTGTGCCGGCCGGCTGGACACCGCACGGAGCTGAACCGTCAGGCCCCCGGATCGGGCTGGACGGCACTGGTTCGAGCCCCGTCGCGGGCCCGCTCCCAGGAGACGCGGATCTCCTTCTCCGCTTCGGCGCGGCCCACCCAGTGGGCTCCCTCGACGCTCTTACCGGGCTCCAGCGCCTTATACACCTCGAAGAAGTGCTGGATCTCCAGCCGGTAGAACTCATCGAGGTGCTGGATGTCGCGCAGGTGCTCCATCCGGAGGTCGGCGGTGGGCACGCAGAGCACCTTGTCGTCGCCACCCTTCTCGTCCCGCATGCGGAACATGCCGACCGCCCGGCAGCGGATCAAGCATCCCGGGAAGGTGGGCTCCTGCACCAGTACCAGCGCGTCCAGTGGGTCGCCGTCCTCGCCGAGGCTGTCCTCGATGAAACCGTAGTCAGCCGGGTACTGGGTGGCGGTGAACAACGTGCGATCCAGCCGGATACGGCCCGTCTCGTGGTCCATCTCGTACTTGTTGCGCTGACCCTTGGGGATCTCGATGGTGACGTCGAACTCCACTGTTCACGCGCTCCCTCCCGCCGACGGACGCTGTGGCGTGTCCATAGATCCGTGAGCATGTGGCCGGCGCTCCAGCTCCGGGCACTGGGACCATCTAAGCCTCCGCGAGCCGATCCTGCCTGATGACCCGCAGGCAGTGCTTACGGCCCGATGAGGTTGCGGATCAGCCGTCCCAGCTCGGTGTGCCGGTCCTCGGGTAGGTCGCCGAGGTGTTCGCGAAGCCAGCTCTGTGGGTACCAGGCGAGCCGGTCGAGCATGACGGTGCCGATTCCGGGGATGGGTTCGTGAAGCTCGGGGTCGCGCATCTCGTGGGGGTCGATCTCAGCGACGATGACGCCCAGGCCCGACTCGTTATAGAGGCCGCTGGACACGACGAGGTGGGGAACGGCGGGTAGTACTTCTAGCTGGATAGGGTGTCCGGCGGTCCAGACCTGGCCGAAGCTAGGCGGCACCCGTTCCCTCCTGGCTGGCGTGGTGGCGGACGGCGGCCCGTCGGGCCGCGTAGGCGGCGAGCCGGTGCTCGTTGTCGATGCCGGCGGCCCGGCGCTCGGCGGCGGCCCGAGCGTAGGCGCGGCGAGTGGCTTCTCGTTGCGCTACTTGCGCCAGCCAGCTGGAGATGTCCAGTCCGTCGTACTCGGCTTCTCGGCGGATCTGAGCGGCCGTGGAAGGTTCTAGACTGATCGTCATACGAGTTCGCACACGGTAGACCGTATCACTTGGCTTACCGGTGGTGAGTCACCTCAGGGTGGGCGGCTGGTGGGATGGGAACCAGTGATTCTCCGGTGTTCCGATCCCGCGCCCGAGGTGAGGTCGCAAGCTGGTCAAGTGGTACTCGTGGTCGCACAGCGCTTGGGCCCGACCCTGGTGGTGGCGGTGATGATGACGTCGGTGGGTGCGAGCAGGTGCAGGTGCCCGTCACCAGGTGCACACCAGGGTGTTGATCCGGTGCCGCAGGTGGGCGACCTCGTCGAGGTGCTGGTGCGCGACGGCGTACCGGCTGAGCTCCCGCAGGTCATCGGCGGCGAGGCGGGAGCGGACGGTGCCGGCGGTGTCCAGGGCCTCGGCGCCGAGGGTGGCGGCCTGGAGCGGGTCGCCGGTGGCCATCGTGAGACTGGCCAGCTTGGCCCGGCATCTCGCCAGGGGGCGGGCACAGCCGATGGTGAGCGCAGGTCACGGTGTCAGGTGAGGCTGATCCGTTGCCGGCGCGGGTGATGGTCCAGCGCCACCGCGCTCCGGTGCAGTCCCGGAACGCGGCTATTTTCCTCCAGGACACCGCAGGTGAGACGTGAGGAGACCCAGTGTCGGGACTTGGTGATCGGGTGGGTGCGGCGCTGCGCCTGCCGGCCCGGCGCGGCGGGCGGGTCGCGGTGGTCCTCACCCTCGTGCTGCTCGCGGTGGTCGCCGGGATCGGCGTCGGGCTGAGCGCCACCGTGCTGGCCGACCCGGTCGCGGCGGTCGTGCCGCCGCCCCCGCCTGTGGTACCGCATCCGGTGCTGCGCCCAGCCCTCGACGACGGCCCGGCGCCGACCCGCGCCGGGGTCAGCGCCGTCCTCGACCCGCTGATCACGGCGGGCGGGCTGGGCACGCTGTCCGGCCGGGTGCTCGACCCGGCGACCGGCACAGTCCTCTGGCAGCGCGACCCGGGAGCGGCGCTGGTGCCCGGATCGACCGCCAAGCTGCTCACCGCGTCGGCCGCCCTGCTGGCGCTGGACCACCAGGAACGGTTGCACACCACCGTAATGGCCGGTGCCGAGCCCGGCACCGTCGTGTTGGTCGGTGGCGGCGACCCGACGCTGTCCGCAGCGAGCCCCGGCACGCCGACCGGTTACCCGGGCGCCGCCCGGCTGGACGACCTGGTGGACCAGGTGCGGGCGGCGGCACGGGTCCCGGTGCGTCACGTCCTGGTCGATGTGAGCCGCTACACCGGCGACGCGCTGGCGCCTGGCTGGGTCCCCACCGACGTGGCCGCCGGGTACATCGCGCCGGTGGAACCGGTGATGCTCGACGGGGGCCGCGCGGATCCCAGCCAGGACATCTCCGCACGAGCCGCGAAGCCGGCGACCGCTGCGGCCGAGGAACTGGCCCGCCGGCTGGGGGCCGACCCCGACACCGTCTCGGTCGGCAACGCCTCGCCCGGCGCCGCGGTGCTCGGCGAGGTGTCCTCCCCGCCGGTTCAGGACCTGGTCGCCACCGCGCTGCAACGATCGGACAATGTGCTCGCCGAGGCCCTGGCCCGGGAGGTGGCGCGCGCAACCGGCGCGCCGGTGTCGTTCGCCGGTGCTGCCGAGGCGGTACTCGCCGTGCTGCGCCGCCACAGCTTCGACGTCAGCGGCGCCACCCTGGTCGATGGCAGCGGGCTGTCGGTCGACGACGCCGTCCCGGCGACGCTGCTCACCGAGCTGCTGGGCGCGGCAGCCGCCCCCGACAGGTCCAACGCCGATAAGGCTGGTAGGTCCGACGCCGACGTGGCCCGCCGGCAGCGGACCGCCGCACTGCGACCGCTGCTGGTGGGCCTGCCGGTGGCCGGCGGCAGCGGCACGCTCGCCGACCGCTTCCACGGCCCGGCTGGTGACGCCGGCCGAGGCTGGGTGCGGGCCAAGACCGGCACCCTGACCGGCGTCAACAGCCTGGCCGGCACCGTGCTGGACGCCGACGGCGGGATGCTGGTGTTCGCGTTGCTGTCCAATGGTCCCAACCCGGTGGCAGCTCGCCCTCGGCTCGACGCGCTGGCGGCCGAGCTACGGTCCTGCGGTTGCCACTAGTTCCGCGTTACCGTCGTCGGTATGGGACATCCCGCGCTCGACACCCCGCAGGCACCCCGGACGGGCCCGACCGGCTCCCCGATCGACTGGGCTGTGGCCGCGGTCACCGCGCAACGCCTGCTGCCCGCCGGCCCCGCCGTACCCGCCGGGGAGGCGGCCACGGCGGTGCGCCAGCTGCGCGCCCTGTCGGTTACCGCCGAGGAGCACGTGCGGACGCTGACCGGGCTGGATGACGGCCGGCCGCCCCGTCCCGCCGAGGTGGTGGACCGGCCTGGGTGGGTGGATGCGGCGACCGAAGGCCTGTGCCGGCTGCTGGCCGACTACCGGATTCCGGCGGGACGAGCCGGCCGTATGCTGGCCACCACCGCCGGCATGCAGGTGGGAGTCGCGCTGGCGTTCCTGGCCTCCCGGGTACTCGGGCAGTACGACCCGTTCGGTGGCCCGTCCGAAGACCCTGGGCGGCTGCTGCTGGTCGCCCCCAACGTGGTCACCGTGGGCCGGACGTTGGACGTCCCGGCCAGTGAGTTCCAGATGTGGGTCTGCCTGCATGAGGCCACGCACCGGCTGCAGTTCAACGCCGTGCCGTGGCTACGCGAGCATTTCGCCAACCAGGTACGGTCCTTCGTCGCCGCCACCGAGGACCCGGACACCATGGCCAAGATGATCGGCCGGCTGCCCTCGGCCCTGCGCGGGGCCCGGCGCGGAGAGGCGTCGGACGCGCTCAGCGTGCTGACCCTGCTGCAGGACCCCGAGCAGCGTGCGGTGCTCGACCGGCTACTCGCCTTGGCCACCCTGCTGGAGGGGCACGCCGACCACGTCATGGACGCGGTCGGACCGTCGGTGGTGCCCTCGGTACGGCTGATCCGACAGCGGTTCACCGCACGCCGGCAGGGCGGCGGTCTCGCCGAGCGGGTGCTGCGAGCCGTCCTGGGCATCGACGCCAAGCTGCGCCAGTACGCCGAGGGCGCGGCGTTCACCCGGCACGTGGTGAATGCCGTCGGCATGGACCGGTTCAATACAGTGTGGACCTCACCGGAAACGCTGCCCACCCGCGCCGAGATCGCCGACCCGGCGGCGTGGCTGTACCGCATGACGCCGGCCTGACACCGGCGCCGCACCCCGCGGTCAGCCAGGTGCGCGCCGCAGTCCGCCGGTTCCTGGCCACCCACGACACGGGTGACACCGTCGCGGTGGCCTGCTCCGGCGGTGCCGACTCACTGGCGCTGGCCGCCGCGACCGTGCACTGCGCCGCCGCGCTGGGCCTGGCGGTGCACGGCCTGGTCGTCGACCACCAGCTGCAGCCGGACTCGGCGGTGGTGTCGCAGGCCGCCGCCCAGGCGCTACGCCGGCTCGGCGCCACCGCAGTGCGGGTACTGCGGACCACCGTGGACGGCCCGGGTGGTCCGGAGGCGACGGCCCGCCGGGCCCGGTACGCGGCACTGCGCGAAGCCGCGCCGGCCGGAGCGCTGGTGCTGCTCGGCCACACCCTGGACGACCAGGCTGAGACGGTGCTGCTAGGGCTGGGGCGGGGCTCGGGGCCCCGGTCGGTGGCGGGGATGCGGGAGCTTGACCCGCCCTGGGGCCGGCCGTTGCTCGGGGTGCGCCGAGCCGTCACCGCCGCGGCCTGCGCCGCGCTGGACCTGGCCCCGTGGGCCGACCCGCACAATGCCGACCCCCGGTTTCAGCGGGTCCGGCTGCGCACCGAGGTGCTGCCGCTGTTGGAGGATGTGCTGGCCGGTGGGGTGGCACGGGCCCTGGCCCGTACCGCCGAGCAGCTGCGGGAAGATCTCGACGTGCTCGACGGGCAAGCGGGTGGGTTGCTGGCGCAAGCGCGACGGGGCGCTGATCTGGACGTCGCGGCGCTTGGCCGGGCACCGGCCGCGCTGCGCCGCCGGGTGCTCCGTCGCTGGCTGCTCGACGCCGGGGTGGCTGAGCTGACCGACGCCCACCTACGCGCTGCCGATGACCTCATCGGCCGGTGGTCGGGCCAGGGGGCGCTACGGTTGCCGGGCGCCTTCGAGCTGGTTCGGGCACAGGGGAGGCTGCATGTGTCCGGGTGACCGCCGGCCGAGCCGGCAATCCCACCCCGGTCTGTACCACGGTGATATCGCCTCCGTCCTCGTCACCGAGGAGCAGATCCGGCACCGCATCGCCGAGCTCGCGCAGCAGGTCGCCGGTGACTTCCAGACCGAACACGGCATGGGCGACCTGCTGCTCGTCGGCGTGCTCAAAGGCGCGGTGATGTTCATGACCGACTTCGCCCGAGCGCTGCCCATCCCGGTACAGCTGGAGTTCATGGCGGTGTCCTCATACGGCTCGGCGACGTCATCCTCCGGGGTGGTGCGAATCCTCAAAGACCTGGACCGAGACATCTCCGGCCGCAATGTGCTCGTCGTGGAGGACATCATCGACTCGGGGTTGACGCTGTCCTGGTTGTTGCGCAACCTGGCGACCCGCCGCCCAGCCGCGTTGGAGGTGTGCACGCTGCTGCGCAAGCCGGACGCGGTCCAGGTCGACGTGCCGGTGCGCTACATCGGCTTCGACATCCCCCGGGAGTTCGTCGTCGGTTACGGCTTGGACTACGGCGAGCGCTACCGCGACCTGCCCTACATCGGCACCCTCGCCCCCAAGGTCTACGCCGATTAGCGGTTCCCTGAGCTCCACCTGTGGTGTGAGCCGGGACCGATACCACCATTGGGGGTGCACATCGGCCCCGCAGCGTCGACTCCGGTTCATCCACCGGCCGAGCGCCCGGACCGCCGGGTAGGGTGGACCCAACGGGAGTGCTCTGCTGTCTTGTGATGGTGGAGAAGCGCCATCACAAGACAGCACAGTCAGCTCAGGAGGGTCGAGGCCATCGAGGGCCGTAGCCGAATGGACCGCAAGAAAATACTTCGCAACCCGCTGTTGTGGGTGGTGGCCGGGTTGCTGCTCTACTACGCCTTCGGCTTCCTGCTCGACGACACCCGGGGTTACAGCCAGGTCACCACCTCGCAGGCGTTGCAGCAGCTCAGCGCGCACAACGTCAAGCAGGCGACGATCGAGGACAAGGAGCAACGGCTGCGGCTCACGCTGGATCACCCGGTCCAGGGCCTGCAAGGCACCAAGGTGGTCACCCAGTACCCGGAGCGGAGCACCGACCAGATCATCCAGTCACTGCGCGATGCGCAGGTTCCGGACGGCTGGGACACCAAGGTCACCCAGCAGTCCCTGCTCGTCCAGCTGCTGATCTACCTCCTGCCGCTGGGTGTGCTGCTCCTGCTGCTGCTGTGGATGATGAACAACGTCCAGGGCGGCGGCAACCGGGTGCTCAACTTCGGCAAGTCCAAGGCCAAACAGCTGAGCAAGGACATGCCCAAGACGACGTTCTCGGACGTGGCCGGCGCCGACGAGGCCGTCGAGGAGCTGGAGGAGATCAAGGACTTCCTCGCCAACCCGAGCCGGTACCAGGCGCTCGGCGCCAAGATTCCCAAGGGCGTGCTGCTCTACGGCCCCCCCGGCACCGGCAAGACGCTGTTGGCCCGCGCGGTGGCCGGCGAGGCCGGGGTGCCGTTCTACTCGATCTCCGGATCCGACTTCGTTGAGATGTTCGTCGGGGTCGGCGCCTCCCGGGTCCGCGACCTGTTCGAGCAGGCCAAGCAGAACGCGCCGTGCATCATCTTCGTCGACGAGATCGACGCGGTGGGCCGGCAGCGCGGCGCTGGGCTCGGCGGCGGGCACGATGAACGCGAGCAGACCCTCAACCAGCTTCTGGTCGAGATGGACGGCTTCGACGCCCGTGGCGGCATCATCCTCATCGCCGCGACCAACCGTCCGGACATCCTGGACCCGGCGTTGCTGCGCCCCGGCCGGTTCGATCGGCAGATCCCGGTCTCCGCGCCGGACATCCGCGGCCGCCGGGCCATCCTTGACGTGCACTCCAAGGGCAAGCCGTTGGGTACCGACGTCGACCTCGACGGGCTGGCCAAGCGCACCGTCGGCTTCTCCGGAGCCGACCTGGCCAACGTCATCAACGAGTCCGCGCTGCTCACCGCCAGGGAAGGCGGCCGGCTCATCAACGGTGCCGCGCTGGAGGAGGCGGTCGACCGGGTGATCGGCGGCCCGCGCCGCAAGAACCGGATCATCTCCGAGCGGGAGAAGAAGATCACCGCCTACCACGAGGGCGGCCACGCGCTGGCCGCCTGGGCGATGCCGGACATCGACCCGGTGTACAAGCTCACGATTCTGCCCCGCGGGCGCACCGGCGGACACGCGCTCGTGGTGCCCGAGGACGACAAGCAGATGATGACCCGGTCGGAGATGATCGCCCGGCTGGTGTTCGCGCTGGGCGGACGCTCGGCCGAAGAGCTGGTGTTCCACGAGCCGACCACCGGCGCGTCCTCGGATATCGAGCAGGCCACCAAGATCGCGCGAGCGATGGTCACCGAGTACGGCATGAGTGCGCGCCTCGGCGCGGTGAAATACGGCCACGAGCAGGGTGACCCGTTCCTCGGCCGCTCCGCGGGCCGGCAGCCGGACTACTCACTGGAGGTCGCGCACGAGATCGACGAGGAGGTGCGGGCGCTCATCGAGGCGGCGCACACCGAGGCGTGGGACATCCTCAACACCTATCGAGACGTCCTTGACGATCTCGTCGTCGAGCTGCTGGAGCAGGAGACGCTGCATCGCAAGGATCTGCAGCGGGTGTTCAACCGGGTGGAGAAGCGACCGCGGATCACGGCGTTCAACGACTTCGGTGGGCGTACCCCCTCAGACAAGCCGCCGATCAAGACGGCCGGCGAGCTGGCCAAGGAGCGAGGCGAACCGTGGCCCCCGATCCAGCAGGAACGCCGACCCTCGCCGGTGGGGGTGGCGCCGGGCGCCGATGACCTGCCGGGTGGCCCGCCACACGCCCCACCCGTCCATCCCGGTCCCAACGGCGCGGGCCCACGCCCGGGCTACCCGGCGGGCGCATCCAACGGCGGCGCTACTGGGCACCCGGCACCTGGGCATCCGGTGCCGGGTGTCCCGGCACCTGGACACCCGGTGCCGGACCCCACGCAGGGCGGGTTCCCGCCCTATTCCCAGCCCTATCCGCTGCCGCCGCGCGACTCGAGCGGCCCGCCCGGCGGCGGTAACGGGCCACCGGACTCCGGTCCTCCGAACTATGGCGCACCGCCGGGGTGGCGCCCGGCTACCCAGCCGCCCGCTCCGTCCTGGCGGCCCGCGCCACCTGGCGGCCGCCCACCGAGGGAGGCTCCGACCGACGACCAGTCGCCTGCCGGCTGAGCCGGGGTTCGGCGTGGGCTCGCACCGAGTCTTCGACCACGCCCGAGCCGAGGCAGCGGTGCGTGAACTACTGATCGCTTGTGGGGAGGACCCAGACCGGGAGGGGCTGCGCGAGACCCCGGCCCGGGTCGCGCGGGCCTACCGGGAGATGTTCGCCGGCCTGTTCCTGGACCCCGACCTGGTGCTGGAGCGGACCTTCGACGAGGGGCACGACGAGCTGGTGCTGGTCAAGGACATCCCGATGTACAGCCAGTGCGAGCACCACCTGGTGCCGTTCCACGGCATGGCGCACGTCGGGTACATCCCGAACGCGGCGGGCCGGGTCACCGGGCTGTCCAAGCTGGTCCGGCTGGTCGACCTTTACGCCAGGCGCCCGCAGGTGCAGGAGCGGCTCACCTCGCAGGTCGCCGACGCGCTGGTGCGCCGGCTGCAACCGAGGGGGGTGATCGTGGTGATCGAGGCCGAGCACCTGTGCATGGCGATGCGCGGCGTCCGCAAGCCCGGATCGACCACCACCACCTCGGCGGTCCGGGGGCTGTTCAAGACCAGCGCCTCCTCCCGCAGCGAGGTACTGCACCTGATGCGGAGGTGATTGTGCATCCGGCGCTTCCCGATCCCGGCCGCTGCGTGGTGATCGGCATCCTCAACGTCACCCCCGACTCGTTCAGCGACGGTGGGCGGTACCTGGACCGCGACGATGCGGTGGCGCATGGCCTGGCGTTGCGTGCCCAGGGGGCTGACCTGATCGACGTCGGGGGCGAGTCCACCCGGCCGAGGGCGCACCGCGTCGATGCGCGCACCGAGACCGCCCGGGTGGTACCGATCCTGCGCGAGCTGGCTGAGCACGGTGTGCCATGCAGCGTGGACACCACCCGCGCGGTGGTCGCCGAGGCGGCCCTGGCGGCCGGCGCGGTCATGGTCAATGACGTCTCGGGCGGTCTGGCCGATCCCGCGATGGCGCCGACGATGGCCCGCTGCCGGGTGCCCTGGGTCCTCTCGCACTGGCGCGGGCACAGCGCGGGAATGGACGAGCTGGCCGGCTACCGGTGCGTGGTCACCGAGGTGCGCGCCGAGCTGGTGGCCCGGGTGGACGCCGCGATACTCGCCGGAGTGGACGCCGACGCGCTGGTGCTGGATCCCGGGCTCGGCTTCGCGAAGACGGCGGCGCACAACTGGGCGCTGCTGGGCCACCTCGACGCGCTGATCGAGCTGGGGTTCCCGGTACTCGTCGGGGCGTCCCGCAAACGGTTCCTGGGGGCCCTGCTGGCGGACGCCCAGGGCATCAGCCGTGACCGCGACAGCCGGGACACCGCCTCCGCCGCAGTGTCCGCGCTGGCCGCGGCCGCCGGCGTCTGGGGAGTCCGGGTGCATGACGCCGCAGCCTCGCGGGACGCCGTCGCCGTCGCCGCAGCCTGGCTGCTCGGCGCCCGCACCGCCGGTCACCCGGTTGAAGGCCCGCGGTGAGCCCGAGAACCGGTCCCGACCGGATCACCCTCACCGGGTTGCGGGTGCATGGCCGGCACGGGGTGCACGAGCACGAGCGAGCGCACGGCCAGGAGTTCGTCGTCGACGCGACGGTCTGGCTGGACCTCGGTCCCGCCGCAGCCACTGACCAGCTGTCCGCGACGCTGGACTATGGCGCGCTGGTCCGCCGCAGCGCCCAGATCGTCGGTGGGCAGCCCTGCAACCTGATCGAGACGGTGGCGGCGCGGATCGCCGGCGACGTGCTGGCCGACCAGCGGGTACAGGCCGTCGAGGTGACGGTGCACAAACCCGCCGCTCCGCTGCCCCTGCCCTTCACCGACGTAGCCGTCACAATCCGGCGCACCCGGGACTGGGACGGCGTGGGATGAGTGCGGCGGTGCTGTCGATCGGGTCGAACGTGGGGGACCGGCTGGCGTACCTGCGCGGGTGCGTCGAGCTGTTGGGGGATGCCGTGCTTGCGGCCTCACCGGTGTACTCGACGGCTCCGTGGGGGGGCGCGACGCGGGATGACTTCCTCAACGCTGTCCTCCTGGTCGAGGACCGGGACGCCGACGCGTGGGAGTGGCTACGCCGGGGGCAGTGTTGTGAGGCCGCCGCGCGGCGCGCTCGCGGGCTCCGGTGGGGGCCGCGCACCCTGGACGTCGATGTGATCGATGTGATCGACGAGGAGAGGATCCGCCAGGACGACCCCCGCCTGACCCTGCCGCATCCCCGGGCCCACCAGCGTGCCTTCGTGCTGGTGCCCTGGCTGGACATCGCGCCGCACGCGGTGCTTGCCGGCCGTGGCACGGTGGCCGAGCTGCTCGCCGCGTTGCCGGCCGCCGAGAGGCGAAGTGTGCACCGCCGCGACGACCTCAGGCTGAGGTCCCTGTGACCTTCACCCGGGCGCGTGACCTGCTCGCCGCCGCCGTCGTCGCGGGGGTGCTGGCGAACCTGCTGCTGGCGCTGTCATACGGCGAGCTGCCCGCGTTGCCGCAGCCGGCCGGCACCACGTTACTCGCATTCGCGATCGTCGAGGTGGTGCTGGGCAATACGCTGCGGGCGCGGATCCTGCGGCGACCGGGGACCCGGCCGCTGCAGGCGCTCACCGGAGCGAAGGCCGTCGTGCTGGCCAAGGCGTCCTCGCTGGCCGGCGCCATCACGGGGGGAGCCTGGCTGGGGGTGCTCAGCTACGTGCTGCCGCTGCGGTCCCAGCTGCTCGCCGCCTCCTCGGACACCATCGCCGCCTCGGTCGGGGCGGTCTGCTCGGGGGCGCTGGTGGCGGCAGCGCTGTGGCTGGAGCACTGCTGCCGAACCCCGGACGGCCCCGACGACCCGGAACCGGACGACGGTTGACCCGCCCGCACCTTCAGCGTCATCACCCGATGGCCGCCCGTCACAGGCGAGAGGCCTACACCACGGCGCGAGCCGGTACGGTGTGCGCCATGTCCGGGTCCGACGAGCATCCGTTGCCGCGCGGGAGCCGCCGGATCATGATGGTGAGCACCGCCGTCATGGCTGCGGCGGCTGCGGCCGTGCTCGCCCTGGGAACCCACGATGCCCGCCTGCTGAGGCTGGGCCTCGTCGCGGCACTGTGGGCGGCGCTGCTCGGAGCCTTCGACACGGCGCGGGCCCGGCGCGAGATCAGCTCGGGGGCCGAGCACGTCGATCAGTTGCGGACGGCTTACCAGCGCGAGCTCGAGCGTGAGGTGGCCGCCCGACGGGAATACACGCTGACCGCAGAGCGCGAGCGTCGCGAGCAGGCCGAGCTGTCGCAGCGGCGCGAGATCGTGGAGCTGCATAACGAGCTCGCGGCCATGCGGGCGAGCCTGGAGCGGCTGCTGGACGGGGACTCGCTGCTGGAGCGGGTCACGCTGCGAGCCGAGGCCACCCGCCTGCTCCCGCTGCCCGCCAACCCCCGGACGTTCGACGACAGTCGCGCCCGGGCCGCAGCGGCGACGACAGCGGTGGCGGCCCCGTCGACACGGAGCCCCATCAGCCCCGAGCTCCGCTTCGGCCCCAGCTCTCCACCGGCTTCGACCTGGGGATCAGCCCCATCCTCGGCGGGCAGAGGAGTCTCCCCCGGGGAGATCTCCCACGGGCAGGGCAGGCACGGTGTGCCGAGCCGGGGATGGTCAGGGTCGGACGCCGACGCCACCAGCTCCTACAATGGGTCCCCCCGCAACGGTTCCCCCACCAACGGGTTCTCTTACAACGGCGGTGGCGCCCGGCAAGCACCCCGACAGTCGTCATCGGCGCCGCTCTCGGTCCAGGCGCAACGGACTGTGAGCGACCTGCTGGCCGCCCATGGAGCAGCTTCGGTCCCCCGGCGCAGGCACAGCCAAGAGGACCTGCCACCCGCTTAGCGGACCCTCAGGCACCCAATCTGCACCAGCCCAGCCGAGTGAAGCTCGCGCCACGTCCGGTTCACCCCACCACACGAGGGTGCCCGTCCAGCCGCGGGAGCCCTGAGCGGCCCGACTCACGATGCTTCCGCAGCACGTGCCCAAGCATCCAGAGACCCGCACGGTCAGGTCATAAGGCGTACAAGCCTCCATGAGACCGTGCGGAGCGCGGTGAAGATGGTCACCCGAGGCGGCGTGACGGGCTCCAGCGGGGTTAGGGTGCGGAGGTCCGGTACCCGCGGCCAGCGCGGGACTGGAACATCTGGAGGGCGACGATGCCACGGTCGGGTCCATCCGCGTCCAGCGGCGTGGCCGACCGTCCGGCGCGGCTGGCCGTGGGCGTGGTCTCCGCCGGCCGGGTCGGATCGGTGCTCGGTGCCGCTCTGTCCGGCGCTGGGCACGTGGTGGTCGGAGTCAGCGCGGTATCCCGCTCGTCCCTGCGCCGGGCCGAGGAGCTGCTGCCCGGTACACCGGTGCTGCCGCCCGACGACGTGGTGCGGCGATCGGATCTGGTGCTGCTGGCCGTGCCCGATGACGTGCTGCCCGACCTGGTGTCCGGGCTCGCCGTGACCGGGGCGTTCCGGACCGGTCAGATCGCCGTGCACACCAATGGCGCTCGGGGGGTGGACGTCCTGGCGCCGGCGATCGCCGCCGGCGTGCTCCCACTCGCGTTGCATCCCGCAATGACGTTCACCGGGCGCGCGGAGGACCTCGCGCGGCTAGCGGCGGCCTGTGTCGGCGTCACCGTCGCCGACGGGACCGGCTGGAGCGTCGGGGAGGCGCTGGTGCTGGAGATGGGCGCCGAGCCGGTGCGTGTCCCGTCGCGGGCCAGGCCGCTGTACCACGCGGCGCTGGCGCACGGGGCCAACCATCTGGCCACTCTGGTGCGCGACGCGGTGGATGCACTGGAGCGTGCCGGCGTGGTGCCCGCCGAACGGCTGCTGGGCCCGCTGCTGGAGGCGGCCCTGGACAACACGTTACGTCACGGCGACCGCGCCTTGACCGGGCCGGTGACCCGCGGCGACATCGACACGCTCCGGCTGCACCTGCAAGCGCTCGCCCAGGCCGCCCCGGAGCTGGTCGCTCCCTACCGCGCGCAGGCGGCCAGGACCGCCGACCGGGCCGAGGCGGCCGGGCTGCTGGCGCCGGCCACCGCCACCCGGGTCCGCGAGACCCTGCGGGAACAACGGTGACCGGCTTGCGCTGCGGTGGGCTGACCGTCCACCACGATCCCGCTGCGCTGTCCGCCGTGACGCGCACGCTGCGCCGGGCCGGGCGCCCGGTGACGCTGGTCCCCACGATGGGAGCGCTGCATGCCGGCCACCGTGCGCTGATCCGGGCGGCCCAGGCCACCCCGGGCGCGAGCACCGTGGTGTCGATCTTCCTCAACCCCATGCAGTTCGACTCGCGTCACGACCTGGACCACTATCCCCGGCGGTCGGACGCCGATCTCGCCATGTGCCGGGAGGAGGGCGTGGAGCTGGTGTTCGTGCCCGGCGTCGAGGTGATGTGGCCGCCCGGTTCCGACACCACCGTGGCGCCGGGAGCGCTGGGGTCCGAGCTGGAGGGCGCCATCCGGCCAGGTCATTTCGTGGCGGTGCTCACGGTGGTGGCCAAGCTGTTCGGGATCGTCGGTCCGGATCGGGCGTTCTTCGGTGAGAAGGACTACCAGCAGCTGGTGCTCGTCCAGCGGATGGTGGCCGACCTGCGGATGGATGTGCAGGTGGTCGGGGTGCCCACGGTGCGAGAAGCTGACGGGCTGGCACTGTCGTCCCGCAACGTCCACCTGGACGGCGATGCCCGCGGCGCCGCCGCCGCATTGTCCGCGGCCCTGAGCGCCGGAGCCCGGGCCGGCGTGCATGGGCCTGACGCGGTGCTCGCGGCGGCCGGCGACGTGTTGGCCGCCCAACCCGCCGTCGCGCTGGACTACCTGGCACTGCGCGACCCACAGCTGCGCCCCGCGCCTCGGCGGGGACCGGCTCGGCTGTTGCTGGCTGCCACCGTCGGGACCACGCGGTTGATCGACAATGTCGACCTGCGGCTAGGTATCGCTGACGCTGTCCCCGACCTGACCAGGCGAGGAGGCCTGTGATGTTCCGGACGATGCTGAAGTCCAAGATCCACCGGGCCACTGTCACCCGGTCGGATCTGCATTACGTAGGATCGGTGACTCTGGACGAAGACCTCATGGACGCCGCCGATCTGCTCGCCGGCGAGCGGGTGGCGATCGTGGACATCACCAACGGGGCACGTCTGGAGACCTATGTCATCCCCGGTGCGCGGTCCAGCGGCACGGTCGGGATCAACGGCGCCGCCGCGCATCTGGTGGCACCTGGCGACCTGGTGATCCTCCTCGCCTACGGCTCGATGGACGAGACCGAGTCCCGGCGCTACCGGCCCCGGGTAGTGTTCGTCGACGCGGACAACCGGATCGTGCACCGGGGCAGCGACCCGGCACTCCCCCGGCAGGCGAGCTGCCCGCAGGCTGAGCCGGCAGCCAGCGCTCCGCCGGGCGGAGCGTGACCCCTGAGAGGCGAGCTGGGAGGGGCTGGCGGGTGCTGCTCACCGTAGACATCGGCAACACCAACATCGTCCTCGGGCTGTTCGGTGGCGATCGAGGGGGCAATCGGGGAAGTGATCGAGGGGGCGATCGGGCGGGCACCCGCGAGAATGCCACTCTGCTGCACGACTGGCGGATGCGCACCGACGCCAGGATGACTGCCGACGAAATGGCGCTGACCGTCCGAGGGCTGCTCGGCGAGTACGCCGACAAGATCACGGGTATCGCCGCGCTGTCCACGGTGCCCGCGTTGCTGCCTGAGCTGAGAGTGATGGTGAACCGGTACTGGCCGCAGCTGCCGCGGGTGATCGTCGAGCCCGGGGTGCGCACCGGAGTGCCGTTGCTCTACGACAACCCACGTGAGCTGGGCGCCGATCGGATCGTCAACACGCTGGCCGCCTATACCCTTTACGGTGGCCCGGCGATCGTGGTGGACTTCGGTACCTCCACCAACTTCGACGTGGTCAGCGCGCGGGGGGAGTTCCTCGGCGGAGCGCTGGCGCCGGGCATCGAGATCTCCGTGGATGCGCTCGCCGCCCGGGCGGCCCAGCTGGTGAAAGTGCAGCTCCTCCGACCTCGGTCGGTAATCGGCAAGAGCACCGTGGAAGCCTTGCAGTCCGGGTTGCTGTTCGGCTTCGCCGGACAGGTGGACGGGCTGGTGCAGCGGATCGCCGCGGAGCTGGCCCCAGGAGCCGAGGATGATGTGGTCGTGGTCGCCACCGGTGGGCTGGCGCCGCTGCTGATCGCCGAGTCGCGGACCATCACGCACCACGCGCCCCACCTCACCCTGCGGGGACTGCGGATGGTCTTCGAACGCAATGTCGGCTGACCGGGCGGCCCGTTCCCACCGCGCACCCACGAACTGACCGAGGAAACACGGGCCCGCCGGCGTTATCTCGGCGGCATCGAGCGGGTCTTCGAACTCAGCCGAGTGTTCGGCAACGAGGGCGCAGACCCATCCACTCGCCGGAGTTCCCATGCTCGAGTGTGCGCCAAGCGTACGAAATGGGATCTCCGCATCCGGTCCGCTGAGTCGGCCGCGGCCTACTCGGAGCTGCTCGCCCCCGTCGTGCGGCGGGAGCGTTTCGAGGCCCAGGCCGCGCTCATGGCGGCCGGCGACGGCGAGGCGATGCCCCTCGACGAGGACTTGCTGACCGCGACCGAGTACGGAATGCCACCAAGTGGCGACATGGGAATGGGATCGACCCGCTGCTCATGGCGCTCACGGGCTCAGGTATCCGCGAGACCATCGGCGTTCCCGCTGGTACGACCACAATGAGCGGACTGGACGGCGGGTCGATTTCGCAATCCTCCCGCAAATAGGCTAACCTGCTCGTTGTCGTTGTGGAGTCGTCGTGCGATGGCTCCGTCCACCACGTCCCTGAGGGAGGACGACGCGCATGGCGCAGAAGGTCACCGTAACCTTGGTCGATGACCTCGACGGAGGTACCGCCGAAGAGACCGTTGAGTTTGGTATCGACGGCGTGTCTTATGAGATTGATCTGTCGGCGGGTAACGCGGGGAAGCTGCGTGGCTCGCTGGCCGACTATGTCAGCAACGCCCGCAAGGCAGGCGGGCGTCGCAAGGTCACAGGTCCGGCTCGTCGGGCTGGTGGCGCCGGTCGCGCATCGGTGGACCGGGAACAGAACGCCGCGATCCGCGAGTGGGCGCGCAAGAACGGCTACAACGTCTCAGACCGTGGCCGCATCCCGGCTGAGGTGTTGGACGCTTACCACAAGGGGAACTGAGGCTCGGTATGCGCCGGTGCCGACCTGGCGACGCTTGGTCGCCAGGTCGGCACCGGCGTCTTGTGCGGGTCCGTCTTGTGCGGGTCCGGAAGTTCCTATCGGGCTGGCGGCAGCCGGCGGGTGCGCCCTAGTCGGTATGGTCCGCGCGACCGGGAATGAGCGCATCAGCCATAGCCGCCCGAGGGCGGTTGAGCACCCGGACTCCGTAGACAAAGGTGAGCGCGCCGCCGAGGTAGCCACCGGCCAACAGCAGCACCCAGGAGATGACACCCAGAGTCAGACCCGACATGATGATCTTGCCGCTGGAGTACCCGGGCAGCTGCAACGCGAACGTTCCGGCGAACATGCCGGTGGCGCTGGCCATCAAGGTCAGGTGCCACCAGCCGAGGGTGCGCGCGGGCGCATCCGCGGGAATACCGAACAAGTCCACCAGGCCGGTGATGATGGTCGGTACAGCGGCGATGAGTCCGACCGCGATCGTGATCACTGACGCGGTGGCCATCGCGGCTTCCCGGAACCCGGCGGCACCGGCCACGAGCATCGCGACGCCGGCGGTGTAGGCACCGATGCCGACGTCGGTCAGCGGCGCATGTGCGGGCTTGCCCGCGAAACCCTTCACCAGGCTCACCATCTCCACGGCTCCCCTCCATCGAGGCATGAACAACTCGCGGGCAGTGTCACCCGCATCACAATAAACGGGCAGCCCCCGGCCGCGGTTCGATCGTGCGCGCCGACGATACGGACCCGTCCGCCGTCGTCGACCACCCGAGGTGCTCGTTCACCCTGAGCGGACAGGTGTCCCGCTGCGGAATCCTGACCAGCGGTAGCACGTTGCGCCCGGGTGTGGGGCAGCAGTTCGAGAGCGAGCATGACCGTCCGGGAGCTACAGTGACGGCACGGACTGTCTGTACCCAGTACCGGCCGGGCCGCGATGGCGCGGCAGTCAGGAGTGCACCATGTTTGAGAGGTTCACCGACCGCGCGCGGCGGGTGGTTGTGCTGGCCCAGGAAGAGGCCAGGATGCTCAACCACAACTACATCGGCACCGAGCACATCCTGCTGGGTCTGATCCACGAGGGTGAGGGTGTCGCGGCCAAGGCCCTCGAGTCGCTGGGAATCGCCCTGGAAGGGGTGCGCCAGCAGGTCGAGGAGATCATCGGCCAAGGCCAGCAGGCACCGTCGGGGCACATCCCGTTCACCCCACGAGCCAAGAAGGTGCTGGAGCTGTCGCTGCGTGAGGCGCTGCAGCTCGGCCACAACTACATCGGCACCGAGCACATCCTGCTCGGGCTCATCCGCGAGGGCGAGGGTGTGGCCGCGCAGGTGCTGGTGAAGCTGGGCGCCGACCTCAACCGGGTGCGCCAGCAGGTACTGCAGCTGCTGTCGGGCTACCAGGGCAAGGAACCAGCGGAGTCCGGCTCAGGGCGCGGCGAGGGCACCCCGTCGTCCTCCCTGGTGCTCGACCAGTTCGGCCGTAACCTCACCGCCAGTGCTCGTGAGGGCAAGCTGGACCCGGTGATCGGGCGCGGCAAGGAGATCGAGCGGGTCATGCAGGTGCTGTCCCGGCGCACCAAGAACAACCCGGTGCTCATCGGCGAGGCCGGTGTCGGCAAGACCGCCGTGGTCGAGGGGCTCGCGCAGAACATCGTCAAGGGCGAGGTGCCCGAGACGCTCAAGGACAAGCAGCTCTACACCCTGGACCTCGGCTCGCTGGTGGCGGGCTCCCGGTATCGCGGTGACTTCGAGGAGCGCCTGAAGAAGGTGCTCAAGGAGATCCGCACCCGCGGGGACATCATCCTGTTCATCGACGAGATGCACACCCTGGTCGGGGCCGGTGCCGCGGAGGGCGCGATCGACGCCGCGTCGATCCTCAAGCCGATGCTGGCGCGTGGTGAGCTGCAGACCATCGGCGCGACCACGCTGGACGAGTACCGCAAGTACGTGGAGAAGGACCCCGCGCTGGAGCGCCGGTTCCAACCGATCCAGGTCCAGGAGCCGAGCATCGAGCACACCATCGACATCCTCAAGGGCCTGCGGGACCGCTACGAGGCGCACCACCGGGTGTCCATCACCGACAGCGCGTTGGTGTCGGCCGCCACGCTGGCCGACCGCTACATCAACGACCGGTTCCTGCCGGACAAGGCGATCGACCTGATCGACGAGGCCGGCGCGCGGATGCGGATCCGTCGGATGACCGCGCCGCCGGACCTGCGCGACTTCGACGAGAAGATCGCCGCGGTGCGTCGGGACAAGGAATCAGCCATCGACGCTCAGGACTTCGAGCGCGCCGCGAAGCTGCGTGACTCGGAGAAGCAGCTGCTGGTCAAGAAGTCCGAGCGGGAGAAGCAGTGGAAGGCCGGTGACCTCGATGTCGTCGCCGAGGTCGATGACGAGCAGATCGCCGAGGTGCTGGCCAACTGGACCGGGATCCCGGTGTTCAAGCTCACCGAGCAGGAGACCACCCGGCTGCTGCGCATGGAGGACGAGCTGCACAAACGGATCATCGGCCAGCACGAGGCGGTCAAGGCCGTGTCCAAGGCGATCCGTCGGACCCGGGCGGGCCTGAAGGACCCCCGGCGACCCTCCGGTTCGTTCATCTTCGCCGGTCCCTCCGGCGTGGGTAAGACCGAGCTGTCCAAGGCGCTGGCGCAGTTCCTGTTCGGTGACGACAACGCACTCATCCAGATCGACATGGGTGAGTTTCACGACCGCTACACCGCATCCCGGCTCTTCGGTGCCCCTCCCGGCTACGTGGGTTACGAGGAGGGTGGCCAGCTCACCGAGAAGGTCCGCCGCAAGCCGTTCTCGGTGGTGCTCTTCGATGAGATCGAGAAGGCGCACCAGGAGGTGTACAACACACTGCTGCAGGTGTTGGAGGACGGTCGGCTGACCGACGGCCAGGGCCGCACGGTGGACTTCAAGAACACCGTGATCATTTTCACCACCAACCTCGGTACCTCGGACATCTCCAAGGCGGTCGGCCTGGGCTTCTCGGCGAACAATGACGAGAGCTCGACCTACGAGCGGATGAAGAGCAAGGTCAACGACGAGGTCAAGAAGCACTTCCGCCCGGAGTTCCTCAACCGGATCGACGACACGATCGTGTTCCATCAGCTCACTGAGGAGGAGATCATCACGATGGTGGACCTGATGGTCTCCCGGGTAGAGGCTCAGCTGCGCAACAAGGACATGGAGCTGGAGCTCACCACGATGGCCAAGAAGCTCCTCGCCAAGCGCGGGTTCGATCCCGTCCTAGGAGCCCGGCCGCTGCGCCGGACCATCCAGCGGGAGATCGAGGACCAGCTGTCGGAGAAGATCCTGTTCGGTGAGGTCGAGCCTGGGCAGATCGTCATCGTCGACACCGAGAACTGGGACGGCGAGGGCTCCGCTGAGGACGCTCGACTCGTGTTCCGCAGCGCGGCGAAGGCGTTGCGAGTCCCCGACGCCCCCCTGTTGGACCTGGACAGCGCCCCCACCCCCGACTGATCCCCCAACAGCGCCGGTAGCCGCCGTTCGGAGCCCCGAACGGCGGCTACCGGGCTTCCCGGGACAGCCATTCCGAACGGCTGTCAGGAGGGCTCGGAGGACTGGACTACCTCGAACTCCAGCAGGGACGACCCGGTGGCCACCGGTTTCGCCCGGTCGCCGGAGTGTGCTTCCATCCCTGGGCCGTTGCGCCAGGACTGGAAGTGCTCTTCGGTCTCCCATTTGGTGTAGACGAAGTACCGGTCGTCCCCGGCTACGGGGCGCAGCAGCTGGAAGCCGAGGAAACCCGGGGCGGAGTCCACCGACCCGTGACGGGCCGCGAACCGGCGCTCCAGCTCGGGACCCGCGCCTTCCGGCACCTCGATTGCGTTGATCTTCACGACGGCCATGCCGCCAGCCTACGGCTAGGACCCCGGTGCCGCCGCGCGTTCTCCAGGCAGGGCGAAGCTGCCGTCGCGCGTCTGCTCCACCAGGCCGTCGACGAGCAGCGAGCCCAGACACCGGTCGCGCTGTGGCGCGTCCACCCAGACCGCGTCCAGCCGGGCTCGGGGCACCGGGTCCGCCGCTGCCCGCAGGACGTCGAGCAGCAGCCCGCGCACCTGACGGTCGGTGCCCGCGAAACGCTGCGCCGCTCGAGGGGGGGCGGTGCGCGCGGGCCGGCCCGCGCGCACCCAGGCGCACTCGCCGGCCACCGGACAGTCGGCGCAGCGCGGCCGGCGCGCGGTGCACACGACGGCGCCGAGCTCCATCAACGCGGCGGAGAAGCTGGCGGGCCGCGTCCCCGGCAACATACGTTCCACATCGGACAGGTCACGGGAGGTGGATGGCGGCCCGGAGTCGGCCATGCCGTGCACCGCACGCGCCACCACCCGGCGGACGTTGGTGTCCACCACCGGCACCCGGTGGCCGTACCCGAAAGCGACAACGGCTCGGGCGGTATAGGCGCCGATCCCGGGCAGCGCGAGCAGCACGTCCACATCGGCGGGAACGACGTCGTCGTGCTGCGCGGCGATGGCGGTGGCGGCCGCGTGCAGCCGCAGCGCCCGCCGCGGGTAACCCAGCTTCCCCCAGGCGCGGACGACGGTGCCTGGGGTCTCGGCGGCCAGGCTCGAGGGGGTGGGCCAGCGGGCCAGCCACTCGGTCCACACCCCGGTGACGCGATGCACCGGGGTTTGTTGCAGCATGACCTCGCTGACCAGCACACCCCACGGCGTGGTGTCAGGCTCGCGCCAGGGCAACGTCCGCGCATGGGCGTCGAACCAGGCGATCAGGTGGGTCGGGTTCACGGATGAAGCGGCAAGACCTCGGCGAGGTCGCCGGTGTCGACGTCCACGACGAAACCGCGCACCGCGGTGGTGTCCCCCAGGAACGGGCTGCGCCGCACCCTCTCCACCGACTGCCGCACGTCGGACTCGACGTCGCGGAAGGTCTCGACCGCCCAGGTGGGTCGCAGCCCGGTGGCTTCCTGAAGCTCAGCGGCGAAGTCCTCGTCGGTGAACGTCGCCATCCCGCATCCGGTGTGGTGCAACAGCATCACCTCGGTGGTGCCCAGCTTTCGCTGGCTGACAGCCAGGGAGCGGATCACGTCGTCGGTGACGACGCCACCCGCGTTACGGATCACATGCGCTTCGCCGGGCCGCAGCCCGAGCAGCTGAGCCGGGTCGATCCGGGCGTCCATGCAGGCCACCAGCGCGACACCCAGGCTGGGTCGACCCACCAGCGGGCCAGGGCCATCACCCGAGCGCCCGGTGTTGCGGTCCACCAGATCCTGTATCGCCGTCATGGGCCTCTCCTTCGCTGGTGTGGATGGTGGGGGACGGATGGGTGGTAGGCAAGGGCGGGAGCCGAATCTTAGGCCAACAGCAACCACGTCCCGGGGTCGACGACCGGTTTCCGGCCGCCACTCAGGGTGACCACCACGTAGTGTGATGAGGACGACCTCGGGTTGTGATGGCCCGGGTCAGTACCTACTCTGGAAGGTGGGGCTTGGCGCGGTATACGGGTGATCCGCCGGTTCGGTGGTGGGTCGCCGCTGTCTGTCGCGTCGAGACGAGGTGGTAGGTGTGCTGGTCGTCGGTTCCCGCGGCCGTCTCCGCACGATCACGAGAAAAGGGGTGTGGGGGCGATGACCGCCCCGGCACGGCGCTGGGCTGACGATTTCGCGCACCCGGCGCTCTTCTACCGCGGCACCGCAGAGTACCTCAAGGGCACGGTTCCGTTCATTCGCGAGGGGCTGGCCGCCGGCGAACCCGTGGCGCTGGCCGTGCCGGGCCCGAACCTGCGGCTCATCCTTACCGAGCTGGGCACCGACGCCGAGCGGGTCCGGCTGCTCGATATGACCCGTTCCGGCCGCAACCCAGGGCGGATCATCCCCAACGTGCTGCGCGCTTTCGCCGATGCGCATCCTTCCGGACGAGTGCGGATCATCGGCGAACACCTGTGGACCGGACGCACCCCCACGGAGTACCCGGCCTGCGCCCAGCAAGAAATATTGATCAATATCGCGCTCGCCGGTCGATCGGTCACCATGCTGTGCCCGTATGACGTCGACCGAGTGGGCCCACAGACTCTCGCCGAGGCCGAAGCCGGCCATCCGCAGCTGATCGATGCCAGCGGTGAGCGGGTGAGCACCGGCTTCGCGCCCGAACACGTCGTCACCGACGACGACCGACTCTGCTCGCCGGCGGGGGGTCCTGTCTTCACCTTCGACGCCACCAAGGCCGCACTCGCCGGACAGTTCGCCTGCGACCACGCCGTCCGACTGGGTCTGAGCGGCGATCACGCGGAGCTCAAGCTGATCGTCGGGGAGCTGGTGGCCCGTCGCCTCGTTCCCGGCGCCCTGACCGGCACGCTGCGCCTCTGGGCCGAGCGGGGCTACCTGGTGTGCGAAGTCCGGCACTCCGGACACATCGACGACCCGCTCGCCGACCACCCACCGGCTGAGCCCAGCCGGCCGGACGGCCGTGGCCTGCTGCTGGTCCACCACCTCTCCGATCTGGTCCAGCAGCGCACCCATCCGCAGGGAACCACCACCAGGGTGTATCTGAAGCTCCCGCCCGCCGAGGGGCTACCGGATGGCCCTGGTGAGCCGGCCGCCGCGCCGCCGCGTACCCGACCCGCACTGCCGGCCGGCCCGACGCCGTTGCCGTGGCAGACCTACGAGGCGCTGCACGCAGCTGAGCGCTTCGGGCGGTATGTCCCCCAGGACGCCACCACCGACACCACGCGGCCCGTCGCCGCGAGCAGCGACGCGCGCCTGGTCGAACCGGTGCTCGAGGCCTTGACAGCGGTGGAGACGCTGGCCCGGGTGGTGGACCGGTGGCGGGCCAGGCTAGTGCGGTTGGCTCGGACGCGTGGCGCGCCATGGATCGATATCGGCCAGTCGCTCGGGGTGAGCAAGCAGGCCGCGCACGAACGCTACGGGCGGGCCCGCCGCCGGTCGGCCGGTGGCCCTGGGCTGCCGGGCCACGCCTGCCCGCCACCGCCCGTTCGGGGCACGTAGTGTGTCGCCATGAGGCCCCGAGCCGTTATGAGGCAGCCGTTATGAGGCAGCCGTTATGAGGCCCAGACAGAGCGCAGCTCGGCATGCCACGGATACGGGTAAGCCTGGTCGATCAGGAAGCCCATCCCGACACCGCGGGCGAGGTACACGCTGCGCTCCAGCCTGCGGGTGACCGGGGCACCTGGGGCGCCGTGGTTGTCCCACCATGACTCCCACTGACGTATGCAGGTTCGCGCCCCGAGATAGGTGTTGCGACACGCGCTCGGCGGTGACCAGACCTGCGAATGGAAGAAGTTCTCCACCGTCTTGCCGCTGAGCCGCTCGGTGATGGTGCCCCACGCCTGGAGACAGTAGGCATGTGGTGCGATCTCCCACCGCACGTAGTGTTGGCGGCCTCCCTCCGACGGCAGCGGCGTCATGTTCCGGCAGGACCCGTCGCCGATCAACTCCCGGCTCACCCGCTGCACGTAGTAGGTGCCAGGATCGTGTCCCCCGTACCCGTCCAGCAGTACCCAGTCACCGGCGTGAATGAAATTCTCCACGCTGTCCGGTCGCGACGTCGATGGGTCTCCCCACGATATCTCCGACTCCTCGCCCCGGGGTGTCCATGACCACTGCCCGCCGAGGCTCCCGCCGGAGTAGAACTGTCCGGCATGGCGCTGCGTCATCAGGGAGTACTCACCATAGTCGTCCGAGGGCGCCGCCGCGGCGATCGGTCCCAGCGCGAACAGCAGCAACGTCAGCAACACGAAGAGAAACCAGCTACTGACTCTTCGTCGCATCACGGGCCCCCTATTAGCATGGCGCCGGTGTCACGACTGAGTGAGTTACTCATTATTCTTCGCACCATATCGTCGCTGAACGTTACCACAGGGGGGTTGGCTGCGCAGCTCTCAGCGTGGGGAGCGGAGTAGCGAGACCGCTCCGCCGGCTAGGGGTTGCGTATCAGTGTCCGGAACCGGGGCCCCCACCACGGCTTGCGACCCCAGGCCAGCAGCTTGCCTCGGGCGATCGCCGACCACTGGCTACGGCGGTTCCAGAGCACCATGAGCATCGCTACGGGGTCGGCCGAGAGATGGCAGTCGACCTTGCGCGGGGACGGATCCTCGATGCGGAGCACGCCATCGTCGAACACGAAATAGAAACGGTCCCCTCCCCGGATTCGCAGGTCGTAGGTGACCCGCAGGCCCGTCGCCTGCTCAGCGTCCACCATCGCCCGTGGATCAAGAGCTTGGACCACGGGTACGATGAATCGCCCCAACACCATGGCCGCGTGGGCCGGCTCGATGGGCCACGGGCGCCCGGCGGCATGCGCGATGTCGCCACCGTGCATGACGGTCTCGTTCAGCAGGTGGTAGGTCAACGTCGACTGGCGAACGGTGGCTCCTTGGACCAGCCAGGGACGTGGCGCGTCGGGGTCTGCTCCCACGCACTCGCTGAGGTACTCCCGCGCCCGGGCCTCGATGCGGTCAGCCAGGACACTCGGCCTCCGCTCGGGGTCGGACCGCACGCCGAGGATGGTCGTCTCACCCAGCTCCCACATGTCTCCGATCAACGAGTCGCCGGCGAGACTGGGCAGCACCTCGTAAGCCCGTGAAAGGTCGTGCCCGGCCAGGCCAGGCACGACTATCCAGGCCTGGGAGAGGTGCATGGCGACCTCACCGAGGCTCCAGCGCCCCACTGCGTGAGGCTCCGGATCCCGGATGGATCGCAGCAGAGTCGTCACCCGCCGAACCTCGTCACGAAGCGCGTCCTGACCCTGCTGCCAGCGAGCCTGCGTGTCACTTGTGACCATGTCGGGCCTCTGCACTCATCGCTCAGGTCGGGCATGGCGACCATAGCGAGGAGTCCGGGGCATCCGCATCCGTGATATGGCGGATCCTCCGGATGCGCGGGGGCTCGGTGGTAACCTCAGCTCGATGGCGTCCGCCGGTGGGGATCGGAGCACGGGCACAGGCCCGGAGGGCCCCAGCGAGATCATGATGAATGTCGATGACGTCACCCAATGCGGTGATGTCCGGCCGGGTGACGGCTGCCGAGCGCGGGTCGACGACGACCGCGAGGTGACCCTCGATGTCGCAGGAGTCGAGTGCGGCGAAGACCGCCTGCAAACCGATCGAGTCGTGGACGGTGACGGCGGACAGGTCGATCACGACATGCGGCCGACCATCGTGGACCGCTTCGCCGAGCTTGTCGGCGAGGTCCGGTGCCGTCGCCAGGACCACGCCGCCCACCACCCCGCACACAGTCGTGTTCTAGTGGGGGCCACCCACCGTGGTGATGACCATGGCCCCGCCCAGCGACGGTACTGGCGTGACGGTCTCAGGCTGGTCGTGCGTCACCGATGTCACAGGTCGACTCCTCCCCCCGGCATTACAGTCGAGACTCGACCGTACACACTCAGCAACGAAGGTTAAACATAGCGTCAAGCAAGCCTGACAACTGAAGTCGCCCGTTTTGTCCGAGATTCTCTGATCCTTGTCCGCGAGGTGCCTGGGTCCTCACCCCGCCTGCTAGTGCCCGACCCGGACCGTGGGTGGCGCGTAGGTCACCTGCTGTTTGACTAGAGAGTCGAAAGTGGCCAGCACCGCGTCGCGGTTCGGCCCGAACACCTCCACGAAGATCGCCCGGTTGTAGAGCACGTAGACCGCCCGGTACACCGTGGACTCCGAGCCCGGAGCGCTCCCCATGACCGCCACGCCCTGCAGCGCGCGGTTGTCGTCGGCCCTGAGCCCCCCGTCGAGCTGCGCGGTGGCGATCGTCTGCGCCACCGTCGTCGCGGCCTGCTGGTCAGGCATGGTGAGAGCGAACATGCCGATCGTGTCGGCGCCGGTGGTGGTGGTCTTGAGCACACCGTCGGTCATCTCGCCGGCTTGCAGCGCGTCCAGGATGGGGCGGGGCAGCAGGCCGGTGCTCCTCAGCTGGGGTAGGTCGAACAGGCCGCCACCGCCGCGGACCTCGCCGGGCGGATCGCTCAGGGCGTGCGCCGTGTCCACCGGTGGCGGGAGCGGGGCGGGTGGGGCGGGCAGGTCGTGAGGCGCCATCGTCTGCTGGGGCGCCGCGATCTGGTCGCTACTGACTCGGCCCGGTCCGGCGGTCAGGAAGTACGCCACCGCGGCGCCTACCAGCCCCATCACGACAACCGCCAGCACCATGACGCCGATGATCTGCATGGACCGGGACTGCATCGCGGGTGTCGTGAACATCTCGGGGCCCTTGCGCAGCCACGCGCTCTGCTGTTCGGCGATGGGCGGCAGGTCCTCCTCGGCCCACGGCGGTGCCGAGGCGTCCCGGGGCCTGCTGGTGGGCTCCTCGAGAGGCGGCGCGAACGGCTGGAACAGGTCCCCAGCCTGCTCCGGAGGCCGCTGGTAGGACGGGATGGCCCGCATCACCTCGATGCGCTCGGAGTCACCGGCCTCGCCGGTCCGCGTCGCCTGACCGGCCCGCGCGGGGCCATCCTGGGCGATGTCCCGTCCGAGCGCGCTCATGACCTGCGTCGGCGCCTCCGGCGTGGTGGCCTCCCAACGGAACGCCGGCGGGAACGGGCTGTCCGGCTGTTGTGCTCCCTGGGGCGCACTGTCCGCAGGCGACTCGTTCGGCTTCACTCTGCCACCCCCTGGGGCCGTCGGGTCGGTGTCACGCCATCGTCGGTGGCACGCCATCGGGTCGGTGGCACGTCATCGGGTCGGTAGCACATTGTGCACAGCGGCCACCCTCCGTTCACAGCCGACCTCCCTCTGTCAGCGGCGGGTGTTAGTCTCCCGCGCGTGCCGCTGTCCCCGAAGGCGCATCCGAACACCGGTTTCGCGTGGCTCAGGATGATCGGAGCGCTGGTCGTGGTGGTCGACCACTCCGCGTCGCTGACCGACGCCTCACGTCTGACGGTCTTCCCCACGTCGTGGAACCTCTCCCCCGGCTACATCGCCTTGATGGGGTTCTTCGCGATGAGCGGCTACCAGATCAGCGACAGCTGGCGCCAGGACCCGTGCTGGTGGCGCTTCAGCGTGAAGCGGGTGCTGAGACTGTGGCCTCCGCTGCTGCTGGTGGTGCTCGTCACCGCCCTGGTGATCGGACCGCTGGTCTCGACGTCCGACCTGTCGCAGTACCTCTCCGCTCGGGCCACCTGGGGGTACGTCGTCCACAATGCGGGCCTGTACACGTTGCAGCATCGGCTGCCCGGGGTGTTCGTCAACAATCCCTGGCCCTGGTCGGCGAACGGCGCGATCTGGACGCTGCCGATGGAGCTCACCGGCTACCTGTTGGTGCTGGGGTTCGGCGTTGCCGGGCTGCTGCGCCGGGCGCCGTGGTCGACGATCGCGCTGCTGCTGACGCTGGTCGGGCTGGACCGACGGTTCGAGGCGAGCATCGGCAGACCCGGACATGGCGGCTCGCTCCTGCAGGTACCGATCGGGTCGATGGTCTCGTTCCTCGTCGCGTTCAGCATCGGCATGGTGCTGCACGCCTACCGGGACAGGATTCCGCTGTCCCCGTTCCTGGCGTGGTCGCTGGTCGGGCTCCAGATCGCGGTGCACACCACCGCAGTCGGGGCTTTCACCCTGCCGTTCATGGCCGGCTACGGTGCGCTCGTACTCACGTTCCACTGGCCGGCTCGCCTGGAGGGCTACGACTCCTGGGTACTGGGTAGCTACGGCTTGTACTTGTGGGCGTTCCCGGTCCAGCAGCTGCTGATCATGGCCGGTGCGGACACTCAGTGGTTGCTGACGGTGACCGCGCTGCCCTCGGCCTATCTGTGCGGCTGGCTGTCCTGGCGCTACGTCGAGGCACCGACACTGTCGTTGCGCCGTTACCTTCCGCGCCGCGAGCCGCGCCCCACCGCTGCCCGTCCCATCACCACGAGCTCCGGGCCGCCCAGCCCTGATACGTCGAGGGCCGACCCTCGGCAGCGGCTTGCGAAGCTTCGCGAGCAGCCCGAGCCGGCCGAGCGGGAGACGACCGTGCCGGCAGCCTCGGCGTAATCTGGCGGCATGGCGTTATTCGGACGCGACAAGACCCGCATGGTGAGCGCCGAGGAGGCGCTACCCGGGCGGTCGACCCCGATGCCGGTGGCGCAGCGGCATGCCGTGAGCAGCCACCGCATCGTGCCCCCGTTCCCCGCGGGGCTGCGCACCGCAGTGTTCGGGATGGGCTGCTTCTGGGGAGCTGAGCGGATCTTCTGGCGCACTCCCGGGGTGTACTCCACCGCGGTCGGCTACGCCGGCGGCCACACCCCCAACCCCAGCTACGAGGAGGTGTGCTCCGGACGGACCGGGCACACCGAGGTGGTGCTGGTCGTCTTCGACCCGGCACGGATCTCCTACGGCGAGCTGCTGCGGGCGTTCTGGGAGGGCCACGACCCGACGCAGGGCATGCGGCAGGGAAACGACCGGGGCACCCAGTACCGCTCCGCGATCTACACCACCGATGCCGACCAGGCCGCCGAGGCTCAGGCGAGCCGGTCGACCTACCAGCGGGCGCTCACCGCCGCCGGGCGCGGTCAGATCACCACGGACATCGCTGCGCTGCGCGACTTCTACTACGCCGAGGACTACCACCAGCAGTATCTATCTGATGCCAAGAACCCCCATGGCTACTGCGGCATCGGTGGCACGGGTGTGTGCATGGGTGACCCTTCGGAGGATCTGACGGCCACCCGGCATCCCGTCCCGCCCTCGCCTCTGTGACCAGCCGGAACACCACAGTCGTTCCGATGCCGGCCATACCTGATGTCACTCGGTACCGCTCCGTTTCGGTGAGCACACCGCGCTAGGGCCGTATGGTGAGCACACCGCGCCAGGGCCGTATCTTGATCGTTGACAGTGAGGCACCGACGGTTCCCCACCGCTTTCTGAATATCACGACCATGCATATGACATGACAGGACGGAGAGCGGCATGACAGATGTTGCTGCTGACGACAGCCTGTGGCTCCGACGTTTTCATACCGCTCCCGCTCCTGTGCATAGCCCCGACAATCCTCGGCTGGTGTGCTTTCCGCACGCCGGAGGTGCCGCAAGCTACTTCTTGTCGTTTTCTCGGTCACTGGCGGCCGTGTTGGAAGTGGTCGCCGTGCAGTACCCGGGGCGGCAGGATCGCAGGAGAGAACCGTGCTGTGACAGCATGACCGAGCTGGCCGACCGGGTCCTCAGGGTACTCAAGCCCTTGACCGACCGGCCACTGGCGTTGTTCGGCCACAGCATGGGTGCGATCGCGGCGTTCGAGGTGGCTCGGCGACTCGAGAACGAGCCCGGTGTCAGCCTGGTCGCATTATTCGTCTCAGGTAGGCGAGCGCCCTCCCGATACAGGGCAGAGCGCGTGCACCAGAAGGATGACGCCGGGTTGGTGGCGGAGATCAGAGCGCTGAGTGGAACGGACGCCAGGATCCTGGACAGCGAGGAGCTTCTGCGGATGACGCTACCCGCGGTTCGCGGCGACTACAGGGCAATCGAGACCTACCGGTACCAAGACGGCCCAAAGCTTCGCTGCCCCATTCACTCGCTTGTCGGCGCCGCCGACCCGCAAGCGACGATCGAGGAGGTCGCCGCATGGGAGGAACACACGACGGGACGGTTCACGATTTCCGTCTTCCCGGGGGGCCACTTCTACCTCAACGAACACCAGGTGGATATCGCCGGAGCAGTGACGACGCATCTTGCGTGCGAACGGTAGGGCCGGCTCTTGAGGCTGCGCGCCGGCGCTGTGACGCAGCAGCCCGGTGAGCCCGGCGACCTGTGCGTCCGCACGGAGGTCGACAGCACCTGTGTGGTCATCGTCGCGCGCCGCCGCTGGGCCAGGTCGGCCTCTGCCTGGCGTGGCCACAGCTCGGCCAGGTCAGCGTCGGTATGGCGTGGCCGGCTCGGCCGAGTCGAACTCGGCGGTCGCGCCCCGACCCGGTAGCCCGGCCGGGATGACCGGATGCGCTCTCAGTGTTCCGGCGTACGCGACATCGCCGCCCGGTGGCCGGTGGATGGTCGAGCAATGGATGAGGAATGGAACTTTGGTTCTGCGTCACCTTCCATAGCCTCTTACAATTAGGGCCGACGGTAGAATTCAAGCTGCACCGGCGGGATGCACCATGCCGGCGGAAGGCGACTGATGATACTGGCCGAACGGGATGAGCACCTGGCTTCTCTTGGCCGCCTACTGGCTGAATGCAGAGCCGGAAATGGGCGGTTCGTCCTGGTCGAAGGCGCAGTGGCACACGGTAAGACCGAATTGCTGAGAACGTTCGCCGAACGCGCCGTGGGCGCTGGGGCTCTTTTCTTGAACGCCACCTGCTCCCAGGTCGAGAGCGCGCTCCCCATGGGAGTCCTGAGCCAGCTCTTCCACCACGTCGAGATTCCGCCCGGGTTTCGAGAGCGAGTGGCTGACCTGCTGGACCGCGGTGCGTCCATCTCTATCTCCAGCGACTGTGCCGAAGGCACGGTCGAGCCCGCTATGGCCCACGTCTTCCATGGCCTGTTGCTCATGCTGCTGGAGTTGGCCGGAGGAAAGCCCGTCCTGATCGGGGTCGACGACGTCCAGCACGCCGACACCACCTCCCTGCACGGCCTGCTCTACCTGGTCCGCCGGGTCCATTCGGCCCGGGTTCTGGTGGTTTTCACCGAGACCGCACAGCTGTCATCTGCGCGTTCGCCGCTCCATGCCGAGCTCCGTCAGCTGCCGCATTATCATCGTATGAGTCTGGCGCCATTGTCTCAGGCCGGTGTCGCCGGTCTGATTGCCAGGCACCAGGACAGCAGACAGGCACGTGTACTCGCCGAGAGCTTTTACGCGGCCAGCGGCGGTAATCCGATGCTCGTTCACGCCCTGCTCGAAGACCACAGCACCTCTGGCACCGGCCCGGGCCGGTGCTACCAGCAGGCACTGGTGAGCTGCCTGTATCGCTGCGACCCCACAGTACTGGACGTCGCTCGAGGCCTGGCGGTCCTCGGCGCAGACGCGTCATCGGTGGAACTGGGCGAGTTGGTCAGTGCCGGCCCTGAGGTGGCCGCGACAGCGGTGAATTCGCTGGCGACCACGGGTCTCCTTGAGGACGGGGTCTTCCGGCATCCAGCCGGAGAACGGGCGGTGCTGGACGAGGTGCCACCGCAGGACCGGGCGGATCTGCATCGCCGCGCCGCCCGACTGCTGCACGATCGGGGAGCGCCGGCAATCACGGTCGCCCGACATCTTGTCAGCGCGGGTCACATCGCTGACGCATGGGTTGCCGATGTTCTGGTGGAAGCGGCAGACCAGGCGCTGTTCGCTGATGAGGTCGCACTGGCCGTCGACTGTCTGATGTTGGCTGGGCGAGCCCTTCCCGACGGCAGGAGCAAGGTCGCCGTCCGGGCCAGACTGGCCAGAGCCGAGTGGCAGATCAACCCCTCCACCGCGCAGCGGCACTTCACGCCGTTGACCGCGGGCATGCGGGCGAACCAGCTGGATCCCCGCGAAGCCATCACGATGACTCGGCAGATGCTCTGGCACGGCCAGATCACCGAAGCGGTCGAAGTCCTGAACTGGCTGCGTGGCTTGGGCCCCGGTACACATGACGAGGTCGCCACGGAAATCCGCGACGTCGAGTTGTGGATAGCCTGTGTCTACCCGGCGCTGGAGCGCAGGCACCACATACCGCGCAAGCCGGTGGACGAGAAGAACACCTTGGTACGGCTCACGACGGATCCCTGGCTGCGCTCGACCGCCGCGCTGGCGGAGGGCCTGACGCGAGGGGACCGTTACGACGCGGTCGTCCGCGCCGAGTACTTCCTCCAGGAGGTGCACCTCAGTCACGCCACGCCGTGGGCTGAGGAGCCGGCGGTGCTCGCCCTCCTGACGTTGATCTACACTGGCCGGACCAGTGCCGCTGCGGGCTGGTGTGAGCGGTTGGTGAATGAGGCCGCCACTCGTCAGGCGCCGACATGGCAGGCGACGTTCAGCGCGGTCAGGTCGGAAATCGCTCTCCGACAGGGAGATCTCCGCACGGCGGTCAATCACGCACAGGCCGCGATGACCCACATGTCATCCAAGGCCTGGGGGGTGGCCGTCGGGTTCCCGCTTGGTTGCCTCATCCTGGCTGCCGCCAGGAAGGGCGACTACGAAGAAGCCGCGAAGCACGTCGCCCAACCGGTTCCCGAAGCCATGTTCCAGAGCCGATACGGCCTGCACTATCTGCATGCGCGAGGGCATCACTACCTCGCCGTGAACCACCACCACGCCGCGCTCGCGGACTTTCTCGCGTGCGGCGAGCTCATGCGCGGCTGGGGGCTGGACATGCCCGGCTTCGTGTCGTGGCGGACCAGCGCCGCCGAGGCGTGGCTGTGCCTGGGCAACCACGACCAAGCCAAACGACTCCTCTTCGACCAGTTAGCGAAGCCGGGAACGGAAGGTTCTCGCACTCGTGGCATGTCGTTGCGACTGTTAGCAGCGGGGAGCCAGGCGAGCCGACGGCCGCAGCTGCTCACAGAGTCCGTGGAGATCTTCGAAAGCTGCGGGGACCGTTTCGAGCTTGCCCGTGCCCTGGCGGAACTCGGCCACGCGTACCACGCGCTCGGTGAACACAGGCGGGCGCGGATGATGCTCCGCCGGGCGTGGCACGTGGCGAAGACCTGCGACGCCACGCCGCTGTGCCGAGCAGTGCTCCGGGAACCCATGACCGTCGACCTCACCATTCCACAGTCCGAGAGCTCCGCGGGGATCGACTCGCTCACCGGGGCGCAGCGGCGCGTCGCGGCGTTGGCGGTCGCCGGCTACACCAATCGGGAGATCGCCAACAAGCTGTTCATCACGGCGAGCACCGTGGAACAGCATCTCACCCGCGTGTATCGCAAGCTCAACGTCAAGTACCGCAGAGATCTCCCTACCGACCTGCACGCCGACATGGCCACCTCGGCATGAAGGGCTACCGCAGCCTGACTCCACCAGGGGAAAAGGTGTTTCCGGATGACCGACGAGAAGATCGTTGATTACCTCAAGTGGATGGCCACTGAGCTGCACGAGACCCGCCAGCGCCTCACGGATCTGGAGTCGGACAGGAGGGAGCCGATCGCGGTTGTGGGGATGGCGTGTCGGTTCCCGGGTGGGGTGTGCTCGCCGGAGGACCTGTGGCGGTTGGTGGCCGACGGGGTGGACGCGATGTCTGGTTT
>Ga0213882_10000051_pt1 | contig 63095 bp, 53 predicted proteins | sample BarmaccoBMER_R09_FD_160106 | JGI IMG/M metagenome (GOLD analysis project Ga0213882, IMG submission 160106) | Barbacenia macrantha exposed rock microbial communities from rupestrian grasslands, the National Park of Serra do Cipo, Brazil - ER_R09 ...
TGGCCCGTGAATGGACTACAGAGGGAGCATGGCCATGGTCAGGACCGGAGCAGGTCGGCGGGCCACAACCGAGATGGCTGAGCGCGGTGAGGTGCTGGACGCGCTGGAGCGGCTCCTCGACGACGCCCACGAGGGCCGGGGTGGAGCGCTGTTCGTCGTGGGGACGGCCGGGTTGGGCAAAACCACGGTGCTTGAGCATGCGATCACCGTGGCGAGACCGCGGTTTGCGGTCGGCGTCGGACGGGGGGATCAGGTGGAGGCGATGTTGCCGTTCGGCCTGATCGGCCAAGCTCTCGATCAGCTTCTCGATGAGAGGCTTCCCGGTGGCGGCATGGCACTGGACACCGTCGGCGGCGAGGCCGCCGACATCTCCGCACAGGCCCGCTTCTACGACATTCTCCGCGGTGTACGGAAGGCTGCGGTCCGCCCGCTGCTGGTGGCCCTCGACGATCTGCACTGGTCGGACCCGGACTCGCTGACCGTGATCCATCTGCTCTGCCGTCGCCTGGCCCACCTGCCGGTCGCCCTGGTCGCCACCACCCGGCCATGGCCGACGGAGGCGGTCACCTCGGCGCAGGATCTGGCCGCCCAGGGGTTGGCCGAGATCGAGCCGCTGGCTCCGCTGAGCACCGCTGTCGCGCGGGAGCTGCTGTGTTCCCGGCTTAGCGAGCGGGTCCCGGCCACGGTAGTGGACCAGGCCATCGAGCTGTGCGGCGGCAATCCGTTGCTGGTGGAGCAGGTCGCCGCCGAGCTACGCCGGAGCGGGAGGCTCTCCGAGGGACAAGTCCGGTTCTCTCGCTTCGTCGGGGTCGGTGCGGCCGGGCAGCGCTATCTGCAGGCGGCGAGCGTGCTGGGTATCCGGTTCCGTGCCGCTGTCGCGACAGAGGTGGCCGGGCTGTCCGCCACCCAGGCCGCTACCGAGATCGATGGTCTGTTCCGCGGCGGTCTCCTCTACGAGGCCGACGACGGGTGGGCGCGGTTCACCCACGCGCTGATCCGGCAGGGAGTGTACGACGACATCGCGCCTCCGGTGCGCAGGGACCTGCATGCGGCCTCCTTCCGTGCCCTGGTCGCCGCTGGGGCTCATCCGGCCGAGGCCGCGGAGCATGCGATGGCCGCTCACCTGGCCGGTGACCCCGAGGCGGTGTCCACGGTGGCGCGGGCGGGACGCGCGGCGCTGCGGGTGGGCGCGGTCCGCGCCGCCCGCCAGCACCTCGAGGCGGGGATGCGGCTCGCCGGTGAGGCCGCACCGGCGGAACTGCTCTTCGACTTAGCCGCGGCCCTGGTCGCGGGCGGCGCCAGCGAGGAGGCGATAGCCATCTACGAGCGGCTGTTACACCTCCCAGCGCTGTCCCCCTCGGACCGTATCGCCGTCTTGCGTGAGCTCGGACAGGCCAGCTTCGTCACTGGCCGGGTGAAACGCGCCGTCGCCTGTTATGAGTCGGCGGTGGCTCTGGCCGAACAGGAGCATCCCGCACTCGCCATCGGAGTCCTGCTCGACCAGGCCTGCCAGCACGAGATACTGTCCGGTCCCCGGGCCGCCCTACCGTGGGCTGACCGAGCCGCCCAGCTGGCCACGGCTCACGGGATGATGCAGGCCTCGGCACAGGCGGCCTGGGGTGCGCTCGCCTATCGTTGCGGCAACCCCGACGGCCTGGTGACGGCGGCGACCGCCGCTACCCGCGTGGACCTCATCCCTACCTCGCGGTCCATGGACCGGCACAGATACCGGCATCCCGCGCTCAGCTACGCCATCCTGGCCGTCCAAGCGGAGCGGTTCACCGACGCCGAACGGCTGCTCACCGAGATGCTGAGCTCAGCCGAACGCCGATGTGAACCGACCACCCTCATCGAGGCGGCGATCGCGTGGATCGACGGCCTGTGCCGCTTAGGCCGGCTGGATGAGGCGCTCACTCATGTCGATCGACTCATCGAGCTCGCCGAGCTGTTTCCTCCTTACGTGTCACCAGTGGCCATCACCTGCCGAGCGCTGGTCCTCCTCGAGCAGGGGCAGCTGGAGCAGGCGGCGCTGCGCTGCGCGCAGCTGCCGACCAGGATCCACCACCGGTACAGCATGCACCTCGCCGATGGGTTGAAACTTCGCGTGCGGGGAGCCCTCGCACACCGCCAAGGAGATGCCGAGACCGCATGCTCGCTGTTCACCCAGCTCCAGGAATGGGCTGACCGCACCGGCGAGGTCGACCCGTCGTACCTGCCGTGGGCGGCGGATGCGGTCGCCGCCCACCTCGCCTGTGGCCGAGACACCGACGCACGGCATCTGATCGACTGGGTCGCGCAGCGCGCGATCGCTCTTCCCAGCCGGTGGCCGAAAATCGTCGTCGCCACCGGACGAGCCGCCCTTGCCGAGCGCACCGGGGACCGAGCACTCGCGGAGACCTACTTCACCGAAGCGCTCGACCTCCACGACGAGCTGCCCATGCCACTGGCCCGGGCCCAGACACTGACCGACTACGGCGCCTTCTTGACCCGAGGCGGTGAGATCGCCCGGGCGCGGACGCTGCTCGCGGAGGCGCTTCACATCGCTGAGGCATGCGGAGCCGGCTGGCATGCCAACCGCGCGCGGGCCGAGTGGCGGCGAGCCGGCGGGCGCACCCGCAGCCGGAGACCCGACGAGCTCAGCCCCCAGGAGGCCACCGTCGCCCAGCTCGCCCGGGTCGGCCGAACCAACCGGGAGATCGCCCGACAGCTCCACCTCTCCGTCAAGACAGTGGAGACCCACCTCGGACACATCTACCAAAAACTCGGCATCCGCAGCCGTTGGCAGCTCAGGAACACCAGCCCCGACACCGATAAGAATGAATAAGCTGCTCTCCCGACAGCGAGCGCTCGCTGTCGGGAGAGCAGGGGCGGGCCCGCTCCTCAAAGCTACCTGGCCTTCAGGAAACGGTGCCCACCATCAGTGATGGCACCACCGCGCACCGTGGTGGCGATCACCATGGCCACGGCCAGCAGGATCACGTCTTTGAGGACGTACTGGCCTTCCAGGGTGGGCATGTGATGAGGCCCAGCGAACATCCTCCCGGTGAGCAGCACGATCGGGGACAGGATGCCGACCAGCTGACCCGCCAGCAGTGAGATGGCCAGGCGCAGCCACCGCCCCGTGATCAGCAACAGCCCGATGGCGCATTCCAGCGTCGCGATCAACGCCATCGCCACACTGTTGGGCACCGCAGCGGGGACCAGCCCGAGGGTCAGCAGGTGCGTGGTTGCCAGGGCAAGGTCTTGGGCCGGGCTCATCCCGGGGAAATACTTCAGGATACCGAACCCGAAATATACCGCTCCCATGCTGATGCGCAATGCGGTCATGCTGTAGCGCACCAGCCAACGGTGAACGGCGGCCTCCCGTGCGTCGACCGCGGCAAGCAGCCCCACGACGAACAACTTGAGCGCGACCCGGTTTTTTCGATACACGACGCCGGTGTGGGTATCTTCGGCGAGTGTGTCCAGACCTACCGGCGACGCCGTTTCCTCAAGACGGGTGTCAATCGGCATTTCATCCTCCTTGCGGAACGAGATCGAGGGATGGGGTGGACGACGCGGGATGCCGTAGGCGGTGGTCCATGAATCTCAGTGTGGGTGGCGCGCCGAGCCGGTGTCATCGGGGCGCACCCTGAAAGTTGGTGGCCACTGGGACGCGCTGCCGCTAGGTTCGTCGGGGTGTCCCGGAGATTTAAAAAATACGCGGTCCGGGATGGTTGTGACCCAGCGGTGGGGATCGAGTCGATCACATTCGCCGATTGTGACGGAAATCGATCTTGATGTCAGACGGTGAGTGCACCACCGGCTTGACCTGGGGCGAGGGCTCGTAAGCCGGCTCGCGCATCGGGCAGCCCCTGGCCTGCCCGCTAGTAGCTCGATGTGAGCCCCCGCGAGGGCCCCAGGTCAAGCCGGTGGTGCACTCACCCCTGGAGACCACCGACCATTAAGACAGGTCAGCGACGACATTAAACCCTCCGGGTGAACGATGCGACAGATCGGTGCGAGACGAGTACTCTTAGGAGTTCTTGAGGCGCCTCAGCGCGTCGTACAAGTCCACTCGATCGTGTGATGGGTGTGACGTACTTCGATGGGGCTGCTCATCCTCTTATGGCTGCCGGCTCGGATGGTGGACGGAGGAGGAAGTTCAGACGTCGAAGCTGCCGGTGGCAGGCAGCTGAGTATCTCCCATGCCAGCGGCAGGGAGTATTCCCCATGGCGAAATTCACATGTCTATGTCTAGGAGGCATCATGACACAAGCACGGCATGGCTCTGACGTCCGTGGTCTGGACGTCCCCCGAGGCGTTAATCCGCCGGCGGGGCGGTTCGGCCGGTTGTTCCCGACCCTGGACCCCCGGCCACCGACCGGTCTCGCGATGGCCGAGGAGTTCGGCCTGCCCGGCACCGGGCTGATGGACGGCGGGGACACCACCCACGCGCAAGACAGCCCCACGCTGGATGCGGGATTCACCTTCCTCGGGCAGTTCATCGACCACAACATCACCTTCGACGTCACCTCGATGCTGGGCCGGCAGATGGACCCCGAGGGGCTGCGCAACTTCCGCCCGCCCATGCTGGACCTGGACCATCTCTACGGCTCCGGCCCGTTCGCGAGCCCCTACCTGTATGACACGTGCTCCCACAACACCAAACTCGTGGTCTCCCCCGACGGGGTGGACCTCGGGCGCACCTCCCCCCCTGACAACGTGGCGCTGATCGGTGACCCGCGCAACGACGAGAACCTGCTGCTGAACCAGCTCCACCTGGCGTTCATCAAGTTCCACAACCGGGTCGTGGACGCCCTGGCGGCCCAAGAGATCACCGATGTGTTCGGTGATCCCTTCCCGCCGGCCCCGAGCACCACCCTGCCGCCCCCGAACGCCTCCATCGACCAGCTACTCAGCGTACGGACCTACTACGACGACCTGTTCGCCAAAGCCCAGCAGATCGTGCGCTGGCACTACCAGTGGATCATCGTGCACGAGTACCTGCCACTGGTCGCCGGCCAGGACACCGTGGACCGAATCGACCGCGACGGGCTGCAGTTCTATGCGCCCGACGGCAACCCGTTCATACCGGTCGAGTTCGCCGTCGCCGCGTTCCGCTTCATGCACCCCACGATCCGCTCCGAATACACCATCAATGACCAGTACACGCTCTCGCTGTTCCCGCTGCCGGATCCGGATACCGGCTTGATCCCGCCTCCCCCGCGCGACCCCCATCTGCGGACCGACCTGCGGGGTGGCCCGGTGGCGCCGGAGTTCGCGCTGGACTTCACCCACTTCTTCGCCATCGACGACAACCGCACCCCACAGCGGGCCAGGCGCATCGAGGCCAAGCTCAACCGCCGCCTGCTTGACTTGCCCTCCATCACGGACGTACCGGCGGAGATCGCCCCACAACTGCGGTCACTGGTGGTGCGCAACCTGCTCCGCAGCGAGACGCAGGAACTGCCCTCCGCCCAGGACATCGCCCGCAAGATCGGTCAGGTTCCGCTCAGCGACGCCGAGCTGGGCACCACCGGTCCGATCTACCTGTGGTACTACATCCTCAGAGAAGCCGACCTGCAGCATAACGGCGGCCGGCTCGGCGCGGTCGGCGCGCTGATCGTCAGCGAGGTCCTGCTCGGGCTGCTCGAGGCCGACCCCATCTCCTACCGATCCACCTACCCGATCTGGACACCCACCCTCGCCAACAGCAAGGGCCGCTTCGGCATCGCCGAACTCCTCCGCTTCGCCGGAGTCGTCAAGTAATCCCCGAGCATCCAAGCCGGTTCCGCCACCAAGACCTCACCGCCAACGAAACGTTCGGAGCAAACCTGATGACAAGACACCTGGTCTTCGTGCAGACCAACAACCCCGCCGGGAACCAGATCATGGTCTACGACCGGGCCGACGACGGCACCCTCACCCTCGCCGAGACCGTCGATACCGGGGGGATCGGTGGCGTCAACGAGGGTGCGCCTAATGATCCTCTCGGCTCCCAGGGCTCACTCGTCTATGACACCCACCACCATGTGCTGATCGGCGTCAACGCCGGCAGCAACACCGTGTCCGTGCTCGGACTGGAGGACGGCCGCCTGTGCCTGCGCCAGGTGCTGCCCTCGGGTGGAACCTTCCCGGTCAGCGTGACCGTCCACGGCAACCTGCTCTACGTGCTCAACGCCCACGAGGCCGGCGCCATCACCGGATACCGGATCACCGACGGCCAGTTCCACCCGATCGAGAACTCCACCCGCTCCCTGGGGCTCACCCCAGCCACCGGACCGATGCAGTTCGCGAACTCCCCTGCCCAGATCGGCTTCACCCCCGACGGACAGCAACTGGTCATCACCACCAAGGGCAACGGAAGCCTCATCGACGTCTTCACCGTGGGACCCCAAGGGCGGCCCTCCGACACCTTCACGGCCAACCCCGCAGGCACCCCCCTCCCGTTCGGATTCATCTTCGATGACTACCACCACCTGGCCGTCACCGATGCGGGCAGCAGCACGCTGACCACCTACACCGTCCACCACGACGGCACCATCACAAAGATCGCCTCCCAACCCGACGGACAGCAGACCATGTGCTGGGTCGCCCACATCGCCGGCAACTTCTACGTCGTCAACAGTCTGAGCAACACCATCACCGGCTACCACATCGACCCCGCAGGCACTCCCACCGTGTTCATCCCCCAGATCACCACCAGAACGAACCCGATCGACCTGGTCGGCACCCGCGATCAACAATTCCTCTACGTGCAGCTCGGTGCCGCCGGGGGCGTCGACGGCTTCCGCGTCAAACCCGATGGCACCCTCACCCAGATCGTCACCATCACCGGTGCCGGCGGTATGCAGGGCATCGCCGTCACCTGAGCGGGATTCTGCCTTACGCCCGAGCTCGTGAGCAGCTACCCCCAGCCCCCCGCGGAAATGGTCGGGCCGGGGGTAGCTGCTGTTCGCGCGTAGGCGATGACGACACCGCAAGTGGATCCGGCGAAGTCGCAGGTTCTGTGTATCAACGGAGGGCGCCATGCGCTCTTATTCGTGACCCACGCCATCAAGCAGTCGCAAAGGATCCGAGATGACCAGCCAGCCCGTGGATATAGCGATCAGCGGCGCTGACCGGAGTCTCGCGCTGGGTGAGTCCGCTGTGGTGGGTCGTGTGATGGAGCGGGTGCGGTATCAGCCGGGGGCACCGGCGCTGCTCTGGCACGGCGAGCGGATCAGCTATGGCGATCTGGGGAAGATGGTGTGTGAGGCCCGGTCGAGTCTTGAGCGGCTCGAGCTTCCCGAGGAGGGGAGCGTGGGCATCCTCGCCAAGAAGTCGCCGCGGGCGATCTCGCTGATCTTGGCGTGCCTGCTGGACCGCCGTCCGGTCCTGCTGCCCTCGGTCGGTCTGGGCGCGGAGACGCTGCAGCGGCTGTTCGCGCAGGCCGGCTGCGGGCACGTGCTCTCCCCGGACGCATCCCCGGCGGCGGTCTCGGGTGAGCTGAGGTGCGAGGTCCTGGGCGCGGCAGCCGCCGAGGACCGCTCCCCCGCCCGCTCACCCGGTGTCGAGCGGACCGCGTTGATGCTGACCACCTCCGGCTCGACCGGAGTGCCGAAAATCGTGCCGCTGTCGGTGCCCGCAGTGGAGCGCTTCACCGACTGGGCCGGCTCCCGCTTCGCGATCACGAGTGGCACCACGGTCCTCAACTACGCGCCCCTGAACTTCGACCTGTGCCTCCTGGACATCTGGACCACGCTCAAGCACGGCGGCTGCGTGGCGATGGTCGACCAGGACCGCGCGACCGATGCCCGCTACCTGCTGGACCTGCTCACCACCAGTGAGGTGCGCGTCATCCAAGCGGTCCCGATGCTGTACCGCCTCCTGATCGACGCGGCTCGAGACCGTGCCCACCGCCTGGAGAGCGTCCGCCACGTGATCGTCACCGGCGACAGCATCCCCCTGCACACGCTTGAGGCGCTCCCCGCGCTCTTCCCCCAGGCGCGCTTCTACAACGTCTACGGCTCGACCGAGACCAACGACAGCTTCATCCACGAGATCGACATGTCCGACGTCGGCGCCCGGCGCCACATCCCGATCGGCCGGCCCGTCGAGGGGGTCAGCGCGCTCGTCGTCAGCGACGGAGGTCGCGTGGTCGAGGGATCGGGAACGGGTGAGCTGTGGGTCGCGACCCCGTTCCAGACCCGGGGGTATCTCACCGAGGCGCTCAACGAGGGCAAGTTCGTGTCACGCCGGGACGGGACCGGCCACAGGACCTACTTCCGCACCGGCGACATCGTGCGCCGGCACGACGACGGCTCGATCACCCTGGAAGGCCGAACCGAGGGCTACGTGAAGGTCCGCGGCGTGCGGGTCAGCACGCAGGCGGTCGAGCAGGTCATCCTCCAGCACGACCAGGTGATGGAAGTCGCGGTCGTCGCGGTCCCTGATGACGTGGCCGGGAACCGGCTTCATGCCGTGGTCAGACGGGACAAGACCGGTCAGTTGAACAGCCTGTCCCTGCGCCGGCACTGTGCTCGCGGCCTGGACCGGGTGGCCATCCCCTCGACCATAGAGATCGTCACCACCCCCCTGCCGAAGACACCGACCGGCAAGGTTGACCGACAGCGTGCCCACTTCCACCGAGCCCACAAGGAGAAGAGCACATGACCGACCACACCGACACGATCAAGAAGTTCATCATCGAGGAGTTCCTGCCCGACGTCCCGCCCGAGCAGCTCGAGACCGACTACGACCTGCTGGCCGGCGGCGTCATCGACAGCCTCGGAGTACTCCGAGTGATCGTCTGGCTGGAGGACACCTTCAACATCGCCCTGGACGACACCGAGATCACCCCGGAGAGCTTCCACTCGGTGGAGGCGATACACGCCATCATCCAGCACACACAGACCCCCACCAATGCGACCTAGTCCTGAGCGCGACGCACTCGTCGCGCTCGTCAATCGGGACTACCCTGTCTCCGAGGCGATGTGGCGGTCCTTCTGGGACCGCCTTCGCAGCCGCACGCTCCGCCAGGGCGAGGCGGCGGCGCTGGTGTCGTCTTTGTCGACGCGGATGCCCGACGCGACCTCGGTGGGCGCATTTCGCGCATCCCTTCGGGAGAGCGGCCGGCAGCTGTCGTCACCACTGCCCGCGACCGTGAACGTGGTGGGAACGGGTGGTGGTCCCAGCACGTTCAACCTGTCCACCGCGGCGGCCTTCGTCGCCGCGACCATCGGCGCCAAGGTGATCAAGACCGGCTCGCGCGCGTACACCAGCCGCTGCGGGTCCATCGACCTACTTGAACGACTCGATGTCCCGCTGACCACCTCCTACGCGCAGACCGAGGCCATGGTGGAGTCCTTCGGGATCGCCTGCGCCGGGAGCTTCGTCTACCCCGGAGAGCTGAGGCTCCTGGCCAGGAGCATCCTGCCCTTCGACATGCGCGCCCTGGGACGGTTCTTCAACTCGGTCGGACCGTTCCTGGCGGTTGTGCCGGTGTCCGCTCAGGTCACCGGCGTCTCGGACCCGGCGTTGCTGCCCACCTTCAGGCATCTCGCGGCGCGCGAACCCGACCGCCGGTTCTTGGTGTGCTCGAACGGCACCGGTGTCGATGAGCTCGTCAGCTTCGAGGAGAACATCATCTATGACAGCGCCGACGACCACGACCTCCGCCTGACGCCCGAGGCGCTCGGGCTCGGTGCAGGGTCCCTGGAGGATCTCAGGCCGGCGGCCGAGGACACCTCGATCGTCAGCCACTTCCTCGGGCTGCTCTCCGGTGATGGTCCGCCCGCCGCGATCGAGAGCATCCGCCTCAACGCCGCTGCGCTCGCGATCGCGTGCGAGGTGGCCGATGAATGGCCGCAAGCCCTGCGATCGGCCCGCCAGTCGATGGAACGTGGTCTTCCGTTGCGCCTGATCGAGCGGATATCCGGACGAGGGGATCGCGTGCAGCCCCGGGAACGGCTGTAGTGTCCGCGTTCTTCGCAGACCGACGCCCGGGAGACATCGGCCTGGCGGTGTTCTTGAACGCCGGTGACCCGCCTCTGGACCTGCTCGAAGATCTGGTATTCCTGCTGGACGCCTGCCGTGTGGACTGCCTGGAGCTCGCGGTCCCGTTCCCGAACTCGGCGAGCGACGGGCCCACCATCAGGCGCTCCGCTCGTCGTGCGCTGGAAAACGGCATCGACCTGGACGCCGTCCTCACCTTCGTGGCGGCCGTCCGCCCGCGGCTCTCACATCTGAAGATCGCGCTGCTGGCGGACTGGAGCCACACTGTGCGGGCCGTGCCGCTGCGGGACTTCCTGGCGCGTGTGCGGTCGGCCGGGGCGGACGCCCTGTTGGTCCACGGCCTGCCACCGAGGCTGCGACAGGAGTACTATAAGGCCGCTCATCTTCTGGGCCAGCCCGTCGTAACCACCTGTTACGCCGCCTCCTCAAGCGCCGTGCTCGACGAGGCGGCGTGTCACGGATCCGCCTACCTCTATCTCGTGGCGTACTACGGGAGAACCGGGGCTGCCGCGCCCGATTACCATGCGCTGGTGCCGGTGATCAGCGCCCTGCGCCGGCGGACAGCGGTTCCGATCGCCGTCGGCTTCGGCGTCAGGGACCGGAGTCACATCGACGCGCTGCGCGAAGTCGGGGCGGACGCGGCGATTGTGGGCAGCGGGTGGGTGGCCTGCATCGAGCGCGCCATTCTCGAGCGCCGTGACGTGCTCAAGGACGTCCGCGCCCTCCTGCTCACCCTCGGTCGGTCTTCGCCATAGAGCCTGGCCCTCGCGGGACCCTGCGTTGGGCGAGCTCGGTATCTGCTGGGGTCCCGATGTATCTGAAGGGGCCGACACCAGCTCTATACAAGTATCTTCGCCATGAACGCCACGCCCCTGGTGGGTGCCGTCATCCACCGCCGAGAAGGGACCATCATGATCGTTCGAGACTTGTCGGCCGTGAAGACCGTCGAGTGGGGAAACGGCGTGAGCCGCCGCTTCCTCCTGGAGGCCGACGGCCTCGGGTACACGGTGACCGACACGATCGTTCGAGCGGGCACCAGCTCCCGGATGGAGTACAAGAGACATCTCGAGGCGTGCTACTGCATCGCCGGCCGAGGTGAGGTGATCGATGCCGGTGGTAAGACGCATGCCATCGAGCCGGGCACGCTGTACGCACTCGACAGGAACGAACCCCACTCTCTCATCGCGTCGCGCGACGAGGACCTGAGGCTCGTGTGCGTGTTCTCGCCGGCACTCACCGGAGACGAACACCACGACCTGGACTCGGAGCGGTTCTCCCAGTACTAGAGGACGCCGGTACCGAGTCCAGCCAGGAGTGAGACAGTGATCAAGTGGAGCGAAGAGCAGCAGGAGTTGCGGAAGTCCTTCAGCCGGTGGCACGAGGCGTTCAGCGCCGGTCACATCGAGCATGATCGTGACAGCGTGTTCTCCCGTGAGAAGTGGGACCTGGTCCGCGAGTCAGGCCTCCTTCGCCTGCCGTTCGACGAACGGTGGGGAGGTCTCGGTCAGGACCTGCTGACGACGATGTACGTGCTCGAAGACCTCGGATACGGCTGCCGAAACGGCGGCCTGAACTTCTCAGCGGCAACACACATCGTGAGCGCCGGCATCCCGGTGCAACGATTCGGGTCGACCGACCTCAAGCAACGCTATATGGCACGAATCTGCGACGGAGCGTCGATCGGCGCCCACGCCATCACCGAGCCGGACGCCGGCTCAGACGCCATGAGCATGCGCACCACGGCCACCGCCGAGGGCGACAGCTTCGTTCTCGACGGCAGAAAGTCATTCATCAGCAACGGCCCGGTCGCGGATCTGTTCGTCGTCTACGCGCGGACGGGCACCAGCGGGGACTTCCGGGGTATCACAGCGTTCGCCGTCGAGCGGGAGACCCCGGGCTTCACCGTCGGGCAGCCGGTCGAGAAGATGGGGTTGAAGACCTCCCCGTTCTGTGAGTTGACCTTCGATGGCTGCAGGGTGCCGGGAGCGAACGTCCTCGGCCGGCCCGGGTCCGGCTTCTTCATCCTTGAGTACGTTCTGGCGTGGGAGATCCTTTGTTTGTTCGTGATGGCGGTCGGAGAGATGCAGCATCGTCTCGAACGCTGCCTCGACCATGCCAAGAACCGAAGGCAGTTCGGTCAGCCCATCGGCTCGTTCCAGTCTGTCGCCGACAAGATCGTCGATGGCAAAATCGGAGTCGAGACGTCCCGCAAGTGGCTCTATGACACGGCCGAGCGCCACGCCAACCGGGAGAACGTCACGATGGACATCGCCATCGCCAAGCTGCTGACAAGCGAGGCCAACGTCGCCTCCGCGATGGCTGCGGTGCAGCTCTTCGGCGGCAGGGGGTACGTGACCGAGTACGGCCTGGAAAAGGACCTCCGGAACGCCATCGCGGGAACGATCTACTCCGGCACGTCCGAGCTGCAGCGGCGCCGGATCGCCACGATGCTCGGCCTCTAGCGTCTGGTGATGCTTGCCGTCGTACGCGGTTTTCCTGTGATGCAGGTATTCGCGGGTGCGGATGTCCCGTGACGCCGCCGCTGCGGAGTCGATCACCTGAGAGGTCTGTCTCCGGATGTGACGTGCCTGAGCCAGAAGGCACAGGCCAAAGTCAGGATCGCCATAAGGAGCTGCGCGGCGAGCGGCAGCACGTATGGGCTGGAGCCTCCTCCCGGGCCCAGTTCCGCACCGGTGAACAGCAACGCGCCGCACAGTGCCACTCCCACAGCGCCCGAAATCTGCTGAGCCGCGGCCAGAACACCGGCCCCCGCGCCGGACTGCTCCGCCGGAAGATGGCGTAGGACGGTGCCCGTCACGAGGGGCAGTGTCGTGCCGATACCGAGTCCGAACAGCAGCAGAGCGAGTGGCAGTGGCCACGTCATCGTGCCGCCGTTCGCCAGCGCGATACCCAGGGTCAGCGCGAGTCCCACGGCGGTGAGTGCGGTGCCCAGCAGGACCGCCCACAGCCCCAAGCGAGCGTACAGGCGTGGGCCGATTCGCGAGGCGACGATGAAACCGACGCCGGTCGGCGTAAACGTGAGTCCCGCAGCCAGCTCCGACTCACCCAGGTGACTCTGGAGGTAAATTCCGAGCAGGAAAAAGAATGGGATGGTAGCGAGGTACAGGGCCATGTTCAACAGCACGCCGATCGTGAACCCGCGTGTACGGAACAGCCACGTGGGCACGAGTGGCTGGCCGTCATCATCCATGGACAGCTTCCGCTGCCTCGACAGAAAAATGACCAGCAGGAGCATACCCGCAGCGACGGACACGGTGCCCGTTGGCCACCACGACGTCCGGTGGCCGCCTATCAGGGGAACCAGCATCATGCCGACTCCCCCGACGGACAACAGCGAACCGAGCAGGTCGAGTCGAGTCAGTCCGTTCGGCCGGCTCTCCTGGGCCCACAAGCCGCAGCAGACCCAGGCGACCAGGCACACCGGCACGTTGATGTAGAAGATCGGTCGCCATGCCAGCCCGAACACATTCCAGTATGGTATGGCACCACCGAGTACCTGCCCACCGATCTGCCCGATGCCGATCGAGACACCGAACGCGGCCAGCGCTCGGGCCCGTTCACCGTCCGGGAACTGGATCCTGATCAGCGCGAGGACTTGTGGTAGCAGCACGGCGCCCGAGGCTCCTTGCAGCAACCGGGCAGCCACCAGTTCCGTCGGGCTCAGTGCGAGCCCGCACAGGGCCGACGTCACCGTGAACATGAGCAGGCCCACTCGATACATCCGCTTCCGGCCATAGGCGTCACCGAGCCGTCCACCGGTCACCAACCCGAGGGCGTATACGAGCCCGTAGCCGCTGACGATCGCCTCGAGCTGCGGGGGAGAAGCCATGAGGTCTCGGCCGATGGGACTTGCCGCAACGTTGACGACGAACTGATCGAACAGCGACAGGAAGGGTCCGACAAGCAGGAACGGCAGTGCGCGCCAACGATGAGGGTTGAGCTCAATGGCGTCGCAGCTCTGGACTGGCTCCTTAGTTGTCAGCATCATCGTCCTCCGTTCAGGATGTCGCATGGTGACGATGCCGGCACCCACACTGTGGGCTGCGGAACCGGCCGAGGCGTTCAGTCACCGCGTGCCAGCCGGCTCACTCACGCCCAACCCCCCGCCACCGACCGAAATCACGCGACCACCCCTGCACGCTCTCGGCGAGCAGAAGTCCCGTGCCGATCAGCACACCCTTGAACCCGGCGGTGATAAGGCGCGCGGCGACCTCCGGCTCATCGATGCCGCTCGCGCTGACCGGGCACCGAGTCCCGGTCAGGAGCGCAGCCTCCAACAGCAGGAGACTCCGGTCGATGTCGGCGTGGCCGCGTTCGTGGCGCCGGATGTCCTTGTTGTTGATCGCGACGACGCAGTCCTCGCCGTGGACCACCGCCTCGAGCTCCGGCTCACTGACCGCCTCCACGAAGGGAGTCAGCCCGTGGCGCAACGCAGTCCTGATGAGGCGCTGAAGCACCGCTCTCGGAAGGACCCGGGCCGTCAGGAGGACCGCTGAGGCGCCCATTCCCTTCGCTTGGACGATCTGGTCCTCCGTGGTGATGAAGTCCTTCTTCAGAATGGGCAGGCTGGTGAGCCGGGCGACATCGCGCAGCATCTCGTCGGTGCCGCCGAACCAGCGCCCGGTCACAACGGAGAGACACGGTGCGCCGGCGCGGTGGTATTCCGACACGATCTCCGATAACGAACGCTGCTGGAAGAGGTCCCTACCGTGGCCGTCCCTCCTCTTGATCTCCATGATCACGGGGAGACGGGATGAGAGCAGCTCACCGAGAAACGTGCTAGACATGGTGGTGCCCGAGGTCTGCGCAGGCGGCCCACGCCTGGATGATGGCTTCGACGTTCTCCGGCCGAATCGTCCCATCCCGCCCGCGCGCGTTCGTGTCGACGTCGATACCGAGCCAGCCGGGGCTGCGGACTGACATGGCGTGCTCGCGCCAGTTCTCCGAGCTGATACCTCCGGCGAGGAGAAACGGCCGGGTGAGCCGCTCGGCCAGCGACGAGACGACGCTGCCGTCCAACGACCGGCCGGTGCTTCCAATCCGGCCGTCGTCAGTCGCGGCGTCGAAGAGGAAGACATCGACTCCGGCCTTCTCATAGGCGCGGATGAGCGGTGCCTCAAGGCAGTACGTCCCCTGGAGGTGCAGCGCCTTGATGATGCGCACCTCTTCAGGGACGGCCCGCTTGACCGTACGGACCAGGCCGGGTGTCTGGTATCCATGCAGCTGGACCCAGCGCACGGGCAAGCGATGGATGACCTCGCGCAGTGCTTCGGCCTGGTTCAGGAACGTGACGAGGACCGGCTCGAGGCTGCGTGTCGCCCAGGCCGCTGCCGCCAACCGCCGGCACTCGGTCAGCGGCAGGTCAGCGCGCCCGCCCGACACTCCGTGCCAGAGGCCGACGAGATCGACCGGGAGCGCCCCGAGCAGGTCGATCTCCTCGGGCCGGGTAATGCCACAGACCTTGACGTACATGGTTCTCGGCTCCTCCCGCTACGAGGCGAGCGCCTCGGCCGCCAGCGACCCGGTCATGACCGTCGCCGCGCCGCGGAACAGCCGGGGGCTCGAACCCGAGAGGCCGGCGATCACCATCTCGTAGGGGAAGTCGAGGAACTCCCCGTGCGTGCGCACGAACTCCATGTATCTGCGGCCGTGCTCGTCGTAGGGATGATGAAGACTGTCGTTCGCGCCGTCGAACTCGAGGGGTGCGATGCCGTAAAGCCGACACAGCGCCTTGTTGAACACAGGTGTAACCTTGATCCATCCGCCGTTCAGGTAGATCGTGGTGAGACAGTGGAAGTGGAAGACGTCCCCGCCGACAAGCCGCTTCAGCCGCTCTGAGGAAAGATGATTCCGGACATCGGTCAGCACCAGGCCGCTGGGGATTCCGACGGACCGGACAGCAGCCGCGTACAGAATCGACTTGTGGATGCAGAAGCCCCTCCCCCGCCGCGCAATCGAGCTCGCCCGCAGCCCTTGCCGAGAGAGGTCCGCCCCGTAGATGTCGTACAGAACGCCGTCGCGTACGGCGTAGTACAGCTTCACCGCCTTGTCCGTCAGACTCACAGCATCGGCAGGAAGAGCGCGGTGGACGAACTCACGGACATCCGGAGCGTCGTGGTCCAGGAAATACGTTGCGTCACATGCCTTGTCCAGGTCGAGACTCATGCCAGACTCGTTTCAGTCGATGCCGACAGTCAGTGAATCATCATTCCCACGGCCCCTGGGGTTCAGTCCGCGTAGGGCAGCGGCGCTAGGCTCTGTCGTAGGTGGTGATCCATAGGGTTATAGTGTGGGTGCGGCGCCGAGTCGGTGTCATCGGGACGTCCCCTGAAAGTTGTGACCGCCGGGGAGGCACTGGCGCCGGCGTTGTCAGGATGTCCCTGAGAACAGGAATGTCCACGGCGCTCGAGGAGCACCACCACCGCGCCTCCTGCGTCGCGGGCTGCTCGACCGGCGCGACCACTCACGCCGGGCCGGCGGCTGACGCGCGTGCTGCCCGGCGACGGCGGCCGAGGCGACCGTGTGATACCTGAGCCACCGGCCGTGTGATCCTTGACATCGGTCGATACACCCTGTCACCATGAGAGCGTTACATGTGTGACTCTTGGTAACGAATTCACGGCGGTTCTTCGGGGGACAGCGGAGGTCGAATATGATCGTTGTCGACGGTCGACACGGGCGCGTTGTCAGCGGGCGGCTCGAGAGGTCGACCCGGAGCACGCCGAGCACCCGCCGTCAGTGGGCGGCGCCGACCTGGGAACGTCTGGACACTCCCATGGAGGTCACGATGTACGCGGGTCGGCGCTGAGAGTTCAGTCAGCCGCGCCGAGTACGAGCTGTAGTGGGGGAAGATGGGCGAAAACCGGCTGGCGTTGGATCGTACGGAGTTCGAGGGCATGCTGCGAGCCACTGAGAGCGGGTACTGGGACAAGCACCCCTTTCATCAGCGGATGGACGCCGGGGAGCTCGATCCGTCTCAGCTGCGGCTGTGGGTGGCCAACCGGTGGTACTACCAGCGAAGCCTGCCGCAAAAGGACGCCGCCATCGTCGCGAACTGTCCGCTGCCAGAGATCCGCCGACGGTGGCTGCCGAGAATCGTGTACCACGACGGCACCTCGGACGGTGACGGCGGCTGCGCACGGTGGCTGGTGTTGGCGGAGGCGGTCGGATTGAGTCGGGCGGAGGTCACCGACGAGCGGCACGTGCTACCGGGGGTGCGCTTTGCGGTCGACTCCTACGTCACCTTCGCTCGGACACGGCCATGGCTCGAGGGCATCGCGTCGTCATTGACCGAGCTGTTCGCCCCACGCGCGATGGCCACGCGGGCAGCCGCGTTGAAACGACACTACCCGTGGCTTGACCACGACGCGCTGACGTATTTCGACTCCCGTATCGGCCGAGCCCGGGAAGAATGCGCCGACGCCTTGGACATCGTGTTGTCACACTGTAGTTCAAGGCAAGGCCAGGACGCCGCGGTGCGCGCCCTCGAGTTCAAGACCGACGTGTTGTGGAGCATGCTCGACGCGATCGAGCATGCACTGCGGGAGCGTAGATGACGGCGACGTTGTCGCTCACCGACCGACCACAGCTGCGCTGCGGGGTGCGCACCGGGACCGACCCGCTCACCGGTGCGGCGGTCCTGCTGTTCCCCGAGGGTGTGCTCATACTGAGTGAGACGGCGGCCGCGGTCATCCGGCAGTGCGACGGCAGCCGCAGCGTGGCGGAGGTGGTGCGGGCGCTCGGCGAGATGTACGACGACGTCCTCGGCGAGGACGTCATGTCGCTGCTGCGGGATCTGCTCATGCAGCATCTGCTGGTGGCCAGCCGTGGATAGGCCGCTGGGCCTGCTCGCCGAGCTGACCTACAGGTGCCCACTGCACTGCCCGTACTGTTCCAACCCCGTCGCCGTTCCGGACGCGGCGGAGCTGGCGCTGCCCGAGTGGTGCCGCGTGCTGGCGGAAGCCCGAGCGCTGGGCGTGCTGCAAGTGCACCTCACCGGAGGTGAGCCGCTGACCCGGCCGGACCTCACCCCACTCGTGGCACGGGCCCGCGACCTGGGTTTCTACGTCAGCCTGGTCACCAGCGGGGTGGGCCTCGACGAGCGGCGAACGAGCGAGCTGGCGCACGCCGGGCTCGACCACGTCCAGCTCAGCATGCAGGACGCTGACCGCATGGCGGCCGACGAGACGGCGGGAGCCCGCGTCTTCGACCGCAAGATGGCCGCCGCCCACGCGGTCACGGCGCTGGAGCTGCCGTTGACGATCAACGTCGTGCTGCATCGCGGGAACATCGGCCGGATCGGGCCGATCGTCGATCTCGCCGCCGCACTCGGCGCGGACCGGCTCGAGCTCGCGCACGCGCAGTACTACGGCTGGGGGCTGCTCAACCGGTCCGCGTTGCTGCCGACACGGGACCAGGTCGCCGCCGCCGAGCAGGCCCTCGCTCGGGCGCGGGCGGCCTATGGCGACACTCTCGAGATCCTCTACGTCGTCGCCGACTATCACGAGCCTTACCCGAAGCCGTGCATGCACGGCTGGGGACGGCGACACATCGTCATTGCGCCTGACGGGTGGGCGCTGCCCTGCCCGGCGGCGGCGCAGATCATCGGACTCGGTATCGACAACGTGCGGGAGCGCTCCCTGAGCGCGATCTGGCGTCACTCCCCCGCGTTCACCCGGTTTCGCGGCTACGAGTGGATGTCGGAGCCCTGCCGCGGCTGCCCGCGCAAGAAGATCGACTTCGGCGGCTGCCGCTGCCAGGCCTTCCAACTCACGGGGGACGCCGCGCGGGCGGACCCGGTGTGCCGGCTCTCACCGGATCATCACCTCCTCGATGCGGCCCTCCAGGTCACCGGGCCGCCGCGGCCCCGGGTGAACCCACAGGTCCGGTGAGGATCACGGGCGGGCGTAGAAGGCGAACCAGTCGCGGCTGGAAGGGCTGAAGTAGTGGTCGGCGGCGACCTTCTCGCCGGGGAAGAGCTGAAATGCCTGCGGCGGGCCGTCAGGCGAGGGATGGAAGTAGGCGCCGCTGACCCAGTGGGGGTTGATGTCCAGCTCCATACCGCGCACCACACCGCCGGCCCGCAGGATCTGCCCTAGACTGCACACCGAGAGGGCGGGTCCGCCGACGTACACCTCGCCACCATCGGCGGTGACCCCGAAACCCGAGCGGTGAATGAACGCGACCTGACCGACGGTGTTGCCCCACTGGGCCGTACCGCCGCTCTGGCAGGTCGGGTTGACCTGTCCGTCATCGACCAGCGGGACGAGGTTCTGCCGGACGCCGGCCACGTCCGGTTCCATCCGGACCTCGCGGTTCCAGGCGCCGACGGTGGCCGTGCCGTCGGCGCGTAGGACCAGGCTGGCCGCGCCGTCCACCAGCGGCCGCGCGGTACGGCCCTCGCTGTAGTAGCCGCCGTGGCCGGCGCCGTTGAGACGAAACCCACCGTTGAAGACGGCGACCACGGTGCGTTGCTCCACCGGGGTCAGCGATGTTCCGGCTCGCCAGGTTCCGCCGGGGTCCTGGAAACCCGGATGTAGCTGTCCACGTACCAGGGTGGGATCAATCCACATCACGCCGACCAGGAAGGAGGTGTGCTCGCGGTCGGGGCGCACGTGGGCTACCCGGACCGCCGGCCGGCCGTGCACGGTCACCACGGTCTCCCACAGGCCTTCGCCGGGCAGGGGCGCGATGCCCGGCGGCGGGTGCAGCGGCGGCGGCGCCGGCAGGTGAGGCCAGCCGGTCATGGCGCGCGGATCGGACGGTGCCGTCGGCACCGCCCCGAGCCGGGGGATTCCTCCCACCGGCACACCACCGGTCGGGGGCTGGTTGTGCTCGTACTGCTGTCTCTCCAACCAGGTGATCAAGCCGTCGAAGCCGTGGTCACGGCCCCACTCAGCCAGTCGCGCGGCCACGCTGTCGGTACCCGGCGCCCACAGCGCGCCCGCCACAGACCAGCCCACCGCGGCTCCGAGGAGCACCACCCCGACCAGCATGACCAGCAGCACCTGTCGCCACCACCGGCGACGCGGCCTGGCCGGCTGGCTCGTCACGGTCCGCGTGGACGTCGAGACCCCCGACTCAGGCGGCGCGACGGGTGGAACGGCGCCGGGTGGGCCGCCGTAGTCCGCGACGGGACGCTTCGGCAACGCCGCCCTGGCGCCGCGGCGACACCTGTGCGGCGGTGGGGGCGGCGGGGAGGACCAGCGGGGCCGGCGGGCCGGTGAGCGCGGCGATCTGCTCCGCGCCGGGACGCACTCGCGCTATCACCGGCTTGATGCCGGCCAGCCGGGTCAGCGTCCGCACCTGCCCGACCTGCTCTGGAGTGGACAGCGTGACGACGACGCCCTCGGCGCCGGCTCTGGCGGTACGCCCGGAGCGGTGCAGGTACGCCTTGCACTCGGCGGGCGGGTCCACATGCACCACCAGGCCGATCTCATTGACGTGGATGCCGCGCGCGGCGATGTCAGTAGCCACCAGCACCCGCGCGCTGCCCGCACTGAACGCCGCGAGGTTGCGTGCCCTGGCGCTCTGCGAGAGGTTCCCGTGCAGCTCCACGGCGGGCAGCCCGGCGACGGTCAGCTGCTTGGCGAGCTTCTTCGCGGCGTGTTTGGTCCGGGTGAACAGCAGGCTGCGGCGCTGGCCGGAGGCGAGTTCGCGGACCACTGAAGGCTTGTCGGCGTGCTCCACGGTGAACAGGTGATGCTCCGTGCTGGATGTCGGCATCACCGGCGGGTCGGCCGAGTGCACCACCGGATCGGACAGGTAACGGCGCACCACCACGTCCACGGCGCCGTCCAGCGTAGCCGAGAACAGCAGCCGCTGGGTGCCGGCGGGGGTACGGTCCAGCAGCCTGCGTACCGCAGGCAGGAAACCCAGGTCGGCCATGTGGTCGGCCTCGTCCAGTACCGTCATCTCGACCGCGTCGAGGTGTACGTGGCCCTGGCCGAGCAGGTCCTCCAAGCGACCGGGACAGGCGATGAGGACGTCGATCCCGCCGCGCAGCGCGGACACCTGCCGGCCCTGGCCGACACCGCCGTAGACGGTGGTGACCCGCTGCCTGAACGTGGCGGCCAGTGGGGCGAAGGTCTCGGCGACCTGGTCGGCCAGTTCCCGGGTGGGCACCAGCACCACCGCGCGCGGGCGGCCGGCGCGGCGGCGTAGCCCGGAGTGGGCCAGCGCGGTGATCGTCGGGAGCGCGAAGGCAAGAGTCTTGCCGCTGCCGGTTCGGCCCCGGCCGAGCACATCACGACCGGCGAGCGCATCCGGCAACGTGGCGGCCTGGATCGGAAACGGTGTGGTGATGCCCTGCCGGGTGAGCACGGTGAGCAGCTCCTCGGGCACTTTCAGCTCGCGGAAACTGCATGGCTGCCCCAGGGCGGGGTGGTTCGAAGGCACGCGGGGGTGATCCTCTCCTGGAAAGATGGTGGCCGCTGATGCGTGGCCACCCCGCAGTCCCACGGAGAAGCTCCAGCGCCGCGAAAGCGCTCACAGTCGACCTCGGCCGCACCAACATCGGTGTCGACTCGCTAGTCCATTATGCCCGATGACCCGGCACTGGGGGCATCAGGGGTCGGCACACCCGCACCGGAGACGAACACCCCGGGTACGCTGGGATGAGATCAGGTCAGGTTTGCCCTCACCACGCAATGGGTATCAACCGAGCAGCCCCGGACCGAGCGACCAGCTGAGGACGGTAGTGGAGATGGCGGACACTCGACGACTTCCGAAACCGGTCGCTCACGAGTGGGACTGGCAGCTCAGGGGCTCCTGCCAGGGGTTGAACAGCAGCATCTTCTTCCATCCGGACGGCGAACGAGGCTCAGCGCGATCTCGCCGCGCCGACCGGGCCAAGGCGATCTGCCAGGGCTGCCCGGTTCTGGAGCAGTGCCGCCGCCACGCGCTGGCCGTGCGGGAGCCGTACGGGGTCTGGGGAGGCCTCACCGAGGAGGAACGCCGGGAGTTCTGGACGGGCCGGCATCAGCTGCTGGTGAGCTGACGGCCGGAGCGGGAGGCTAGCCTGCGGCAGGGCTTTCGCGTGAGCCCTGAAACCGGAGGAGAGCATGGCTCACGTGGTAGTCGTCGGCGCCGGGCTGGGCGGCCTGCGGACCGTCGAGTTCCTGCGCGCGGAGGGGTTCCCCGGTCGGATCAGCCTCGTCGGCGACGAGCCGCACGAGCCCTACGACCGGCCCCCGCTGTCCAAACAGATCCTCGCCGGGCAGTGGCCCGAGGAACGGGCCGCTCTTCACTGCGGCGAGCTGGCTGACCTCGATGTCTCGTTGCGCCTGGGCACCGCCGCGGTCGGTGTCGACAGCGGCGGCGTCGAGCTGGACGACGGCACCCGCCTGCGCTACGACGCGCTGGTGGTGGCCACCGGGGTACGACCGCGGCGACTGCCCGGCCAGCCCGACCACCCGGAGCTGCATGTGCTGCGCAGGCTGGAGGACTGTCGCGCGCTGCGGGACTCGATCTCCCGGGCGCGCTCGCTGCTGGTGGTCGGGGCCGGCTTCATCGGTGCCGAGGTCGCCGCTACCGCCCGCACAGCCGGCCTTGAGGTGACCATGCTGGAGGCGCTGTCGGCGCCGTTCGCCCGAGTTCTCGGCGAGCGGATGGGGCGGTTGTGCGCCCGGTTACAGACCGACAACGGGGTCGCGGTGCGCTGCGGTACGCGGATCGACAGCTTCCTGGACGGCAATGGGGGGATCGCCGCCCGGTTGGCCGACGGGAGCATCGTGCGGGCCGACTGCGGCGTGGTCGGAGTGGGCACCGTCCTGGACGTCGGGTGGCTCGCCAGGCTCGGCGTACCCACCGAAGGCGGGCTGCTCTGCGACGTCACCGGCCTGGTGGAGGGCACCGGCAACGTCTACGCGGTCGGTGACATCGCCGCCTGGCGGCACCCCACGGTCGGCGACCGGCCCCGCATCGAGCACTGGACCTCGGCCACCGAGCAGGCCGCGGTCGTCGCCCAGCGCATCACCGGGAAGCAGATCACCCGCCAGGCCGACGTCGTGCCGTACTTCTGGTCCGACCAGTACGGGCTGACGCTGCAGCTGGCCGGGCGCTGCGATCTGGCCACGTCGGTCGAGGTGCTGCACGACCCCGGCGTGATCAAGGGCACCGTGGCGGGCTACTTCGCCGACGGCGCTCTCGTCGCCGTACTGGCCTTCCACGCGCCCCGGCTGCTCAACCGGTACCGCAAGCTGGTGGCGGCGGGCGCCGGCGAGCACGAGGTCCGGTCCACCGCGGCCGAGCTCGCCTCCCAGTAGCCGGGCGGTTCGTGTCTCGTCGGTCAGGACTGCTGGTACACGGCTTCGACGTCGATGGTGACGCGAAGGGTGCGCCCGACGGCGAACACCCCGGCGAGCAGCGACTGGTTCCAGATCATGCCGAACTGGTCGCGGTCGAGCTGGGTGCCGGCGTGGAACCCGGCGCGGACATCACCCAGGGGGCCGGCACCCGTACCCAGATAGTCGATGCTCAGCGCCACGGGTTGGGTGACCGACTTCAGGGTGAGCCGGCCATCGAGCCGCCAGGTGTCCGGGCTGAGCGCGGTGAGCCGGTGGCCGGTGTAGCGGATGTGCGGAAAGGCCTGCACGTCCAGGAAATCCGGCGAACGCAGGTGAGCGTCGCGGTCCGGGTTGTCGGTGTCGATGCTGCTCGCCTCGATGATCACGTCGACCGAGCTGTGTTCCACCGGGTCGGCCACCGTCAGGGTGCCGCTGAACTCGCGGAACCGGCCATGGATCTTGGCGAAGCCGAGATGGACGGCGGTGGCCGCCACCGTGGAGTGGGTGGGGTCGACGTGCCAGGTCCCGGGGGCGGGCAGCACGGTCGCGCCGACCGGGGAGAGCACCAGACGGCCCAGGTCGACGGGGCCGGCGCCGTTGACCAGGCCGGTACGGGCCTGCGGGTCATGCCCGACGGCGGCGGTGATCACGGTGTAGGTGCCGGGGCCCAGCCCGGTCACGGCGAAGTGACCGTCGTGGCCCACGGCGGCACGACCGGACTGGGCCCCGGTGACGTCGACGACGGTGACCACGGCGTGCGGCACCGGCCATCCGTCGCGGGTGACCACCGTGCCGGTGAGCACCCCGCCGCCGGTCTCAGCGGTAGCCATGCCGGTGACCCTCCCGGTGGGCGCCGCCGCCGAGGGCGCCGTTACCCGCCGCGGCGTCGGCCAGGGTGGCAGGCCGTAAGGTGATCACGGTCTCTGTAGGGGCTCCGAGGCCGAGGTGTACCTCGGTGGCCACCGGTGGGTACCCGGCGGCGGTGACGGTGTAGGCACCCGCCTGCAGGTCGTCGAAAACGAACTCACCGTCGACACCGGTGATGGCCGCGCCGATCACGTGGCCCTCAGAGTCGAGCAGGGTGGCCAGCGCCTCAGGCACCGGCGCGCCGGCACTGGCGGTGCGCACGCTGCCCACCAGCTGGGCTCTGGCGCGCACCTCGACGTCCTGGGTGAGGTCACCGTGGGCGGGGACCTCCACGGTGCGCGCCACCGGGTGCACGGCGCTGGCCGCCACGGTGAGCGTGTACAGGCCTTGGGCGAGACCGAGGAAGGCGAACCGGCCGTCGGGCCCCGTGGTGGTCGTGACCACGACGTCGCCGCAGATGTCGATGAGGGTGACCACCGCGCCCGCGATGAGCTGCCCAGGCTCGGCGGTGTACACCATGCCGGACAGACTTGCGCCGGCTCCGGCGAGCATGAAGTCGTGGCGCACCGGCGCATCGGCCACCGCGACCAGCGCGATACCGGGCTGGTGTGCCGTCGAGGCGCAGATGACCAGGTAGCTGCCGCCGCCGGGCGGCTCGAGCCGGTAATGCCCGCCGCTATCGGAGTAGTCGCGGTCCAGCTGCCGGCCGGACAGGTCCGTGAGGGTGAGGGCGACACCCGCGAGTGGGGTGTGCCCGCTGCGGGTGACCTGGCCGTGGATCACCGGTCCGGGCCGGTGGCCCGCACTGGCCGGGTTCGGCACGCCGACCGGCGGTGCGGGTAGCGTTTCGCCGCTTTCCGGCACTCTGCTGTCCGGAACCCCGCTGTCCCGAACCCCGCTGTCCCGAACCCCGCTGTCCCGAACCCCGCTTCGGGGTGCCTCGCCCGATTCGGCGGCGAACTCGGCCGCGAGGGCTTCGATGCCTGACTGGGTACGCAGTGGAACCTCCTTCAGGAAGAGTATGAGCACAAAGGCGATGATCATCACCCCAGCCGCGACGAGGAACACCCCATCCATCGCGTTGGAGAAGCCCACCAGGAACGGCCGGGCCAGTCGGGCGTCGATGTGCTGCAGAAACGAGGAGTCCTGCAGAACGCCACCGGCGTTGCCGGACCCGCTGACCCCACCGGTGCGGACGGCCTGCAGGACGACGTCGTTGGCGGGGTTGGCGCGGACGGCCGGGTCGGCGAGCGCGGACTGGAACTCCGGCGTGCGGCCGATGGCGCGGAATGCGTCGGCGATCTTGCTTCCGGCGGTGGAGAACAGGATCGACAGGAACACCGCGACACCCAAGGTGCCGCCCATCTGCCGGAAGAATGTCGCCGAGGCGGTCGCCACCCCCATGTCCCGAGCCGGCACCGCGTTCTGCGCCGCCATGACCAGTGTCTGCAGGCAGCCGCCCAGCCCGAGGCCGAACAGCCCCATGTAGACGTCGACCTCCCCCAAGGAGGTGTCGACCCCCAGACGGAAGTGCAGCAGCAGCAGCGCGACGGCCATCACCGCCGTCCCCAGCACGGGCAAGATCTTGTATCGGCCGGTACGGGAGGTCAGCCGCCCGGACAGCACCGAACCAACGATGATCCCGGCCATCAGTGGCAGCAGCAGCAGTCCGGACTTGGTGGGCGTGGCTCCTTTGACGATCTGCAGGTACTGCGGCATGAGCACGAACCCACCGAACATGCCCGTACCGATGATCAAGGACGCGGCTGACGTCACACTGAACACGCCGTTGCGGAACAGTTGTAGCGGGATCAGCGCATCGTCGCCGATCCCTCGCTCGGCCGTGAGGAACCCGATGAGGCCGGCCGTGGCGATCACGTAACAGACGACCGCTCGGACCGAGTCCCAGCCCCAGCCCTGGCCCTGCTCGGCCACCAGGAGAACGGGTACCACCGCGATGGTCAGTGCCACCGCACCCAGCCAGTCGATGCGGTGCTCGCGGGGAGTGTGCGGGATGTTGAGCACTCTGGCCACGACGAACAGCGCAGCCGCGGCGACCGGGACGTTGACCAGGAACACCCAGCGCCATCCGGCGATCCCCAGGATCGAGTGGGCCCCCGCGAACGCACCGCCCACCAGGGGGCCGATCACGCTCGCGGCGCCGAACGTGGCCAGGAAGTAGTTCTGATAACGGGCCCGCTCTCGCGGCGGCACGATGTCACCGATGATCGCGAACGCCAGCGACATCAACCCGCCGGCTCCCAGCCCCTGCACGGCGCGGAAGGCGGCCAGCTCGTACATCGACGTGGAGATCGTGCACAGCACCGACCCGCCGATGAAGATCGAGATAGCGGTGAGGAAGAAGGGCCTACGCCCGTAGAGGTCGGACAGCTTGCCGTACAGCGGGGTGGAGATCGTCGAGGTGATCAGGTAGGCGGTGGTCGCCCAGGCCTGCTGGTTCAACCCGTGCAGGTCATCGGCGATGGTGCGGATCGCCGTGGACACGATCGTCTGGTCCAGCGCCGCCAGCAGGATCCCCAGCATCAGCCCGCCGAAGATCGTCAGAATCTGTCGGTGGGTGAACACCCCGGACGCCGGCTCCGGCACGCTGCGATGCTGCGGCGGCGCCGCGGTGGCGGTCATGAACAGTGTCCTTCCCGGGTGGCCGGCCTGCTCGGCTCCGCCGCGTCGGTCACATGGGCTCCCTAGTCATCGACGTGGGCCTCCTCAATTGATTGCAGCATACACATAATTGCAGAAGGCAAGCACGCACTCCGGGCGAGGCTTCCTGAGCCTCAGGTGACCTCCGCCGCGTCACGCGCGCCCGTGCTGTCGGCGCGCTACCCGCTCGACGCCCGACTGGACGGGCTCACACCGGTCGACCTCGACCACCCACCCACGACCACGGCACAGCGCCGCGTTGAGCCCACCAGCAAGACGTACCGGAACCAGGCTGTTCACCGGCGAGCTGATCACCCCCGCCACTCCCACGCCTCACGGTCACCGACCGACGACCGCGCCCGCCCAACGCGAGGGACGATGACCTGATGCCGCTCCTGGATCACCTCGACCAGACCAGCCCCGACCTCAACCGGATGGCCGGCCACCTGCCCAAGATGTCGAGTGGGACCGCCATATGGTTCCGAATGGCGCCTGGCGGGCCACGGTCGTTTCAAGATCACCAATTCGGAGCTTGCGCCAAGACTCGATTCGCCCACCTTGATCGCCGGAAGTGAGCTGTGGCCGTGCAGCAGCGCACGACCACAGCTCACTTCCGGCGATCACACCCCGATACCGCCCCGGCAGGCGCGACCCACCAGGAATACCCACCCCCTGCCCGCACCCGGTGACAGTGGCCCATCCCCGCGCGAATCCCTCAACCAATGATCTTGAAACGGCCGTGCCTGGCGGCCACCCGCAGACAGCCAATCGGTTCCGAATGGCGAACATGCCCCGTGACGGGCCGCACGCTCGTTACGGCCGCTCACCAGTTCACCCTGGCCACCGTCCCGGACTCAACGTGAGAGTCGTTGCGCAAACCGGTTGCAGCTCTCCTGTTGAACCCGGGACATCCAGTCCACCCCAGGACTCATGGATTAAACGTCCCAGAATGGGGTCCGGCCTTGGGGACCGGAATCAGCGGGGGCGGCGCCGTCCAGCTCGTTATCTTCCTGTTCGCCTCAATGGGGTCCGGCCCTGGGGGCCGGAATCAGTTCCTTTTTGTCCGGGTCGCGCTGGGATGGGGAGTGCCTCAATGGGGTCCGGCCCTGGGGGCCGGAATCAGGTCATCGACATGGAGTCGGGAACGATGTCGGTGGTCGCCTCAATGGGGTCCGGCCCTGGGGGCCGGAATCAGGTCATCGACATGGAGTCGGGAACGATGTCGGTGGTCGCCTCAATGGGGTCCGGCCCTGGGGGCCGGAATCAGGGGGTGGCCGGAAGGGTGGGTGACCGAGGTGGTCGGGCCTCAATGGGGTCCGGCCCTGGGGGCCGGAATCAGGACGTGGACACCAGCGACTATGACGGTGGCACCACAGAGCCTCAATGGGGTCCGGCCCTGGGGGCCGGAATCAGCTGTTGGGGTATCGCGGTACCGTTCACCAGCCTCTCGCCTCAATGGGGTCCGGCCCTGGGGGCCGGAATCAGATTCGCATGATCTGGTCGGGGCGCATCAGCGGGGTCTGCCTCAATGGGGTCCGGCCCTGGGGACCGGAATCAGCCCGGCCGGGACCAGGCTCGTCATCGCCGCGTACGGCTCGCCTCAATGGGGTCCGGCCCTGGGGACCGGAATCAGATCTTCAGCCGACCGCCCAGCTGTACGCCGACGTGTTGCCTCAATGGGGTCCGGCCCTGGGGGCCGGAATCAGATCATAACTCGCGTGTCACGTCCGTCCGTGACGTGATGCCTCAATGGGGTCCGGCCCTGGGGGCCGGAATCAGACGTTCAGCGCCAAAGCCGTCGCCGCGGGACTCGCCGCCTCAATGGGGTCCGGCCCTGGGGGCCGGAATCAGTCGCTGGTCGGGCTCGGCACCGGCCACCGCGCGCCGAGCCTCAATGGGGTCCGGCCCTGGGGGCCGGAATCAGGGCTCGGGGAAAACTGGGCCTGTGAGCAGGCAGGATACCGGTTCGCGCGAGAGGTGCCAACAGGTCGGCATGATGCGGCACGGGCCGAGCCCTGCGAAGACGGTGAGATGGTCGCTGACGTGCAGACGAGCGCTCACCGGGTACCGACGCAGTACCGGACCGCTCGCACACCATCACACGATCTGAGGGCCGGTTGTCGGCTGGCGCCTCGGGCGCCCGAGGGTGCGTACTGCGGCGGGCGCATGGAGCGGCCCGAGGTCGATCTGGACGACGCTGTCCTCATGAAGGTTCATCGCCTCCGTTACGGCGGACTCCAACTCTGCCAGCTCGGCTACCGTGAGGTCACACAGGAACACGGAGTACTGCAGACGCTCTCCATGGTCCTCCATCAAGGTGCAGATCCGCCGCAACCGCTTGGGATCGGCGATGTCGTAGGCCATCAGGTACCGGCGACGGGCCACGGCGTCACCTCGTGACCATGGGGATGTATTCCGGCACCTCGCCCACCAGCACTGCGGCCAGCAGCCTGGCCTGGACGTCGAGTACCCGCCGGTAGCTGATCCGGTACTCGAAGACGGGATGACGGATCTCGGTGTCCAGCCGCCGTTCGTAGGCCTTCAGCACGGTCCGACGGCCGTCCGCGGTCAGCGACACCGCTCCGGCCCGCCGGATGAAGTCCGACGCGGTGATCTCACCGTTGTTGAGCAGACCGATCACCACCGAGTCGGCGATCAATGGCCGGAACTCCTCAGCGAGGTCCAGCGCGAGGGAGGGTCGACCGTAGCGCGACCGGTGGTATACACCGAGGTACGGGTCGAACCCGACGCCCAGCGTCACCGCGACGAGGTCCTTGGTGAGCATCGCGTAGCAGAAGGACAACAGCGCGTTGAGCGGGTCCAGCGGCGGCCGACGGTTGCGTCCCAGCTGCGAAAACTCCGCGCCGAACGGCTCCGCGCCACCCACCAGCATCGACGGAAGCGCCCCGAAGTACATCCGCGCCGCAGTGCCCTCGATGCCCAGCAGGCTTGAGAAGTCGGTCGCCTCGCGAGCCTGCTGCGCGAGCCGCTTGAGCGCGGCCACCGTGGACGACACGTCACCGCGAGAGTTGCGCCGCAGCAGCGTCCGGCAGTTCATGATCTTTCCCGCGATCATCCGCTGCGCGAGCCCGGCACCACCCTGGGCATGCGCCGCCGTCTGCCGGCGCCGGAGCTCCACATACTTCGACGGCTGCCCCAGGGCGAATCCCTGCAACCACCCGCCGCTGCTCAGCCACAGCACCGGGATTCCCCGCGCGAAGCACTCCCCCAGCGCCTGGGTGCTGATCTGGACCCGCCCGAACACGGCCAGCTGGGCCACGTCCAGCAGGCGCCACGAGGCAAGTCTCTCCTTCTTCAGGGTGACCTCGAGTCGTCCGCTGCGGACACCCACGAAGGATCCGGGCTCGGTGACGTAGACGGGTCGCTGGTCCGGGTCACGGGGCACCAGCCGGCGCGGTGGCTGCTCGCGGCGGGACAGCAGCGCATTGGTCTCGTCAGGTAGGCACAACCCGACCAAGGAACAGCGCGGGCACTTGGGGCTGTCGACCAGTGGCAGTGGCGGACGGGCCCGGTCGGCCACCGCCCGCGCGTCAGCGACCAGGTCAGCTGCCCAGCTCAACCGTTCCGGCGTCAGCTCCACCCGCACGCGATGGCGGGTCTCGGCGTACCACAGCTCCGCGTGATCACACTGGTAGCCGCGCTCACGCAGCAGCAGCGCCTGCAGGCAGACCTGCACCTCGTCGCTGGGCCACGGCGATCCGTCGGGCTGCGGCGATCCCTTCTTGTAGTCCACCGGCACGACGCCGCCGCCGTCGCCTTCGATCAGGTCGAGCTTGGCGATCACTCCGAGCCGCTCTGAACTCAGCGTGACAGACCGGGCTCGGCGCAGCTCGCCGTCCTGGGGCAGGGGAGCCGCGCCGGACTCGACGTCGACCCTGCGGTGCACCTGCTGGCCGAGCCGGGTGTCGTCGTTGTCCGCGAACCGGGCCTCGACCCACTCCAGGTAGAACAGCCGGGGGCAGTAGACGAACTCGTTGACCATCCGAGCCGGCAGCAGGTCAGGGTCCACAGCTCAGCGCTCCGGGTCCAGCACGAACAGCCCGAGCCCGAAGTGGCTCAGGTGTCCCGCAAGCTCCGAGTGACCGATGGCAGCGATGGCCTCACCACTTAACCCAGTTCACGCGGAGAACAGTCACCATCATGATCTCGTCAGACACTACGTAGAGGATAACGCCACTCTCTTCGCCTCCGCTGAACGTAGTGGAGTAGCTACCCACTCCCTCGTTGTAGTCACCGGTGACATAGGGGTCACGTTCAAGGTCTTCAACCCTCACGTCGAAGGCGGCGCGCAACGACCGGGGCATATGGCGCAGCTGCTCGGCGGCATACGTGGCATAGCGGAGCCGATACCGAGCCATCAATCTGACACCTATCTGATCACAGGTCCTCGTCGGCAAGGATCGACTCGTCACCCGCAGTGACACGGTTTACGTCCACCGCCACGCCGTCGAGCATTTCAGGGTTCAGGTTCATGACCGCTCGTACCCACCATGTGCGCTGCACCAACGTGAGCACCGGCTCGAGGTCGAGGGTCTCCGCAGCACGCGCGAGCGCGACTCGGTACTCGGCTTCAAACTGCCCCCGCTGAGCGGGATCCAACGCGTCCCGGATCGCCGCTGGGGTCTTCTCCGGACCGCGCAAGTAATTGGTGACAACATCGCGAGGATCGCCCATCCCGACGGACCCACGAGGTGAGGACAACGTTGGCATCGTAACAGGCGACGGTTTAGGGGCGTTCATGGCTGCCTCCTTCGGTCGGGTCCTGAGCGGGGGCTGGGACCTCAATGGGGTACGACCACAGGGGCCGGAATCAGGCAGGGACACGAGGAATCCTCGGAGATCCAGCCGCCCACCATACCGGACGTACCGGAGCCGCGTGCCGTGGCTCTCCCACCGGACCCGCCGGCGATCATCCCGAGCCACACCTCAATGGGGTCCGGCCTGGGTGCCGGAATCAGGGCCGAACAGTCCGAGCCCGAAGTGGCTCAGGTGCCCCAGCGCGAGTGGACCCTGCGTCGGCTCGACGAGCTCGATCCGCAAGAACGCCGATGGACGGGTGGCCTGACCCTGGCGGGTGTCGCGGCGCATCCGGGCCGACGGGCGGTAGCGCCGCCACGGCTGCCACTCCTCGCTCAGCAACGTCACCGCGCGCAGCGGTGGCAGACTGCGGTTCTCCAGCTCCTTGGCAACCTCAGTACCGAGGTAGTCCAGCCATCCGGCGTTGCGCTTGCGGTAGCGCGACGGGGTGAACGGTGTCACCGACCGCCAGACGGTGGCGGGCCGCTGGGCCATCAGCTCAGGCACGACCCGCCCCGGCGTGCCGATCCCGGCGACTCGAACGATGAGCCGCCAGTCCGGGTTCACCCTGCTGTAGAGCCGGTCGACGCTGGTGAGCGCCTTCAGCTCGTCGTCGGGCAACCCGTTCGGCACCCAGACCACCAGGCCGGTCAGCCGCCGGTCGGTGATCAACGGCAGATAGTGGGCATGCCCGTGACCTGTCATGGCGGTGCCGTCGACCGTGCGGCCGCCGAGCTGGGTACGCGCGCGCTCCTCGGGCAGCCGGCCGAGCTTGCTGAGCGCACCTTGACGGAGCAGATCGGTGTAGACCAACGAATCCGTCTGCGGTGGTAGTCCCGCTTGGAGCACACTGAACCGCACTGCGGTAGCCGGCTCGCCGTGCCGACGCGGCTGGGGGCGCAGCCGGGGAGCCGAGCGGGTGCGCTGGTAGGCCAGCAGGTGTGTGCCAGCCGGGAACAGCAGGTCGCCCTTGCGCACGTCGACGGGTCGGGTGAGCAGCGCGTCGAGCTGGAGCGGGAGATCGGGGGCCAGCACCGAGGTCACCGGGGCGTCTTCGGCGACCGAGTCCGCCACGTCCACCGGCACCCACGTCCCGTGCGGTCCCGGCTCCCATTCGGTGGGCAGGAATCCTGAGCACAGGCTGTCGGCTCGGCCGAAGTACGGGATCGACCAGGCCAGCCGCTCCAGCGCGGCTCGTTGCGGCGTCGCTAGTTCGAAGGGCCATCGCACCCCGAGCTCGGCGTCCCGTTCGAACACCGCGAACGCGTCCAAGGTCCGGTCGACGCTCGGTGAGCCGCTACGGTGAGCCATATCCGGGAAGTAGTGCCGGGTGTGCGACACGCCGTGCCGGGGGATGTGGAACGTCGGCGGCTCCGCCAACCGCGCCAGCAGTGCGTGCACGGTGTCCCCGTCCAGCTCCGGGGCACGGGTGCGCCAGACCGCGTACAGTGCCCGCAGCAGCCGCCATGGCGACGGCGGCAGCTCCACTGCTCCCTCATTGACGTGCCGGCCCCACGGGGTAGCGTGATAGCGCCCCCACGGGAATCGCAGCACAAGCGTGGTCGGCATCGTCAAGCCTTCTTGCCCGACCACTCGACGGTCAGCGGCGTACCGTTCCCGAAGACGTCCCGGCCCTGGGGGATCAGCTCGGTGATCCGCGAAGTCAGCTCCTCGAGCGCTGGCAGCGTCGACCCGTGCCGGGAACTCACCTCGCCGACGATCTCCAGATCGCATGCGGTACGTAACCGCAGCCCACCGACGAGGAAGCGGCGAATCTCCCACAGTGCCAAGATTTGCAACAGCTCAGTCACCGACTGCGGTAACCCGTAAGAGCGCAGCAGCTCGGCGTCAACAATGAACGACGCACGGATCGTCTTCGCAGTCCACTCGGTGCGGTGGAACGGCACGGAGCCATATCCCTCGGCGGTTCCGCCGCCTTCCTCGCCGAGCTGGTGGCGCACTCGGTCGGACTTGCGACCACCGCTGACCGCCCGCTGCACATCTCGCGCCTCGATGACCGCCGAGATCGCGCGCTCGAACTTGGGCTGGCCCCACCATTCCTTCTGGCTGAAGAAGACCCCGTGCAGCAGGCAGAACGGGTCCAGCTCGGCGACGGCTCGGGCCATGTGCCGGCGGTTGAGTGGGGTGTCCTTGGCCAAGCCGAGGCGGTCACGGATCTCGTCGAACATCAGCTTGCCGTCGCGCGTCGCGCGATGCACGAACGGCGAGGCGAGCCGGTGTGCCTCCAACCTGCTGGACGTCAGGAACTCACCGGTTCCAGCCCGTACGACCCGCACATAAGGCAGGCCGGTGACCTCAGCGACCGGCTCGTCACTGGCGGCGTCCCACGCTGTGGCCTCGAGCCGATTCGCCATTGACTGCACCGACTCCACCAGCAGCGAGGGCACCTCCTGACCGTTGTCGAAACGAGTGAAGGTCGCGGGGCCGACATCGGGGAAGCCGGTCGGTTGGAAGGTGCTGCCGAGCAGTGGGGTGAGGTCGACATCGAAACTCAGGCGGGCGGTCACGCGGGGATCTCCTGGTTCTGTTCGCTGGCGGGATCGGGAAGGACGGCGACGCGGCGCAGCGCTTTGAGACGGTCGCCGTCGGAAACTCTCAGCAGCAGGACGGCGGCGAGCCGGGCACCCTCGTGCGGCGCGACACCCGGAGTGATCACGTGACGCAGGCCGGCGATCCGCAGCCGTCGGGCGGCGTCGGCGAGTACCTCAGCCGTACGACCTGCCTGGAGCAGAGTGGGCCATTCGGATCCGGGACGCACCAGCGTCTTATCCGGCAGGCTGATCGGATCGGTGCCGGTGAATGGCAGCAACAGATCCAGCGCGGGATCCGGTTGCGCCGGCCCGCTGCGGAGGACAGCGTCGGACGTGGAGCGCCAGTCCACGGTGAGTAGCCCGGCAAGAAGATCGGTGAGTCGTCCGTCGCGGATCTCTCCAGCAACGAACCGCCGAACATCGGCCACAGTTACCCGCAGGCCCCGCTGGTAGCCGATTCGCACGCCCTCACGGAGGGTTCGAGCTCGCTCTCCACCTCGTCCACCGCCCCGGGAAACCCGCGCCTGCGAGCCGCCTCAGCCAGCGCCACGCCCAGGCCGCTGCTCAGCGGCGCGAGTGTCGGGCGACGTGTCCATTCCAGGGGCGGACCGACGGTGACCGGCGACAGCAGCCCACGCAGCGGAAGACTCGGCTTCGTGTCACGGGCGGTGGCAAAGGCGAGCGCGACCCGCAGTTCGACGTCATCTGCTGCCGCCTCGCGCAGCTCATCGAGCAGGGCCCGACCGTCCCTCATCAGCAGGGGACGGACGAACCCCCGCGCCGCCCCCGAACGGGCCACCGCTTCGTGGCAACGCCCGACAGCCGCGATGACCTCAACCAGCAGGTCGGGTATGCCGGAGCCGGCATGGTCGAACAGCGCCTGCTCGACCGCCCGCAGCCCCGTCTCCACCTGCGACGGCAGCTCGGCACGGCGCAGCCGATCCAGCCAGGCGTCGAACCCAGCCAGCACCTGCACCCCGCGCCTGCGGCGGACCTCGATACGCCCAGCGGGTAGCGCAAGCGGATTCCGGCCGTGCCGGTCGACGAACAGGTGCCGCTCGAAGGCACCGATTCCTCGGTCGACGCCGAGGGTCGAGACGGCCCTCGCGAAATCGAGCCCAGATCTGGCAGGTCGTCCGTTCCATTCGGCGCGACCCTCGGCAAGCAGGTGCGTGAGCTCGTCCAGCCGGGCCGGGGCGGACCATTCGGGCGCCCACAGCTCCCCCAGCACGTTCTCTCCCGGTGCCTGCGTCGGGTAGCCGGCAGTGGAGCCGTGGACCTGAAACGGGAGAGCCACCCGCGCGTACTCGGCTCCGTGCCTGCGGACCACAGCGGTGGCGAACAGTAGAGCGCCCTCCACGGTGAGCAGGAACGCCCAGGGGTTGACGAATCCCTTCTCGTCCGCATTCTCCCACGGCGAGGACTGGATACCGCCCGCTCGGCCGGGGTCGAACTGCCCTACCGCGTCCCGCAGGTACGGCGTCGACTCCCTGCCGCTGAGCAGCGAATGCAGCCACTCCCGCGTGCGGCGATCGGTGAGAACGGACTGCAGCCGCGCCAAGTAAGTGGCCGACAGGTCCTGGCGACCGAAGTTTCCCCCGGTGCCGAGCAGCCGGCTGTAGGCGGGGTCGTCGTCTTGGCCGAGGGCGACCACGGCATCGAGCCACGGCAGGGCGTGGTCGGGAAGCTCACTGCGGCAGAGCACGAGCAGCTCGGGCTTCCTGTTCTTATCCCACAGGTCACTCCCCTTGCCGCCCCATCCGAAGCTCAGCCCACGCTCCACGACTCGATCACCAGCGGCGATTGCCTCGCGCAACCGCGCAAGCCGTGGATCAGTGGACTTCCGCATTGCCTCAACGGCTTCGGCGGCGGTGCGATTCGAGCCCTTCGGTACGAAGCCCGCCCCTTCGTTCCACGGCGAGACGATGGCCTCCGGCTCGAACCGCGCCAGCAGTTCGTCCACCAGCTCATCTATCGTGGTGAACAGGCTGGTGAGGGTAAGTCTCTGCCGTTCCCAGTGCCCGGCCGCCTCGCTGTCGATCAGTCGGGTCACGGCACGCAGCAACCCGAGCGCGCCCAGGTAGCTGCCCAGTGGTGTGGTGCGAAAGCCCGGCAGGGTCAGCTCGGTCATGACGTGGTCCCCTCGTAGCTCGCGCTGGCCCGCCAGTCGGCGCTGCGTACCACGGCCTCGCAGAACGCCAGCCGGAACGGCCCAAGATCCTCGCGATCCCGCAGCCGCAGTGCGCGGCTGGTCAGCGATCCCCGCCCGAACCGGGCGGCCTGCAGCGACACCGGCCGGGCCGCCAGCGTGCCGATGACCGGCAGTGTTGTGTCCACCGTGGTCGACTCGTGGACTACGCCCAGCACGGTGTTCACCTGCTCGTCCGGGCGCGCCCGCACCGTCAGTCGTACCTTGCCGTGGTGCGCCAAGGCCAGGTAGATGACGAGGTCCGGCTCGTCGACCCCGTCGAGCAGGCCGGTCGTGTCATCGAGCAGCACCAGTGCACTGACCAGTTCGTGCCGGAAATGCGGCGGATCGTGTCGCAAGGGGGTCCGGCCGGGTGATTTCGCCCACGGCCCACCTTCGGCGGGTGCCGAGCCATCGGCCTGCGCCAACGACGCAACGAACGTCGGGTGTGCCTTGCCCAGGTCGTGATAGCGGCCCGCCAGCGCAATGGCCTCACGCTGGGCTGGTGTCAGCTCCGGACCGAGTGCGTCCAGCAGCGCCCGGCATTCCCGCTCCACGTCGGCGAGGTGCTCGTGCAGCGGCACCCAGCGCCCATTCGGCAAGACGGAGTGTGGATCGGTATCGACCGCGTCGGGCATATGCACGGGTGGTCGCACCGGCTCGACCGGTGCGGTGCTCAGCGGCGCAAACCCGCAGTCGGGCAGGTAGCCACCCCGTGCGGCGTCGAGCACGATCACCGCCATCGGTCGGACGTCCTCGGGGCGCGCGGGCACCCATGTGCCCGAGATCTGGTCGAAGACCCGTGCCCTGGTGCGGCCCTCACGGATCATCGCCTGCACGTCGCGGATCGACGCGGGACACAGCTCCGCCCTGCCGGGCGCGCCCTCCATCGACTGATCCTCGGATATCTCCCGCCACGCGATGTGGACGGTGCGGTCGGCAACGTCCCGGATGAAGGGGCTGACGTCGATGTCGTTGCCGGACAGGTCGGGTGCGGTGTCGAACAGACCGAGCACGTCGCGTCGGCGCAGTGTCGGGTGCGGTGGGCGAGTCAGCTCGGTGGCCGCCGCCAGCTCCTCGCTCGTCACCGGCTGGCCCTCCAGCGCTTGCAGCACGCTAGCGGAGTGGCCGAGCTCGGCGGCCTCGTACGGCGGGGCTGCCGGCGGCGTGGTCCAGAGCAGTCTGGCGTCGCTCGCCAGGCCGTCCCGGTTGCAGCGGCCGGCCCGCTGAACGATCGACGACCACGGTGCCACCTCGGTGACCAGCGTCTCGGAGGTGATGTCGACGCCCGCCTCCAACACCTGGGTGGCAACCACGATGCTCCCGGCATTCCCCGACAGCGTCAGTCGCCGGGTCTGTTGCCGGCGGTCGCCGGGGCGGAAGCGGGAGTGCAGCAGCACCAGTTCCGTGTCCGGACGACTTTTGTGCAGCTCGTCGAAGACCTCGGTCGCCCGCGTCACGGTATTGAGCACCACGAGAGTCCGCGTCCCGCTTCGATGTTCGGATACCACCCGCGCGGCGAAAGCCTTCGGGTACCGACGGGCGTCGACGTCCTCCAGGTCGAGCCGCCGCACCGTCCGGGGCGCATCGATGCGAATGCGCAGTGGGCCGGAGCGGTCCTCCTCGTCGAGCTCCACGATGGAGAGCTCGCGCCGGAAGTCCACCGCGGACAGCTCCGCCGGGTTGAGGGTCGCTGACATCCACATCGACCGACAGGGCATCGCGGTGCCCATCGCCTCCCGCATGCCCTGCAGCTGCAAGGCCGTCGGCAGTCCCGGCCCCATCAGCTGCACCTCGTCGAACACGAACTGCACCCCGGCGTGCAGCAGCCCGAAGCTCATCGGCCAAGCACTGCGGAACTCGGCGAACCCCCGCATGAGCAGCCGGGACAGCACCATGTCCAGGGTGCCGACGAAGATCCGCTCCTCCTCCGGGCGCGCCTTCCAGTCCCGATCGCCGGCATCCTCACCACCCATCAGCACGTGCACAGGCACGTCAAGCATGAGGTTTCGCAACCAGCCATCGATCACCTCGACGGTCTGCTCCACCAGCGCGCGCTGCGGCAGCACGATCACCAGCCAGCGCGGGGTCGCCTGTCGAACCACCGGGTCTGGGTGCTCGACGCGGCGATAGAGCCACGGCAAGGTCGCGGCCAGTGTCTTGCCCGTCCCGGTCGGCACCCGCAGCACGTCCGGCAGGCCCTGCTCGGCAAGCCGAGACTGGTACCGGTAGGGCGGCACGCCGCCAGTTGCGACGCTGACCAGTTCAGGGAAGGTTAGACATGGTCTGCGGAGCACATTTCCATGTTACGCTCTGCCTGCTCGGTGGCTGCATGTCCCCATTGAGGTGGGATCGTTCGAGGAGCCGCGCCCCGGAACACCAACACTGCCGCCACCGAGCGTGCGTCGGAAAGTGACGGTGAGTTTCGCATGGTCGGAGGCCGCAGGAGGAGAGGCAACCGGCGTGGCGCGCACGAGGATGCGGCTGAGCCGCTCGACGTGCCTCAACTGCGGTCGGGTGGATCGGCTGGGCTTCGCGGATGAGACTCGTCGGCAGGGCCGCTACGGCATCGCAGTCGTCATCGTGTGCATGTGTCAGGTGGAGATCGTCAGCAAGGTCATGCAGGGATCGGTCCGGCCAGGTACACAGCGAGTACATTTTTCGAAGCTGCGGGACCGCGACCGTCGGCTGGTCGTGAACCAGCTCGTGCCGGAGAATATCCGTGCGGGAGGCACGTGGCAGACGCGGATCGCCCCGATCTTGTATCGGTAAACAATCTTAGAAAACGCGAAGCTCGGCTCCAAACCGTCCGGAGAGGAACCAGGCTCACTTCCGCAGCTACTGCCTTGGCTCGTCCATTATGCGGGTGAGACACCGGCAAGCGCAAACATGTGAACAGCTACGACGACGCGCGTAGCGCCGGGACGGCTACCGCCTGCCATCAGGTGCTCAGGAAGCATTCAAGCCGTGGGTTGGCAGCGGGTTCCCTCGGGCGGAAGCTGAAGACTGGTGAGGTAGCCGACCCCGGCGCCGTCGACACAGCTGTTGCCTTGCAAGAAGGCGGTGTGCTGGGTGCCTTCGTAGGTCAGCAGGCGCGCGTTGAGGTCATGAGCGAGGTTGACGCCGGCCTGGTAGGGCGTGGCGGGATCCTGCGTCGTGGAGATCACCATCACGGTCGGCAGCCCTGGCGTCCGAGGGTGGTGAGGTCCGTCGGTGGAGGGCACGGGCCAGAACGCGCAGTTGTCGAGGGCGGGCGAAGGTGGTTCTCCGGTGTCGAGGAACGGGGCGACCTTCCGGTACTGAGCGTCGACATCGCGGGCCACGTTCGGATCTTTGACGGGCGGGTTGTCGACGCAGAGGACAGCCTGGAAAACGTCCATCTCAGTGGAGTAGGTACCGTCTTGTGACCGTCCGTAGTAGACATCGCTGAGGCGCATGAGGGAGTCACCGCGACCTTGGGCGAGCTCCTGCAGACCGCGGTTCAGTATCGGCCAGAGATCGGACAGGTACAGCGCTTGAACGGTGCCGATCGTGGCGTCGGTGTACGACAGCTTACGGCCGTCGGACACGCCGACCGGTTGGTTGATCAGCGGCCGGGTAAGCGCCTGGAACCTGCTCACAGCCTGGCTCTTGTCCTGCCCCAAAGCACAGTCAGCACGAACCGCGCACCATGCCGCGAAGGCGTCGAAGGCTTTCTGGAACCCTCGCCCCTGGTCGACGAGCTGGGCACCCGGATCCTGCGCTGGGTCGACAGCGCCGTCGAGGATCATTGCGCGGACATTCTTGGGAAACGCCTCAGCGTAGGTGGTACCGATCCGAGTGCCGTACGAGTAGCCGAGGTAGGTCAGCTTCTGGTCACCGAGGGCAGACCGCATGACGTCCATGTCGCGGACCACGTCGCGGGTGCCGATGTTCGCGAGCACAGCTTTTCCGGTACCGCGGAGGCAACCCTGGTCGTCGGCCTTCTCCTGGGCCTCGGTCTTCGCCACGCCGGCCGGGGAGGTGTCGACGTTGAGGTTCATCAGACGTTCGGCGTCCCGCTGCGCCGGGGTCCGGCAGAGCACCTGCGGCTCGCTCGCGCCGACACCGCGCGGGTCGAAACCCACGAGGTCAAAACGTCGCCCCACGTCATTGTTCGTGATCTTGCCAGCGAGGCTGGCCGCGGTGCTCATGCCGGACCCGCCGGGGCCACCGGGGTTGACCACCAAGGAGCCGATGCGCCGCGCCGGGTCCGACGCGGGCCGGCGGAGCAGGCCGACCTTGATGACCCGGCCGTTCGGGTTGGCGTAGTCCAGGGGCACGTTGAGGTACGCGCACTGCAGGCCGCCGTCGGCGTAGGCATCCTGGTCACTCGGGGTCTTGGCGAACGAGGAACAGCCGCCCCAGGACAGGTTCTGGCCATAGAACCGTTCCAACCCCGCTGGGACCGGGCCGACGGGTCCGTGCTGCGCGATGGTGCCTGCGGCGGATGTGCACGCCAGCGCTAAAGACGCCAGCGCTAAAGACGCCACCGCCGCGAGCGCCGGCCCGACAGACAGCGCAGGCGCACGTTTCATGACAGCTCCCTACCCACCAGGTGGTTCTCTCGTCCAGTAATGATCACCCAGTAATAATGATCACACTGCGCGACCGGACTCTTTCACCGGGTGAGCTTACTCATGGACCCGACCGAACACGCCCAGCAGGTTGTTCTTGATCTCCGGCCTGCCGGCGGAGACAAGGGTGAACGTCGCCTCCCGGACCAGCCGCTGCGCATGCTGCCGCGCGAGGATCCCCGAGCTGCCCACCGCCACAACGAGCGCGCCGGCGCAGCGGTAGGCGAGCTCGGACGCGGCGGCCCGGGCCGCCGGCAGCGTCTCGGGGTCGCCCAGCCCACCGTCGAGACGGTCGCGGACCATGCGGTGCTCCGCGTGCAGCAGCTCCGCGACCTCGGAGCACCCGGCCTCGCCGATCATGCGGATGCACCGCCCGGCGACGCCCATCGCAAGGCAGCCGCTCAGCCGCAGGCTCACGGGTTGCGTGGCGAGGAAGTCGCGGTGCGACACCTCGGTAGTGACCTTCTCGGCGGGCAGGACGTAGTCCTCAAAGCGCAGCCGGACGGTATTGCTGCCCTGGGCGGCCACCATGTGCAGCTTCTCGACGGTGATGCCGGCGCCAGCCTCGGCATCGACCAGCCCGGTGACGACGGTGCCGGTGGGCTCCCCCGTGAGCGCCGTGTTGCGCGCCGAGATCAGGAGCACGTCGACGATGCCCCACCCGGTGACGAACGGAGCCTCTCCGCTCAGCAGCCAGCCGCCGTCGGTGGCCGTCGCCCACAGCCGAGGAGGCCGCGGAACCGCACCGGCGAAGGCCACCCCGCCGCGCAGCTCGCCCCGGGTCGCCGAGCCGAGGTACTTCTCCCGCAGCTCCGCGTTCGTCGTGCCGGTGAGGCCTCGCACCACGCTGTAGTGCTGGACCCAGGTGAACGTCGTGGTGAGGCATCCGCCCGCCAGCGTCTCGAGGATGGCAACCAGCGACCGGAGGTCGACCTCGACCCCGCCGCGCTCGGGGTCACCCCCGAGAGCGTAAAAGCCCTGAGCGGCGAGCAGGTCGAAATGGCTACCCGGGATGACTCCCTGAGCGTCGACCTCGATGACCGCCGGAAACAGTACTTCCTCCGCGATCGTGTGAGCCCGCTCCACCATGCTCGCCACCCGGGTAACGCTACCCGAGCCACGGTGTCATCATCTCCGCATCCGACGACGACCCTCGACAGGGGTGAGCCGGTCCGCGCCCTAACATCGGCGCGTGACCATTGACGCCAGCGCGCTGCTCGCGCACGCGCCCCGCCCAGCGGCTGAGCTCACCCGGCGCGATGTCGCCCGCCTGCTCCTCAGTGTACCCGCGGCGGAGGCGGTGGCCGTCATGCCAGGGCTGCGCCGCGAGCTGCTCGCGGCGAGCAACCCGTTCTCGGCCAGGTTCTGGGAGTCCGCCGAGTCCGTCCTCAGACGGATCGCCGACGGCAGCGCCACGGTCGGCGAGGTGCACGGCTGGCTGGAGGCAACCGGGACCGAACCGACCGCGATCATCGGGCTGCATGTGTGGGACGACGAGCCGGCACGCACGCCGCTCGCGCATGAGATGCACGACCTGCTCGTCACGCACCTTGAGGAGTGCCTCACGGCGGGAGACATCGACCCCGACCGGTTGCTCGCTGATGACCCGGAAGCCACTCGGAAGTACCGGGAACTGCAGGAACGCTGGATGACCTCGCCGTTGCCGGACGGCCGGGTGCCCATGGATGAGCTGCTCGACGAAGCGGATGAGGACTTCTTCGCCGAGTGGGACGCCGCCGAGGAGGCCGCTCTCGAGGACCTCCAGAACATCCTCGCCGAGGTGGGGGAACGTCCTCGGCCGGATGAGGAGCTGCACGCCGCCTGCCGGGGCCTGCGTACCGCGTTGACTCGGGGAGGATGGCCGGCCGACCTGCTCCGGACCGGCGGTGGGGTGGATCCCAACGACCTGGACCCCGACGATGAGCAGCTGTGGCTACGGTTGGCCGCAGGCGTGGCCAGCCCGGTGGACGAGCCACCTGAGGACATCCCGGTCGACCAGCTCTCCGCGGCCGCTCTCGATCACGAAGAGTGGCTGGAGGCGGTCGCGGCGCTGGCGCGCGGTGGTCCCGGGACTCCCGCCTCCGCCGAGGACCTCGCCCAGTTCGTCGCGGATGGGGACGACGATGACGACATCGACGTGCTGGCGGGGTGGTTCATCACCGTCGTGGAGCAGTGGCAGCTGCTCGGTGCCGTGGACGATCGTGAGCGGCTCACCCCGCTGGGCTGGTGGGGCATTCCCGAGGCGCTCCTGCAGGCGTGGTCGCACGACGCAGCGTGAGCAGGCTCAGTACCGCCAGCGGTGCGCGGCCACGACATCGTCCAGGGATCGGTCGGCCGCCCAGGCCGCGTCGGACCGGCGCACCGCGAGGAACGCGCCGAGCAGCGGCTCCCCGAGCACCGCGGCGAGCCGCTTGGAGCCGGTCAGTGCCTCCTCCTGCTCGGCGGGTGTGGTCGGCAGGCGATGGAGGCCACGGGCCTCGCGCTCCTGCTCACTCCACCGACCGGGGTCGGCCTGAACCGGTTCGCCGGGGTCGGCGCGCTCACGCAGCCCCGCCAGGCCGGCCGCGATCACCGCGGCCAGCGCCAGGTACGGGTTGGCGGAGGCATCGGAGACCTTGAGCTCGACATTGGCGTGATCGGCGCCGAGCAGCTCCGACCCGAGGACATAGCGCAGCGGCGCCTCGCGGTTCTCCACACCCCAGAACTGGTAGGCGCCGGCGAAGTAGCCGGGGCGCAGCCGGGCCAGCGACGGCACGCTCGGCGCGGTGATCGCGGCCACCGCAGGGAGGTCGCGGAGCAACCCGCCCAGCCAGCCCATGCCGTCGGGGCCAGGGCGGTCACCAGACGTCGCACCACCGACCAGCAGGTTGCGCCCGTCCCGCCAGACCGAGGTGTGCAGGTGCCAGCCGTTCCCCACGTCCGCAGCCGTGAACAGCGGCGCGAAACAGGCCCGCAGGCCGTGCGCCCTGGCCGCGGCGTGGATAGTCTGGCGAGCCAACAGCTGCCGGTCGGCGGCGGTGACCGGGTCAGCCGCGACGATGCTGAGCTCCACCTGAGCCGGCCCGTACTCGGCGTGCAGCTGATGAACCGGCACACCGTTGGCCGCCAGGTCGGCCAGCAGATCGGCCACGAACTCGTCCACCGCCAGCAGAGCGTGCGGGCTGTAGGCGGGGGCGTGGTACGCCAGGCGCGGCTCCCCGCCGGGATCGGGGTCGCCGGCCTGAGTGAGCACGAACTCCATCTCGTAGCCCGCTCTGATCTCCAACCCCTCGGCGGCGGCCGCCTCGACCTGAGCTTCGAGCACCCCACGCTGGTCGTACGGCCAGGGTGAGCCGTCCACGGCGATCTGCCTCCCGGGTGCCCACGCCAACGCGGGCTGCCCGGCGAGCCGAGTCAGCCCACGCAGGTCCGGTACCAGCCGGACGTCACCGGACGGGGTGGCGATACCCTGGTGCGCGAAGGTGATCGCGTCGTGGGTGTCGAACACCGCGAGCACCGTCGAGACTCCCACCCCACGCGTGGCCACCTGGGGGAGCGAGGCGACCGGCACCGTCCTGGAGCGCGGTATCCCGTTGTTGTCCGCCCACGTGATGCTCACCCCGACGACGCCGTCAGCCGCCAGCTCCGAGGCGAGCGTCCCCGCATCGACCATGTCCGTCCTCCTACCCATGGCACCCGATCATGGCACACCCGATCCTGACTCCCCCTTGCGCGCCGGCGCACGGGGTGCGGTATTAGCTCCAGACACGCGGGCCATCCGGGGAACACATCGTGGACCGCGTTCGTCTGGAACAGTGGGCCCCCGGGATCCGATGTCAGAGTCGACGGGTGGATCCCGTGAGTACCGCCGCCGGTTCGACCCGGTCTGGTCACCCTGACCGGGCCAGGACGGAGGGAGAAGCCATGACCAGCACGCTTGCCCGCCCTGAGTTGACTGCTTCCGACCGTTGTGACCGGTGCAGCGCCGCCGCGCGCATCCGGGCGGTGTTGCCCTCCGGTGGTGAACTGCTGTTCTGCAACCACCATGCCCGCGAGCACTCGCCGAAGCTGAGAGAGCTTGCGGCGGATATCCACGCCAGCGAGGCCTAGCCGGCGGCCGCAGCGCGGAGGACGCCGCGCCGCTCCACCGCTCTCCCACCCCAGCCGACTCCCGGGTACCGGCGCCGCCGCGACAGCTACTGTCTGCCTGGTCACGCAGCGACGGAACGGGGTGATGGGGATGAGCGACGAACCCACTGAACGGCCCGATCCGGTTGACCCGGACCTGATCGACCGGCCCGACGTGCGCGGCCTGCTGGCCGCCCACGAGATCGGCGCCTTCCACCGAGTACTCAACGAGAACGGGTGGAGCCAGCGCCGAATCGCCGGGGCGACCGGGGTCAAGCACTCCGAGATCTCGGAGATCCTCAAGGGCCGGCGGGTCGTCGGCTACGACGTGCTGGTGCGCATCGCCGGGAGCCTCGGCATCTCCCGAGAGCGCATGGGACTCTCATTCGGCGCTTACGCTGAGGAGGTCACGACCGCCACGCCCCCGGAAAGGGTTGATGAGGACGTGCTACGCCGGCACTTCCAGCACTTGCTGGCTCTGAGCGCGGCCGCCGCATGTGGCGGCGAGACCACACGCATCGGCGAGCTGGCCACCGGCCTCACCGCGCCCAGCGCGCCCGTGGACCTGCCGTCCCGGATCGGCGCCGCCGACGTCGCGGCGATCCGCAGCCAGACCGGGCACCTGCGCATCCTGGCGCGCACCTACGGCGGGCAGGCCCGGGCCGCCGCGGTGCTCACGGAGTCGGCGGACCAGTGGCTCACCGTGGACGCCTCCGATGCCGCGCGGCGCGCCCTGCTGGCCGAGCTGTCCGAGCTGCACACCATCACCGCGTGGTGTTGCCACGACGTCGGTGCCGTTGCCCGGTCGCACTATCACTTCGGCCGGGCCGTGGAACTCGCCATCGACGCGGGCGACGCCTACCGGGCAGCGGACGCGATGCGAAATGCCGGAAGCATGCTCACCGACCGGTCCCAGCCGAACAACGCACTCAAGCTGCTTCAGCTCGCCGGCCTGCAATTGAGCGCCGCGCCGCGCGACGACCCCCGGGTGCCTGTGCTGAGATCGTGGTTGGCCGTCGTGTCCGCGTACGCGCTGGCCAGGCTTGAGCCGAAGGTGTGCCAGGGCCAAGCCCGCTCGTCTCTGGCCAAGGCGCGGGACGGGTGGGAGCCACCCAGCGCGCACGCGCGAGCGGACATGGACCTGATCACGGCGCTGACGCTGTTACACCTCGGCCGGCTCGACTCCGCCGAGGCGGCCGTCACCACCTCGATCCAGACCTGGAAGCGGGGCACCGACCGGCGCGAGGGCGTGGTCGCCGACATCACACTGGCGCGGCTGCACGTGCAGGCCAGCGATCGCGACGGGCTCCCGCTGGCCGCCGCCGCGATCGACGACGCGGCACGGCTGCGCTCCGGGCTGGCCCGCGAGCTGCACCTGACGTCACTGGCCGACGCGCTGGGCTCCCGACCCGGCAGCGATGCCCAGAGCCTGGCCCACCGAGCCCGCGAGGTCGCCACCACCCGCGCGTGACACCCCACCGCGCGCTGTCCCTGTACCCCGAACTCATTGATGACATCGAACCCTACCGCCAGATGCGCGACACCACACTGCGCCACGCAGAACCGCTGAACGACTACCTGGCCCGTAAGAATTTCACGCGAAAAACTCTCAGAATAACAGCGTGAACGAACTGTCCTACGAGCGGCGCCGCATGGCCGAAGCGCTGCGTAACCTGCGCGTGGACACCGGTCTGTCCACCACCCAGCTAGCCAGGCAGCTCGGCTGGTCGCAGTCCAAGGTGTCCAAGACCGAGCGTGGCGCCACCTTCCCGCAGCGATCCGATGTCGAGGCATGGGCGGCTGCAACCAACGCTTCCGCCGACCTCGCCGCAGAACTGATTGAGCTAGCCGACCGGGCGGCCATTGAGTTCACTGAGCGACGCCGCGTGCTGGCTCCCGGGCGACGCCGGGTGCAAGAGGAGACCCACGCTTGGAGGAAGCGGCATCGGTTGTTCGGGTATTCCAACCCAACATCATCGTGGGACTGGCGCAAACCCGTGCCTATGTTGAGGCAATGTTCCGGACAGGCCGCAGGACGCCACCGGAGCACCTCGATGAGGCGGCGGCATCGCGGCTTCGCCGCCAGGCGACGCTCGCCGACCAGAGCAAGCGATTCGAGCTGATGATGGGCGAGGCTGCGCTGCGCCGCCGTCTCATTCCGCAAACAGCGATGCGTACCCAACTGGAGCGGCTAGTCGAGCTTTCCCAACAACCCAACATCGACCTGAGAATTATCCGCTTCGACGCCGACGAGCGAGCGCACCAGCACCACGACTACTCGGTGATCGGTGACCCGGACCTGGATGACGAGGCGATCGTGTGGATCACCACAGTCACCCGGACCTTGAGGATCCGCGGCGACGCGGAGATCCGCGAGTACATCAAGCACTTCGACACGCTGCAGGCCGCCGCCACCGAGGGCGAACCGCTCAGGGCGTTCTTCAACGAGCTGACCACCGATCTTCCCGCAACCTGAAACGTTTAGTCTGACATGTATACTAGTTTGAGACTAGGTTGGTTTGATCGAAGTACGACGTGGAGGGATAGAAGGACGCCCGACAGGCAGCACAACGCGCCGGCCTGCGCTGACACCGACTACGAGGCGTCGAATCATTAAGCTGGCTCCAGCAGTGGTGGTGGTCGCCTGAGTCGATGATGTTCGATGGCGCGGTTGGAGAACCCATCGACGTTACTGTCGAGTAGCTATGCTCACGCCTTCGGTGCACCGTGGGCGACACGCTGCCATCCCTTTAGTAGAGATAGATATCGAGATGTCACTCATTTGTGGATCAGCCGCACTGGGCTCGCTCAGCCACGAGCGTCCGACACAAGGCGTGCAAGAATATTTCCGCGAGGTAGGTGGCGACTGCTCCGTCACCAGTGTTGGCAGGTTTCGAAACGGATCACCGAAAGCGTGGCGCCAACATATGTCCAGACAGGGGCTTGTCCTCGCGCTGAGGTGCCTGTCACTCGATGCCGATCGGCACTCTGGTGGGATTGGTATATAGGGATCGCTGCCACCGACGATTGACACGGCTAATGCCAACGTGGACGAGAAGAGCCTTCTCCAGGGTGTCCATGTGCACGTCCACCCCGATCTCATGTCCAACAAGGAGGTAGACGATACTTACGACGTCGTTGCGCTACGCCGTGGCGACAAGCTGGTCGTCGTGCTCGATACCGCGTCATCGACAGCGCTCGTACAGTCACGAATAGTGGGGGTCGAGTCCTCGTTGATCGGATGCCCACGATGCGGCGCCGAGCACGTCGACGAAGGCTGGTTTGCCGGTACTCCTCATCGAAAACATCAATGCATGTGCTGCGGTCGCGAGTTCTACGACAGAACCGCAGGTAGTGACAATACAACCGAGACGCGAACCACAGAGCTGCTCCCGAAGCGTCGCTACCCAAGAGTATGCCCGAACAGAGAAGTCGACCTTACTCAGCACCTCGACACCGGGCGGAATACCGGGATCTGGGGCACGCATGAAGCCATCGTTCGCCGAACGACCCGAAGAGACCACCCTTCCGGTGCAGCAGCCGTAAGTCCGTCATGCAGCCGCAAGTGCCAGAGGTGCGGCAAGATCACTATAACGTATAAGAGGCTCGTGATCAATCCTCTTGCATCCTTGGACGCTGCTGCTTCAACGCCGAAGAGCGGGCGCACCGGCACCACGGCTACTCGGTGATCGAGCACTTCGTTCGATGGACCGCGGGCGAGAGCTCATGATCTGCTCGAGGCGATCGACCAGGCCAGCCCATGGCTACCCGTCCGGTCGGCGAACTCGGGCCCGTCGAACCCTACCTGCCCATGCTCACCATCGACACTCCTTGTCAGGAGGACAGGTGTCCCTCGCCCCCGACCTCATCACCGATGCAGCCGCCGCACTCGACTACGAGAGCTACGTCCAGCAGCCCGACGGATCGTTGCTGACGCAGGGCACCGCGCAGGACACCATCCTGGACATGTGCCGGATGCTGGAGCTACAACCGGGCCTGCGGGTGCTCGAGATCGACACCGGCGGCGGCTACACCTCAGCGCTGCTCGGACGCATCGTCGGCGAGCGGGGCAGCGTGGTCTCCCTCGACGTCGACTCATGCCTCACCGAGCGTGCCGGAACCAAGCACGCGCAGGGCGACGTCGGCAATGCGGCGGTGCACACCGCCGACGAGTACCTAGGGTGAGCCGCAGTGGCACCCTACGACCGGGTCATCGGCTGGGCCGCCCCGCACCTGCTACCCGGTGCGTGGGTCGAGCAGGCCGCTGACCGGGCGGTGATCGTCACACCGGTCACGGTCGCCCCGATCGCCCGGGCCCACCTACTCCTGCGCGTCGACCTTCACCACGGCCGGGCAATCCCCCACGACGTCCATGCCGGCGGGTTCATCGAGATGTGCCCAGAGGTGATCGCAGAGGTCGCCGTACCGATCCGGCACCGCGACGTGTTACACCAGCTCGAGGGCCGTGGTGCCGGGTGGGTCAGCGCGCCGGCTCCGCGGCAGTCCTTCGACCTCGGGACCTGTACGTGGCCGGCACCGGGGAGACCGAAGAGTCGCTCCGAGCCCTGATCACAGAATGGGCGCATGCCGGGCGAGGAGACCACACCGCGCTACAGCTGGTCCTCACCCCGGGTTCAGAGCGGGTTTCAGCGTCGAGGTGCAAGCACTTCCGACAGCGGCCGGCCTATCGGGAGCGCAGGTAGGCGATGCGTTTTTCGAGCTCCTCGGCGGTGGCCATCGCGGTGGGCGGGCCGCCGCACGCGGTGCGGACCTCCTGGTGGATCGCGCCGTGCGGCCGACCGGTGCGGTGGTGGACCATCGCGACCAGGGTGTTGAGCTCCCGGCGCAGCCCGACGAGGCGTTCCCGAGTCGTCGGCGACCGGGCGGCCGAGGGCACGGGTGAGGGTGTGGGTGAGCCCGCGGTCGCCCGGTCCAGCTGCTGCTCCTGACGCCGCCGCAGCAGCGCCCGCATCTGGTCGGGCTCCAGCAGCCCGGGCAGCCCGAGGTAGTCCTGCTCATCCTCGGTAGTGGCGAAGGCGGCCGTGCCGAAGGAAGCGCCGTCGTAGATCACCTGGTCCAGCTCGGCGCTGGCGCCCAGCGCGGTGAATGCGCGCTCCTGCTCACCGGGCTCGTCGCGACGGGCATTGGCCCGCGCGAACGCGGCGTCATCCCAGCCCTCCTCGGCCCGGTGTGGCGCGCCGAGCACGTGGTCACGCTGTTTCTCCAGCTCGCTCGCCAGCCCCAGCAGTACGGGCACGCTGGGCAGGAACACCGTCGCGGTCTCACCGGGCCGCCTGGACCGGACGAACCGGCCGACCGCCTGGGCGAAATACAGCGGGGTAGCCGCTGATGTCGCGTACACCCCGACCGCCAGCCGGGGCACGTCGACGCCCTCGGACACCATCCGGACCGCGACCAGCCAGCGCTCGTCGGAGCCGGCGAACGCGGCGATCCGGGCGGAGGCGGACGGGTCGTCGGACAGTACCAGCATCGGTTCCCGGCCGGTGACCTTCCGCAGGATCCCGGCGTAGGCCCTGGCCGCGGTGTGGTCGGTGGCGATCACCAGGCCGGCCGCGTCGGGCAGCGCGCCGGCGCGTAGCTGGGCCAGCCGGGTGTCCGCGGCGGCGAGCACCGCCGGGACCCACTCCCCCGCCGGGTCGAGCGCGGTGCGCCAGGCTCGGGCGGTGTGCTCGGCGGTGAGCGGCTCCCCCAGCCGCGCCGAGTACTCCTCCCCCGCGCTGGTCCGCCAGTGGGCCTCACCGGAGTAGGCGAGGAACATCACCGGCCGCACCACCCCGTCGGCCAGCGCCTCGGAGTAACCGTAGAAGTGGTCCGCGGCGGAGCGCAACGCGCCGGCACCATCCGGCTCGTAGCTGACGAAAGGGATCGGTGTGTCGTCGCTCCGGAACGGAGTTCCGGTCAGGGCGAGTCGGCGCACCGCCGGGGTGAACGCCTCCCGCACCCCCTCCCCCCAGCTCTTGGCGTCTCCGGCGTGGTGGATCTCGTCGAGCACCACCAGGGTGCGGCGTGTCTCGGTACGCACCCGGTGCAGCGTCGGGTGGGCCGCGACCTGGGCGTAGGTGACGGCGACACCGTGGTAGTCGCGCGAGGTGGCGCCCACCGAGTTGCGGAAGTCGGGGTCCAGCGCCAGGCCCGCCTCGGCGGCCGCGGCCGCCCACTGGTACTTGAGATGCTCGGTGGGGGCGACCACGGTCACCGCCTGCACGGTCCGGTCAGCCAGCAGCTCGGCCGCCACCCGCAAGGCGAAGGTCGTCTTGCCGGCACCCGGTGTGGCGACCGCAAGGAAGTCCCTCGGAGCGGTGGCCAGGTACCGGGCCAGCGCTCTGCGCTGCCAGGCGCGCAGCGGCCGGCGCGAGGATGCGGCAACGGCGGCGGTCTCGGCGGGACGGGACACGGCGGGCGACGCACTCCTTTTCGCTAAGGCGCTGACGCGCCTGTGAGTGGCGATACGAGTGGGAGGTCGCATCGCCACTCACGGGTTCGGCGGAGCCGAACGCTACCTCGGCGGGTCACGCTGTGCGCACTGCACCGAATGGACCATCCTGGGAGGCGCCATGGATGCCTCCGCCGAGCCCACCGCCGACTGTGCCGACCCCGCCGCCGAGCCCGGCGCCGACAAGCGGCCCCGGCACGACCCGCTACGCCTGATCTCCCGGACCGCCACCAAGGCGTGGAAGGACAGCTTCGTCTCGATGTCGGCCCAGGCGGCGTTCTGGATGACGCTGTCGCTGCCGCCGCTGCTACTGGGGCTGCTGGGCAGCCTCGGATTCGTCACCAGCTGGCTCGGCCCGGCCACGGTCGGGGCGGCACAGCGGGAGATCGTGCGGCTGGCCACCGGCGTGTTCAGCGCCGATGTGGTCAACCAGATCATCCGCCCGACAGTGGTCGACATCCTCACCCGGGGGCACAGCTCCATCGTCTCGGTGGGGTTCGTCATCTCCCTGTGGGCCGGTTCCTCGGCGCTGGCGTCCCTGGTGGACTCGATCACCGCCGCCTACCGTCAGCACACCGTCCGCCACCCGGTGTGGCAGCGGATCTTCGCTCTGCTGCTCTATGTGGTGGCGTTGATCGCATCAGTGCTCGTGCTGCCGCTGACCGCGCTGGGCCCGGACCTGATCCCCGAGCTGCTCCCGGAGGCGGTGCGACCCACGGTGACCCAGTTGGTCAACGTCCTTTACTACCCCGGGCTCGGCGTCCTGCTGATGGTCGGACTGGCCACGCTGTACAAGGTGGTGCTACCGCGCAAGCTGCCGTGGCACCGCGGGCTGCCCGGCGCCCTGCTGGCGATGGCGGTCTTCCTGGTCACCAGCACCGGGCTGCGGCTCTATATCTCTTCGGTCACCGGCACCGGGTATACCTACGGGGCGCTCGCCACCCCGATCGCCTACCTGCTGTTCTCGTTCTTCATCGCGATGGCGATCGTGCTCGGTGCCGAGTTCAACAGCGCGATCGAGGAGATCTGGCCGGCGCACCCGACCCGACGGGATCGCCGGCGCGGGCGGCGACAGGCGATGGCCCGCCTCGCGGCATCGGCGAACCGCTCGGCTTAGGCACGCGAATCCTCATCAGCAGTACACCCGCGCCCAGGCGGCAACCGAGTAGGAGTCTCATGTCCTTCGACATCGTGAACTACAGTGCCACCGCCCGCCGGGTGGTGGACGACGACGTCGACTACTCCGCGTTCGAGCGCACACCGCTCCCCGAGGCCGCCCTGAGAGCGTTGCAGTACATGTCCGACGTCGAGAGCCACACCATCTGCTACCTGCGGGACCTGCTGGTCACTCCGTCACACCAGGACCCGGAGGTCACGACGTTCCTGACCATGTGGGCCTATGAGGAGTTCTGGCACGGCGAGGTGCTGGACAAGGTGCTGGCCGCGCACGGCCGGGCCGTGGGCCCCGATCGGATCCGCGGCATCCGGCTTGCCCAGGGTCGCGGTGACCGGTTGTCTCCGGTCTACCAGGCGCTGGCCGCCAACCTGGTCGGTGACGACTTCATCGCCGTGCACATGACCTTCGGAGTGATCAACGAATGGTCCACCCACGCCGGCTATGGACGGTTGCTGGCCCGGACGGACCATCCCGAGCTGACCAAGGTGGTCGGCCGCATCCAGCGGCAGGAGACCCGGCACGTGGCCTTCTACGCCAGCCAGGCGCGGGAGCGGCTGGAGCGCTCGCGCGCCGCCCGGCTACTGACCCGGCTTGTCCTGCGGTTGGCGTGGACCCCGGTAGGGTCGGGGATCATGCCGGCCGCGGAGACAGCGTTCCTGTTGCGCTACCTGATGGGCGGCGCGCAGGGCGCCCGGGTGGTCCGGCAGATCGACGAGAAGATCGACCGGCTGCCCGGTCTAGCCGGCATGCATCTGGTCGGCCGGGCCGCCGCTCGCTACGGGGTGGGCACCGATGCCGCCGGACGTGGCACAGGTCCGGTCCAGCGAGCCGGTTGCCTGCTGCGGTCCCTGCTGCGCTCTCCCTCGCTCAGCCGCTGAGTGACCCCGAGTGGTAACGCGCCAGGTCGCCCCGCCCCCCGAGACCCGCTTCCGCGACTCGAGCCAGCAGCCCTTCCCGTGCCTGCGGGGAGACGCCGTCCAGAGCGGCCTGGTCGAGCTCTACCCGGAACCCCGCCTGCCCCAGCAGCCGAACCCGAAGGTCGCGCACCGGGACCCGGTGGTCGGCGAGGTACTCGCCGGCGGCCAGCTCGGCCCGCTCGACCAACGCCAGCACCTCGACGGTCACCGGTACCCCGACCGCGACCCGGGAGGCCAGGCACGGGGTGCTCGGCTTGTCCCGCACCGTCAGGTTCCAGTGCGCCGCCAGCCTGCGCACGATCTCCTTGGTAGCGCCCACCTCGGCGAGCGGCTCGCACACCCCGAGCTCACGGGCCGCCCGCAGTCCCGGGCGGTGCGCGGCGCGATGGTCGTCACGATGCGTTCCGGTAGCGACGTGGGCAAACCCGCGACGCCGCGCGAGACCGCACACCGCAGCGAGCACGGTCCGCTTACAGAAGTAGCAGCGATCACCGGCATTGGCCCGGTAGCCCGGGTCGGTGTGCTCGTCGGTGCGCAGCACCACCAGCTCCGCCCCGATCTGCCCGGCGACGCGCTGGGCGCTCCCGAGCTCGGCGCGCGCCAGGCTGGGCGAGTCGGCGATGGCGGCCAGCACGGCGTCGGCACCGAGCGTCCGGACGGCCGCGGCCAGCACCACGGCGGAGTCGACGCCGCCCGAGAACGCCACCACCAGCCCGTCCAGCCGCCCCAGGCGGTCGAGCAGAGCCGTCGCGACAGAGATGGTGCCGGCCGGATCCGCAGTGTGCATGGTCAACGATCCTCGCATGTCCGGGGCGGCACCGGGGCGCGTGAGATAGTCGGCGCCGTGGTCGACTCTGCACCGCAGCCACCGCAGCACTCTACGTCGCATCCAGGGCAGGCCCCAGCCGGCACGGCCGGGGCCGGTGACCGGATCGGCGACGTCGACGGTATCGCCCGCCTGGATATGGACCGAAGGCGACGCACCGCCGTGCCCGAGGTGGTCTTCGCCGAGGGCAAGAGCGAGGAGCAGACGCTGCGGCTGCTGGCCGCACAGCGGCACGGCGAGCCCGGGTTCCCCGCGCTGGCCACCAGGTGCCCCGAGGGCGTGCTGCGCCGGGCGCCGGGCGCCTTCCCCGCCGAGCCGGTGGTGGCTGACCCGGTCGGGCGGACCGTGACCGTCGGTGCGCTGCCCCCAGCCCGCGGGTTCGTCGCGGTGCTCACCGGAGGCACCTCGGACCTGCCGGTCGCGCGCGAGGCGGTCGCCACCCTGCAGGCGCTCGGCGCCGGGCACCGGTTGATCGCCGATGTCGGGGTCGCGGGGCTGCACCGGTTGCTGGCGCACCTTGACGAGCTGTCCCGGGCCGACTGCGTGATCGCCATCGCCGGGATGGAAGGCACTCTGCCCGGGGTGGTGACCGGGCTGGTCCGAGCACCCGTGGTCGGTGTACCCACCAGTGTGGGCTATGGGATGAGCGCGGGCGGGTACGTCGCCGCAGCGGCGATGCTCGCCTCCTGCGCGCCGGGGCTGTCGGTGGTCAACATCGATAACGGGTTCGGCGCGGCAGCCCACGCCGTCAAGATCGTCGCGCGGGTGCACGGTGGCTGAGCGCAGGACGGCGTATCTGGACTGCACCGCGGGTGTGGCCGGTGACATGCTGCTCGGCGCGTTGCTTGACGCCGGTGCCGACTTGGCCGCAGTGCGTACCGCAGTCGGATCGTTGGGGGTGCCGGGCCTGGACGTCACGGTCGAGCAGACCCGGCGCTGCGGGCTGCGCTGCGCGCGAGCCGTCGTCACCACCCCGGCCGCCGGCCAACCCACCCGAGGGCTGGCCGAGGTGCTGGCCGTCATCGAGGCCGCCCGGCTGGGCGCCGCGGCCGCCCGGGTCGCCGCCGGCACCTTCCGGCTCCTCGCCGACGCGGAGGCCGCAGTGCACGGCATCCCCGCCGAGCGGGTGCATTTCCATGAGGTGGGAGCCGCCGACGCGCTGGCCGACGTGGTCGGCACCGCAGTCGCGGCCGAGCAGCTCGGCCTGCTCGCCGACGACGCGCTGCTGACATGCTCGGCGCTGGCGGCCGGCGGCGGCACCGCGCGCGCCGGGCACGGCACGATCCCGATCCCGGCACCCGCTGTGCTGCGGATCGTCGCCGACCGCGGCCTGCCGCTGACCGGTGGGGACCTACCCGGGGAGCGCACCACGCCCACCGGGGCAGCCCTGGTCGCGACGCTGGCCACGCCCGGTCCGCTGCCCTCGATGACGGTCGAGGCGGTGGGTAGCGGCGCTGGACACCAGGACGGCCCGGAGCGGCCCAACATCACCCGGCTGGTGGTCGGCCGCCGCAGCGGGTCAGGGTCAGCGCCAGGACCGGTTCCCGCGGAGCCGGTCACCGTGGTGGAGACCACCGTCGATGACCTCGGTCCCGAGCTGTGGCCAGGGGTACTGCTCGCCGTCCGGGCGGCCGGAGCGTGGGACTGCTGGACCACCGCCACCGTCGGTCGACACGGCAGACCTGGGCAGGTGCTCACCGCGCTGTGCGCCGAGCAGGTCCGCCCGGTGGTGGTGGACGCGCTGTTCCGGCACAGCACCACGCTCGGCGTGCGGTGGGCGCTCTGGCAGCGCACCACGCTGCCGAGGATCGCGGTGCCGGTGTCGGTGGGGCCGCCCGGGGCCGAGCAGGAGATCACCGTCAAGGTCGCCGCCGGACCGGGGGGGCAGCAGACCGCCAAGCCTGAGCTCGCCGACGCCGAGCGGGTCGCGCGGGCACTAGGCTGGCCAGTCCGCCGGGTGTGCGAGGCCGCCCTGTCGGCCTACCACCGCGACCATCCGGCCGGCGCGCTCGCGCCCCGAGACGGCAGGTCGAGCCATGAGTGAGCTCGCCGGATGCCACGTGCTGCTCACCGGAGCCACGGGGTTCCTGGGCCAGGCGACGTTGGAACGGCTGCTGGCCAGCTACCCGGACACCCATGTCTCGGTGCTGATCCGGCCCCGGGGCGAGCGCGGCGCGGCCGACCGGTTGGGCGCACTGCTCCGCAAGAACGTGTTCCGCCCGCTGAGTGAGCGCCTCGGCGCGGAGGAGCTGGCGCGGGTGGTGCGCGAGCGGGTCACGGTCATCGAGGGCGGCCTCGGCTCGGTCGCCCTGCCCGCCGACCTCGACGTCGTGATCCACGGTGCCTCGACCGTGTCCTTCGACCCACCGGTCGACGAGGCCTTCCGCACCAACGTCTCGGGCGTGGCGACCCTGTACGAGGCGCTCGCCGGCTCGCCGCACGTGGTGCACGTCTCCACCGCCTACGTCGCGGGTACCCGCAAGGGCGTCGTCACCGAGGCGGCTCTGGACCACGGTGTGGACTGGCGGCTCGAGCTGGACATGGCGCTGGCCGCGCGGGCCGATGTGGAGCGGGACTCCCGGCGACCGGAGGTGCTGCGCCGCGCGCTGGCGCAAGCGGACGAGGCGCACGCCAAGGCCGGCCCGCAGTCCACCGCCGCCGACGCCGAGCACTTGCGTGCCGAGTGGGTCACCCGCCGGCTGGTGGACTACGGCCGCACCCGGGCCCGGAGCCTGGGCTGGCCGGACGTCTACACGCTGACCAAGGCGCTGGGTGAGCGGGTCGCCGAACAGCTGTGGGCGCACACGGGCCGACCGCTGTCGGTGGTCCGGCCCGCCATCGTGGAGAGCGCGCTCCGACACCCGTACCCGGGGTGGATCGACGGCTTCAAGATGGCCGACCCATTGATCATCGCCTATGGACGCGGAGTGCTCCGAGAATTTCCTGGCTTGCCCGACTCCGTGCTCGACGTGATCCCGGTGGACCTGGTGGTCAACGCCATCCTCGCCACGGCGGCCCGGCCCCCTACCCCGCCGCGAACCGCCGAGCCGGCATACCTGCACGTCAGCTCCGGGGCCAGCAACCCGTTGACCTTCCAGAACATGTATGTGCTGTGCCGGGAGTACTTCGACAACCACCCCATGCCCGACGGTGATCGCGGCCACGTCGACCCCCCGACCTGGCGGTTCCCCGGCAGCCAGCAGGTGGAGCTGACGCTGCGCGCGGGAGAGCGGGCCGCTGCGCTGGCCGAGCGAGTACTGCTGGCGCTGCCACCGTCGAAGCGGTCCCATGACTGGCTGACCAGCCTGGGCCGCCAGCAGCAGGACCTAGCGCAGCTGCGGGAGTACGCCGACCTCTACGGCGTCTACGCCCGCGCCGAGGTGATCTACGACGACCGCCGGCTGCGGGAGCTGCACGCCGCGTTGCCGGCCCACCGGGCCACCGAGCACGGTTTCGACCCCGCCGTCATCGACTGGCGGGCCTACCTGCAGGACGTGCACTGCCCGTCGATCACGGCCACGGTCCGCCGGGCCAGGCAACGACGGGGACGTTCCACCGCCGGCCAGCACGGATCGGCCTCGCGGTCCCAGCCGATATCGTCCCAGCCGATATCGTCACTGCCGCTGCCCGAGCGCGCCGACGTGGCCGCAGTGTTCGACCTGGAGGGCACCATCGTGAACTCCAACGTCGTCGAGTCCTACCTGTGGGCTCGGTTGGCGACGCTGCCCCGCTCCGGCTGGCTCCGTGAACTGGCCGATCTGGCCCGCTGCGCCCCCCGGTACCTCTACGCCGAGCGTCGTGACCGCGGTGAGCTGTTGCGCGCCTTTCTGCGCCGCTACGCCGGTGTGCGGGCCGACGAGCTGCGGACGCTGGTCACCGAGGTGCTCGGCGACGCGCTGCTGCACCGGGTGATGCCCGAGGCCACCCGGCAGATCCGTCGCCATCGCGCGGCCGGGCACCGAACCGTCCTCATCACCGGCGCCGTAGACCTTCATGTGGAGCCGTTGTCAGTGCTGTTCGACGAGGTGGTGGCGAGCCGGATGCACGCGAGAGACGGCGTGCTGACCGGGTTCCTCGAAACCCCGCCGCTGGTCGACGAGGCGCGCGCGGCGTGGCTGCGGCAGTACGCCCAGGGTCACGGCCTGCACCTGGACCGCTCCTACGCCTACGCTGACAGCTACTCCGACCGCCCGCTGCTGGAGGCCGTCGGGCACCCGCACGTGGTCAACCCGGACTCCCAGCTGTTCCGGCACGCCCGACACCGCCGGTGGGTGGTGCACCGCTGGGGTAAGCACACCGGTGGGCTGCTCGAGGTGCTGCTCGACGTCACCCGAGCCGACGTCGGAGTCGATGTCCCGGCCGATGTCCCGGCCGATGTCAGAGTGGATGCCCGGCCGGGTCACGGTAGGCAAGGAGAACCGAGGTGAGCCTGGCGCTGCAGTATCACCGCTCCGCGGGGCGCTACTTCGCCGCCCGCGCGGTCAGTGGCACTCGCGCCGGGGGACGGCTGGCGGGTGCGTTGGCCGGCAACGTGGCACCGCTCCGGCTGGTCGAGCAGGCCGACCCGGTCCCGGCCGACGAGTCCTGGACTCGGGTCGAGCCGGTGCTGTCGGGGATCTGCGGCTCTGACCTGGGCCTGCTCACCGGCCGGTCCTCGCCCTACCTCGGACCGTTGACCTCGATGCCCTTCGTCCCCGGCCACGAGGTGCTCGGGCGCACCCTCGACGAGCTGCCCGGGCTGCCGAGGGGCAGCCGAGTGGTGATCGACCCGGTGCTGGGGTGCGCGGCGCGCGGCCTGCCGACCTGCCCGGCGTGCATCGCCGGGCACACCAGCCGCTGCGACCACATCACCAGCGGAGCGCTGGCCGCTGGGCTGCAGACCGGGTTCTGCGCCGACACCGGGGGCGGCTGGAGCCGTCGCATGCTCGCGCACGCCAGCCAGCTACACCTGGTGCCGGACCCACTGCCCGACGAGGTCGCGGTACTCGTGGAGCCGCTGGCCTGCGCGGTACACGCGGTGCGCCGGGTACCGGTCGGTCCGGGCGCGTCGGTGCTCGTGATCGGCGCGGGCACGGTGGGTCTGCTCACCCTGCTCGCGCTGCGCAAGCTCACCGCGGCCGGCGAGGTGTACGTGATCGCCAAGCACGCCCACCAGGCCGACCGGGCCCGCGAGCTGGGCGCCACCCAGGTCATCGGCACCGACAGCACCGCCAGGACGCTGCGCCGCGGCACCGGAGCCCTGCTGGTCGAGCCCTCGCTCGGCGAGGGCTACCTGCTCGGCGGCCTGGACCTGGCCTTCGAGTGCACCGGCGGCTCGGCGGGCCTGAACACCGCACTGCGGTCGCTGCGGGCCGGGGGCACCGTGATCGCATCGGGGATGCCCTCGGGCGGGGTGGACCTCACCCCGCTGTGGTACCGCGAGCTGCTCCTGGTCGGGGCGTACGCCTCAGCGGTAGGCGAAGAGCCCGGTCAGGGTGACTTCCCGGAGGCCATCGCACTGGCGGGGTCGGCGCCACTGGACGGTTACGTTGACACGAAGTATCCGCTGGAGCAGTGGCGTGAGGCGCTCGATCACGCTGCCGCAGCCGGTCGGCTGGGCACCGTCAAGGTCGTCTTCGCCCCCGGCCGGGGTTGAGGGCTGAAGGCAAGCGCAGCGCCGAGAGTAGGGGCAGGAGAGAGCGTGGGCAGACCAGGTTTCGTGCTCGACGTCGACGAGCGGACTCCCCCGCTGCTGATGCACGAGGGCGAGGGGTTCCGGCTGGAGCGCCTGCCGCTGGGCAGCCGGGTGATCTACCCGCCGGAGTCGCTACCGGCCATCGTCGATCTCGAGAGCGCGATCCGGCACGCCCTGGCGCATCCACACGGCAGCGACCCGCTGCCGCGGCTGCTGCGTCGCGGCATGCGGCTGACCATCGTGTTCGACGATCTATCCCTGCCCCTGCCACCGATGCGCACCCCGGACGTCCGGCAGCGGGTGATCGAGCAGGTTCTGGAGCTGGCCGCCGCCGCCGGGGTGGACGACGTGGAGCTGATCGCCGCCAACTCGCTGCACCGGCGGATGACCCCGGCGGAGCTCAAGCGCACCGTCGGCGAGCGGGTGTTCCGTGCCTTCCACCCCGACCACCTGCACAACCACGACGCCGAGGACCCGGGCGGTCTCCTGCACCTGGGCACCACGCCGCACGGCGAGGACGTGGAGATCAACCGGCGGGCCGCCGAGAGTGACCTGATCGTCTACGTCAACATCACGCTCACCGCGATGAACGGCGGCTCCAAGTCGGTGTCCGTGGGGTTGGCCAGCTACGCCAGCCTGCGCCATCACCACAACGTGCACACGCTGCGGCACTCGCGCTCGTTCAACGACCCCCCCAACTCGGCGATGCATCACTCCTACGACCGGATGGCCGACCTGATCGGTGGGCAGGTGCCGGTGTTCACCATCGAGACGACGCTGAACAACGAGCCGTTCCCCGCCGCGCTGCGTTTCCTCACCCGTCGCGAGTGGGAGTGGAACCTCACCGACCAGGCCAGCTACCTGGCGGTCAAGCGGAGCAACGACCTGGCCACCGCAAAGCTGCGGCGGCGGATCTGGCAGGCCACCGAGGCGCCGTACGGCGTCACCGGGGTGCACGCCGGCGCGCCGAGCCAGGTGCACCCGCACACCCTGGCCGCGGTGCACCGCCAGCAGCTCACCGAGGTGCAGGGGCAGGCCGACGTGGCGATCTTCGGCTTGCCCTACATCTGCCCCTACAACGTGAACTCGATCATGAACCCGATCCTGGTGATGTCCCTGGGGCTCGGCTACTTCTTCAACCTCTACCGGGGCAAGCCGATCGTGCGCCAAGGCGGGGTGGCGATCTTCTACCACCCGATGCCGCACGAGTTCCATCCGGTGCACCACCCGAGCTACATCGACTTCTACGAGCTGCTCGCCGAGACCACCGACCCGGTGATGCTGGAGACCAAGTACGAGAAGCAGTTCGCCACCGATCCCTGGTACACCCACCTGTACCGGACCAGCTACGCCTACCACGGCGTGCACCCGTTCTACATGTGGTACTGGGGTGCGCACGCGATGCAGCACCTGGACGACGTGATCTTCGTCGGGGGGAACCGGTCGACCACCGCGCGGCTGGGCTTCCGCGCCGCATCCAGCCTGGCCGACGCGTTGGAGCTGGCTTCGGACACGGTGGGTCGGCAGCCGCAGATCAACTACCTGCACGCCCCGCCGATGGTGCTGGCGGACGTCCGATGAGTCTGGGGTGACGGGACTGCGATGACGGGACTGGGCGAGGAGCTAAGGCTGCTGCGCCACGGCCGGGACTGGCGGGGCCGGGCCCGGGTGCCACGCTCGGCACAGCGCTGGGAGCGGCCGGAGGCCGGGGACGACTTCCCCACCGCGTGGGCCCGAAGCGCCCCCGCAGGAGCGCTTCGTACCGCCTTGCAGCAGGGGGTACTCAAGCCGGTGATCTGGAGCCAGATCCGGCCGGTAGTGCACGGCCGGCAATACCTGGACAGCGTGCGCGGTCCAGCGATCTTCGTCGCCAACCACTCCAGCCACCTGGACACCCCGTTGATCCTGGGGGCCCTACCACGGCGGATCACCGAGAACCTCGCGGTCGGGGCGGCCGCCGACTACTTCTTCGACTCCCGAGCCATCGCCGCAGCCACCACCCTGCTGTTCAACGCGTTTCCCGTGGAGCGGCGCGGATCGCGACGAGGCCGCAGCCTGGCCGCCGAGCTGGTCGACGGCGGCTGGAGCCTGCTGCTGTACCCGGAGGGTGGCCGCACCGTGGACGGCTGGCTCACCGCGTTCAAGCTGGGTGCCGCACAACTGTGCGCGATGAAGCGGGTGCCCGCAGTGCCGATCGCGCTGCGCGGCACGTTCGTCGCGATGCCGCGCGGCCGGCGCTGGCCGCGCCCCGGCCGGCCACGGGTCACCGTCCGGATCGGGCGACCGATGCGCATCGGGGCGGACGAGACGGTGCCCGAGTTCCGCACCAGGCTGGTGCGCGCGGTAGCCGCTCTGTGGGCCGAGGACGACCTTGGCTGGTACGGCGCTCTGCGGGCGGCAGCCGATGACTCCCTGGCGCTACCCACCGGCTCGCGCAGCGTGCTCCCCACCACCGCGTCCGGCCAGCTCACTGAGGACAGCGACATGGCCCCGTGGCGCCGCGTCTGGGAGGCCACCCGCCCCCCCGCCACCACCCGCCCCCGCCAGGTCTGGACCGACTGAGAGGCTCCGTCTGGACCGGCTGAGAGGCTCATCGCGCGACGGAGCATCACTCCAACCTGACCGAGCCCGTCATCCGCCAGCGCAACTGTGCCGTGTTAACCGTGTTGGTGATGTCGTGGAGTTCAGATCGCTACGCAGGTGCAGGCGCATCCGGCGGATCTCCTGCCGAATGGCCGTGGTGGCCTTGCCACTGATCGTCGGAGAGAAGATCGTGAACACTGTCCTGTCCTTCCGCTTGGCCGATCGAGGTTTGAACGTGCACCCCAGGAAGTTTTTCAAGGTACTCTTTGTGGCTTATGCAAAACCCCATTTATGCTAGATGACGGTCTTTGTTTCGAAAGCTGGCGACACGCCGCATCAAATAATAGGCAACGGCTTCTCCGGTTGATAGAAAGGAGGCGACCAAGCCACA